>Ga0180009_10007364_pt1 | contig 11273 bp, 7 predicted proteins | sample OS_PC_MetaG_FD_123537 | JGI IMG/M metagenome (GOLD analysis project Ga0180009, IMG submission 123537) | Groundwater microbial communities from the Aspo Hard Rock Laboratory (HRL) deep subsurface site, Sweden - OS_PC_MetaG | ecosystem: Environmental > Aquatic > Deep subsurface > Groundwater...
CCGACCGCGCTGATCTCGTGGGTCAGCTGGTTCAACAGCTGGTTCAACCGAGATTCCCGGATGCGCGCGGTCATCTGCAGCTCCTCCAGCTGATGCTGCAGCATCTGGAGCACCGATCGGGCCTGGAGCTGGCGATCGCGGGCCTCGAGCAGCAGGGCGAGTTGGATGGTCATCTCCGGCGTGCCCAGCCTGCGGTCGCGTAGCGCGTAGGCCAGCTCCTCGAGCGCCTGCAGGTCGCGGGTCGCCGCCGGTGGATGCTCGCGCGGCACCGCCGGGCGGCGCGTGATCACGGTGTCGTGACCTCGCTCCGCGACAGCGGTGCGGTCCTCCGGCTCCTCGACCAGGAATGCCTCGGGACGCAGGGTCTCGAGCAGCTGTTCCTTCCATGCACGCTCCGAGATTCCCGCCACGCTGGGCGCCAGCTGACCATCGCGCAGGGCGCGAACGGCGTGCTGCAGCTCCCGGGCCGACTGGAAGCGGTCCTCGGGCTTCTTGGCCAGGCAGCGCAGGATGATGGCGTCCAGATCGGCAGGGATGTCGTCACGGCCAGCCGCCTCCGACGGGACCGGCGGCGGCTGGCTCAGGTGGGCGGAGAGCGTCGCGACCACCGTGTCGTGGAAGGGCACGGACCCCGTCAGGAGCTCGAACCCGATGATGCCCAGGCTGTACAGGTCGGATCGGTGGTCCGCGGGCGCATCCATGCAGCGCTCCGGGGACATGTACTCGGGTGTGCCCAGCATCTCGCCGTGGACGGTGACATTCGTCGAGAGGGGGTCCAGTAGCTTGGCGAGCCCGAAATCGAGGATCTTGACGTGGTCTGGCGCCCCCCTCGGCGAGGTGGTCAGCACGATGTTGACCGACTTGAGATCACGATGGAGGACGTCGGAGGCGTGGGCCGCGGCCAGCGCGTCGACGATCTGGTCGAGCACGTCGAGCGCGCGCGGCACCGGGAAGCAGCCGTCGCGCTTCAGCACGTCGCGCAGGGTGTCTCCCTCGACATACTCCATCACCAGGTAGAAACGGCCATCCTCGGCCTGACCGGAGTCGGTGATTCTGATGATGTTGGGATGATCGATCAAGCTTGCCGCTCGCGCCTCGACGCGGAACCGCATCGCGATCTGGGTGTCGCTCAGCAACTCGGTGCGGATGACCTTCAGGGCGAAGTGCCGCCGCAGGACCTCGTGGTGGGCGAGATAGACGGAGCCCATGCCACCGGTGCCCAGCAGCGACTTGATATTGAAGCGGCCGGCGAACAGGGTCCCGAGCAGGGCGTCGTCATCCATGGCGCAGATTCTACACCGAGGGCTGGCTCGCGTGAAACGTTTGCCACGCACGGAGCACAGGTCGGTTGGTCGATCCCATGGTACCATGGCGGCCTCGGAGGCGCCCGTGGCCGGTCGATCAACTACCGCGCGCACCGCGCTGGTCCTGATTGCCTGTGGAATCGCGGTCGCGGCGTTGGTCGCGTACACCCTCGGCCGCGGCGTCGGGAGGTCCCCGTCAGGCGACGCCGGGAGCGCAGGGTCAAGATCGATTCCGGCCGAGGAAGACGAGACGCAGGTCCCCTTCCCGACGGCGAAGAGCGCCGGCACTCGTGAGCTATTCGACCTGGCGCCGCCAAAGCTCGCTCCCGTTCCTCAGGTCCGCCGGCCCCTCGAGACGGGGCTGAGCTGGACCGAGCACGACCACTGCGAGGATGACGGTGGCGGGATCGTCTGCGGTCCCCAATCGCGGCTCGGAGGAAGGGGGTCGTGGTGGCGGGTGGGCCGGGGCCCTGGCCTCACGCTGGTCAACCAGATGGTTGGCCCGGTCCTGCGAGGGTCGCTGCTGGCCGAGTACGATGAAGCCGGACGACTTGGTCGGCTCGTGCGTTTCGACGCCTACGGAGAGGTACAGTATGTTCGGAGCTACGACCCGGCCGGGCGCCGGTACTCCGCGCGGAAGCCGACGGGCGCCAACGCGCTGAAGGGCTGCGGCTACATCGAGATCGATGGCGCGCGCCCCACCCGGGTGACCTGCCTGCGGTGGAAGCTCAGGCCGATGAGAGACGCCGCCGGGGTGGCGGTCAGTCGGCTGCGACGCGACGCGAACGGGCTGGTGGTGGAGCAGCGTCGGTACGGGGTCGGTGGGCAGCGCGTGGCTGGTCACGATGGGTTCCATCGTCTGGTCGTCACACGTGACAGCTCGGGTCGCCCCGTGGAAGAGCGGGGCTACGATCTGAGCGGGAAGCCGGTCGCGTCCTCGGTGACCGGCTGTCATGGCCACCGGATGGTCCGGGATAGGCGAGGGTTGCTGGTCCAGCGCCGCTGTCTTGGCACTGACGGCAAGTCGGCGCCGGACAGGTCAGAGGTAGCGCTCGTGCGATTCGAACACGACGAACGCGGGTGTCTGGTGGCCGAGAGCTACTTCGACGCCGGTGACCACCCCGGGCCCAACGCCGAAGGGGTACAGACGGTGCGGTTCGGGGTGAACGACCGATGTTCGGTGGTGCGGCGGCGGTGTCACAGCGAGGGCAGGGTCGCGTGTGGGCCGAACCAGCCGTGGGAGTTTCGTTTCAAGCTGGACAGCAGCGGGCGAGTTGTGAGTGCCTGTCACTTCGGTGTGGATGGCCGGCCGACCGGTGATCCGGAGTATGGGGTCCTCGAGCTGCGCTACCGCTACGACGCGCGAGGCAACCGGGTGGCACAGAGCTGTTTCGGTCCCGGGAGCAGAGAGGCGGTGGAGTGCCACGACACGGGATTCCACCGGGTCGAGAGCCGCTACGATCACCTCGGTCGCAAGACGCAGGACAGCTTCCACGACGCATCTGGATCTCCAACGACCAACTTCGGCACCTTCGTCAGACGGTTCAGCTACGACGCCTACGACCACCTCGTCGAGACCGCAGACTTCGACGACCAGGGGAGAGCGGTCGAGTCGCTGGGATCCGCGTCCCGCCGCTACCTGTATGACGAGGGGCACCGCCTGTTTGGCTTGCTGCAGCTCGACCGTCGGGGGGAGCCTGCAGAGTTTTCCGGCTGCATCACCGGCCACACCTGCCCGAGGCAGCCATGGCACGCTGTGCGGGTGGTCCGGTCAGCCAAGGGCAGGGCGGTCCGCAACGTGTTCTTCGACCGGAGTCGTCGTCTGATCAGCCGCACTGACTGCGACCGGGCCCAGTGCTGGGATTGAGTGGGTGGTCGGAGACGGGCGGTGGGGGTAGGATAGGCTGCTGCGGTGCGCCCGGTGCAAGGAGGATACGATGCGGTGGTCTGTCTGTGGTCTATCGACGGTGCTGTTGCTCTGCGCCTGTGCGGAGACCTCCCTCGACACCGATGGGGGAGATCTCGACATGGAAGTGTCATGGGAGGCCTACCAGCCGCCGGACGGGCAGCTGATCCCGGACACGACCTGCGCCTACTACTCCGAGGAGGCCAAGCAGGCGCCCACGGCCATGCTGATCGTGCTGGACCGCAGCTCGAGCATGTCCACCAACAACAAGTGGGTCGCGGCGCAGCAGGCCATCGTGAGCGCCATCGATGCCGCGGCGTTCGACAACATGCACCTCGGTCTGCTGGCCTACCCGGCGTTCATGGTCCAGTCGCCCCCCTGCCTGTGGCTGGCGCCGCAGGTCTCCTGCGGTGTCTCGGCCATCCCGCAGGTGCCCTTGCAGGACACCGGCACCAACAAGACCACCGCTCCCACGGGACCGCGCAAGGAGATCCTGAGCTGGCTGGCCAACCACGGCCCCGACAACACGGCGACCGACGCCAGCCCCGGCTACGATGCGCTGGCCCGGGCGATCCAGTCGCTGCAGGCCCACTCGGTGGACGGCAAACGCCTGGTGCTGTTCATCACCGACGGTGGTTTCAGCTGCACCTCGGTCTCCAGCCCGACGCGCCCGGGCTACTCCGACGGGCTCTGCCTCGACTGGGAGTATCCCGACAGCGTGATCAGCCTGCTCGGTGGAGCCTATGCGCACGCCACCAAGCCGGTCGGCACGTTCATCGTCGGCGTGCCCGGTTCGGACAGCACGGGGGCCCCGCAGGGGCCCTATGCCACGGCCCCCTATCACATGCGACTCGCGCTGAGCGCATACGCCCATGCCGGCTCCCCGGCCACGGTCGACACCAGCTGTGACGGCACGACCTTCACCAAGACGGGGAGCGACCCGACCATCCCCTGCCACTTCGACATGACGACGGGTCCCTTCGACGCCACGACCCTGGCCAAGGTGATCGGTGACATCCGTGGCAAGACGCTCGGCTGCACCTACGAGCTCCCAGAGGTCGACAACCAGAACCAGGTGATCGACAAGAACAAGGTCAACGTCCAGGTCACGATCGAGAGCGGGAGCCCGAAACAGCTGCCGCGCAGGTCCGATCCCAAGGACAAGTGCCTCACCAGCGCCTGCTGGGACTACGACAGCGCAGGTGACGTCCAGTTGCTGGGCAAGGCCTGCGACGATGTCAAGCAGGCCAAGAACGCCAAGGTGGAGATCATCGTGGGGTGCATGACGGTGCTCAAGTAGCAGACGTGACCCCGATCACCGCCCACCGTCGGACGGACGGTGATCTTGCAACACCCGTGTCAGCTCTGCGTCACTACCCAACGCCTCGGTCGTCGTAAGACGGCGGTTTCGCCAGAGCGTGCTGCTGGCATGCTGGTTGCTTCCGTCGCTGCGACGAGAAGCAACGAGCTTGGCTCTCCACGCGATCCGATCGGAGGAGATGATGGGACAGGTGCGCCTCACCCGTGTGCACAGCTGTATCCGCATCGCGCTGGTGTGTGTGCCGGGCCTGCTGACACCATCGGTCAGCCATGCGAAGCAGGACAGGTCGGTCTGCGTCGAGGTGATCCTCCGCAGCCCGAAGTCACCCGAGCAGAGTCCCGAAGCGCAGGCGCCCCCCGCGAGCATGCCGGCGAGCATGCCGGCATCGGAGCCGACGGAGCCCGGCGTCGACGACGCGCGAGTGGCGGCCGGGGGTGAGGGCTCTCATGGACCGTCCGCCCTGGCACCGGCTGACCACGGCAAGAAGCACATCGCGAAGAAGGCCGAGGAAACGAGGGTGGATCACTCCCTGTTGCCCCTGGGTCAGACTCCCGCGGACTACCTCAAGCGGCTGTTCGAGCATTTCGTCACCCACCAGGATGGGTATGTGGCTGCAGAGTCCGACTGCCAGGAGCAGATTCGCGTGGAGCTCTACCCGCTACGCGAGGGCTGGACCGCCTTCACCCGCTACAGCGGCCACGGCCGCGAGGAGCGGGTCGACCGGCTCTTCGCCGACGAGCTGAGCCAGTTCGCAGAGCGCGCGGTGCTGGCCCTGCTGGGCAACAAGCCGATCAGCTCCACCATCATGCGCGACACGGTGCTCAGGGCAGACTCGAAGAGGGCGGTACAGCGCATCCGGGGCACCCACCACTTTCTGCTCGAGCTGGGCACCCAGGTGCGGGGCGGCAGCGTTCCGACCGCCGGGTCCGGCGGGGCAGCCGCGGACGAGATCAGGATCTTCTCGCCGATGACGCTTGCGGCGGGCTACCGGGCTCGCTTCGAGAACTGGGGCATCGAGACGATGTCGCACCTGGGGATCAACACCAGCAAGACGTCGATCCGCGACAACCCGCTGGGAGGGCACGTGGATCTGGGCGGGCTGTGGGGCGTGAATCTGCATTTCCTGCTCTACACCAACCCGAGGGGGATCACGTCCTTCTACCTCGGCAGCGGCAGCACGTTCGAGCTGTTGTGGCTGACGGTCATACGCCCCGAGGGCAGCCGCGGCGACGACTCGCGCAGTGTGCTGTTCAGCGGCGGGTTGACCGTGGACGCGCTGTGCGGCTTCGAGTTCATGCGGGCCAGCACGGTGCAGTTCGTGCTGCAGGCCGAGCTCAACCTGCCGGCATACGAGGCGCACTCGGAGGAGGCTGCCGGGGGCATCCGCACCTGGCTCCCGGGCCTGTCGGTCAAGCTGGGGATGATGTTCTAGTCCCCTGGAACTGAGATGCGTGACATATGTCGCCAGCGGGCAGGAGCCGCACAGAGCCCAGAAAAGAAAACCGGGTGGTCCGTGCGTGGGGGCGGCATGCCGCGCGGCTCGAGACGCCGGGGTGGACCGTGCCGTGGTGGGCGCGCGCCGTTCCTCGCCCCCCTACGGGGCGCTCCGGGGATGCGGCGCGCTGGCTGCTCTGCGCGGCTCCTGCCCGCGTCACCGTCGGTGTGGCGGACGGGCGCTGCGCGAAGCAGCCAAGGCCGCCTTCCCAACCTCAGACCACCCCGGCGCGCAGGCGGCGCGGCAGGCCCCCCCTGGCGCCGAGTCCTGCACTGCTTTTTTTTTGAGCTTCGTGCAGCGTTCGTCCGCCCAGGAAATACGATCGAATCCACTGTTCCAGGAGTCTAGCAGCCGATGAGATGCCTACGCGCCAGGATCTCAGCGGCGGTGATGGTGTTGACGATGTTGTCCGCGGAGTCAGGGTCGGCTGCGCCCATTCCGCTCTGCGTCCGGGTCGATGCGGCCGGCAAGGAGGTGGAGGGCCTGCGTAAGCTCGTGCAAGCCGAGCTGGGCCACCATCGCCGGACACATCAACCGGTCGCGAGTGGATGCGAGGCCACCCTGGAGGTGGGGCTGTTCGTGGTCGACGGTGTGCGCCACCTGACGGTCCGACTGGGCGACCAGGTCCCCGTGCGCCACACCTACGGCGACAGGAGCGAGCTGACCCGGAAGCTGTCGGAGGCCGTGGCGATCGTGTTGCACCACGACCCCGAGTACCTCCGGCGCGACATCTCCCGCTACAGCGCGACGCAACGGGCGCTGCACAGCATCCTGAGACGGGGACACAACCGGTTCGCTCTGGAGCTGTTCCAGGTCGTGGCCCGCAGCGGCGAGGGGGCGGTCACCGTTCCCGCCGGGGCGCTCGCGTTCCATCGGGGATCCGAGCACTGGCAGGTCTTCTCCCGCGTCTACTTCGGCGGCTCGCTCTCGGGGGTGGTCGAGGGCCGCAGGCTGGGTGTGTTCTCCGGCGCGGACGTGGGCCTGACCTACGAGCTCAGCGCACGCGCCGACACGTCCTTCTACGTCAGCGTCGGTGCGGGGATCCAGTTGCTCGGCTTCGAGGGCCGGCTGCAGGTCGACGATCCCGACAGCCTGGAGACGGTGATCAAGGTCGGAGGGACGCTGAGCGGCCGGGTGGGGGTGCGCATGTTCCGCGCCAGCGACTTCGACCTCGACATCTTCGCCGCTGGCTATGTTCCCCTGTTCACGACGCGGGATCCCGACTCCTCCCTGATGGACGTCTACACACCGTCGGTGCTGGTGGGGGTCGGCGTCGGGTTCTGAACCCGCATCGCGTCCTGCCCGGAGTTGTGACAGAGTTGGGCATGCGCGAGGTCGAGGTGCTGTACGGCAGGGAGGGTGCGACGCTCCGGCTGCCGGGGGATGTCCACCTGCTCCTGGGCCGGGATCCGCCGCCGCTGGCCGATCCGGGGTCGGCGGTGCGCTCGGCGCTCTCGCGACCGATCGGCAGCCCGTCGCTCGCCGCGCTCGTCGAGGCGCGCAGGCCTGCCCGTGTGGCCATCACCATCTCGGACATCACCCGGCCGGTGCCCAACCGCGAGTTCTTGCCGGCGCTGCTCGGTGTGCTCAACGAGGCCGGCGTTCCGGATCACGCGGTCACGGTGATCATCGGCACGGGGATGCACCGCCCGAGCACTGCGTCCGAGCGGGAGTCGCTGCTGGGCCGGGAGCTGCTTGGCCGGCTGGCCGTGGTCGATCATCGGGCCTCCGATCCTGCGGCGCTGGTCGAGGTCAGCGTCGATCCGCCGGTACGGGTCAACCGTCAGTTCGTCGAGGCTGATTTCCGTATCGCCACCGGCTACATCGAGCCTCACTTCATGGCGGGCTTCTCCGGTGGGCGTAAGGGAGTCTGCCCCGCGCTGACCGACCTGTGCACCATCGAGCGTTTCCACAGCCACGAGACCCTGGCGCACCCGCAGGCGCGCAGCGGTGTGCTCCAGGGCAACCCTTGCCACGAGATCTCCCTGGGTCTTGCGCGACGAGTCGGCGTCGACTTCCTGTTCAACGTCGCACTGACGCGCGAGCGCTGTCTGGCCGGGATCTACTGCGGAGAGCTCGAGCAGGCCCACGTGACCGGCTGCCGTGAAGTCTCGCAGTGGACCACTGCACATCCCGACGGCACGTACGACCTGGTCGTGACCAGCGGCGGCGGCTATCCCCTCGACCTGACGTTCTACCAGAGCGTGAAGGGGCAGGTCGAGGCGCTGCCGGCGCTGGGCGGTCACAGCACTCTGTTGCAGCTGACCCGGTGCGAGGAGGGGCTGGGCAGCCCGGCCTACGCCGAGCTGCTGATGCGCTGGGGGAGGAGGTGGCGGGAGTTCCTCGACCACCTGGCGTGCAACCCCACGGTCACCGAGCTGGATCAGTGGGAGCTGCAGATGCAGTGCCGGGTGCTGGCACGTATCGGAGCCGAGAGGTTGTGGCTGGCCAGCGACGGCCTGACGCCACAGATCCAGCGGCGCATCGCCGTCACCCGGGTTCCCGGTCAGGGGGACGCGGCAACCCGGGCACAGCGGTCGGTCGATCGATTCCTGGCCGAGCATCCTCGGGCCCGGGTGGCCGCCATCCCGGATGGGCCCTACACCATGCTCGCCCGTCAGGCGTCCGAGGTGTGAAGCTTGAGCAGCCGTTCGAAACGGCCGGCAGCCGTCTTGAACTCCCCGGCGATGTACCTGGCGATCTTGCCGCCGATGAGCGGGATGTGCACGTCGATGGTGATGTCGTGGACGACCCGGGTCCGGTCACCGTCGGGAGTCAGGCGGTAGACGCCCGAGATGGTGACCCACCTGCTGCCGACGCCCTTGTAGTCCCATGCCAGTGTCATGTCCCGTGCGCGGTATCTGTTGTGGATCATCGACTGCACGGTGCCGCTCTTGTCGAGACGCCCGGTCTTCGTGCGCTTGTACTCGGTGGAGCGCACCTCGAACTGCAAGCCGGCGTCGTTCTGCTCCAGCACGACGTAGCGGGTAGCGACGACCTCCTCGCGCTCCTTCTCCGCGGCGAGGTTGAATGCCTCCGAGCAGAGCGCCAGGGCCACCCGATCCACGTGGGCGTCGACCTCGAAGGACTCCAGCAGGTTCATGATCCCTCAGGCGGAGGCGTCTGCGATGGTGTTGATGCCCTGGCAGAACTTGAGGATGACGATGATCGCCACGATGGGGGCGGCGATGTTGGCGATGGGCACGATGCAGAGCACCGGATAGGCGATGAACAGCCCCTCGTTCATCCTCGGGCCCCCGATGTTGTTGCGCTCGGCGAACAGGTTGTACTGCTTGCCCCACGCGCCGAAGGCGACGAAGATCCAGTAGAGGTTGAAGAAGGGGATAAACAGGAATCCCAACGCCTTGCCGGGGGACACGGGCGTCTGGCCGTCCTGAAGCGCTGCCCATGCCTTGTACAGCAGGATGAAGAAGAAGACGATGGAGAGGATCGAGGGCATCCACGAGAAGTAGAGCAGCTCGTGCATGTGGCTCAAGTTGGCCACGGCGAGCCCGGTGAGCCCTCCGCTGATGACGGCTCCACCGAGGATGAAGGCCAGGTAGAGCCCCGCTGACACGCGACCCGTTGTGCCGCGGGAGGTGCCCACGGATGGCTGGGGCGCGGCCGGAGTCGGCGCGGTGGCGACGGGCATGGGAGCCGGAGCCGGAGCCGGAACGGCCATGGTGGGTGGCACCGCCTGGGGAGCAGCCGCGCCGGGGACCGCCATCGTGGGGGGGAATCCGGTCGAGGGGGTCGGCCTGGACTCGGCCGCCCCGGGTGCTGCCGCGACGGGCTGGTACCCGGCGGCGGGGGTCGGCGCCGGCTGATTGACGTGAGCCGCCGGGTCGATCAGAGGGGTCCGCAGCGCTGGATCGATCTGCAGGGGCCGTACGTTCGGGGCCTTGAAGGCGGGCTCCTGGGCCGGGTTGGGCGGGCTGTCGTCCTGGGCAAACATGGTCTTGGCCAGGGCGTCGCCCGCCGGGGGCTGTCCCGCCGGGGGTGGCTGTGCCGGGGCTGACCCACCCTGGGCCAGATGCTGCAACTCCGCACCTGCAGCGTAGCCGAAGACTGTCTTCTTGCTGTCTGCCTTCTGCTGGGGCGCCCCGCAGTGGGGGCAGTGACTGGCCTCGTCGGGTACCTTCTTGAAACAGCTCTGGCACGTGGCCATCGTCCTCGCCTCCTTGACGATTGCACAGAGTAGCCCGGTTCTGCGGGGATGTGAAGCATCGTGCGTGTGGTTCGAAGGCCTTGAAGCCGTGGCGGGTTGCGCCCATATTTGCAGTCCGGCGCCACCGGGGAGAGGAGCCCATTGAAGACGGTCTTCATCGGAGCGGGGCAGGGCTGCAGGGCCGTTCTGGAGCTTGTCGTCCAGCGCGAGGCGCTGGCAGCTCCCGGTGCGATCACGGCCGAGACCTGGCTGGTCAAGGTCCTGCCCAGTCATCTGGGCGACGAGATCGGCAACCTGATACGGCGGTAGGCTCTCTGCGACGGACGGGCGATGATCTTCGACAATCAGGCGGAGCTGAAACAGCGCATCGAGGAGCTGACCAGCCGCAGGGTCTACGGCAGCGTACGGATCTGCGAGGATACCTCGTCGTATATGTCGATCGAGGGCGGCAGCGTGCTGCGTCTCGACGGCCACGACTACTTCATCATGGGCGACACCAAGGAGGGGCGCTTCGGCATCGAGGACCAGCCCAAGTTCTGGGTCAAGTACGCCGTCGATCTCTCGACCGGCGCGGCCAAGATCATCAAGCTGGTGTTTCACGAGCAGTTCAACACCTCGATCGCAAACTTCACAGTCCACTGCCGGCGCAGCCCCGAGAAAGAGGCCGAGTTTCTGGCCGCGGTGCAGGGCTCCCCCCACTTCATGCAGGGCAGGTCGGTGACCGACCCGGTGGGCAATTTGGTGCGCATCATCGACTTCGTCAGGGGGCCGACCCTGTACAACTACCTCGCGGAGCTCTGCGTGCCCCACGAGCGCTACTTCCACGAGATGCTCCCAGGAATAATGCAGCGACTGATCCCGGCGATCGCCGCCCTGTCCGACGTTCACCGCCGGGGCCTGCACCACGGCGATGTCCGAAACGACCACCTGATCATGCGGTCAGACTCCGACAGCTACGTCTGGATCGACTTCGACTACGAGGTCAACTTCTCCGACTACGACGTCTGGAGCATGGGCAACGTCATCGCCTACGCGGTGGGCAAGGGGATCCACACGTTCCACGATATCGTGCGTCATCC
>Ga0180009_10007365_pt1 | contig 11271 bp, 17 predicted proteins | sample OS_PC_MetaG_FD_123537 | JGI IMG/M metagenome (GOLD analysis project Ga0180009, IMG submission 123537) | Groundwater microbial communities from the Aspo Hard Rock Laboratory (HRL) deep subsurface site, Sweden - OS_PC_MetaG | ecosystem: Environmental > Aquatic > Deep subsurface > Groundwater...
CGGCTTGGACGTATGCCTCGAAGGCCGCCGTTCCGCCGGCCCCGTAGGCTCCGTCACCGGCGAAGGTCAGTAGGTCAAACCGGACGGGCGCGTTGGGGGCTGCCCCGCCCGAGTGTGCGGAACCATGAGTTGCTGCTCCGAGTGCCATGTCTTTCTCTCCTTACGTGGCGGGCTCGGCCCCGCTCGTGCGGGGCCGGCCTCGCCCTATGTCCTCACCCCGAGGGGCGCCCACATCACGAGTTCAGGACGTTCCCGATGTTGACGACGCCGGGCTCGACCTCGTATCCGACGGCCATGTAGACATCGAACACGATGACGACCTGCCGGGTCTCGATGCTCCTGCCCGTCTCGAGCCGCACACCGTCCGGGCCGTTGCCGCCCACGACCCCGAGCACGAAGTTCTTCGGCTCGCCGTAGAGACACACGGTCCGGTCGGAGGTACCGCCCATGGCCGACGGCCAGAGCGAGTACTTCTGGACCACGTCGTCTCGGTACTTCGCCACGCCGGAGGTGACGGCGATGTCGCCGAGCGGGGTGCCGCGGGTCTCGATGGAGTTCCACCAGTCCTCGCGGGCCTTCTTCGAGGTCATGAACTTGACCTCGCCCTTGTCGTACTCCTCGGGGAGCGCGCGCCGGGCCTGGCCGAGCAGCGTGTCGGTGAGCCGTGCGCCGGCCGCCGCAACCGGATTCGTCACGGCCTGGACGATCCACCCGTCGAGCGCCGCGAGGCTCGGGACGGCCGAGGTCAGGTCGCCGCGGATGGCGATCTTCTCGATGTCCGCGCCCATCTTGGCGTAGACGAGCTCGCGGACCGTCGCGGCGAGCTGGTCCTTCTCCACGTTGTAGAGGAAGACCTGGTCCGGTATCGAGACCTGCCCGCCGAACCCAACCGCCGTCAGGTTGAGCGCCCCGAAGGCCGGAGCGGACCGCTCGGCCACGGGGTGCGCCGCGTTCTCCGTCAGCGGGTAGAGGATGAAGTTGTCCGCGCCGTCGGCGAACCGAAGCCGCGGGATCTCCTCCTGCCGCGCCCGCATCAGCACGCGCCGGCACTCCTTGGTCAGCTCGGCCTCCTTGATGGACTGCTTGAGGAAGCGGTCCATCTCGACCTCGGACAGGTAACCGCCGCCCGTCACGAGGTCGTTGAGCACCGTGTCTGCCTTCTGGATGGGGGTCATGTTCATCATCTCGTTGGGGGTCATCAGCTCCTCCAGGCTTTCTGCGTTCCTTCTCGCCGCATCCCGCGGCCCGTCTCGTTACCTCGCGTGAGCGCCTGGTGGCGCTGTCAGTCGGCTTGCAGGTACTCCGGGTCGTTCAGGTCGAGGGGCCGCGGCGGGCGCTTCTTCGCCGGAGGCGGCGTTCCCTCCTCCTGGGCCAGGTTGCTCGGAGTCGGCGCGGGATGTCCCTTCTCGACCGCCGCGCGGAGCTCCGTGTTGCGCTTCTTCAGCTCCTCGACCTCGGCCTTGAGCGTCTCGACGGTCGGCGCGTCGGCCTGGGTGTCGTCGCTCTTGGTCGTCGGCTCTGGCTCGGCGTCCTTGCGCTCGGGCCAAAGGTCTTCCTTCGACAGCTCGGGGTCCATCTCGGCGAGCAGCTTGGCGAGCTCGCTCATCGCGGCGCGGAACTTGGCCGCGCGGGACTTCGAGAGCTGCGGCTTGCCGGCCTTGTTCGTCGGCTCGGCCTTGTCGGTCTCGTCTGCGTTGGCTGCCGGCGCTGGCTCGGGGGCCGCAGCGGGCTCCTCGGTCAGGAGCTTGTGCGCCTCGCCGAGCGCGTTCACCTGCTCCTCGGTCACCGGTTCGCCAGCCTTGAGCGAGCCCATGAGGGTCTCGAGCACCTTCGCCGCTTGTTCCGTCGCGCTCATCGCCTTCTCGCTCTTCGACATGGTAGCACCTTCCAGGATTTCGCGCGCCTCCGACACCATGCCGAGGACATCGGCCGGGGCCGGGTCGGACGGAAGCTCGGGCGACTCCATCACGGTCGCCTCGGCGTGCATGAGCTTCGCTCGGACCATTCGGATGGTGGCCTGCAGCTCCTTCTTCTTCTCGGGGTCCACCTTCCACCCCTCGCGGCCTTCCCACGGAATGGAGATGGACTTCGCGGTCTTCGCCGCTTCGTCTTCGCCCGCGGCGACGGGGGCGGGCGACGGGGCTGGCTCGGGAGCCGGCTCCGAACCCGGGAGCTTCGTCTCGAGCTCGGCGACCAAACGAACCATCGCGTCGTGGATGGGCTGAGGCACATCGGCTCCAGCTTCCTCGGCGCAGTCCTCGAGCGCCCACTCGATGCTGCTCAATCCCCACTGGAGGTTCGAGACGCGGTCGAGGAGCGCCTTGCGCTCGCCCTCTGTCATCGGGTCTGACTTCGTGGTCGGCTCCGTCATCTTGCTCAGATTCTCCTTGAGGTCGGCCGGAAGCATGGCGTCCAGATCGTCATCGGGGTCGAACGACGGCTCGATGCCGAGCTGAAGCTCGGCCCGGATGATGCGCTCGTGCACCACGGCCTTGCTCTCGTCCTTCGAGTACTCGCCGTGATTCTGCTTGAAACGGACGCGGGCGTTGGCCGCGCGGGCTTCCGTGTCGATGGGGTATCCGAGGTTCACCGGGTCGGCGTACTCGTCCAAATTGGTCGGATAGTCCTTCGGGAACCGGAGCGCCCCGGACGCGAGCGACTCGATGCCGTAGTGCTTCGAGCGCTTGTCCCGGAGGTCTCGGAGGTCCTCGTCGCTGGCGCTGTCAGACGGAGCAAGGTCGCCCTGCTTGGTCGCCTTCGTTCCGTCCCGCTTGAGCACGAGAAACCTCCGCTTGTTTGCCGCGCGGTCCACGATGTCAACCTTGTGCGTCACGCCGCCGGTCAGGCGGTTGACTTTGACCTCGTCCTCATCCGGCTCTTCGTCGGCCTTTCGTGGCCGCGTGGCGCGGGTACCCATGCCGCTATTCTCATCGACGGAACGTGGAAACGTCAAGTGTCGTTTTCGGACGGGGAATCAGGCGGACCGAACGAGAGGGAGCGGGAAGGGAAGTTCCGGGGTCTGGAATCCGCCAGCGCCACGGTGCCCGCCACCCCCACGAGCCTTGCAGACCGAGCCGACATCCACGCCATCTCGGAGGGCGTAAAGACCAACGGACCACCCGGTCGCCGGGACCCATTTGAACGCGAGCGCCGCATCGTACAGGCCGATGACGGACTCGAACTGAATCGAGCCCTGCTCGCCCGTGTTCATGGCGATGCAATCGAGGCCATCCATCTCTACCTCGAAGCTGCGAGACTCAAGCGCCGTCTCGTATCCCTTGATGAGATATCCGAGCACGTGCTTTCCGCGAGGTAAGACGTTTTTCTTGATGTCATCGGAAGACCATCCGAGTGCGTCCTGGATGGTCGTCCCGGCCGGTGAGGTGTCCTCGAACGACTCCATCCCGTAAATCACCGGCCTGACCATCTTGTCGGCGTGATCCCACACGTCCCACCGGCCGATGAGGGAGACGATAGGAGGCATGGGCTCATCGGGGTAGAAGAACTTCCAGGCGAGTTCGCACCCGGCCTCTGATTCCGCCGGGGTCAGCGGCTCGCCGTCGTCCGTTGCCTTGGTTCCGGACCGCTGAATCCCCATGATGCCGTCAACCGGCGATGCTTCGTAGTTCGAGATCGCCGTCGCGTGATGGTCGATCCACACGAACTCGACACCGAGCGCGTCGCACGTGTCGGCAAGGCACACCATGTCATCGAAAGGCTGGAGGCCGAAATCTACCATAAAGACTCGGCTCGCCAGCCCGAGCAGTTCCCACGGGAAGGGCCTACCATGGTTGATCTCGTGGCACTCGACGGGTTCTGGGGACAGGGCCTTCACGACGATGGCCGCCGACATCACACCGTCCATGTCGGCGTGATAGAAACATTGGGCAGGGCGCGACGAATTGCGATAATAGAGGTTTCGCCCAGCCTTGCGCACCTTCTGCGGCGACCGGGTAGCGAATCCCTCGATGCTGAACCCGGTGAACTCCCCGTCCTTGATAGCCTTCCAGAGGGCGTCGTCAATGACCCGGATGCCGAGGAGCCAGGTGCCCTTGCGCACCTTGTAGGTCCCTCCGCCCGGAAGCTCGAAGTCGAAGTCCGACGGGGCGATGTAGGACTCGAGGATCTGCACCGCGTCTGTCGGGAGGACTATCTGATGCTGTACCCCGATTCGCCGGTACGACGCCATGAAGGTGTGCGCCTGCTCACGGATCCACTCGGCCGAGTAGATGTCCTGCTGCGCGTCCGGGTCGAGGGGGGCACCGTCTTCGCCGTCGTTCGGCTCGAGCACGATGCCCAAGACGAAGTGTTCCTCGGTGTCTGCCTTGGCGAGCTGCTCGCCGCGGTCGAAGACCACCCGGATGTCGCGCGCCATCGTCTCCTCGATGACGGCGAGGTCGCGCTTGACGGCCGGGTCCTGCTCGGCCCGCTTGCGCGCCTTGTCCGGGTCGAATGCCCAGTTGCGCAGCGAGATGTCCCGGCGCGACGGGCAGCCGGCCTTGACCGGCTCGCCCACGCCGACCTCGCGCATCCGGGCGACGAACGAGATGGTCCGCTTTGCGTCCCGGATGTCGCCGTCCGTCCAGTCTTCTTTCTTGCGACCGAGCAGTCGGAGGTTTCGCTCGATGGGCGAGCGGTCCAGGCTGGCGAGCGTCGAGCACTCGGTCTCGGACCACGCTTCGAGCTCCGCCGCGCCCATGTTGACCGTCTCATAGTACCGGCGGAAGACATCGTCCAGCTCGTCGCCGTCGTCGGCCTTGTCGGACTCGGCGAATCGCTCCACCTGGGCCAGCCGCTCTGCCGCCTCGGCCTTCGTGTCATAGCACCCGAAGCTCCGGCCGGTCTCCTCGCTCACGACGCAGTAACGACCGTCCACCTCTTCGATGCGCTTGGCCGCCGTCTCGTCGGTCGCCTCGATGAGATTGAGCAGCCTCGACAGGCACGCAACGACCACGTGGCCCTCGGCAGTAGCCGCGTCGGCCTCTCCGTGGTCGGCCATCTCTATCTTGTCGTCGGTGGACATCGGCCGTGCTCCGGTGGGACTCACTGGCCGAGTTGACCGGCGGGCTTCGCTGGGTCGGCCTCGGGCTTCCACCTCTTGGCGATGGCCGCCACCTTGGCCGTGGGTGCGGTCCGCCCGATGGCGTGTCCCTCGGCGTCCTTCTGCACCGCCGCCCACAAGGCGGACTCGACGCTGATGAGCGGCTCGTCGGGGTCGCCCGAGCCGGCCTGCTTGAGCAGTGCGGAGACGCGGCGCACCGCGTTGCGGTCCAGGTCCTCGCCGGACTGCGCACCCTCGAGCGCCTTGGTCACGGCGTCGAAGAGCACGTCCGCCTGGACAACCTCGCGCGGCTGCAGCTCGCGGAAGAGGGTGTCTGCCTTGCTCACGGGGACCGGCGGCGTGATAGGCTCGGGGGTCTGGTTCGTTTCGCTCACGGCTTCCTCCGTCTGTCGCCCGGAATGATGATGGCCGGGCCTGTTGTCAGCATCCTACCACGGTTCACGGCGAGTGCCGATAGGGCGCGTTCCGGGGTCACCCGCGAGCGTCCACCGTCCAGCGGAATGAGCTTGGTCTCGAAGACCGGCGCGATGAGCGCCTCCATCCCCTCCGGGGGCGCACGGTCCAGGTGCTCGACGAGCAGCGACGGCACGGAGCGCGCCGCGTTCAGCGGGTCGTACCCTCCGGTGTGAACCAGCTCCCGCCAGATGAGCCAGGCGATATCGAGCCGCCGCCTCGCCTCGGCCTTCGTCGTGGCCACCATGGGGCGGACCTTGAAGCTCCACGCCGTGGCCTCGCGGATCTCGGCCATGATGCGCTCGGCTCGTTCCTGGTCTTCAAGGGCTTCGAGGTCGGAGGTCGGGGCGTCGTCCATGCTGGAAATTTGACGCGATTCTAGGTTTCGTGTCAACTTAGCTGCAAGGCGGGCCGTCCATCCCGTCCCCCTACTCGCCCGGCGGGCTCGCGTCCGTCGGGCGTTTTTCTTTGGAGAACCGGAGATCGAGCCAGCGGACGATGTAGTCGAGGGGGCTCGAGACCATGCGGATGTCGGTGTTTCGGGTCAGTCCGGCCGGCTCAAACTTCCACCCCCGGAACTTCTCGATGGCGACGGTGATGGGCATCCCGCATTGGAGGCCGATGGAGACCATGGTGCACCAGGCGTCGAGCAGCGCCCCCTCGCGTCCGCCGAGCTTGGCGAATCGGACGAACACCTCGCCGGGGCTTCCGTCCTCGTACAGCCCCACCGTCAAGTAGCCTTCGTGCTCGAGCGGACGGCCGGTCTCGTCGGCTCCAGCAATCGTGAACTTGTGCGTGATGCTCGGCCGGTCGTCGGGGAGACGGTGGCGGCGAGGCGGGGAAGGCGGGCTCGTGTGGGTTGTCAACTTTTTCCTCCTGGAATGGCCTGGCGAGGGGTCCAGGCCGTCGCTGTAATTGGGACAGGTTGTTTCGTCCTTGCGGGAGAGTCACCTCCTGTTTCGGTTTAGATCGCCCAACGGCCGGTCCCCTCGAACCCGGCCGCTTACTCACACCTCAAGAGCGTACCGCACTCCGAGCAGAAGCGCGGTATTTCCGCAACGCGGAGGTCACAGCCGCAGAACCGGCACCGGATCCACCGGCGGTCACACCTCCGGCAGACGTAGACCACGGCGTTGGTCCAGTCTCGCTCCACCTCGGCCACAGCCTTGCAGCGCGGGCACGGGGCCGGCTTCGCGGGTCCGTCGTTGTCGCGGCCCTGGCTCACGTCTCGTCATCCTCATCGGCGACATCGCCCGGCTCGTACATACACGCCGGGGCCGAGTGGGGACCGCACACCGCGCCCTGGTCGTCGTACCAGTCGCAGCACCACGCGCCGTCCCAACAGTGGTCGTTGCCCTCGGGGCAGACGGCCGGGAACCTCTCGCCAAATGTGATGACGGTCACGGCCGGAACTCCTTGGCGATGGCCGAGTCGAGTACCTCCATCACGTCGAGGTGGAAGTCGGACCGCCCTTCCTTCGTCGTCAGGTCGCGGCTCGTGTTCTCGGCCGCGTGCTGGAGGAGAAAGTGGAGCTGCGCCTTGAGCTCGCCGAAGACGAAGCGGACGCCGCCGCAGCGGCACGTCTTTGCGGCGCACACGGCGCACATGCGCGCGCCACACGCGACGCACACTTCGTACTTCTCGCGGCGTGGGTCGATGGCCCGGCCGCACTTCGAGCAGGTCATGATGCCTCCGTTCTTTCTCGCATCCGTTCGGCCAGCCTCCGGCACACCTCGGCGCGGCGGTAAGCCTCCTTGGCGTCGCGCTCGGCCTCCGGCCCGATGTACGCCTCGTGACGGTACAGCGCCGCGAGGTAGGACCAGAGCACCGCGCGGCGGTACAGGTTCGCGGCGACTGCGGCAAGATCTGTCATCGTCCGACCGGGGTGAGCAGCCTTGCGGCCCGCTCGTACTTCCTGGCGAGGGCGCGGGCAGCGTGCCACGCCCTGGCGCGTATCGCCGTCGTCCTCGGCCCGGTCTCGCCGCCCCCCATGCGGCCGTAGATGTTGGCCATGTCCAGGAGGGACAGGCCCTCTTCGAGCTTGCCGTTGCCAAACGCTTCGAGCGCGGCGACGGCGTAACCGATGGCGCGGCCCTCGTCGCGGGCGTGGTCATCGGCGCGCTCGCGTGCGACGCGGGCGCTCAGCTCCCTGGCTTCTGCTACGGTGGTCATCGCTTCACCTCGGTCCGGCGCCAAACGAGTCCGCCGGGCAGCGTCGCCGCCTTCGTGACGGCGAGGCCGTTGTAGATGTTCCAGAGTTCGTCGAGTTCGTACTCGGTCCGCTCTCCGGGAAGCGCCCGGAATGCCCGCTCGTCGTCCGATGTGGGCTCGGGCGGGAAGCTCGGGCAGCCGTCGGAGTCGAAGTACGACTCGCAGGCCGAGAGGTGGTGGTCGAGTCGGTCAACTGCGAATCTGCGGATTTCGTCGGTGGTCATCTCTCACCCTCCCGTGTGGAAGCGCACGACGCGATCGAAGGCGTCGCGGGCGAGGCCGCGCTCGTCGTCTGTCAGCTCGCGGCCCACGTGGTCCACGATGGCCTCGTAGTCGCCGCTGGCGAGGTCCCACCCATCGGTGAGCAGCTCGAAGGTGCAGCCCTGCTTGATGGCATCCGCCGCACACGCTCTGGCCATCCGCTCAATCTTCCTCTCGTCCGTGCCCATCGTGTCCTCCCTGGCCTCATCAGCGCCGGCCCTACCGGCGGACGCCCCGAGGGGCGTTTCGGCCTGCTACTCCGCGAACCCGACGATGAGGTCCTGCTCCCGCCGCATCTTCGGGATGAACCACGGCTTGATGGTGGCGTACCCGTCATCGACTTCGAGTGCCGACTTCGGGAACCACGCCCGGTAACCGGTGACCACGAAGCGCGAGTCCCCGACGACCTCGAGCTGGACCGCCTTGGCCGTCTCGCGGACAGTCTTCACGCTGTTTCCCCAGGCCCGGAAATGAAGCTCTCTGATGTCCATGGCGACCTCCCTACCAGTTGACCCCGTAACACTTGGTCCAGATTTCGATATGCGGATTGCCGGAGCCGATGCCGCCGCGCGAGACGAGCTGCGAGCCCAGCGAAAACGTGGTGGGCCGGTACCCATCGGCCTTCAGCTCCTTCACGAAGGCATTACGGGCCTTCAGCGCCTTCTTCTCGGCCTGCACGCCGTCGTACTCGTACCAGTCGTCGTCAGTCCACCGGAAGCCGTAGTTGATGCCGCTGAAAGTTTTCTGAGCCATCGTGTCCTCCGTCCTTACCCTACCCTATTGCACTCCCCGTACCAATCGGTGCGGCGGCGTAACACCTCGGAATCATTGACGCCAGGTTCCGCCCGCCGCTCACCACTTTGACATCCTGTCACGAATCGCGCTAAGTGGTTGAAATCACGTGTGACATTCTGGCAAATCTCGCCGAAATCGTGACATTCTGGCAAACACTCCGAGCGGCCCCTACCAGTGCTCGAACAGCGCGACGCGCGTCCCGTTCGTCCCGAGCTTCGCCAGTCCTCGCGCCTCCACCCTCCGCACGGCCTCGCGCGTCAGGTTGAGGATCTCGCCCACATCCTCCAGTGTGAGCCCGTCCCGCTCGGCCACGTCCAGCGCGCAGCTCTCCTCGAGCTCCCACGGCTCGAGGTCCGGGTGGTTCAGCTTGATGGAACCGTTCACGGGGTCCACGTCCAGGTAGAGGTGCCATATGCACGCCACCCACGGGCAGGGCCGCTCGGTGCACCGGCATTCGGCCCGCGTCTTCGGCCGCTTGGCGTGCTGTCCGCTGTCGGGGTACAGGGCGCGGCCGAAGTCGAGCTCGGCCCGCGACAACCTCTGCACGTTGATGGTCCTCGGCCCGCTCCGCTCGGGGGGAGGCGGGGCCTGGGGCTCGAGATCCGCTTCGGTGAATAGGGGCAGCACGGCGGCTGTCATGACGCCACCCCGCGCCGGTGGTTCCGGTGTCCGTCCATGTCGTCCTCCTGGGAACAATCGTGGCACGGGAAAACGGCAGCGTCAACTATAATCGGCAGGGCGAAGAAAAAAAAACGGCGGCTGGCTCAGGGAGCGTCGGACCACGGGGGCGAGTCGTCCTCGTCGTCGTCCGTCCGTGCGCCAGTCCTGGCCGCGAGGTCTTCTCGGAGCTGCTCGATCTCCTCAGCGGCGTCGGTCCAGTCGTCGCTCGCCTTGAAGTTGCGCGCCACGAAGCACTTGAGCGCGTTCATCCGCGCGCGGACCGCGATGTCGCGGCGCTGGCCAGGGCGCTCCGTCTCGGCCGCGCGGGCCTCGAGCAAGGAGGACATGCGGGAGTTCTCTTCGACCAGCGCGTTCAGCTCGGCCTCGGCGCGGCATGCGAGGCACCGTTGGTCCGGGAGCAGCTCGTCGGGATGGGCCGTGCACGAGCAGCCGGCGACCTCGAGCAGGTCGTGAAGCGCGCTGGTCACGAGCGCCTCTTCTTGGCCGGCTTCGTGCGGCGGGCCTGCTCGATATCGGAGATGACCGCCGCGAGCCCTGGGAGGGACTCTGTCAGCACATCTCCGAGCACCCACCGGAGGACCAGTACGGCCTCGGTTGAGAGCGGCGGTTTTCTCTTCTCGCCGGTTTCAACCACGGCCCGGATGAGCGCGAGGCTCGGCCGCTCGTTGATGGCCGACGCCGGCTTGCCGTTCCCGGACGCGCTCTGCCGCTCCTGGCGCTCCCTGCGGGCCGTCCGCGTGGTCACCCTCTCGCCAGCTTTCGAGCGCTCCACGAGGCTCTCGGCGGCCTCGCGCTGCGCCTCCGGCTCGAGCTGCTGGAGCTGAAGAGCGGCCGTCGGCTTGAGCTCGCCCGTCTCGACCCGCTTTCGGACGGTCGGGTCGAGTTCGATGAGCGCCAGCCAGTTGCGGACGGACTGGACGCTCACACCGAAGGCCAGCGCCGCCTCTTCCTCGGTCCGTCCCATCGCAAGGTAGCGCTGCACCTTGCGCCCCTTCTGGAGCGGCTCGTCGTCGCGCCTCACCTCGTTCGCCGAGATGGAGACGCCGAAGAGGTCTTCGAGCCGGCCGCGCCGGTTCACGATGGCGACCCGGACCGGTTCGGCACCGCGCTCCTCCAAGCGGCGGTTCGCTTCCCGCGCACACCGGACGCGCTGGCGACCGTCCACGACGTGAGGCTTGCCGCCGATGGCCGTCACCACGACGGGCTCGATGACGCCGTCGTGCATGATGCTGCGGACCATCGACTCGTCCAGGTCCAGCTTGATGCGCTCATCGTAAAGGAAATGCTCCGGCCCGTCGGGCGTGTCGATGCCGACCACCACGACATCGGCCGGGTCCACGAGGAACATGTCCTGACGCTTGCCCTCGAAAAGCTGCTTGCCCACGTCCCGTTACCTCTCTTTCGACGGGCGCTGCTCGCCCAACGGACACCCAAAGCACGGACGATATCGCGTCTTGCCGGACTCCGCGAGTTTTCGACGGAGGACGCACACCTCCCGCCGGAGCCACGCCCCGAGCCGGTGGCAATGGACCAGGTCGGCCGGGAGCGGCGAGGCCGATGGGGTGGTCACGGCTTCGACCTCGTGTCGCACTCGAGGTGCATGATCCGCGTCGCCAGCCTGTCGGCGTCGCGGGCGATGCGGAGGGCCAGGCGTAGGGCCTCGGCCCGCTCGGAGGGTGTGGGGCCGGCCTGGCCGCCTGCTGACGCTCCAGGCAGCAGAGAGAGGTGGAGGGCCTGGGTATCGTCGTGCAGGTCCACGGCTCGTTTCCAGGCCACCCGTGCCACCCTGCGGCGACTCGAGGGGGTCA
>Ga0180009_10007366_pt1 | contig 11271 bp, 9 predicted proteins | sample OS_PC_MetaG_FD_123537 | JGI IMG/M metagenome (GOLD analysis project Ga0180009, IMG submission 123537) | Groundwater microbial communities from the Aspo Hard Rock Laboratory (HRL) deep subsurface site, Sweden - OS_PC_MetaG | ecosystem: Environmental > Aquatic > Deep subsurface > Groundwater...
GCTGGCGACCGCTTTTGCCTCCTCCTTCGCTCATGTGTTGATCATCGGAACGCCCAACAACGCCATTGTCTACAGCATGGCAAAAGACCCGGAGACCGGAGAGCAGTTGTTGACCATGAAAGATTTTTTTGTCCATGGATCCGTAGTTTTGGTATTAAGTCTTGCGGTTTTGTGGGGTTGGGTATTCTTTGGATATTGGAAATGGATGGGTATTTAAAATCAATTTTTAATTATAAATTTTGAATGAAGGAGAAAACCATGGCAAAGGAAAAAATCAATCTTTTACTTGTGGACGACGAGGAACAGTTTCTGAGATCAACCACAAAAAGATTGGAAGTAAGGGACTTCAATGTCATTGCCGTTGGCAGCGGTGATAAGGCCATCGAGGCAGCGAAGAAACATCCCATCGACATCGCCTTAGTCGATTTGAAAATGCCCGGCATGGACGGGGAGGAAACCCTTAGAACCTTGAAAGCGGAGCACAAATGGATGGAGGTGGTCATCCTAACCGGGCACGGGTCCATCGATTCGGCAGTGGAGTGCACCAAGGGCGGCGCATATTCATACCTGCAAAAGCCGTGTGAATTTGACCAACTCCTTGAGACGCTTACCGAAGCGTATAAAAAAAAGGTCATGAACAAAATGAAAATACGCGAGGAAAAAATGGATGAATTGCTCAAAATGAGCGCCTCTCGCTCTACGCTGGCCATGCTGGAAAAGATCAAAGAAATGGATAAAGAGATCTGAAAGAAAAAGGTTTGAAAAACCACCATTTCAGAAAAATACGGCAAATGATTCTGACCCGGGGACTGGCCGGGCCTTCTATCACCCTCATGCTGGTGTGCGGGGTGCTGGTGTACTACTTTGCCGCCTATTCACGCGAACAGGTGGAGACGAAACTGGTACGGATCGCATCAGACCACCGCCAATTAGTCGATCAATTTCTTGAGGAGAGATTATCGGATCTGCAATTCGCCGCTTTTTTTTACAGCATTGCGGAGATATCCGATCCGAAGCGACTGACCGAACTCTTCCGCAGGCTCTTATCAAGATCCCGGGCGTTTTTCGATCTCGGCGTGTTCGATGAAAAGGGAAATCACCTGGCCTATGCCGGCCCTTTTGACCTTGCCGGGAAGAATTATGCGGAAACCGAATGGTTCAAGGCGGTTGAGCGTGAAGGACGCTATATTTCAGACATATTTTTAGGGTATCGCAACATACCGCATTTTATCATAGCAATCCGCCGGGATGAAGGCGATCGGACCTGGTACCTGCGGGCCACCGTGGATACGCTTTTCTTCAATGATCTGGTAGAGAATATCCGTGTGGGAAAATCCGGCGAAGCCTACCTCGTCAATCGAAAGGGCATATTGCAGACCCGGCGTCGTTCAGGCGGCAGGTTAATGGAAACGGACAGTGATTACGGTTTTTACCGGATTAACAAAGATCGAGTTGCCTCTTTTTTCACGGGCAAGTATTCGGATCATCGGTATCTCTATGCAGTGGAATCTCTAAAACAGACCGGCTGGGACCTGGTGGTGAGGCAGGAAGTGAGTGATGCCTTTGCTCCATTAACCCGAGCTGTCCTGGTCGCAGTATTTGTAATAGCAGCAGGCGGCGCGGTGGTTGTCATCATGGCCTATATCTTAGCTTCCGGGCTGGCGAATCGGCTGACCCTGGCGGACATTGAGAAGCAACAGATGAAAACCCAATTGATTATGGCCGGCAAGTTTGCCGAAATCGGAGAGATGAGCACGGGACTGGCCCATGAAATCAACAATCCGCTCCAGGTGATGAAGGCGGAGCGTATGTTGATCCAAGAACTCATATCGGATGTTGAAAAGAACAATCCATCTATTGATCCGGATAACATGGGTTTGATCAAAGACTCCGTGGAACAAATCGACATTCAGATCGAGCGATGCAGCCGCATCACCCAGGGGCTGTTGAATTTCGCGCGCAAAACCGAGGCTGTGATGAAACCGGTGACGATGCAGGAATTTCTGCCTGAAATGGTAAGGATGATAGAGCAAAAGGCGCTTTTGGAAAACGTTCGCATTATCCAGAAGATCGAATCCGAGCTGCCCCCCCTCATGAGCGACCCCAACCAGCTGCAACAGGTTTTTCTAAATCTGCTGAACAACGCCATCCATGCGCTTAGAGGCAAGGATAGTGCGGAAATCCGGATCAACGCGTCCCATGAAGACGCATTCATAGAAGTATCGATAGCGGACAACGGATGCGGGATTTCCCCGGAGAACATGGAAAGAATTTTTCTTCCGTTCTTTACCACCAAACCGCCGGGACAGGGAACCGGTCTGGGCCTCAGTACGGTTTATGGAATCGTAAAGGGCCTGGGAGGAGAGATCACCGCAACCAGTGAATTAAATGCAGGCAGCGTGTTTAATTTGCACTTGCCGTTGGAATCTGTCGGAAAGGAAGAGAATACAGACTGACGTTTTTATCAAGGAGAGGTAACAAAATGGCGACCATACAATTATTGCTGGTGGATGACGAGGAGAGATTTCTAAATACAACCAAGATCCTTCTGGAAAAGAGAGGAATTGTAACTTTTACCGCCACCAACGGCGCGGATGCTCTGAAGACGATGAACGAGCACCGCATCGACGTTGTCATCCTGGATGTGAAGATGCCGGGTATTGATGGATTGGAAGTGCTTCGCAAGACCAAGCAAAAACACCCTCTGGTGGAGGTTATTATGCTCACCGGCCATGCCACGGTGGAATCGGCTGTCGAAGGACTAAAGCTGGGAGCGTTCGATTACGTCAAAAAGCCCTGCGATATTTCCGACCTGATTCCAAAGGTCAACGAGGCGTATGACAAGAAACATGCCATGGAAGAAAAGATCCGTAAGGCACTGATAGACAAAATCATCAGACATCCCATGGCGGTATTTGAAAAAGAGAACTGAGCACTCTATTTCGCGATTATGGTGGCGTATTTGTATCAGTTCATTCTTTATGAGATGAAGTTTAAAAGTTTAAAATTTGAAGTGAGCTAAAATTAATGAATGCTGTCTGATTTATAAAGGCCGGAGCAACACGCGGCGCAAGCGTCTGCGCTGCGCGAGCGACACTTCAACTTTAGGCACTTTACACTTTAGTTCACTTTAAACTTATCCATCAACCAGGGGAGGTAACCCAGTGAACACACTTACAACCCTTTTTGTGGACGATGAAAAGGATTTTTTGGAAACAATACTCAAGCGAATGAAAAAACGCCACGTGAATGCCTACGGCGCAGAGAGCGGGGAAGAGGCCCTGTCCCTTTTGGCACACACCCCGGTGGACGTGGTGGTACTAGACATCAGAATGCCTGGAATGGACGGGATCGAAACCCTGAAGGAAATTAAAAAACGACTTCCATTGGTTGAAGTGATCTTGCTGACCGGACACGCAAGCCTGGAGGCGGCAAGGGAGGGTATGGAAAGCGGGGCCTTCGATTTCATGATGAAACCGGTCAATATCGATGAGTTGCTGTACAAACTTCAGGACGCGCATAAGAACAAATCGATTCAGGAAAGTAAAATAAAGCACCTTGAGTCGAAATTGAAACGATGACGGCGAAGGTTATGGCACCGATGATGAAACTTGGCGGTATCATCAAAAGAATATTCTCGTGGGGCTCCGTTAACCCGGAAGAAATGGAAAAACTTCGTCTGGATTTCAAGGAAAGGTACGCTTATTTCAAACAGCTCATCAGCGCCAACAATAAAGCCCTTGAAATTATGGCCGACATTGAAAGGACGCTTAAAGGCGAGCGACCGTTCGGCATGTCGTTCGTACGATCCAGTGCAACCACCGTTTCGGCAAATGTTTTTCAGATGGTGAAGAAATTACAACAGCTTGCACCGGGGAGATATGTCGGGCTGATCCCAAGATACGACGATATCGAGAATAAGATCAATTGGATTCTGAATGAGAAAAAGCAGATTCGGGATGCGCCGCTCGTTATTCCTCTCGGCAGCATCGACAAAGATCGAGTCGATCTGGTGGGCGGCAAGATGGCGAATCTCGGTGAAATCAAAAAGAATATCGGATTGAACGTGCCGTCCGGATTTGTCATTACCTCCTCAGCCTATCGGCGGTTTATCGATCACAATCACTTAAGTGTTGAAATTGCCAGGCAAATGCAATTGGCTGACCTATATGACATTGAAAATCTCTACGAGCTGCAAGCCCGTCTTCATCAACTCATTATTGAATCCGAGCTTCCCCGGGAACTCGAAGATGCCATTTCCGACGCCTGGCGAAAAATGGAAGCGGAAGCCGGATCCGGAGCTACGGTCGCCATGCGAAGCAGTGCCCTCGGTGAAGATGAGGAAAGCAGTTCATTCGCCGGTTTGCATTTGTCGGAATTGAATGTCAGCGCCGATCATGTCATTGATTCCTATAAAGAGATTATCGCCAGTAAATACAGCCTTCAGGCGATTACTTACAGACTCAATAAAGGAATTAAAGATGAAGACATTGCCATGTGCGTGGGGTGTCTGGTGATGGTGGATGCCGCTTCCGGCGGCGTCATCTATTCACGCAACCCGATTGATATTCATGATGATTCCGTTTTTATCAACGCCACATGGGGTCTTCCCATAGCCGTTGTCGATGGCTCTGTAGACAGTGATCTTTTCGTGGTGTCCAGAGAACCGCCATTAAAGACCATTCATCAGGATATTAAAGAGAAAAACAAAAAATTGGTCTGTTATCCGCTTGAAGGGGTGTGCCGGGTCGACCTCACAGAGGATGATGTTCGGAATCAACCATCAATTAATGAACAACAGGCTGTCACCCTGGCTCAAATGGCGATTAGAATCGAAGATCACTACGGCACACCACAAGATATCGAATGGGCAATCAGTAAAAAAGGCGAAATTCATATCCTGCAGTCTCGGCCCCTGCTGCAAATGGAATCACTGAAGCAGGATTTGCCCGAAGGATTCAAAGCCAAACAAAAGGAAACCGTTATTCTGAAAGGGGGTATTACCGCCTGCCCGGGCGCCGCCTGCGGAACGGTATGCACTGTAGACAGCGGCCTGGATATATTGGAATTTCCGGAAGGCGCAATGCTTCTCACCCGGGAGGCGCATCCCCGATGGGCTTCCCTTTTAAGCCGCGCATCCGGCATAATCACCGAACACGGCAGTTTCGCCGGGCACCTTGCCAGCGTTGCCAGAGAATTCGGGTTGCCGGCCCTTTTCAGTGTCTCCGGCGCATTGAACAAGCTGAACAACGGCGATCAGATCACCCTGGATGCAACGGGCCGATCGATACATAAAGGCCGTGTGGAATATCTGCTGAACAAAGCGAAACAAAAAGAGTGTTTGATGATAGGAAGTCCGGTCCATGAGACACTCAAAGCGGTGAGCCGTCACATTATACCGCTAAATCTTTTGGAGCCGGATGACCCCGGGTTTGCGCCTGAAAACTGCATGACGTTCCATGATATTACGCGATTTATTCATGAAAAATCAGTCCACGAGATGTTCAGTTTCGGAGAGGGCCGCAACTTCGCGGAACGATCAAGCAAGCAGCTTCATTATCAGGTTCCCATGCAGTGGTGGATTTTAAATTTAGATGACGGTTTTATAAAAGAAGTCAGGGAAAAATATGTCAAACTGGAGAATATCGCCTCGATACCCATGCTGGCTTTTTGGGAGGGATTTGCCGCCATACCCTGGGACGGCCCGCCTCCCCTGGACGGAAAAGGATTTATGTCGGTCGTGTCTCAGTCATCCGCCAGTACGGCAATGACCCGGAGCTTAGGCCCAAAGTACGCAGATCGCAACTATATCATGATTTCGAAAAATTACTGCAATATAAGTTCCCGGATAGGTTATCATTTCTCCACCCTGGAGGCCCTGGTCGGTGATCAAAGAGCCGAAAATTTTGTCAGCTTCCAGTTTAAGGGAGGAGCCGCGGATTCCAGCCGACGCTTCAAACGCGTTAATTTCATCAAATCGATACTCGAAGAACACGGGTTCCGGGTTGAAACAAAGAAGGACAACCTGATTTCCCGGGTGGAGGGGCATGAAAGAGGCTATATGCTGGAACGGATTAAAATCCTCGGCTATCTCACCCTTCACACCCGGCAAATCGATATGATCATGACAAACAGCGACAAAGTCGATTATTACCGGTCAAAAATCAAAAATGACATCGGTAAAATCATCAGTGCGCCACCGGGCGCCGGTGATTCCTAGATTCAGTCGGCGCAGTGATCGCGTCCATAGGCGGCGGTTTACTTAATAATTTAGGAAAAGCATTAGGCTGTTATTTTACACACTGTAAATAAAATCGACACAACCGCCGGGTGCTCCTTATCCTTAAATACGGCCTGTTTTAAAAAACATCTGTAATTTAAGGATGTTTCCACTTTTTGACATGATGGTCCGCCTGGCATGTTGTTTGCTCTAACGTACGGGGATCTATTATGCTAAGTACTCTATTTCGTAATTACAGTGACGTATTTTTATCAGGACATTCTGTATGAGGTGAAGTTGAAAAGTTTAAAATTTGAAGTGAGCTAAAGTGAATGAATCTGCCTGATTCATATAGGCCGGAGCGAAGCGACACCTCAACTTTAGTCACTTTACACTTTAGTCACTCTAAACTTTTCCATTGAATGATAAAATCAAACTTCAATACGTAATCGTATTTAAAATTACGTTCACTAAGTAAAATACCTTTCGGAGAGGAGAGCGTTACGGTGAAAACACACATGGTAAAAGATTTGATGGTTCCCCTTGCGGAATACGCCACAGTTCCTGAAGATGCTACGTTATATGACGCGGTCATGGCTCTGGAAAAGGCTCAGGCGGCATTCGACCAAACCCGGTATCGTCACCGCGCATTGCTTGTCTTAAATGCAAATCAGCGAGTAATCGGCAAGATAAGTCAGCTAGACGTGCTCAAGGCTCTGGAGCCGAAATATGAACAGGTTATGGGCCGGAAAGGAATAATGGCCCATTCCGGACTGACCAGGGAATTTATGAAATCCTTGATGTCCCATTACGGTCTCTGGAGCGGGGCAATGAGCGAGATCTGCAAAAAAGCCGCCACCCTAAAGGTTAAAGATTTTATGCATGAGCCCACAGAGGGTGAGCATATCGATGAAACGGCCACCCTTAATGAAGCGATTCATCAGCTGGTCATAGGGCAACATCAATCCCTTCTGGTCACCCATCAGGGACATATCGTGGGCATCTTGAGGCTGACCGATGTATTCGCCGCGGTTTTACACGCCATAAAAACATGTGCCCTTGACGATCAAGTTAGTTCGCTTCGCTCACAATTGGAATAATGGATGAATGGAATATTGGAATGATGGGTTTGGCGGATAAGGAGGATGTATGTCACACCATACCACGACGGGTAGAGCCTTGGACACGAGCTGGACATGGAAAAACAGACCCGGATACAAACCGATTCTGCTGATTAGTGCAATTGTTGTATTAACCGCCGTCGTTCTCTTGCCGCCGCCGCAAAGCATGATCGACATGGTAAGCAGGGCCAATCCTGCCAGCTATAAACTGGCGCCGGACTGCAATACAATCACCGATACGGTGAACCGAAAACTGCGACCGGCTGCATTTCAGGTTGAAAGGTTGGGCAAACCCGCTCCCGCAAACCATAAAAACGACCGGCTTTTAACTTCGGAAGAGGTTGCCCGGATGGCAAAGATAATGGTCGCCCTTTTGTTCCTGGCCGCTTTTTTATGGGGTACCGAAGCCCTGCCTCTTGGCGCCACGGATGTTATGGTGGGCGTTATGCTGTACATTTTCGCCATCCTGCCGATCAACGAGATTTCAGAAGCTTACATGAGCGATGCCGTATTTTTCATTTTCGGTGTTCTTGCCGTTGCGGTTGGGATTTCCAAAACAGGCCTGGACAAACGCATCGGCTTTATTCTCCTGGGCCGCATTAAGAGCACAAAGGCATTTGCCTTTCTCTTTTTACCGATGCTGGCGGTGTTATCCGGTTTCTTGTCCGCTCATGCCCTGGTGGCACTGCTCATTCCTGTGCTTATGGGTGTTTACAAGGTGACCTGCAAAATACACGGTGTTGAAAAAGACCGGGCCCTGGCCATATTCCTCCTGCTGGGGGTCTGTTTTGCCTCCAACCACGGCGGACCCGGTTCGCCTGCCGCCGGAGGCCGCAACGCCATTATGGTCGGATACCTGATGGATTACGGCTTTCCGATCACCTTTTTGGAATGGATGAAAACCGGCCTGCCGTATGTACCGCTGATGGCCGTGGTGGTCGGCGCGTACATGTACATCCGCTGCAAGCCGAAATTCATGGTGAAAGAAATGAACCCCAGCGAGGTGGTCAGGGCCGAGATGGCAAGGATGCCCAAATTCGGCGGCCGGGAAGCCATGATGACCGTCATCCTGGTGGTGCTGGTTATCGCCTGGATGGTGCTCGGCGAACACTCCGGCCTCGGTGGGCCCACCTTGTATGCGGTGATGGCCATGTTCCTGTGCCGGATCATCACCTGGGAGGATGTGCAGGACGGCGTGGCTTTCGATGTGGTGGGCTTATATGCGGCTGCCTGCGCCATGGGTGTGGGATTGAAATTTACAGGAGGCGCCCTGTGGCTGGCCAATGCGTTCGTCAGTGTTCTTCCGGATTTTCTGACAAAGGGAGACGGGCTGCTGGTGGGTGTCAGCCTGCTGACGGGAATCATGACCAATTTCATGAGCGACGGTGCCACGGTGGCGGCACTGGGCCCCATTGTTCTTCCCATGGCCGCCCTTGCCGATATCAGCGTGTGGAAGGTGGGGCTGATTTGCTCTTTTTCTTCCTCCTTTGCCAATTTCCTGGTGGTGGGCACTCCCAACAACGCCATCTGCTACGGTATGGGCCGCGATCCCGAAACCGGTGAACGGTTGCTGGATGTCATGGATTTTGTTAAATTCGGCCTGCCGATCACCATCCTGGCCTGGCTGGTGCTTTGGGGGTGGACCGTGTTTGGTTACTGGCGGTTTATTAAGTGGCCGGTATAAGGAACGGTGAGTTTGATGAAAGAACTCCTGTATCGCAACCTTCAAAGAAAAATTATTTCCCTCATCCTCGTTGTATCTTTTGCGCCTCTGATCACGCTGGGAGCGACGTTGTATTACCAATTTAATAATACATACAGACAAAATATCGATGAACAGATTCGGTATCGCGCCCAAGCCCAGTCAGAGGCCGTCGATTTGTTCTTAAAAGAACGCACCGCCATACTCAATGCCATGGCCGACACCCACACCTTCCAAGATATGATCGATGAAGGCAGCCTGTCCCGAATCTTTGAGGTCATGAATTACCGGGCCGGGGCTTTCGTGGACCTTGGGGTGATCGACAGCGAGGGCCGGCATCTGGCCTATATCGGACCCTATGACCTTAAGGGCCGCAACTACCAGGGTCAGCCCTGGTTCGATGAGGTGATGAGCAAAGGGGTCTACAAAAGCGACGTTTATATGGGGTACCGGAACTTGCCCCACTTTATCATCGCCATACGGCGGGACGAGGACCGGAATCAATGGATTCTGCGGGCCACCATTGATCCGGATATCCTGGAGAAGATCGTGCGTTCGGCCCAGATCGGCAGAACCGGGGATGCCTTTCTGATCAACCGAGACGGGGTCTATCAAACCCTGCCGCGATTCCACGGGATAGTACTGTCCCAATCAAACTTGGACACCAGCCTGTTCGGCGGTCGCGTAACAGTGACTGAAATAACCGACGGAAAGAACAGAAACAGCCTCTATGCAGGAAGCTGGTTGAAAGATAGAAAATGGCTGCTGGTCATCAAACAGGAGTCGGACGAGCTCATGTCCCGCCTGTTTGAAATACGGTATACGGAAATCATAATCATTTCCATGGGGATCCTGGCGATTGTTCTAACCACGTTTTTTGCCGTCCGCCTTGCCATCAGGCAACTCAAAAGTTCCGATGAAAAAATGATCGGACTCAACGCCCAGCTGGTTCAGTCGGATAAATTGGCGGCACTGGGCAAGATGGCCGCAGGCGTGGCACACGAGATCAACAATCCCCTGGCGACGATCATCCAGAAAACCGGATGGATGGAAGACCTTCTGGAAGAAGAGGAATTTCAGAATAGTGAAAACTTTGAAGAATTCCGAACTTCCATAAAAAAAATCGAAGAGCATGTTGAGCGGGCACGCAAAGTAGTTCATAATATGCTCGGTTACGCCAGAAAGATGGAGCCACGGCTGGAAGATGTGGATGTGAATGATACGTTAAACCAGACCATCAATATTCTGGAAAACTATGCCCGAAACAACAATATCGACATACAGACCGATCTGGCAAATGACCTGCCGATTATCGCCGGCGATCAGGCCCAGCTCCAGCAGGTCTTTTTGAATCTGATAACCAACGCCATTGATGCCATCGGTAAAAACGGCCTGATCGAGGCGAAAAGCCGGCGTACAGACTCCCAAATCCATGTAAGTATTAAAGACGACGGTCCGGGTCTGTCCGAGGATGAAATGAAAAAGATCTTCGATCCCTTTTATACCACCAAAGAATCCGGAAAAGGGACGGGCTTGGGGCTCTGGGTCAGCCACAGTATCATCGAGAAAATGGGCGGAACCATCAACGTGAGAAGCGGGGCGGGGTTGGGCGCCACGTTCACCGTTGAAATTCCGATCGTAATCCCGGAGAAGAAATAAAACGAAACGATTATAGGGGGATTTATGGATTATTTCAGCATCTTGATTGTTGACGATGAAGTCGATTTCCTGGAAACCCTTGTCAAACGCATGCAAAAAAGGAACATCGACACCGTCGGCGTTATCAGCGGCGAAAAAGCTCTCGAAGCCCTGGAAAAAAGACGCTTCGATGTCGTACTGCTTGACATTAAAATGCCGGGGGGCATGGACGGGATAGAAACCTTAAGAGAGATTAAACGAAAACACCCCCTGACCGAGGTTCTTTTGCTGACCGGGCACGGCTCCGTTGAAACGAGCATCGATGGGATGAAGCTCGGGGCCTTTGATTATTTGTTAAAGCCGATCAAGCTGGAAGAATTGCTCCCAAAACTGGGAGCGGCTTTTGAGCAAAAGGTCACCCAAGAGCAAAAAATCAGAAAAGCCAGGATCAAAGAACTGGTTCGCTTTCCGGGCAGAGTCTTGCAGCAGGAGAAGGAAGAGAAAAAGTAAGCGCGGATTCACCAAGCGGAGGCATCTGAAGGCGACAGAAGCTTTTGAGCAAAGACAGCACCCGGAAGAGAAAATCCGTA
>Ga0180009_10007367_pt1 | contig 11271 bp, 9 predicted proteins | sample OS_PC_MetaG_FD_123537 | JGI IMG/M metagenome (GOLD analysis project Ga0180009, IMG submission 123537) | Groundwater microbial communities from the Aspo Hard Rock Laboratory (HRL) deep subsurface site, Sweden - OS_PC_MetaG | ecosystem: Environmental > Aquatic > Deep subsurface > Groundwater...
GACCGGCGCTCGGACATCTTCTCTCTCGGGATCGTGCTCTACGAGATCACCACTCGGCGGCGTCTGTTTCGCGGGAGCACAGAGACCGAGATGGTGCAGATGGTGCTGGACAAGCCGATACCGCCACCATCGGTGCTCCGAGATGACTACCCCTCCGAGCTGGAGCAGATCGTGCTCAGGGCGCTGTCCCGCCGGCGGGAGCAGCGCTACCAGACAGCCGAGCAGATGCAGGAGGCGCTCGAGCGCTTCATCCTTGGTACCGGCGCCCCGGTGCTCCCGCGGCAGATCGGCCAGATGATGCACGCGACCTTCGCCGAGCAGATCGCGTCGAAGGAGGAGCTGCGCCGCGCGGCCGAGTCGGGTCTGCTGCTGGACGCTGTCGGGCGGGAACCCTCCGCGAGCCAGGAGGCCGAGACCGTCGGTCCGCCCCGGACGCGCGAGGCGGCGAGCCTTGCCCGCGGAAGAGACGATGCACGCCGCTGGCGGGCCCGGGCCATGGCAGCGCTGGCGCTGCTCGCCGCGGGCGCGCTGCTGCTGCTCGGCGTGGCCCTGGCGCCTCTGGTCCACCTGCCCGACCCGCCCCCGGCACCGAATGTAGTCCGGAGGGGCGGGCGGGCGGAGCAAACAAACGTCAACGCTGTCCGCCTGCCGGCCGCCAGCACGTCTGACGACAACAGCGTGTGTTTGGCGCGCTCGGCCCGTTGCGAGCCCGCACGCTCGGCGCAGTCGGTGTTGACGCCCGCGCGCCGAGGGAGGCGCGTGGCACATGTTTCGCGCGCCCCGTCCGCCGGGGACCGGCATCGCGCATGGCCGATGCCGCCGGATGCCGGGGCTGGACCGATCGGGGAGCCGCAGGCGAGACCTGGCGACCCGGATGATGATACCCTGGTGGTCAGGCCTCCTGAGAGGAAGAGGCTGTTCGCTGACCCCTACCCATGAGCGACAACAGAGGCACCAGGTTGCCGAAGAGCATTGGAGCCGCGCTGCTGGCCCTCGCCGCCCTGGTCACGACGGCCGCGGCCCAGCCAGACGACCGCCAGGGGCGGCGGGCCAAGCAGGAGTTCGGCCGCGGAGTCCAGCTCTACGAGGAGGGCGACTACGTCGGAGCCATCGAGGCGTTCAAGCGCGCCTACGTCCGCAAGCCGCATTTCCACGTCCAGTGCAACATCGCACGTTCCCACGAGCAGCTGTCGGATCTGATCCGGGCACGGGATCACTACCGGCAGTGTCTCGCGGGGGCCCGCGGCTCCAAGCGGGCCGCGGTGCAGGCCGATCTGGCCGCCGTCGAGGCCAAGATCGCGAGGCTCGAGGTGACGAGCCCTCGAGCAGCGGTCGTGCTGGTGGACGGTCGGTCGCTGGGTCGGACGCCAGCGCGCGTGGCCGTCAATCCAGGGCTCCACCTGGTGGAGGTCCGATGGCAGGGCGGGCACCGGGCGACCATCAAGGTCAGCGTCCGGGTAGGCGAGCGGCGCACCGTCGCCATCCGGCCGCCGCCGTCGACGCATGGGGTCGATCTGCCGCCCGCACAGAAGCGACCAGCGCCAGCCGGACCGACGAGGACGCGCCGCCGGCTGTCGCAGTGGTGGTTCTGGAGCGGAGTGGGGGTGACCGCCGTGCTGGCCGGTCTGGCGACGTGGCAGGGCGTCGAGACGCTGCGTCGGGTGGACCAGTTCGACGAACGCCCCACGCGCGACAACTACGACCGCGCGGTGAGCCGGCGGCTGGTGACCAACATCCTGTGGGGCGGTGTGGTGGTCGCGGGCGGCGCCAGCGCCACGCTGTTCTTCTTCACCGACTTCGGCGGGGGCGAGCGACCCGAGCGCGTCGTCGGCCTGGGCTACGGCGGTTCGTTCTGACCCTGGCCGTCAGCGGGGGGCGTAGGCCTCCCACAGCTGCTCGAATGTCGCCCCGAACGCCGCGATGAGGCGCGGGTCGTTGCTGACGATGATGTTCTCCTCGTTGTGGTTGGCAGCGGACACCGTCCAGTTGTAGCTGCCGGTGACGAGGAAGGCGCCGTCGAACACGGCGAACTTGTGGTGCATGTGGTGCTCGGAGCAGTCGGTGCGCACCGGGATGCCGGCTCGCGCCAGATCCTCGATGTCCGAGCCCCGGTCCACCACCTTCTCGTTGTCGGTGACGACGCGCAGCCTCACCCCTCGGCCGTGCGCCTCCAGCAGGGCATGGGCGATGCGGTTGTCGGTGATGGTGAAGACGCAGATCTCGGCGGTGCGACGGGCCAGCCCGATGAGCGAGACGATCCGCCGGCGGCAGCGATCGCCCGGGCTGAAGTGCGCCTCGGCCAGGCTCGGCAGGTGCTCGCCCGACTCGGCGTGGGCCAGGGCCTTTATCACCTCCTCCAGCCAGCTCACCACGTCGACGGCGCGGGGGTCGGACAGCTGGCGTCGGGCGATCTCGAACACGCGGTGACGGAAGTAGGTCAACAGCTCGCGGTTGTCGCGATGCTCGGCCAGCAGGGCGGTCAGCACCTTCTTTTCGCCCCGCGACAGCCGGCGGTCGTCCCAGGTCTTCAGCAGGATCTCGTCGATCTCATCGGGCTGCATCGAACCACTCTACCCTCCGTGCCCGCGACTGTGAAGGCGGCCCTTGTCTGCCGCGCGGGTGTGATCCAGGGTGACCGGTCGGGGACTGTCTCCTCGTTCGACCAACCGTTCGCGCGGAGCACGCCAAGTGCGCGCGTCGTGTCGGCTCATCGAGGAACAAGGGCTGGTCAAATGGTCCAACAGTCTGTTGACCGGCCTCTTGACACAGTTGAGGACACCGCGTGCGATGTCTGGGTCGTGGGCGACAACGGCGCCGTTTACCACTATCATCAGACCTGGCCGATGCGTTGCCGTCTGCTCCTCGGTGCGGAGACTCGAACCCCAGGTCACCACCTGTGTTCTTTGGGACTTGCAGCTGGTATGGAAGTTGCGATACGAGGCCGAAGCTGATGCGACACTGGATCCTGCTTGCGATTCTCCTGGCGGGTGGCTGCCTGGAGCCTGCCGTTCCGGGCAGCCTCGCCCTCCAGCTCAGGGGCCCGAGCAACCCCCGTCCTCGCTGCGCCAAGGGTCCAGCGGCGCTGGGACGGCTGTACCCCCTCGGTGAGCCGATCTCCGGCGCCCGGGTGATTCTCACGCCGGGCGACTTCACCGGGACCACCGACGCCGAGGGCGCTTTCACCATCGACCTGCCCGACGGCCGCTACCGGATGACGGTGGAGGCGGCGGGCTTCGTCGCCGAGGAGAGCCAGATCGTCGAGATCGCTCCGGGCGAGTCGACCTCGCTCGGCCTCCGCCTGCACCCCTGCATCTTCGGTGGCGGCGATCGCTTCGACGTGGGCTTCGATCGCAAGATCACCCTGACTGCCGCCTCGATGTGCGAGGGATGGCAGGACGCGACCTACACCTGGACCCAGGTCGAGGGCCCCGACATCCGGGGCAGCGTCGCGGACTGGAGCCGGCAGCAGCTGACCTTCAGCACCAGGAAGCTGGAAGAGGTACGTCCGCTGCCGGACGAGGCGCAGATCCTGAGCTTCTCCCCCGACGAGGCCGGACAGTACGTGTTCCAGGTGGTGGGCCGCAGCCCGGGAGGCGCTGTCTCAAGGAGCTACGTGCTGGTCACCTCGACCAGCGTGGCCGGCCCGATCAGCGCCGTCCCGCCCTACCAGACCGCCTACTTCATCGGCGAAAAGGGAGGCCCGTGGGACTGGAAGACGCTCGAGCCGTGGCCCGTGGGATGGTCGCGGATGCTTGACGGACAGAGCAGCCGCGTGGTTTCGCTGAAGGTGCTGCCGCCCGGACAGACCAGCACCCAGACGACCCTGTCGATCATCGACGTCAGCCTCACCAGCGGAACCACCTTCGCCCTGGAGGTGGGGGACTGGAACAACGTCAACCGTGACTGCGGCCGGAGCACCTGCCACCCCACGCTGCAGCGCAGCTGGGAGGGCACCCGCCACGCCAGCACCTGGCGCAAGCTCCTCGACGGTGAGCTGGTGTCGGCCCGCGCGCCGGCGGCCGAGTCCTGCGCCCACTGCCACAGCCTGGGCTATGACCGCAGCAAGCCCAACGGCGGCTATGACGACGTCGCCGACCTCCATGGAGTCACCTTCCCCACCGAGCTGAAGCGAGGCAACTACCAGCGCCTCCCTGACTCCGTCAAGGACGTGAGCAACATCTACTGCCTGGCCTGCCACGGCCCTGGGCGGCTGGAGTCGCCCGGGGCGGGCACCTCGGGGCTGTTCTCCGCCGGCGTCTGCGCCCGCTGTCACGACCGGCTCCCCGAGCAGGATCTCGTGGCCCAGTGGCGCACCAGCCTGATGGCCCAGACGATCAAGGGCGACCTCAACGGCGCCGAGGCCCGCAGCGAGTGCTCGGTCTGCCACACCGGCCAGGGCTTCTACTACGATCGTTTCGCCCTCGGCCGGCCGCCCAACCCCAACACGGTGAAGGCATTCAACCCCGATACCCTGGCGCCGATCACCTGCCAGATCTGCCACAGCCCGATGTACGCCAACAACAAGGCCCAGCTCTTCGCCTTCGACGGCGTCAGCACCGACAGCGGTCTCGTGCTGCAGCAGGTCGGCTCCGGGGCGATCTGCATCCATTGCCACAACACCGGGCATGACGTGAGCCAGGCCGGGACGCTGGCCGAGCGCCTGGCCCCGCACTCGCCCCAGGCCGACCTGAGCTATGGCCAGGGCGGCTATCTGCTGGGGCCGGCGAGCTACCCCGTCCCGTCGGGCTCCGCCTGCTCGCTCACTGCTGGCGACGGCTGCGCCACCTGCCACATGGACGAGGGACCTGCCCCGGGCGACCCTGACTACCGCAAGGTGGGCGATCACACGTTCCACATGGTCTCGTCGGAGGGATCGCCGAACAGCCGGCCCTGCCAGGCCTGCCACCCCGGTCGCCAGAGCTTCGACCCGCGGGCGCGCCATGACTACGACGGCAACGGAAAGGTCCAGAGCGTCCGCCTCGAGGTCGACGGCCTGATGGCCGAGCTGCGCGCGCGACTGTCGGCGGCGATCGCTGCCAGGGGCTACGCCGGCTGCGACGCCGCGGGCAGCAAGGGGGTGTTCATCAAGCGCGGCTTCGCACACAAAATCGTCGTGGTGGACGGGCTGGGCTTCGATCTGGGTGACTGCGACCGAAACGGCGTCGTGGAGCGGCAGGAGGACCCCTTCGTCTTCCCCGACGCCGACCTGCTGCTACACAGGGCGGCCTACAACTACCTGTTCGTCAAGACCGACAAGAGCCGCGGCCTGCACAACCTGCCCTACGTGGTCAGCCTGCTCCAGGGCACGATCCACGCCATCTCCGGCGGAACGAACCTGCCCGACTGGGACCTGTTCCGGCCGGCTCGCTAGCTGGCCAGCTTGCCCAGCTGCTGGCGCCGCCGGTCGTGGTGATCCAGGGTGCGCTTGCGCACCCGGATCGCCCGGGGTGTGACCTCCACCAGCTCGTCGTCGGCGATCAGCTCCAGCGCCTCCTCCAGGCTGAGCTGGACGTGCGGCGTGAGGTGTAGCGCGTCATCCCGGTTGGCGGCGCGGACGTTGGTCAGCTGCTTCTTGCGCCCCGGGTTGACCACCAGGTCGTTGGAGCGGTGGTGCAGGCCGATGATCTGACCGGAGTAGACCCGCTCTCCCGGACCCACCAGCAGCTTGCCGCGCTCCTGCAGCCCGTGCAGCCCGTAGGTCACCGTGGTGCAGGAATCGAGCACGACCATCGCGCCGTTCTCCCGGCGCCGGTGTATGCCCGTCAGCGGGGCGAAGTGGCTGAAGGCGTGGTACATCAGTCCGTCGCCGTGGGTGTCGGTCAGAAACTCGCTACGATAGCCGATCAGCCCCCGGCTGGGAATCACGAACTGCAGCGTGGCGATGCCGTTGTCGTCCACCTCGTGGCGTGTCAGCTGGCCGCCACGGCGCGAGAGCTTGTCGATCACCACCCCGCTGAAAGCTCCCGGGGACGAGACCATCAGCTCCTCGAACGGCTCCTCGCCGTCGCGCACCACGACCTGCGGCTGTCCGACGCTCATCTCGTAGCCTTCGCGCCGCATGCGCTCGAACAGCACGCTGAGGTGCAACGTGCCGCGACCATGGAGCCGCCAGAATTCCTTGCGCTCGGTGGGCTCCATGCGCAGGCCGACGTTGTGCTCCAGCTCGCGCTCCAGCCGCTCGCGGAGCTGCCGGCTGGTGACGAACTGTCCCTCCTGGCCGGCGAAGGGGGAGTTGTTGATGCCGAACAGCATGGTGATGGTGGGCTCGTCGATCGGGACCATCGGCATCGGCGCCGGCTGGTCGGCGTCGCAGATGGTCTCGCCCACGGTGACCTGCTCCACGCCCGCCAGGGCCACGACCTCGCCGGCGCGGGCCTGCTCTCGATCGACGCGCTCCAGGCCCAGAAAGCCCATCAGCTTGGTGACGCGAAAGGAGTCGTGGCTGCCGTCTCGACGACAGCAGACCGCCTGCATCCCCCGCCGGATGGTCCCGGCGTGGACCCGGCCGATGGCGATGCGGCCCAGATACTCCGAGTAGTCCAGGGTCGCGACCTGCAGCTGCAGGGGCGCGCCCGGGTCGGCGCTGGTGGGCGTGACATCGTCGAGGATCATCTGGAACAGCGGGGTCAGATCCCCGCTGCGGGCGTCGTCGGTCAGCGAGGCCCAGCCCTCGCGGCCGGAGCTGTAGATCGCCTTGAAGTCGAGCTGGGCCTCGGCGGCGCCCAGGGCGGCGAAAAGGTCGAACACCTGCTCCAGCACCTCCGACGGTCGGGCCCCCGGGCGGTCCATCTTGTTGATCACCACGATCGGCCGGTAGCCCTGCTCGAGGGCCTTGCGCAGCACGTAGCGCGTCTGCGGCATGGGCCCCTCGACGGCGTCGACCAGCAGCAGCACGGAGTCCACCATGCGCAGGACACGCTCGACCTCTCCGCCGAAGTCCTGGTGTCCGGGGGTGTCGACGATCTGGATCGTGCGGTTGCGCCAGCTGATGGCGGTGCACTTGGACAGGATGGTGATGCCCCGCTCGCGCTCCTGCGGATCGCTGTCCATCACCCGCTCGATGACCGGACCCCGCTCCTTCAGGGTGCCGGACTGACGGAGCATCTGGTCCAGCAGCGTGGTCTTCCCATGGTCTACATGGGCGATGATGGCGATCGTGCGGCACCGGCTCATGCCGGCTCGTACCCGGGAATCACCTGGGTGTCAACCATCCGGGGATCTGTTGGCCACCTCACGCAGGTGAAAGGTCTCGGAGACCAGCAGGGCCAGCACCAGCGCCAGGGCCAGCAGGCCGATCATCAGCAGAACGGGCGTGTGCCAGGTCGCGGCATCTCCCTTCACCACCTGCATCGCGATGATCACGATCACCCCGCCTGCGTTTCCGGTCAGCATCAGGATGCCGGTTGCCGAGCCGGTCAGCCGAGGTCCGGCCAGCTCGGCCGACATCTCTAGCAGGAGCGCGTAGGCCGGCAGGAAGAAGAAGCCGAGCACCGCGCCGAGCACCAGCGTGTAGTTGCCGCTGCTGCACATAGAGCGCTGCGAGCGCCCCCACGGCGCAGAGGATGACGAACGGCTTGCGCCGCCTGAAGCGGTCGGAGAGGGCGGGGATCACCACGGCGCCGACGATGCCGCCCATGATCAGGAGTCCGCCCACCATCCCCGCGTCAACGGCGCTGATGCCGCTCTGCGCCAGGATCCCCTCCAGCCAGGTGGTGAGGCCGTTGAAGAAGCCGAGCCCGAGAAACGACAGGGCGAAGACCAGCAGCAGGTCGCGTTGACCGACCAGGCGGCGGAATCCGCCGGTCGGGACCGCCTCCTGCTCGTCCGCCGCGGCACGGTTCTCCCGCGCGAACGCGACGAAGGCCACGCCGAGGACCACGGTGATCGCCGCGAAGACCACCATCGCCCCACGCAGCCCGAGCGCGTCCGCCAGCGCCGGGCTCGCCGCCATCCCCACCGCCATGCCGATGAACATCCCCATCGTGCCCAGCCCCGTGGCAATGGCGCCCTGCTCGGGGCTGAACCGGTCCGAGACGAGCTTGGAGATGCCGTTGACCACGACCGGCTGGGCCACGGCGATGCCGACCTGGCCCGCCAGCAGCGCCCAGAAGCTGGCGTCATGGATCCGCAGGCAGGAGAAGGCCGCCATCACCACGGCCCCGGCGCCGACGACGAGGCGATACCCCCTGCGATCGATCAGCGCCCCGGCGGGCAGCGACAGCAGCACGTAGAGCAGCGGAAACACCAGGACCAACGTGCTCGCGAGCAGCTCGCTCACGCCGTGGCGGCGCTGGATGATGGTCAGCAGCGGAGCGAAGTTGAGCCACAGCATCTGGCTCACGCCCCACCAGCGTGTAGACCGCCAGCACCACCCAGCGGTAGGGCCTGCGATGGGGGTCTGTCACCTGTTCCATACATGTCCACCAGGGAAGGCTCACGCTATTCTCATCCGACCTTCGGCGTCAACTGGTCGCCTGACGCTGCTGCCGTGGCCGGACCGAGCCGCTCAGCCCCAAAGATCAGGGACAGATGTTGGCGCCGACCGCGCAGACGTACATCAGCGTGATCGAGCAGCCGCAGGGGTCGGGGCCGAGCTTCTTGTCCGAGCACTTCACGGTGTCGACCCACACGCCGGCCGTGCACACCTCGATCCAGTCGAGGCCGTGGCAGCGCTTGTCGCCGTCGGTGCACTTGGGGCCCAGGTCCAGGGCCTGGTCCGGCAGCCCCAGCTGATCGGCAGGCGCCGGGCCGTCGGGGGTTGGCTTGTTCGTGTCATCGGAGCAGCCGAGGAAACAGACGCAGAGGGCGACCATCAGGGAAGGGATCACACGTCTCATGTGAGCCTCCTTCTGGTGCCAGCGTCGCACGGGGCGGGCTGGGCAGCAAGGGTCTGCCACATTCGTGCCCGCGCCCTCCGATTGACGCGCGAGACGGTGCCGCTCGACGGCCGGCCGCAGCGGGAGTAGATTTGGTCGATGAGCGCCATGCCCAGCCATCGTTCGTGCTTTGGCAGCCTGGTGCTCGTGGCGCTGCTGTGCGCCTGCTCCGGGGATGGTGTCCCCGCCGATCTGGGGCCCGCGCCGGACGGCCCAGCTCCCGACGCGGTCGCGGACGCTCCCGTGGCGGACGCCGGTATCCCCGACCTGGTCCACGACAGCTTCGTCCCGTTCGCGTTCGAGATCACGGTCGAGCAGGTCCCGGTGGCGATGAACGGCAGCCAGCCCTTCACCAACCTGGCGGGCCAGACGCAGAGCTTCACCCTCACCGTGCCGCGCCACGGGTTCGCCGTGGATCTGACCTGGCGGGGGAGCCGGGCCCAGCCGGGGTCCCTAGAGGTGACCGCCAGCGCCGACTTGGGCGACGGGGCCCAGCAGATCAAGGCTGGCACCAACCTCGCGCCCCGATTCGGCGGACAGATGAGCTGGCAGGTGCCGCCGGAGCTGCAGCTGCCGGTCGGACCGGTGACCTTCAGCGCGAGCATGAGCGACGGGACGCAGACGCTGACCTCCTCGGTCACGGTCAACGCGGCGGAGAAGACCTTCCTCCTCGATCCATTCCGCCTGGAGGACACCTGGCTGCTGGTCTTCGACCAGGACCTCTACACCATCCAGCGCAGCGCCAGCCCCGGCAACACGGTGGGGGTCAGCAGCCAGGCGGCGCCGAACGGCGTGCCCGACTTCGACGAGGACCTGCGCCTGCTCGGCTTCGGCACGAGCCAGATGCTGCCGGCGGCGGCCGCCACCCAGAACCTCGGCGTCACCGGCACCAACGCGATCGTCCGGGCATGGGTCCAGCAGGAGATGCTCAAGGCGATCCGCGCCATCTACCGGCTCGGGCCGGACGGCAGCCAGGACCAGGGCTCCGTGCGTATCCGGATCCTCGTCGAGGGCGAGCCCGGAGCGCCCAAGCTCGCGGACTTCCAGCAGCAGGTGCTGCAGGGCACTGAGACCCAGAAGGCCTTCTCGGCCATCGCCATCGGCGGCGGCGATCTGACCAAGGGCTACGTCGGCATGTCCAAGACGGTGGACCTGCGCAACCTGCAGAACGAGGACGACCTGGGGCCGGCCTACGGGGCCTTCACCACCAGCGCCATCGCGATGATGCTCGACCTGCTGGGCAAGGACCCCCTGGTGCAGGCGCTGCTGGGCCAGCTGCTGGGCCAGCTCCTGCCCGAGCTGGGCCACGGGGGCAAGCCAGTGGGGGAGGAACCGATGGACGCCCAGATCCTCGCCGCTGGCTTCGACCCGGCCAACGCCGCGCCGGCGGCCCGGGATCGGTACGACAAGCTCCGCTTCATGGTCGAGACGCTGGGCCGTCTGGCCGGAACGCTCGTGGCCCACGAGATGGGGCACGGCCTCGGGCTGGTGGCCAACGGGCCGCCCCCGGCCGGTCTGTTCGGCGGCGAGAAGAACGCCTCGTTCGTCAACGCGGACCGGACGACCAGCGTCCACATCGACACGCCGGGGTTCAACGTGATGCAGGCGGGGCCGGGCAGCGCGCCAGGCGCGGCGCTCAACGTGGCGGAGCTGCTGACCACGCCGAGCTTCAACGCGCTGAATCTGGCCTACCTGCGAGGCCGCGTGCTGCTGCTGCCCTGATCGGATCCTCGTCGCCAGCCGTCCACGCAGGTGGGGTTTGCCCGCCACGGGGGCTCGTGCCTCGCCCGAATGATCCCGGCGAGCTCGACACCAGGGGCCGTTGGAGGAAACGGATGGCTCTGCACGCGGGTCAAGAACGAGACCTACCACAAGCGTGCCGATTGCGTCGTGCCGGAGGGAACCAGCGGGCAGAGCTGCGGGGCCAGCGCCGGTGAGCTGTGCAACCCCTGCAACCCGCTGAACCCCGAGTGCGTCGAGCCTGACGCCCGGTGTGTCGTGACCAACGCCCACGAGACCTGCTGTGGTCGCGACTGCAGCACGCAGGGCTGTCCCGCGGACTACCAGTGCATGACGGTGAAGCTCCAGGTGGGCCACGTCAAGCAGTGCATCCCCCTCGATCTCAGCTGCTACTTCTGACCCCTCGTGTTGGTGAGGGCATGATCGCGCCCCTGGGGTGCACACGGATGGGCCTGTGACGTCCGCCGACTCTCACCAGCCGCTGTTGTGGACGCAGGTGTCAGGGCAATGGGTTCTTTTCCCCCGCCTTGGCCACCCCGGGGCCGGCAGACCGTCAGCCGTCGGCCGATGCCGCAGACCGTTGCGCGCGCAGAGTCTCGGTGGCCTCACAGGCCATTCGCTGGCGCACGCGGTAGGGCATGGCGCCGACACGCTC
>Ga0180009_10007368_pt1 | contig 11269 bp, 11 predicted proteins | sample OS_PC_MetaG_FD_123537 | JGI IMG/M metagenome (GOLD analysis project Ga0180009, IMG submission 123537) | Groundwater microbial communities from the Aspo Hard Rock Laboratory (HRL) deep subsurface site, Sweden - OS_PC_MetaG | ecosystem: Environmental > Aquatic > Deep subsurface > Groundwater...
GTCCACGATGTATTTTTTGGCTGGCATGTCGATGCACCCTGTCGGTTGAGAGCCCGACGAGGTAGGAATCAGTGTTCGCGGCCGATGCACATGAGTCAATTTAGCCGGTGCAGGCCACTAGTGACCGCCGACGACAGGTGTGGCCATTTTTACCGAAGCGCCAGATGGCTTGAAGCTCTTCATGGCCTCCTCGTGGAGGATCGCCATGGCCTCGCGCTTGATGTTGTAGGCTTCTGTCGAATTGAGCATCTTGTAATCGCGCGGGCGCGGAAGGTTGACTTCGATGACCTTGCGGACCTTCGCCGGGCGGTTGGAGAGAACGATGATGCGGTCGGCGAGGAAAATCGCCTCGTCGATTTCGGAGGTTACGAACAGGTTGGTGCGGCGGTTTTCTTCGAACAGGCGAAGGAAGAATTCCTGCATCAAGCCCCGCGACATGGCGTCGAGGCCGCGGAACGGCTCGTCCATGATCATGATGCGCGGATTGTTTATCAGCGCGCGGGCGAGTTCGGCGCGGCGTTGCATGCCACCGGACAGCTGCAGGGGATACTTGTGCTTGAATTCGCTGAGGCCGACCTTGGCGAGCAGGCGGTCGGCCTCCTGCTGCAGTGCCCTGCCGGTCAGTTCACCGCGCAGTTTCGGACCGAATACGATGTTCTGGTAGGTGGTCTGCCAGGGCATCAAGGCGGTTTCCTGAAACACCACCATGCGGTCGCGACCAGGACCCGACACCGTATTGCCGTCGAGCAGGATTTCACCCGTATCGGGGAACTCATAGCCCGCGATCAGGTTGACGAGCGTGGACTTTCCGCAACCCGACGGACCAACGATCACAGTCAGATCGCCGGGCCTGATCTCGACGTCAAGCTCGTCGATGACGAGTTGCTGCTCCCATTCGTCGCCATACGCTTTCGAGACTTTTTTCAGCTCAAGCCTGCCTTTTCCGGCAAGGTCCTCGGCCGACTGTGCCGGTGCGTCCATGGTATCTTGAGCCATCGCTACTTTAGACCTCTCGTCTCAAATTCGAATGCGTATATTGCTCGACTCGTTGCGCCGCGCGGCGCTCGCTAGTGGAGGCGCTTCCAGGGCATGTACCAGTCGCCGATCATGCGGATCGCCGTGGAGCAAAGGTAGCCTGCTATTCCCACGGAAATCATGCCAACCACGATCTGCTCCAGGGAACCGCCCATGTAGGAGTTCCAGATGAAGAAGCCGAGACCGCCGCCACCCTGGGTGCCGCCGCCCGAAATCATTTCGGCGGCAAGCACCACCTCCCAAGTGATGCCCATACCGACTGCGGCACCGGTGAAGATCGATGGGAGGGTCCCCGGCAAGATGATCTTGGAGAAAAGGTCCCACTGGGAAGCGCCCATCGACTGAGCGGCTCGAAGGTAACGGACGTCGATATTGCGGGCGCCGCCGAGCACGTTGATGACGATGGTGAAGAAGGCTCCAAGAAACGTGATGAATGCGATCGACATCTCATTGGTCGGCCAGAAAATCAGCGATGCAGGAACCCACGCCAGCGGCGGGATCGGGCGCAGAATTTCAAATGGCGGGAGGAACACATCGCGGAAGTATTTGTTGACCGCGAGCATCAGGCCAAACGGAATTCCAAGCAGCATCGCCATGAGAAAGCCGGAGAGAACGCGCTTGAAGCTCGAATACCAGCTTTCCCAGTAACCAGGCTTCGGCAGCACCTCCACCCATGCGGCGGCAACGTCTGTCGGCGGCGGGATCAGCCCGACGCCGGGAATCATCCATTCCCTGCCGAACCATTCATCCCATCTTGCCCCGATTTCCCAGAGGATCAGAAAGACGATGATCGCAAGAATGCCACGCCACAGCGACTGGTTCTGCACGAGCTTCTGCAGCGCACTGCGTCGTCTGGGCGTTACCGGTGCGGCGGCATGGGTCGATGGCTGGGCAATATCGGTCATAGGGCGTTTCCGGATCCTTTTTGCGGCTCAAGCCAAGCTCTTATGCAAGTTCGCGTTCGCCGGCCTGGAAGGCCTTGATTGCTTCTTCGTGAACGGCCTCGTTGACCTCCTCCATCAGAATTCGGAATTCTTCAGAGGACTGCGTCTCGTATGAACGCGGGCGAGGGATGTTGACCTCAACCGTCTTCTTCAACTGGCAGGGGCGCGTGGTCACGACATGAACCTTGTCGCCAAGGAAAATCGCCTCTTCGAGATCGTGGGTGATGAAGAAGATCGTCACCTTGGTACGGTCGTAGGTCTCAAGCAAGGATTCATGCATGATCGACTTGGTCAGTGCGTCCATCGCACGATAGGGTTCATCAAGCAGGAGAACCTTTGGATCGTTGATGAGCGCACGCACGATTTCGGCGCGGCGCGACATACCCGATGACACCTCGCCGGGGTATTTATCCAACACGTTGCCAATGCCTGCTTCAGCAAGCATTTCTCGGGCTTTTTCGAGGGCCTGCTTCTTGGGCAGCACGCCCTGGACAATCGGGCCGTAGGCTACGTTTTCGGCAAGCGTCTTCCAGGGGAAGAGAGCACCGTGCTGAAATACGACCATCCGCTCGGCGCCCATGTCTGCCTTTGGCTTGCCGGGGCCGCAGAGCATTTCACCATCGAGCAGTATTTCGCCGTGCGTGATGGAGTGGAAACCCGCGATCGCGTTCAGGAGAGTCGTCTTGCCACAACCCGTAGGTCCGACGATCATACAGACTTCGCCGGCGGCGATCTCCATCGAGCAATTGTCGACGGCCATGACGTTGACGCCTTCGGGATCGTAGATCTTGGTGACGTTGCGAATGCTAAGGGCACCGCGATTTTTTTGTGCCGTCATCGGTTGTGCGCTCTCGCTTCGAATTGCAGTGTTGACGTTCATTTGGTCTGGAACCCTTTTATTCTTAACCGAGGCAGGCAGCGATCAACGGCCCTGCAAGGCGAGTGCCTTGACGTGCCACTGCATCAGCCAGTTACCGAGCATGCGGACCAAGATCGATGTGAACCAGCCGATGAAGCCAAGGGTAATCATGCCAATCACCATCGGGACGGTGACATTGTTCATGTAGGAATCGACGATCAGGTACCCCAGGCCGTGATCACCGGAAACCATTGCGGCGGCCACCAGCGAGAACCAGGCGACGCCGATCGAGATCTGGAGACCGGTAAAGACGAATGGAAGAGCGCCTGGAACGACGACGTTCTTGAAGATGTCCCAGTTGCTGGATCCGAGGCAGCCCGCCGCGCGGAAGTACTCTTCGTCGATAGAGTCGACCCCGAGCATCGTGTTCAGTGCCGTCACGAACAAGGACGCCAGCGTTGCAAGGAAGATCACCGGCGCTTCGAACCCGGGGAACATCAGGATCGACAGCGGCACCCAGGCCAGGATCGGGATCGGGCGGAGCGTTTCGAGAATAGGGAAGGCATAATCGCGAATGCGACGCGACCAACCCATGAACAGGCCGAGTGGCACACCAACACCCGTGGCAATGGCGAATGCGATCGCAATGCGTCGGCAACTGACCATGATGTGGTTGTAGAATTCCTCAGTGAATATCGAAATTCCCTGGAACGGTGTGAACGAAAATAGGTCCTTGGAAACAGCGACGGGGCCTGGAATCTTGTCAAAGCGATCAACTTTCAGGCCTTCGCAAAGCAGCCACCATGTAAAGAGCCACAGAGCCACGCCAAATATGGTCAGGTAGGGGGTTGGCGTCTGAAACGACTTGCCGATCCGATAGAAGAACAAGGCCAGCCCTGTCGGCGCCTTCGTCAGCTTGGGTACTGTCGTTGTCGCGGCTGTCTGGCTCATGTTTGCTCTCAAGTTCTCTGCATGGGTGCCGGCTCGGCAATGGTCGCAATGTTTTGCGGCGATTCGAACCGCAAAACTTCGGCTTGGTTGCGAAGTGGCTTGTTCAATTCCATCGATCTGGACTTTCGTACCGTCCGTGATCGTAGTTCCAGCAGGCCGGGCATTCGACCGGTTGGGCCTGCCAGTATCCGTGGGCATCCGCCGCGGCACCGGGCTTCCCTTGCCACTGAAGGAAAGCCCGGTGGTCGTCGTTACTGCGCGTCGATCTTGCCTACCGGAGCGGTCAGGCCACGCTCTTTCAGCACCTCTTCGGCAAACTGACCCATGATCGCCTCAGGACGTACGCTTTCAGCGGCAGCCGGCTTTTTCGGCAGACTGTAAAGGAACGCTGTCGCATCCTTGATGAGCTGCTTGGCGTTGTCGGTGATAGCGAAGTCCAAGGTGATCTTGTTCGATCCTGCTGGGCCTTTGTAGAGGGCGGCGTGCAAGACTTCCTTGTCGATCTGCTCGGTCTGGGATTCCGCCATGGCGGCAACTGCGTCCGCGTTGTTCAGGTCGCCGACGAAGAGCTGGGCATCCAGTTCCGCGTTCAGCCAGCCTTTGACAACGTCGGGGCGCTGCTGAATGAGATCGTTCAGCATGACCATGAATGCGCCGTCGGAGATGCCGAAGTCGATGCCCGAAGCAGCCCGGCGGGCAAGACCTGCCTTGGCAATCTTCGTTGCTGTCGGTTCCCAGATGGCTGCCGCGTCGAGCTTGCCGGCGCGGAAGTTCGTGGTGATGACTTCGATGTTCTGGTTCAGGTAGCTGGCGGGCTTGATGCCAGCCTTATCGAAGGCTTCGCGGGCGAAGCGGTCGGTGCAGGCGCCGTGCGGAGCGGACGTAATCTTGCCGTCCATCCATTTGACGGCTTCCTTGCCGTCCTTGAATTCCGGCGCATCGTTGCGCACCAGGAAGATGTTACACTGCTGCTGGGACGTGCCGAGTGCCGCAACGATGCGGATATCCGTGCCGCCACGGTCGGGAAGGTTGCGGAACGTCGAGGCGATCGCTGGCATATCGCCCATGTAGCCGATGTGTTGCTTTTCGCCGGTCATGGCGTTGACGATCACGGACCCTTGCAGGCCGACCTGGAATTCTACAGTGCTGCCTTCCGGCAGATGGTTCTTCCAGAAACCTTTGCCGTTGTTGACGACGCCGGACCAGGATTCCGTGTAGTAGGGCTGGTAGCCGACGACGAGGCTGACTTTTTCACCCGGCTTGCCGAAGTCCAGTGCGGATGCGGCGGTCGTTGCGAATATCGAGGCGGCCGCTACAAGCGTGGCCGATCCAAGGACCTTGATTTGAGATAGCATTCGGTTCCTCCCAAGGCGCTGAATTCATAAACCAGGTCGATATCGACCCGGCTCGCTCAGTGTTTGGTTTACGTTTTCAATCCGCAGATTTTTTCACCTGCTTGATCTGGTATGTCGGCTCTGCATGTCCTCCATCATTTCCGGGCTCGCGGTACTTTAGCACTCGTCGCGGCGAAACCCGCTTTCAGTCAGCCACACCGTTAAGGCAGCCTTGCGGCATCCCGCCCCGATCGCAGGTTCGATCAGCGATGGCGGTCACCCGTTGTCGCTGCCGAAATCGAGCCCTCAATTCTGTCTAACAGAAACGAGGCAACTGCGACACCATGGCACGACATTTGCGCTTGCCATGTAAAATCGTTCGTATTGATGGAACGATTTCTAGGGCCTATGAAAATACCTAGCCGATCGGTCAGGTTGTTTCGGGTACCTGCTCTTATTGCTGCGGCGCAGCATTCGGCGATACGCTGCTTCGATCCAGTAATAGGGAAATTTGATTGTGCCTAACGTTGGTGCAGCGTCATAGTGCATCAAGTAATGGTCCAGGCACCTTCATGCGACCTGTTCGCGATACCGTTCAATACGCTTGCTGACTGCGAACGGCGTCTAACAGGTCCGTGGTACCGACATTGCCGTTTTGACTATTATACAGATGTATCCGCGCTGCGCAGACGGATTGATCGAGGAGGATGGAGTCACATGCCTGCACGTAACCATAACCAGTGGATTGCAAAGCCGCCTCTCCAGCAGGGTGAGTGGATCGACAGCCGCATCTACTCCGAGCAGGGCATCTTCAACGATGAAATCGAGAAGATTTTCAAACACGTGTGGGTGCCTGTTTGCCACGAATCCGAACTTCCCGAGGCTTATGATTTCCGCACCACCAGCATCGGCGGCGAGCCAATCGTCATCTGCCGCGGACCGGACAACGAAATCCGCGCATTCCTAAACGTCTGCCCGCACCGTGGCATGTTGATCGAGCGCCGCCCGGCCGGCAGCTTCCTCGAGGGGCACCCGTCAGGCAATCCGAAGCGCATGACCTGCATGTTCCACGCATGGCAGTTCGACATGAAGGGCAATTGCGTCTACGTCGCACGCGAAAAGGAAGGCTACCAGGACCGCCTCTGCAAAGAGAACGTCGGCCTGCGCCGCCTGCGCTGCGAAGTGAAATTCGGCGGGTTCGTCTGGGTCAACATGGACGACAACCCATCGCAGACCGTGGAAGAGTGGTGCGGCGAGCCTTTCGAATGCCTGCGTGAATCACTCGACGCAGAGCCGCTGGAAGTGTTCCATTATCACAAGGCAATCGTCGATACGAACTACAAGCTGTGGCACGACACCAACAGCGAGTTCTACCACGACTTCATGCACTACCATAACCGGATCACCGGCTTCAACGACGCCTACTTCGCGCGCAAGAACTTCGCCTACAAGAACGGTCATGTCGTGGTCGGCACGTTCGAGGTCAACTACGAGAACTACGAAGGCTTCGAGAGCCGCGCGGAACTGTCGTTCCCGAAACTGCCACCCAACCAGTGGTACATGGTCGACCTGTTTCCAGGCTTCAACTTCAACCTGCGCGGGTCTGCTTTGCGTTGCGACATCGTCACTCCGCTTGGGCCTGACAAGGTCATGATCGAGTTCCGCGGTCTCGGTCTGAAGCGGGATACGCCAGAAGAGCGCATCACGCGCATCAATCACCACAACTCGATCTGGGGGCCGTTCGGTCGCAACCTGCATGAGGACCTGATCGGCGTTGCCGGACAGGGCGCCACGATGAGCCCGGGCACGGAACCGCGCCGTATCCTGCACGGACGCCACGAGAACGAGACGATCCACGACGAGATCGGGATGCGTCACTATTACGACGAGTGGGGCCGCTGGATGAACCGGATGCCGAGCGAACCCGACAAGGCTTACGCTCCTCCCGCGGTGGCTGCGGAATAAGCAGACGATGAGCACAAAGATGGCGGTTGCCGGTGGCGATAGCTTCCGCACCGCCGGTCTTGGGGTTGTATCTCGCCGAGGCTCAGCGGCCGCGGCGGAGGCATGTTGGTGCAGTCGCCCTGCACTGAGTGCAGTAAGAAGGAAACAAGAAGATGCAAGCTAATGGCCACGACAAGGCGGCGGCCGTCCGAGACACGATCTATCGCGCGGCGCTGGCTCTGGACGATCAGCGCTGGCAGGACTGGCTCGATCTCTGCGCGCCTGTTTTCCACTACAAGATCACGTCGTTCAGTCCGGAAATCAATAAGGACATGATCTATCTGCAGGGCACGCGCAAGGAAATGGACTCGATGGTCAGAATGCTGCCCAAGCACAATACCGACCATTCTCCGCTGCACCGGCACACGTCGGTCTACACGGTGAACGTGGCCGATGACGGCAAGACCGCAGAAGCCGTTTCGTCGGTGGTGTTCTACCAGAACATGCTCGACGGCAACAATTCCCACATCGAGGCAGGCGAAACGCGGCTGTTTCTTGCCGGACGCTACGTCGACACCTTCCAGATCGAGGACGGCAAGGCCAAATTCGTGGGCAGGGAAGTCAAGCTCGACAACCGGCGACTGGACAAGGGCTCGCACTGGCCGCTTTGATGCTCTAGAATTATTATCCTGCCAGGCGGGCTCAATTGCCCGCCTTTGCGTCTGTTACAATCCCTTCGCCGTCGCGGCTCCGAGCGGACGCCCGCGCTTTTGAAACAACACCAATGAAGAGTGCCAAAACGCTGCCATGAGCTGGATAAAACTCTGCAAGACCACCGAGGTGCCGGAAAACTCGCTCAAGAAAATCTGGGCTGCCGGGGGCATTCCGATCCTGGTGGCGCACTACAAGGGGGGGTTCCGGGCGCTGCCGCCGGTGTGTCCGCACATGGAGGAACCGCTCGATGAGTCCGGCATCATCGCCGGCTGCGTGATGACCTGCACCAAGCACCTCTGGGCGTGGGATCTTGCCACTCTCGAATTGCAGGGCGAAACTGAAAAGCCGCTCAAGACCTACGAGAACAAGGTCGAGGACGGCGAGTTGATGGCCTTCGTCGAGAAGGAACTGCTCTACGATTTCGAGGACGAAGACGACATGGACGACGACGCCTTCTTCAACTCCTGAGCGACGGCTGGAAGGCGCACGCATGGCCATCACGCTGCAAACGAAGACCGGCGAATTCAAACTCGACAGCGATGACGCGTCCGAGACGCTGTTGTTTCGGGGACTCTCGGCGGGACTTTCGCTTCCCTATGAATGCGCCACGGGAACGTGCGGCACCTGCCGTGCACGGGTGATGGGCGGCGACGTCGAAATGGCATGGCCGGAAGCTCCCGGCGCCAGCCGCCTCAAGCGCGACAAGGGCGATATCCTGCTATGCCAAAGCCACGCCAAGGGTGAGTGCGTTTTGCGGGTGCCCTCGGATGTCCACTCCGGCGACCGCGCGGCCGCGCCGCACCGCATCAACGGCCGCTTAGAAGGGCTGAAGAAGCTCACTTCAGACGTCGTCGATTTCGAGGTCGCACTCGAGCAGCCGGTCGCATTCGCCGCTGGACAGTTCATGGTGGTGACCGCGCCTGGATTGACGGGCGGGCGGGCTTATTCGATGGTCAATTACGCGCCGGAAACGGATCGCATCCGGTTTGTTGTCAAGCGCAAGCCAGGGGGCGGATTCTCGAATTGGCTGTTTGCCGATCAAGCCGAGGGAGCGGGTATCTCGTTGTTCGGACCGCTGGGGACGGCAACCTTGCGTCCCGGCGAAGACGGCGACCTCGTCTGCATTACCGGAGGCTCAGGTATCGCCGGGATCATGTCGATCCTCGATCACGCCACAAAAGCGGGGCATTTCAGCTCAAACAAAGGATGGCTCTATTTCGGCGTGCGCACGCTTGCCGATGGATTTTATCTCAAAGAGCTCGCTGGACTCGTTGAAAAATCGGGCGGGGCCCTCCAGGTTATACTTGCGCTGTCCGACGAAGCCGCGCCTGCTGCGAGTCATCCGGATTACCCCTCGATCCAGTTGCACGAGGGTTTCGTCCACGAAGTCGCCGCGCGTGGCGTGAAAGATTTCTGCGGGGATCTCAACGAGCGAACCATCGGGTTCGTTGCCGGTCCCCCTCCGATGGTCGATGGTGCAATTCGCGTACTGCTGAGCGAAGCTAAGTTGCCGCCTAGCCGTATTCGATACGACAAGTTCAGTTGACCGAGTGTTCCGGCTCCGACACTTGGTTCCCGTTGCAGCACGCTATCGACCAAGTGACGGAGCCACAAGGAACACGAGCAAAACTGCGATTCTAGTGTTCCGACTCTGACATATGGTTCCCTGCCGGGAACCTGAATGTCAGCCCGGAACAATGTCAGCCCGGAACAATGTCAGCCCGGAACACTTGGCAACCTTTTGATTGTGTTCTGGATTCACAAACATTTGACGACCTCCACCCGGGAATCAAATGTTTGATCCAGAACACTAGTGTAGCTTTTGCACCAAACGTTTGGCATCGAGCCAAGCCGCAAGTGGCGACCAGACGTTAGGTGCGCACCACTCGTGTTCCGGCGTCGACAATTGGCGCGCAAGCGTCAGCCCGGAACCCCAGCTTAGTTCTTTGTTTGTGTTCTGGATTCACAGTCGCGGGCCTGCTTGCCACGGAAAGCAGGCGAATGACCCAGAACACCAGGGAAGGAGAGGATGCCTGTGACCCACGTCAATGCTGAAGGCGGGTGTCTTTGCGGCGCCATTCGATACAAAGTCGATGGGGAAGTGGTCGGTTCGGCGGCGTGTCACTGCCGCGACTGCCAGTACGTGTGCGGCGGTGCGCCCTCCTACGTGTTTGTCGTCGCCGCCAAGGCGCTCGATATCACCAAGGGCGAAACGGCGACCTTCCGCAGCGAGGCAGACAGCGGGGCAATCCGCATCCGGCATTTCTGCCCGTCCTGCGGGACGCCTCTGTTCGCTGAAGACAGCGCCTTCCCGCATTTCATCTCGATCAAGGCGGGGACGCTGGACGATCCTTCGAATTACAAGCCGGCTGCACATTTCTGGGCAGGTTCGGCACCGCCGTGGCATCACTTCGATGCCGACACCCCGGTTTTTACGAAGGGCGCCAACAGCGAACCGGTGAAGAAAGGCTGAGACGAGTGCAGGCCCACGGCTTTCATTCGGGTTCCGACCACGGGCGATGTGGCTTGTGGCCGGCGGGCCTTGGCAGCTACGTCAAATTGAGTTCGTCCCAGCGGTCCATGTAGATGCGAAACCAGGGCGCGAAAGATTCGGGCGACCTTGCCATTGCGCGGCGGATGTCCGCGGGCGCCATCCAGCTGGTTTCGCAAACTTCGCTCGCAGCATGCGCCGGCGTGGCGAGCGGTTCCCGGGACACATACTGGAAAACATGAACCCGCTCACGCTCCCAAAGCTCATCTGATACCCGCGCATGATAGTCGATCACCGCGCGCTCTTCGAGTGTGGGGACGTCAAGCCCCATTTCCTCACGCAACCGGCGGTGGGCAGCAGTCGTTAGATCTTCGCCCCAATCGGGGTGGGTGCAGCAGGTATTCGCCCACAGCCCGCCGCTGTGATATTTTTCCGGCGCGCGCCGTTGGAGAAGCAATCGGCCCTTCGAAAAGACGAAGATGGAGATGGCCAGGTGCAGCACACCGCCGTCGCGATGTGCGGTGAGTTTCTCGATGGGGTAGAGTCTACCGCTTGCATCGATTGCCGGAATCGTGATCTGCGCGTCCATTTCAGTTTTACGGGCTCTATACTTGCCTTGTGGCGTGAGGGCGGGCTTGCCACTGCCTGAACTCATCGCCGACCTGCAACATCTGCGGCCGCCGGTATGAAGTTCAGACCAGCCAACCCTAACTACCGGGCAACCCTATATTATGCATCGAATGGTTCCGCCAGAACCTGAGAAACATTTTGAACCCATTGAACAATTTGCTTTATTTCGATTGTTGTAAAAGGCGGCCGGCAAGACCGGCTACAGAAATTTGCCTTCCCATGCGGCACCCTTGAGATCAAATGTCCGAATTCCAGGGTTGCTTTTGCATCTGACGTTGGCTCGCGCGGTCAGCGGCAACCGGAGGCAAACGTCGCCTGAAAGTTCACATCTAGTGTTCCGACTCTGACATATGGTTCCCTGCCGGGA
>Ga0180009_10007369_pt1 | contig 11268 bp, 11 predicted proteins | sample OS_PC_MetaG_FD_123537 | JGI IMG/M metagenome (GOLD analysis project Ga0180009, IMG submission 123537) | Groundwater microbial communities from the Aspo Hard Rock Laboratory (HRL) deep subsurface site, Sweden - OS_PC_MetaG | ecosystem: Environmental > Aquatic > Deep subsurface > Groundwater...
CTCTTCGGCCGGGTGCGGGGGGGCTTGGCGGTCACCACCGCCCTGATCGGCGTGCTCCTGGCCGCGTCCACCGGCATCGTGGGGGCCTCGGTGGTGCTCTTGGGCATGCTCAGTCTGCCCACCATGCTGGAACAGGGCTATTCCAAGGAGCTTAGTCTGGGCACCATAGCCGGAGCCGGCACCTTGGGAATCCTCATCCCGCCCAGCATCATGCTGGTGATGATGGCCGACCAATTGGCCCTGAGCGTGGGCGACCTCTTCCTGGGCGCCTTCATCCCCGGCTTGGCCCTGGCGGTGCTCTATATCCTCTACATACTGGTGTTTTCCTACCTAAGGCCCAAGGCGGCCCCCCTGGCGCCGGAGCGGCACCCCTTCTCATGGCGCATCGTGGTGCGTCTGGCGCGGGACGTGCTGCCCCCGGCGGTGCTGATCCTGGCGGTGCTGGGCTCCATCTTCGCGGGCATCGCCACGGTGACCGAGGCCAGCGGGGTGGGCGCCATGGCCGCGGTTCTGCTCACCCTGACCAGCCGCAGGCTGAACTTCAGGGTGCTCAAACAGGTGCTGGTGGGGACCTTCAACACCACCGGCTACATCTTCGGCATCCTGATCGGGGCCAACGCCTTTGCCCTGGTGCTCAGGGGCCTGGGCGGAGACGAAGCAATAGAGCGCATGCTCACCGCTCTGCCCTTCGGGCCCCTCGGGGTGGTTTTCTTCCTGATTATCTGCGTTTTTCTGTTGGGCTTCTTCCTGGATTGGGTGGAGATCACCCTGATCATCCTGCCCTTGGTGGCCCCGGTGGTGGCCGGCCTGGACCTGGACGTTCCGGGATACGGGGTGGTGGACGACCCCAAGCAGGTTTGGTTCTCCATACTCCTGGCGGTAACCCTGCAGACCTCGTTCCTCACGCCTCCGGTGGGCTTCAGCCTTTTCTATCTGAAGGGCATATGCCCGCCGGAGGTGACCTTGGGGCATCTGTACAGAGGGGTGATCCCCTTCATCATCTTGCAGATGGTGGCCCTGATGCTCACCTTCTTCTGGCCCGAGTTGGTTACCTGGCTGCCCGGCGTGGCGTACCAGTAGGACCGGCTCCGGCATGAAAGCACAACCATGAGAGACATATACATTATCGGCGCGGCCAGCACCCGCTTCCAGAAATGGCCGGACAAATCATTCAAGGACCTGACCCGCGAGGCCTATCTGGAAGTGCTGGCCGACGCCGGGCTGGACGACGGAGAGGAAATCGACTTCGCCTATTTCGGCAATTGCGCCATGCACCACTGGGGCCAAGGCTTCATCAGGGGCCAGGTGTGCTTCCTGCCCCTGATCCAGGAAGGCCTCTTTCCGGAGCGCACCCCCATCGTCAACGTGGAAGGAGCTTGCGCGACCGCCTCCATGGCCCTGCACGGGGCCTGGAAAGACGTGTTGTCCGGCCAATCCCACTTGGCCCTGGCCATGGGCGTGGAGAAGATTTTCTTCCCAGACGATCCGGCCCTGACCTTCTCCCTTTTCGACGACGGCCTGGACAATTTCGACCGTCAGGACCTTATAAAGACCTATGAGGATATCGCGGCCAAATGCGGCCGGAGCTTTCTATCCGGGCCGGACCGCACCATTTTCATGGACACCTACGCCATGCAGGCCTGCTATCACATGTGGCGCCACGGCACCACCCAGCGCCAGATCGCGGCGGGGGCGGCCAAGAACCATCACCACGCCACCATGAACCCCAAGGCTCAGTACCAGTTCGAGGTGCCCGTGGAAAAGGTGCTGGGCGACCGGCTAATCAGCTATCCCCTGACCCGGGCCATGTGCGCGCCCATCGGCGATGGCGCGGCCGCGGCCTTGTTGTGCTCCGCCGAGTTCCTGAGCGGTCTGCCCCCGTCAACTCGGGCGCGGGCCGTGAAGATCAAGGCCAGCGTGCTCACCAGCGGCAAGTTTCGCGGGTATGACGAGCCCAGCCTAAGCCACGTGGCCGCCCGGCGGGCCTACGCCATGGCAGGGGTGGAGCCCGGCGACATCGACGTGGCCGAGGTGCATGACGCCACCAGCTTCTGCGAGATATACCAGGCCGAGATGCTGGGTTTCTGCCCGGTGGGCCAGGGAGGGCCTTTTGTGGAATCCGGGGCCACCGCCCTGGGAGGCGGCATACCCATCAACACCTCCGGCGGGTTGGTCAGCAAGGGCCACCCCATAGGCGCCACCGGCCTATCCATGATCTATGAACTCTGCGCCCAGCTAAGGGGCGAGGCGGGGCCGCGCCAGGTGCCCGGCGCGCGTCTGGCCCTGCAGGAAAACGGCGGCGGGGTCGTCAGCCTTGAGGAAGCGGCCTGTTCGGTGGTCATTCTGGAAAAGGATGCCTAGATATGCAGCGGATAAGATACGACGACAGGGTGGCCATCGTAACCGGGGCCGGCAGCGGCCTGGGCCGCGATTACGCCAAATTTCTAGCCTCGCGGGGGGCCAAGGTGTTGGTGAACGACCTGGGCAGCGGCTACAACGACCAGCAACGCTCGGCCTCGCCGGCCCAGCAGGTGGTGGATGAAATCCGCGCGGCCGGCGGACAGGCCGTGGCCAATCATGCCAGCGTGGCGAACTGGGATGAGGCGCAAAGCATCGTGCGGGACTGCCTCGACGCCTTCGGGACGGTGGACATCGTGGTCAACAACGCCGGCATCCTGCGCGACAAGTCCTTCTGCAAGATGTCCGTGGACGACTTTCTATTGGTGCATCAGGTGCACCTAATGGGCGCTTACTACGTGACCCGGGCCGCGTTCCCCACTTTAAGGGACAAGGCCTATGGCCGGGTGGTGCTCACCACGTCCACCAGCGGGCTGTTCGGGGTGTTCGGCCAGACCAACTATTCGGCGGCCAAGCTGGGGTTGGTGGGCTTCATGAACGCGCTGAAACAAGAGGGGCAACGCCACAACATTCTGGTCAATGCGGTGGCGCCCTTGGCCTTCACCCGCATGAGCGAACTTACAGGCTTCTTTTCAGAAGAGGCCGGCGCCTTTCTCAAGCCTGAGTTGGTCACCCCCTTGGTGGCTTTTTTTTGCAGTGAACAATGCGACCGCAATGGGGATATCATAGCTGCTGGTGGCGGCTATTTCGCCAAGGTTGAGATAATGGAAGGGCATGGGTTGCGCTTTGACCCTAACAGCGAGTTAAGCCCGGAGATGATCGCCGAGCGCTACAACCAAATAAGCGATATGAGCCGAGGCCGCTCCTTTGCATCAGCCAACCAACACATCCAGGCGGCCCTGGGGCCGCAAGCGCCGCGTTAGGGGGTGAAATTATGCGACGTTTCGACAATCCCGATGTGACCATCACTGATGTAATGGCAAGTTACGGCAAGTGGCGGGCGTCCAAGACGGCGGTGGTTTGCGGCCCGGAGGCGATCACTTGGAGGGAGTTCAACAACCGCATCAACCAGGTGGCCAACCGGCTCATGGCCCTGGGCCTGAGCAAGGGCGACAAGGTCAGTCTGCTGTCGGGCAATTGCATCGAGGTGCTCATCGTCCTGTTCGGGATCATCAAGGCCGGCGGGGTGGCGGTCCCCCTGAGCGTCATGGTCCAGGGCGATTCCCTGGCCCGCATGGTGATCGACTCGGACAGCAGGTTTTTATTCGTCCACTCCTCAATGGCCCCGGTCATGGATCCATTTCGGGATGACTTCAACCGCATAGCGCCCGATGGCTACGTGGTCATCGGCGACGGGGCTTCCGGTTGGACTCCGTTGGAAGATTTCCTGGAGGGGGCCTCGCGGCAGGAGCCGGGGGTGCGCTTGGCTTATGAGGACCCCATCAACATCATGTACACCTCGGGCACCACCGGCGTGCCCAAGGGCATCGTGCATACCCACCACAACCGCCTTCACTTCGCCATGTCCTTTGCCACGGAGTTTCGTTGCGACTCCAGCGCGGTGAACATCGTCGCCACCGCCCTCTACGCCAACGGCACCTGGCTGACCATGCTGCCCACCATGCTCAACGGTGGGACTCTGGTCATAATGCCCAAGTTCGACCCGCAGGAGTTTTTGGGCTTGGTCCAGAAGCACCGCTGCACCAACACCTTCATGGTGCCCACCCAGTTCACCATCCTGCTGGAGCAGGAAAATTTCGAAGAGTATGACCTGAGCTCCATGCGGGTGTGGCTCTCGGCCGGCAGCCCCTTCCGTCCGGCGGTGAAGCGCCAGGTGCTGGAGCGATTCCCCGGCGACCTCATGGAGCTATGGGGGCTCACCGAAGGGGTGGGCACCATCCTGCGCCCCGAGGAAATGGCGGAAAAAACGGAATCGGTGGGCATCCCGCGCCTGGGCTGGGAGGTGGGAATCATAGACGAGCAGGGCAACGAGCTGCCCCACGGCGAGATCGGCGAGATCGTGGCCTATAGTTCCTGGCTCATGCCCCAATATTACAAGCTCCCCGAAAAAACCGAGGAGGCCATCTGGTTGGACCGGCACGGCAGGACCTACCTGCGCACCGGGGACATGGGAAAGCTGGACCGGGACGGCTTCCTCTACATCCTGGACCGCAAGAAAGACATGATAATCAGCGGGGGCATCAACATCTTTGCCAGCGACATCGAGGAGGTGGCCTGCCGGCTTCCGGAGGTGGCCGACGTGGTGGTGATCGGGGTGCCCCACCCCAAATGGGGCGAAACCCCGGTCGCCCTGGTGGTCCCCAAGACCGGGGCCGCCGCCGACCTGGAGGCCATAAAGCAACGCCTCAATAATAATCTCGCTAAATACCAGCGGGTTAGCCAGGTCATCCTTCGTGAGGATTTCCCCCGCAATGTTTTGGGCAAGGTGCTCAAGCGGGAGTTGCGCGATGAGTACCGGGACCTAAACAGTGAGGTGGCCCCCAGGGATCGAACGGTCGTGTGAGGTGGCCGGCACTATGAGGGCGCTGAAGTAACCACGAATGGGAGGGCAGGGCGGCCCATGCGCCAGATGGGGCCGGCTTCTTACATCATCATGAGAATTAAGATTTCATTTTAGTTGTGTTATAAGGAGCAAACTTCTAACGAGGAAAAAGATGATGCGCCCCGCCACGTTGGTTTGCCTGCTGACTCTGCTGGCAGCTCTGCTGGTGGCCACGGCCCAACCCGCCCAAGCCCAGACGAGCGGTCAGACCACCATGGAGTGCCTGACCCTCAAATGGCAGGTGGTGGGTGACAACGTGGAAGTTGAAGTGATTTTCAATGGTGAGAAGGTGGACAGCATCACCCTGACCGCCAACGACCCCATCAAGCAGTTCGACCGCCCGGTGAGCGGCTGCTCGGCCCAGGGGCGCCTGACTCTCTTCGCCAAGTCGACCTGGGGATCGGGCAAGCTCAACGTCGACGTGACCATCAAGAAGGGCTCGGACACCTTCCGCCACTCGGGCACCCTGGCCACCTGGTAGCCGGGGCCCATACGCCTTAAGCCAAAAAAGCCCCGCATCGCAGGCTTACAACGCGATGCGGGGCTTTTTATGCTCCAACAATGGCCTTGAAAAAATTGATTTAACGCTTTCCCGCCCCAAGCTGGGTCACGGGTTTCTTCCTCATCCCGGCGGCTGAAGCTAATCGCACTTGTAGGCCTTGCCGATGGCCACGGCCCGGCGGTTACCCACGTATTCCGCCAGCACCACATGGGTGGCGCCCATGTTTCCGGCACGGCGCAGCATATCGTCCCGCGCGGTCATGCGGGCCAGGGGGGCGTTGCCCGATTTGGTGGGCTCGGCGTAGCCCCGAACCTCGCCCAGGAGCCGGCAGCCGGTAACCTTTGATGCCTCGGCCAGGCGGGCGGGCGCGGCAATTTCGGTGCTGAACACCTTTTGCGCCGTGGAGTTGCCGCAGGCGGCCAGGCCAATGAATGCGGCGGCCGCGATAATGATTGTCCAAATTTTACGCCTCACCATTATTGCCTTCCGTGAAATAATTCCCGGCCAACTCGATCATCTTTTAGCATGGCGCGCGGTGCGAGGCCCAGAGCCGGTTTTTCCGGCTCCGGGCCTCGCGGTTGGGGGATGCCTAGAAGGCCACCGCCAGTTGGGTGGTCACCAGGTCGCGCTCGTCGTCGTTGGCATAATCGCCGCGCAGATACTCCAGGCTCAACCTGGTGTCGGGCAGCAAGTTCCAGGACACGTTGAAGCCGTATTGACGCTCGGGCTCGAAATCGCCCAAGTCGCCGCTGCCCTCATAGCGCACGGCAAAGGTCCATTTGTCCAAGGGCATGAAGGCCAACTCAAGATTGTAGGCGTAAGGCTTGGCCTTGCCGCTGGCAAAGGAAAGCTCGCCGGCCTGGAAGTCATCCAAGGCGGTGATGTATTCGGCGTTGAAAACGGCCCACTTGTATTGGACGTTGAGCATGAAGGACAGGCCGGCCACCAAGTCCTTGAGCTGGTCGTCCACCACCTCGTCGCCCAGGTTGCCTCCGGCGATGTTGTTGGTGTAGGCAACGCCCGCGTTGATATCCAGGCCATTGGCGATCGCGTCTTGCACCGCGTCGAACTGGGCCCGCACATAGTAGGTGTTGATGGTGTTGTCCGGGGAGTCGCTGGCCTGGTGCACCGAGGAATTGTAGGTGCCGGCGCCCACGTTGAACCAGTCTTGGGCCCAGCCGATTTCCACGGCGGTAGCCTGGGTCTCGAAAACGTTCTTGGTGATGGGGTCGCTGACCATGTAGGTCTCGAACAGGCCTATGGCCGGATACATGCGGCCGCCAAGGAAGTAGAAGGGCATGTCATCGGTCTGGCCGATCAGGATGAAAGCCTCGTCGATGTTGATGGGATCGGTGTCGCCCTGCTCATAGAGCAGATGCAAGATGCCCTTGGTGTATTTGTTGATGGTGGCGTCGAAGAATATCTCGGCCGTGGAAAGGGTGAAGTCGCTGTCGGTGACGGACTTGCCGTTGTTGGGCTTGCGGTTGGAGTAGGAGCCCTCCAGCTCAATGGCGCCGTACACCTTCAACCGCTTGCCGGCCTCGGTCAATAAGCCCTCGGGCTGCTGGGATTTGGTCTTGGCCACCTCCTGGGACATTTTAAGGGAACGGCCGGAGGTCGCGTATGCCTCGGCGGCCGCTTTTTGGGCGTCTTGAGCCGACTTTTGCGCCAATTGCAGCTTGTTTTCCAGTTCGCCCACCCGCATCTTCAGGGCTTGCAGCTCCCGCAGTATGGCCTCCTGGGTTGGGTCGGCGGCAAAGCTCTGCATTGGGCCCAGCAGCAACAGACACAACGCCAGCAAGGCGATTTTGCCCACAGCTCCTTTCATTACCAATCTCCTTTCGATGTTTTCATTGCGTCCGCGCCGGTTTTGGGCGCAAACCTCCCCCTGCCGGGCCATACAGCCCGGATCACGCTGAACGAAAATGGGGGCGTAATTGTTAGATCAGGTCTTCAGGTTTCCATTCTCCAAGCGAAGGATGGTGTGACAGGTTCGCTCCAATAGGCCAAGGTCGTGCGAAACCATTGCCCAGGACAGGCTGGAGCGATCCAGCATCTCTTCCATGATCGCGGCCCGCTCTGAATCCAGACCGGTGCTCGGCTCGTCCAAAAGAAGGGCCTTGGGCTCCATGGCCAGCACCGTGGCCAACGAGACAAGGCGCTTCTCGCCGCCGGAAAGCTGGTAGGTCAGGCGGCCGCCATAATCGGCCATCCCCAGGCTGGCCAGGGTCTGGGCCACCAGCCGCTGCGCCTCCTGCCGGCCCTTTCCCAGATTCAAGGGACCAAAAGCCACGTCCTCGGCCACGGTGAGGCAGAACAGTTGATCGTCCGGGTCCTGAAACAGATAGCCCAGCTCCCGGCGCAGGGGGCGAAAATCCTTTTCCCCTTGGCACAGGCGGCCCCTGGCGTACACCTTGCCCTCCTGGGGATGAAGCAGGCCCAGGCAAAGCTGAAAAAGGGTGGACTTGCCAGCGCCATTGGGGCCCAGAATGCCCAGCCGCTGCCCCTCGGACAGGGAGAAATCAATGGCGTTGAAAACCGGCGGCCTCCCCGGATAGGCATAGGTCACGCCCTCGAGACGGATCATCTCCACGAAATTCCACTCCATTGCAACAGTGCCAAGGCGATGAGCACACCGCCCGAAATCAGACAAAACCACGTGTCGGCCCGCCGCCAAGTGAAGTGGTCCAGCAACCAGAAGGTGCCGCTGAACCCCCGGCAGAGCATGGCCTGGTAAACCCGCTCCGAGCGATCCAGGCTGCGTATCAGCAAGATGCCCGTGAGTTGCGCATAGGTGCGATAGGTGTGCATGTTGCTGGCGGGCTGGAAGCAGCGCACCTGCATCGCTTGGCGCAACCGCAGGTATTCCTGGCGCATCACATGCAGGTAGCGGTAGAACAGCAGGAACATGGTGACCAGCTTGGACGGCACCCGCAGATGGGCCATGGCATGAAAGATGTCCTTGACCGGACTGCTCCCCAACAGGGCCAGCAGGGCCAAAAATATGGCGTTGGCCTTTAGGGTGATGAGAAAGGCCAAGGAGAGGCCGGATGGATTGTAGGTCAGGCTCAAACCCAGGAAGCCATGGCCCAAGGACAGTTGCCAAGGCATGAACAGCCATAAAAAGGCGGTGAACAGGTTCACCGCCACTAGGCGGCTTAGAAACAACCTCCAGCCAAGCCGCGCCCAACCAACCAGGGCCAAGCCCAACAGCACGCCCAGGGCGGGCATCAGGGGCGAGTGGGCCAAGGCCATCTGCAAGCTGTAGATGAACACCACCACCACCTTGGCTCTGGGATCCAACCTGCCCACCGGACCCGGGGACAAGGCGTTGTCCAGGGAAGGCAGGAGGCCGCGGCTGGGGGCCTTGGAGTTGGCGTTGCTCATCTAGCGCCCTTGGCCATTTTGCGAGCCTTCAAGTAAGCGGCCAGGCCCAGAAGCCCAGCGATCCAGCCCAGGCCGCCGATGATGTCCTTAAGGCTCGCCTTCTCCGAACGAGCCGTCATCTCCGCCAACTGGGCGCGCATGGGGGCCAGGCTTTTTTCGACGGCTTGCTGGACGAGCACGCATAGCTCCGGGGCGCTGACTCCGGCCATGGGGGCCTGTTTGGCCGCCGGCGCGGGCTTTTGCGCCGCGGCCGGTTTCTCGGGGACGCCGAAATCAGCCGGTTTCAGATCGAAAGTAGCCCGGTGACCGGCGCCGGCATTCAGCACCAGTTGAAATGGCGGCTGCCCATTGGGCACTGGCAGGGAAAAGCTTCCGTCTTGGGCGGTCTTGGTTTCGGCCAGAACCTTGCCGCCGGCATCCAGCAACTGCACCGGCTGGTTGCTGACCTTGCCGCCGCCCGGCATATAGCCCTCGCCCTTGATCCACCCGCCCTCCACATAGGCGTACACGCTGGTGCGATGGGCTTGGGCCAGGCCGGCAACCGCCATGATCAGGCAGAAAAAAATCACCGAGGTAGCTTGACGCATATTCGCCTCATTTCAGGGTGGGCCCCTTGCCGAAAAGCTCCGGCCTCACCTTTTTGAGAAACACCACCGCCAGGGAAGTGATAACCCCTTCCAGAACCATGCCGGGCAGGTTCGCCGCCAGAATGGCCCAGGCCGCCCCCAGGAATTCTTCCCCGCTGCAATAGAGGCTTACGGCGGTGAGAATGGCGGAGATGAGAATGGCGCAAAAGCCAGCCGCGAAGGCGGCCAGCAGAGGGGCGAGCTTTCCGCTTCGGCGCAGGAACGGGCCGAACAGGTAGTAGCAAAGCACCGCAGGCAAGGCCATGGCGGCGGTGTTGACCCCCAGCACGGTGAGGCCGCCGAATTGGAACAGCACGGCCTGCAACACCAAGCCCACGAACAGGGCCGGGAAAGCCGACCATCCCAGAATGACCCCCACCAGGCCGTTGAGGACCAGGTGAATCGACGAAGGCCCCACCGGCAGGTGAATCAGGCTGGCCACGAAAAACACCGCCGACAAGAGGGCCACCCTCGGCAGGCTTTCGTAATCGATTTTTTTGAGCCCCAGGGCCAGGCCGGCGGCGCTGATAATGGCGCCGCCGGCCAGTACCGGCCCTGAAAGCACGCCTTCGGAAATATGCACCGTTAGCGGCCCGTTTCCGAGGACAGGGCGGGATGCGCGTATATCCAGAATACGCCGCCCAACTCAACGTCCTTGTCCTTGCCCTGATGCTTCAGCTTGAAGTCCTCGGCGGTGTGCAGGGCCGCGAAACCCCACCATCCCGGCCAGGGCATGCTCCAGTTGAAGACGCCGTTGGCATCGGTTTTAACCAGCTGGGCCACATAAGCGCCCGCCGGGGCCTTGAGTTTGCCGTCGGCGTTATAGAACTCCACCTCCACAGTGGCGTTGGCCAAGGGCTTGCCCTTGTAGAGGACCTGACCGCAGAAATTGTTGCCGGCGTAGACCCCAAACGGCCTGGTGAGAGGCACGATCTCCATGGGCAGGCCCACGGGCTCGTCCCAGCCCTCCTCCGCCTCCAAGGCATCAACCACCGTTTTGGTGTAGTGGATTATGAAGCAATCTTCGGAAGGCTCCCAATACGGCTGGGGAATCATGTAGAAGATGTAATCGCCGGGGGCCTTGACCCTGTACTGGCCTTGCCAAGTGGTGAAGCCGTTCACCTTTTTTTCTTTGAGGGCGGTCAGCAGGCTGGTTTTCTTGCCCTTTGTAAACACCCCCGCCTCGGCCGGCTTGACCAGGTTCATGCCTTGGCCTTCCATGGGGTGCCAAAAGCGAAAATCAAGATTGACCACCCCGGGGCGCCCCAAAAGATTGCTGTCGGGGATAACCATTCCAAAATGGGCCAGCGCCGGCGTGGCCAGCAGCAAACAAAGCGAAAATACCGCCATCAAGATTCGCCCGATCATTCTCACGCTCCTTTAACTAATGTTTTTGCTTCGTGTTTGAACGGCACTTCCGTGACCGTTAATGTGTAAAATTCGTCTTTCAATAGTCGTGATCCGTGAAAACAAAAAGCCCGGAAGTCTGCGGCCAGCAGACTTCCGGGCTTTCTTAACCCAATTTTTCCGAAGCTTACGTCTTAGGTCAAAGAGGCTTCTGCCTCTTTATTTGGCAAAAACGACGCTCTATGCGTATGGACTGATAACTCATCGAATCGGTCCTGTCAACATTTTTTGGCCAAGGGAGGCGGCTAGGCCGCGCCCACGACCTTGGATTGACAAATACAACTGGTGAGATGGCTGCGGTAAGGATTTGCTAAGGCGTCAAAAACACAACAGGCGGTTAGCGTGACCCGCTAACCGCCTGTTATCGTTTTGGTAGGCCAGAGGGGATTTGAACCCCTGACTTCCACCGTGTGAGGATGGCACTC
>Ga0180009_10007370_pt1 | contig 11267 bp, 11 predicted proteins | sample OS_PC_MetaG_FD_123537 | JGI IMG/M metagenome (GOLD analysis project Ga0180009, IMG submission 123537) | Groundwater microbial communities from the Aspo Hard Rock Laboratory (HRL) deep subsurface site, Sweden - OS_PC_MetaG | ecosystem: Environmental > Aquatic > Deep subsurface > Groundwater...
GCAGGAGCCAGCGTTGCTTTGGGCATGAATGCCATCGTGCCGGGCAGCGGAGTTGCACATAACGCCAACGTGCTGCTTGTTGGCGTTTCTACGTTCGCCATCAGCTATATCGTCAACAAGACGCTGTTTCATACCGGCAGCAAGCTTGCGGCCACCGGCAACAAGCCGACGATTGCACTTTCAGCCGGTTGGTTTGCCACGATGGCTGGTGTGTTTGGAACAATCTCGTTCACCGGCCTGTCGCACGAGATCGTCGAGGGCGCCAAGCTCAGGGATCCGGCCGCAGCCATGTCACGTGCGGCCCGTGAGGTGGGCGAGACAACGGCGGCAGCCAAACGCGTCGTGCCGCTGATCTCGGCGGCCAGAGGCGACATGCAGGCGATCGCGAGCTGCGAAGAGAACTCCGGCTGCGTATCTGGACGTCGCGGCCGCGGCAGCGAAGTCGCCGCACTTGAAGCCTTGTCGGCGAAATTCGCGTCCGTCGAAAAGCTATATGCGCAGGCCGACAGGAAACAGGCGGATCTTGCGGCCAAATTGCAGAAACTCGCCAGCAATTATGAAGAACAACTGACCCGCGGCGGCGTAGCAGGTCAGAGTCGCTCGAAACTTCTTGCGATCTACGATCAGGCGCAGGGATTGGCGACGGAACTCGCAAATGTCGTGCCGACGTCGGCGGCAAACGGCCTTGCCAACGAGATGCGGCGCCTTGCGGTCGGCTCTCCAGCTGCCGGCCGCATCGATGTCGGCGCGCGGCTTCGCGCACATGCCGATGAGATCGAAGACACGATTGCAGGGATTATGGTCAGTTCGGTTACGCTGCCGCCGTTTCCGCCGCCTTCCGGAATGGCAAGCGGATGGGAGCGCATCGAGGAGACGTGGCCTCTTGCTCTCCTTCTGTTTGGATTGGAGGGCGTTCTGATCGTCCTCTGGGCGATGCTGGTCTTCGACATCCGCGCACGCTTGGCAGCTTTGCGTCAAAAAAACCGGCTTGCAAAAGGCGAACACGAGCAGTTGTCGCCGGACCCAACAGATTGGCCGGCCGACGGATCAATCGGACGTCGCGGACACCAGCCAGGCTCCCGTCCCGGCCTTGGCGGACGCTCCAACGGATCCGGGCAATGAGTGTGCAGACGCTTCAACAAAGTGGCTTGCGTCCCGGCGTACTGCGGCGCGCAAGCCACCGGACACTCCAGGCTGGAATGCAAGGTGCCGTTCGAACGATCGCAGCGGTCGCTTGTCTTGTCTTCGTCTTTTGGGACGCGGACTGGTGGGTGCTGCGGGATAAAGTCGAACACATCCGCGCTGCGCTGTTCGGCGCATATCTCCCGCCCGAGTGCCGCGAGGATCCGACGCAATGCGTCCAGGACCCGAAGACGGGCCGCCTCATCGTACAGCCGCCGGCGAAAATCGGCGAGCGTTTGTCAACCGAATGCAAGGGACCCGAAGGTCTCAAGTTGCATTGCCAGCTGCACACGCTGTTCGACCACTTCAACAAGGAACTGTTCGAAGGGCGACTTCCCAAAGCGCTCATTACGCTTCAGCGCAAGGATGGGGCGGGCGGCTTCTATGCCCATCAACGATTCCGCAAGGCCGAGGGCGGACGCATCGACGAGATCGCGCTCAACCCGAGTCACTTCGCCGGCAGCTCGACGATCTTTTTGGCGTCAATCCTCGTCCATGAGATGGTCCACATGGAGCAGGCCTATTTCGGCAAACCTGGCAAGGGCGGTTTCCACAACGATGAATGGGGTCAGATGATGAAGCGCGTCGGGCTTCATCCCTCAAGTACGGGAAACTCAGGCGGCAAAGAGACCGGAACCCGCATGTCGCACTACATCGTGCCCGGCGGCCCCTTCGATAATGTCGCTCGCAGCCATCCTTTGCTGCAGAAGGATCGCTTGGCCTTTTATGAGTAGGCGCTGACTCAACTCAATTGGACTGGAATTGGTCTAATCGATCAATTCCGCTAACAAGACTTACTGGCTGCGACCCGAAACCGACGCTCGTTCCGCTCCCAATAGTCATCCTGGACTTTAGCACAGATTTTTTGTCTGAGTTAACGTATGTATTTTCGCACTTTGTCATCTAGTGTAGCGCACCTGACGTTTGGTACCCGCTTGCGGCTGGACTCGAAACCAAACTTCAGGTGCAAAAGCTACACTAGACTCATAGAGTTGCTGGTGTTCCTTATGGTTCTGACATTTGCTCGGAACTAGGCCGCAACGGGAAGCAAATGTCAGAACCGGAACACTAGCAGGCCGCTGAAAAACGTTCCAGTCGACGCGAGCAAGCGAATATGATTCCAATCGAGGCTCCTGCATGGAGGAGCCGATGCGCGTAGCAGATACCCAGAACGGCTCGCTATTCAGCTTCGTGAACCTGGAGGAGCGCATCCTGGCTTGAGGAGCGCGTGCCAGCGACGCATCCGCTGCGCGTTCTGACAGCATAGAACGCCTGCAGAAGCGAGGCCCTGAGCAGCCGCCGAGCGCGATCGCCAGATGCGTCTTGCCGGTGCCGCTGGGGCCGAGCATGACGACATTCTCGGCGCGTTCGACAAAGCTCAACTTTGCCAGCTCCTGGATCTGCGCCTTCGGTGCGCCGGTAGCAAAACCGAAGTCGTAGTCGGCGAGCGTCTTGATCGCTGGGAAGCCAGCGGTGCGCGCTAGCATCGTCGCCGAACGGGCGCGCAGCACCTGGTAAAGGAAATCGGCGTAGGAGGTGTCCTTGCGCTTGGCAGCATCCAATGGGGCCGTAAAGATCGGCCATGGCACCAAGCCGCAGCTCGGCGGCCAGCTCGCTGATACGTTCGTGCTGGAGATCGCTCATGCCGCCACCTCCAGCAACGCTTCGTATGTTGACAGCGGATGCTGATGGCCGATCACTTTGCGCGGCTGTGCCGCGTGACGACGGAGCGGGCGGTCCTGCCCTTGTGTCACCGGGCGTTGAATAATCCGTGATTGTGGGCATCGAAAATTCCCTAGCTGGCTCTTTTGCCTGACAGGGGTTGGGCGATCCCACCCCTGTCAGGCGCTTCGCCGCGATCCACCATTGGCGTCCGAACTGATTCGGACGGGCATGGCGCGGATGATCCAGCACGGCAAGGATGACATCACCTTGTTCGTGCACATCCTTGTTCCTCCGATAAGCGGATCAAACATCGGCGAAGCAATGGTGCTACCCCCTTATCGTCTTGAAGCAACTCGGCTATAACAAGTGCTTTTTCGACAGTATTTCGCAGTTCAACTGCCCACTTCGATTCTTCGTACGTAACCATTGAAATGAGTCCACTTTGATTCAACCTGAAACCAGTATCTCGGCAATTTCACTAGCGGGGATAATTTAGTTCGATGGTTCGGAATTTTACTGCATGATTCTACGTTGAAGCTTTGTGATATTGAGCGCAATCTCGATGCTTGCTCCTGCTCCATCAATCCAATCATCAATTTCCTGGCGGGCGCAATCAACGTTTTCAGCAGGGCTGTTCGGTGCGAGCATTGAGGTCCATCCGTGTAGAACGCGACGAAGCGCTTCTGAACTCCATGTCGCGCGGTCAAGACGGGCTGTGATTCTTCCTGTGTGCTCGATACACCACCCGGTCCCAATGAACGCGGCTAGAGCCGCGTTATCGTCGACGAGCGCGCGTGTTCGCTGCTCGGACCGGCAGGTGCGTTCATATCTGGCAATAAGGGCGGTCAGCTCCGGCAATGAAGGCTGTGCAGTGCTGCCTGCGAAAGATGGCTCGATGACGATAGCACTCGTTCCACAATGAGCCATAGGTAGGAGGTCGTGGAAGAACGCGCTTGGATTGGAGATGTGCTGAACGACAAACCGCAAGAGTATCAGGTCGAACTGGCCGGTTTCGGTGAAAGGCGCATGACCTCGGCGGAAAGAGATTCCGTTTGCGTCCCGCGCCTTCGCAAAAGCAATCAATTCGTTCGACGGATCGATGCCTAGGTATACCTTCGACGGGTCCTGTCCGGCAAGCTTGGAGAGGTACGCTCCATTGCCACAACCGATGTCGACGACGCGATGAGCTGATCGCCACTCTGGAAGCATCTTGATGTAGTCCAGCTCGAACTCCGCAAGCAAGTCGACTTGGTCGGTCAATAATTCATCCCACGATCGGGCAGCGTTGCTGAAGCCCGGCAGCGCAACGGCTGCCTCATTCATGGGAGACGAAATGAACGTTGTGTTGATACCAGTTGAGGTGATACGCTTTTTCATGGATCTTATCTCCTAATCAAGGACCATCATGTCGTCTGTGGATCGATACCTGCACGTTTCGGGAGAGGGTCCTCCCGTAGTGGTGCTGCACGGTGGACCTGGCTTCAATCATGCGTATCTTGTTCCTCATCTTCAGCGACTGGCAGTAGGTCGATCTCTGGTGTTTTTCGATCAGCACGACGGTGACTCGAACGAACTCAACCCCGGCGTATCGGCCGAGATGATTTTCTGTAAAGCCGGAGAAGTCCTAGATCGGTTCGCGTCGGCAGACCGGTTGAGAGTAATTGCCCACTCGTGGGGAACCATTGTGCTCCTTGGTGCTTTGCGCCAGCGTCCCCATCTTCGTTTATCGGGCTTACTGATTTCCCCTGTCCCGACCAATAGAGATCGGTTTGACCAGATGCGTATCAATCTTCTGTCGCGCTTTGGTCCCGAACTTGCCCAAGGCTTGGCGACCTTCGAGGATGGGAAACTGCAAGGACCAACCATCGAGCCGTTCCTTTCGCACTACGTTTCAAGACAAGAAACACGCTTGCCTGGGCTTTCGTTTGATATTTCCGTATATCGACAGGTTTTAGAAAGTCTTGGATCTTTCAATTTTAGTGCTGCACTGCCTCAAATCTCTAATTGCCACATTCTTCACGGCGCAGATGATTTCACCACGTTGGATCTGATCTCCGATCTCGTATCCAACTGTGCATCCATGACGTTGATGCCAGAAACGGGTCATTTTCCATTTGCAGAGCAACCGGAAGATTTTATTGAGCGCGCCCAGCGACTACTTTAGTTTTCACCTTTGTGACCCGGCCTGATTCCCAAGTTGGCGAGAAACGCAACCGACTTCATGTCGATTTCCTGCTTTCTGACCTCTTGCCAAAGAGCGCAGCTGGCTTCTCGAATATGGTCAGCAACAGCTTGATGTTGTTGCTCTGTTGCCTCGGCATGTGCGTAAACAAGCAGACGCAACAGCGCCAGATCATCGGACAGCATTTTCTCTCTCCCACGTAAGTTTTGACGCAGGGTTTTTGTTCATCTGCCCCGCTATCCAAGATTCGGTTGTTTCTACGCGGGCGTACAGAGAGATGAGTGATGTCGCGATTTCATGAGAACGTTCCTCATCCTGCCCCTCCAACGCGTGCGTCTGCGATGCATCCGTTATGAACGTATATCGATGTTGGCGCTGACTTCCCTCAACGACGGTCGCAAGGCAGGACAGGCTACCGGTGAATCCGGCAATGGCAGCATTGTCACCCAAGCCCTCGTCCATGCAATTTGCAAACTCTGCGCTCGTATAGGCGGACGGCCAAGCGCGTTCGAACACCATGTCTGAGCCGCGTGGGGTCAACCCGTCGATCCAGCCGGAAAAAAGTCCGGATGGGTTGAAGAGGTGGCCGCGCTGCGCCCACCTGAGAAATGCGACAGGAATGCGCATTGAGCGAGCATGACTGAGGAGACGTCGGCAGTTGACCAAAGCGGCTTGCGGATTTTGCAATCCTAGAGGCCGATCGGCGCAAACGTATTCCTTTTGAAGGTCTGCAAGGATCAGCAGCGGCATACTCGCGGCCTTCAGGGATTGCAGATTGATCACAGCCATATGCGCCTCAAGCAACTTTCGCCGACATGGCTGGACGGCGGAATCTTGAGGCATCAAGAATTCCTGGCGATTCCCACTGTCCTTCAGGGCGAATTAGCACAAATGGGTCAAGCCCCAACGTCACCGGACTAGCATGTGCGGTCACAGTGCATCGCATCTCGACATACTCGTAGTCTGAGAAACTGAACGATGATGTATCCATCCGGGAGAAGCCAAATTGCGACCAGAACTCGATCTTGTCTATTCTGGCGTGGATGTAGAGCGCGGAGTACCCTTTGGTGCGACACAATTCGATCGCGTAATTCACGATATCTTTTGCAACGGCAAGCCCCCGATGCTCGGATCGTACGGCCAATCGCTCCAATTTTGCGAAGTCGGCAAAATATCGAATTCTCAGACTTCCCGCAGGTTCGCCGGCGACCGTTCCCAGGATGTGTGTAGAGGAGAAATCGTTACCGTCAAACTCCTCCGAAAAGGGACATCGCTCTTCGCCGACGTAGACGGCTGATCGAACTGCGATGATCTGCATGAACTCTTCGAAGGAATGAACAATCTTTGTATTTACGACCGGACGGTTCGCTTCCTCTTGCCATCCCCCGCGCTCCCCTAGCCCTTCGTGTATTTGTCCGAAGCGGCGCCGGTAATGATGGAAAACAAGGCCGGCCTCTGTTTTTTCCTCGACAAATCCTAGCACCTGTAGGAATTGGACGCCGTCTTGTGTGGCAGCCCGGGCAATGAAATCCGTCCGCCGGTATGTTGGAGACTGCAGCTTGTCCATGACTAGGCCGAGCGCAGGCGTAAGTCCGCCACGGGCGTGCAGCGCCCAAACGTAGATCGCCGCAGGCCGCTGGTGTTGGCCAGACAAGAATTCTGGATTGGGGTTTGCCGCATCGAGTGTTCCTGACAACAATGCGAGGCGGCCGGCCTCGTTTAGCATCAAGAAGGCAACAAATCCCCCGACTATCGCTGTTCCGCTGCGCCGCGTCCGACGAACACCCCAAAATGAGTCGGGGTTCAGGCGGGCTACCGCTTGGATGACATCCGTGTTCGCCAAAATTGGCATCTCCGCCTTTGCCTGCTCAATAAGCCCTGCAATCTCGTGCGGGGTAGGCATGAAGACCGTCAGCGTAGAGCACAACCTCTGCGTGTTTAGATGGTCCAGACAGCGAACAGTAGGCGCGCCGTTTTGCTCGTCGACCGAGTGCTTTTCTGGCGAGTAATGCATGGTCAATTCCCTGTTGTCCCCCTAGATTGTCATCATCTGATCACAGTGACAGGCGGCAGGATGCCCAAAAAGCTACATCAGGGTGTTCCGTTTTTTGAACACCCTTCAATCGACACCCGACTTCCGCTCAACTGGGAGGACGTGCGAGTCTTTCTAGTTGTGGCGCGCAATTCCAGCTTTCGAGCCGCCGCGCGGGAACTCGGCCTGTCCTTCAACACCGTCCGTCGGCATGTCGAGTGTTTAGAGAGGCATACAGGAGGCCCGCTGTTGGCGCGGCATCCCTCTGGCATTGGACTGACCGGTGATGGCCTTATTCTTCTCAATGCGGCTCAAGAGATGGAAATGGCTGCTGAACGTGTCGTCAGGATAGCGAGGAAGGGTCATCCTACAGAGACAGGGCGTGTGCGTATTAACATCACGGAAGGACTGGGTACCTTGTGGTTAGTGCCACGTGCCGTCAGCTTCCAGAGAGCTCATCCAAATATCATTCTGGAAGCGACCTGTACATTTCGCGAGCCGGACCTTGTGCGGATGGAGAGCGACCTTTCGGTACAGCTTGTTCAGCCGAAGCAGTCTGATCTCAAGGTGGCCCGGATTGGCCGCATGCATGTTATGCCGTTTGCCTCTCCGGACTACTTGAGAATCTACGGGACTCCAAAAACACTTGATGAGGTTGCGAACCACAAAATCGTTGAACAGCTCTCGCCACAGCTCGATATTAGCGCTGTCGATCGCCTCTTTCCAGGCAAGCCTCGTGAAGGCTTCGTTTCCATCGTGACCAACACGAGTACCGCGCACCTTTGGGCGGTTGCCCATGGTGCAGGTATTGGAATGCTGCCGACGTATGTTGCAGCGCTCGGAGCAAATGTCGTTCCGATTGATCTTGGATTCTGCCTCTTCCACGACATATGGATGTCGTATCATCCCGAGATCCGTAAATTAAAGCGAGTATCGTTAGCCGTTGATTTTCTGAAGTCACTGTTCGACCGAACACGATATCCGTGGTTCCAGGATATTTTCGTGCACCCATCGGACTTTCCTGCGGAAGATGAGGCGAACCCAATTTCACGAGTTCATCTTCGGTTCCCATTGGGGAAATAAAGCCACCTTAACTGCATGTACGAACGAGATTTGGCCTCGTGTGTTGGCCTTGTGAGATAATACATTATCCCCACCGGGAGCGTCCGCTTGCTACAGAAGAATGGCTCTCGATGGTTCACCGAGCCCATTCTAAAACAATCGCTTCACTATTCGACGAACTGCAAGACGATTCCCCGCTGACGAGCCGTTTTCACAAAATATACAATTCTATTATCTCACGTTACTGCCAAGTGCAGACCCGACCTTCTTGCCAACCGTCTCGTTCAGTTCTTTGACCTGGTCGGCAACCAGATGCGCGTATCGCTGAGTCGTCTGGGTGCTGGCGTGCCCTAATAGACGGCCAATTAGTTGCAGCGACGCCCCCTGGGCTGCAGCGATGCTGGCAAACGAGTGGCGCAAGTCGTGGATGCGGACATCTTCGAGTCGCGCGAGCCTGCGAATTCGCCGCCAAGGCTTTTGCAGATTGACGAGGTGCCCGCCCTCACGCGCGCCAACAAGGACGTAAGGGTTGCCTGGAACAGCGGACAGAGTGCGCAAGAGATCGACAGCAGCCTCGTTGAGAAACACCGCTTTCTGCCCGGTCTTCGAATCCGGCAGCGAGATCAGCCCACGTTGCAGATCGATAAAGCGCCATTCGAGCGTCAGGATCTCACCAAGCCGGGCCCCCGTCAGCAGCAAGAGCCGGATTGCTGCGATCACGTAGGGGCTTTCTGTTTGCCGCTCGCTGAGGTCCTTGAGAACGTGGCCGAGTCGATCGAGTTCGTCGTCGGACAGGAAGCGCTGACGGGAAGCCTCGCGATATTTCTTGATATGTCGGCAGGGGTTGGAATTTGGCTCTCTCAACCCCTCGATCTCGCACCAGTTCATCAGCTTGGAGAGGACCGCAAGCGTCAGGTTAGCCTGTCGCGGGGTCGCCACCATGGCAGCGTGCAACCGGCTGACATCTGAACGCGCGATTTCACGCAAGGGGCGTGTCCCGAGTGCAGGCAGAATGCGAGCCTCGATGACGCGCGTATAGTGATGGAGCGTGCGCGCCTTGAGCTTGACCCCGTGTTCGTTCAGGAACTCGTGGGCAATGGCGTCGAGCGTTACAGCCGTCCTGCGTGCATGCTTCTTCTGCGTTGGATCCGCACCTTCTGCAATCTCACTCAAGAGCCGCAATGCTTCCTGGCGCGCCGTCGTCGGCGTCCATGGCGCGCCATGCTTGCCGATCGTGATCCATTTCAAGCGGCCGTTGATACGGGTCTGCAAAAAGTAGCTTGGCGTGCCGCTGCGCCGGCGCACACCGAAGCCACCCAACGTCTCGTCGCGCAGCGTCGTGCCTTCCGGCAGGCTGACAACGGCGGTGGCCGTGATACGACCAGATCGAGTTGCGACCATCTGATTTCTGAGCCTCCACGCGACGCAATCAGCGGTTCGCACCACCAGCACTGCGGCTAACACCGGGCTAACATTTTCATGCGAAATCGGGAAAATTCAAGGCGAAGATCGTCGCATAACACAATGATTTTGCGTAATCGTGCGTAGACGTATCGTCACAATTCAAATAACTCTTAATCAGCGGGTCGAAGGTTCGAATCCTTCATCACCCACCATAAAATCAATGACTTACGTGAAATCCTACCGTTAACGGCATAAACATAGCTACCATATAGCTACCACTTTTCGGGGCGGACGACTCCCTCAACAGGTGTCTCTTGACCGAGTTCCACAAAGCCGACCGTTCGACTTCGAGCGGCGATTCTTCGAAGGGATGTTGCGGGCTTGCGACAAGCTCGTCGCGCTGCGCAGCGCCGTTTTGAGATCTCGAACAAATCGGACTCCTGGCGGACCACTCGTAATCCGCGCCTCGCGTTGCTGCTGTGCTTCATCGATGGCGGCCCGCACGTCCGATGCGTCGAGTAACCCCCACGCGGCAAGTGCCCTGGTGATATCGACCGCATCGACAGAGAAGATCGGCCGCTGCTTTCGCGCTCCCGGATCGCGATCGATCTTCGGTGCAGGGCTGGGGCGCTTCCCCCAACTCCGCGCCGTGGCTGCGACGCCCAGGCTCGACAATTTCGCGTAGCTTGTCCGGTTGCCGACAACGAGGCCACGGCTCTTGGGCTCCAGCGACAAACCTTCCTCAGCCAGCGCGAACTCCAAATCGTCCCAGCCGGCACCATGTTCCAATTTCTCAGAAAGACGCGCGCCGAGTTCACGCGATGCTGCCTGGCTCCATTGCATGCGATCAGTTCGGGCACCGCGTCTGGCTGCATAGGTCGCCCGACTGTTGGGCTTCTTCGGCACCGCATCCGTAAGCTCCGGGTTGAAGGCATGGGCCGGGACAAACCGAAAGCCATGCTCACCAGCGAGCTGCCGCATAATTCGATCGAACAGTCGCCAGTCGTGCGACGGCTTCCACGTCTTGCCGCTGACCGGGTGGCAACGGTTGATCATCATGTGCAGATGCGCGTGCGGGGTGTCGCCATGCCCCATGATCAGGCACTGGTGCTCGTCGAGCCCAGCCAACTCCAGCGTGCGCGTGGCGATCGTCTGCATGACATCCGGAGTGGGGTGCTCGTCCAATCCCCAAGCGATCATCAAGTGATAGACCGGCTTAACCGTGAAAGGATTGAGTTCGGTGGCAGCCGCCATCAGCTGCGCCGCCAAAACCGGGTCGTCGGTCGGGAGATTGTGCGCCGTCGTCCAGGCCACACGATCGGGTCGCGCCTTGCCCGACTTCCCGTGAACCAGATAGTGCGCCAAAGCCAGAAAGTCGGCCGTTGGTTTCGTCGTCCGCGCCAGCATCAGCCCGCCAGACGGCGCGCCGAGGCCATCAGCTCATCGAGGCACGCCCTGCACTCGGATTCCAGATGGTGCAATCGCATTAAATGAGCTTCGCGGGCGATCTGATTGAGATTATTACCGAGCCATGGCTGCGCATTCCGGGCCATTGCGACCACTGATTCCGATTGATTGCGACCATGGATTCCGGTTGATCGCGATCACCGGTTCCGGTGATCGCGACCGGTCTGTGGAGAAGCGGGTTTAGGACCGCTGGATGATCCGAGGACGAGCCTAGCTTCGCCCCTTTTTGAAAGGGGGCGAGGATGGCTGGACAGATTATCCATGCGCAGAATA
>Ga0180009_10007371_pt1 | contig 11263 bp, 10 predicted proteins | sample OS_PC_MetaG_FD_123537 | JGI IMG/M metagenome (GOLD analysis project Ga0180009, IMG submission 123537) | Groundwater microbial communities from the Aspo Hard Rock Laboratory (HRL) deep subsurface site, Sweden - OS_PC_MetaG | ecosystem: Environmental > Aquatic > Deep subsurface > Groundwater...
AACCGGATACCTTAAGTTATAAACAAAGTGATAGGGAACATAACAAAATCCAACTACTCCCAGACCTTGTTGGTTCCCCACGGGTTCCGCAACAAGAATCGGAGAATTTGCCGGCTCAACTTCATAAACACTTGGCCAGTCCCGGGAATTAATTATTCTAACTTCAGAGTCAATTGGAACTTTCATATTAAAATAATCTTCATTTCTCCCGGAATTTTTAAGGGCAAAAAAGTTGTCCTGTGTGGCATTTTTTAAAGTGTCAAAAATTTCATCTGCATTCCAAATTTTCGGGGAACAGCTTAACTCAAATCCGTCGACTGGGGCGTATGTTCTCAAAATATCAACAGAGTAATTTTCAATAATCATTCCCTCATTTTCAAGATTATAAAAATTGACGGCATCATCATACAAATTCCCAATCTGTGAATTTACAGTCACATCATGCTTGCTCACGACTGCACTCTCTTCATCTTTTTCAAGATTTAAGTCCATGTTCAAAGAGACATCAACTGAATCCCCCCTAATTGTAACCTGTGCGGCCATGGGACCCTTTTGAATTAAATAGCCCTGAGACAAAAAAGTTTCAAAATTGCAATCCTGAACCCCAAGCTCAATATAATTAGCAAGCTGGTTTTGCATCTCCTGCCTTGTCGGAATCTGGTTTATAAGAATATTGCTTCCACTAATCGAACGCCAGTACGGAATTCCCACGCCCAAAAAATCAAGTTCAGAGGAATAAGGCATGTACCCTGACCCCGGAACAAATTCAGGATTTTCCATATGTCCTCCCTTTGATCCAAGGATCTTTATTCCGGTTTCTGTTTTTTCCTGAATACAATTAAGAAAGCTACTTTCAACAGGCTCAAAAGTAGCAGAAAGCCCCCCTGAAAAAAGTGTGCCCTTAAACGCAAAATAAAAAGCAACCCCCGCAATTATCACAAGAGCAATTATAACAAAAATCGTCACCTGACCCCTCTTATTCACCACCCTTTTCACCATCTATAAAAAATGAAAACAACATATATAAATATTTGTTTAAAAATAAATAAATATCAGTAAACCCCGCGTCCTACTCTTCTTGAAAAAAGCAAAAGATAAAGAAAATTCAAGAGCAACAAAATTCCCCCTGCAAAAATTATAAAGTCGTTAAAAGAAGAAAAAAAATTAAGCTCCTCAACAATTGGAACTTTCGAATTTAAAAAATAAAGTCCAAAAAAAATGTCCAAAACAATCAAAACAATTTTTTTTCCATCACTTCTTTTAAGGGGATCTCTCATTAAAAATACAACCTTCCTAAGTTTTTAATCCTTTCCGCTGACCGCCTTTTACCTGACCCCAATGTTCATTAATAAATTCAAAATAATTTTTATTTACATCAATTTTGGAAAGGTAATACAAATCATTAAACAAAGACTCCGGAAGGGTCCTTGATTCATTGAAATAATTTTTAAGCGTAGAATATGGAACTCCCAATCCAAACTGATTTAGCGCGCGCAAAGAAGGACAATCCAACTTTTTTAAAACTTCTGTCAAGAAGTCCCTTTGTTTTCCTTTTTTGAATTTTATTCTCCTCATGATTAATTAAATTTAAATAGCTTTAAGAGTTATAATGTTATGCCAAAATTAACCGGATTAAAAATTTTTATTTATCTAATTGGTATCTTAGTTATTGCATGGAATTATTTTTTGAGAAACTCAATTAATCTTCCTTATCTTTCCACCCTGGGCATTACTACAACCTATATCATCGGAGCGGGAATTATTTTAATTGGTATTATCATAAGCTATTCCACAAGAAACTCTTTTTAAAAAAAGAACTGCGGGACCATTCTCCCCCAAAACTTTATAAAGCAATTTCAAGACATAACTTTATGAAATTGCCAAAAATGACAAAAAGATTTTGTCCGTATTGCAAAAAACAGACTGAACAGAAAATAAAAGTAGTTTCAACTGGTGGAAAAAGAGGTACCCTTAAAAGAGGGGGAATCGCAAGGGCAAAAACAAGAGGACTTGGAGTTGGGATAGGAAACAAGGGTAAATGGGGCTCAAAACCCGCGGTTTCAAAGTTCAAAAGAAAATCTAAAACAACTAAAAAGACAAACATTATGTACACCTGTCAGGTCTGTAAAAAATCAAAATACCAAAAGAAAGGAAAAAGAGCAGGGAGGGTACTGCAGGAATAATATGATAGAAACTAAAAAATATCTTTTATCGGGGAGATTTAATAAAAATTATTTCCTTAATAAAATGTACGAAATGGCTGATAAAAAGGATATTGAAATCTTGGCAATTAATACAAAAATAAAACCCGAATTATATGTCTTTCATGTAAGTCCGGGATTGTCTGCAGTAATAAGGAATGGAGAATTTCCTGTTTTTGCATACGGAGATCCTAAAGATTTTAAAAAGGGAGTTTCGGTTTTGGAGAAACTCCTTAACAATAAACTAACAGAGGTGAAAAGTTAAAATGAAATATCAAAAACAAATTAAGGGAAAGTTTGTTTATGCCCATTTGGGTAATAAAGAAAACCGGAGGTTGTCTTTATAATGGCACAGGCAAAAAGAAAAAAGAAATTTTTCAATGTCGAGATTCCTTTAATTAAAAAAAGGACCCAGCTTCAGGCCTATGAAGTTAAAGAATTGGGGGAGCGATTCATAAAATACGACCTTACAAGAACCCTGAAAGGAAAGGCAGCAATAATAACTTTTAGAACTAAAGTAAATGGTGAAGATGTTTTGGTCTTCCCCAAGGAACTCAGACTCCTGCCATACTATTTGAGGAGAATGGTGAGACGGGGAACAAACTACGTTGAGGATTCTTTTTTGGCAGAAGCCAAAGATTCACAAATAAGAATAAAACCATTTTTAGTTACAAGAAGAAAAGTTTCAAGAGCCGTCAGAAAAGCGCTAAGAAATAAGGCAAAAGAGGAACTAACTCTATGGGCCAGGGACTCCACAACAGAAAAAATATTTGATGAAACTCTTAAAAACAAAATCCAGAAAGAGATTAGTTCTAAATTAAAAAAAATATATCCCTTGTCACTTTGTGAGATAAGAGTTTTGAAAGTTGAAAAGGAAAAAATTTCTGAAAAAAAAGAGTAATTCTTCACAATAACTTTTAAAAAAGATAATTTTCTTATTACATAGCGTATGCTTTAAAAATGATCAAAAAATTATCTAAAAAACTGTTAAATCGAAAGATATTTCATAAAATAGAAGGAAATTTTATTTTAACACGAAGATCTAAAGTAATGATTCCTAATCTTAATATAGACATAATTTATTTAATGGGGGTAATTGCTGGCGATGGTTCATTAAATGAAACAAAAAGGTCAAAAGGAGGCTACCATTACACTTTTAGAATTTACGCAGCAGGGAAGAAGTATCTTAAACTTTTAAATAAACTTTTTGAGAAAAATTTTGGAATTGAGGGCAAAATTATAAAAGATTTAAGGAAGATGAATACTTATTATTTAGTTTTTAAAAATGCCCCTCTCTTTTTTTACTTTGTAATAAATGGGAATGAGATTGGGAAAAAGAAAAGATTCAAAATACCTAAGATTACCACAAAAAATAGAAAATATTTTTTTGAATATCTTTCAGGACTAATTGACACAGATGGACACATTGCTGGAAGAAGGATTCAATTAAAACAGAAAAACAAAGAGTTTCTAAATAAAATAAAATTACTTGCAAATAAGTATCATTTAAATTGCACAGACCCAAAAGTTAATTATACAAATAAAATTCCTTATTATTATATTAGATTTGATAATAAAATCCATTTAAGGTTCAAAACAAACACCTTTTTAAACAAAGAGAAATAAATAATTTAAATGCCTGTATAGCTCAGTGATAGAGCAACTGACTTGTAATCAGTAGGTCGGGGGTTTGAATCCCTCTACAGGCTTTAATTTGAACGAGCGACCGTAAAGGTCGGGCGAGCAATTCTGAATTCTCCCAATTGCAATCTTCTCAGAATTCGCGGATTGCGAGTTGTTTCAACTCTCTCTGCAGGCTTCTGGAAGAAGATGTGCAGTTTGGGGAAATTTTACATTTCACCCTCTGCAGGCTTATTTATTTTTCCTTGGATTTTTATAAACTTTTTCGGCAGCCACCTTCACAGTCTTGTAAAAACTAACTATTGCCATTAAAATAAAAAAAGAGAACACAAAAACAAGAAACTCATGAAGATACTGAACTGAGAAAATTCCTAACACTGCAAGAAGGTCAAGAACCCTCACCAATGCTAGAACAAAGATTCCTGTTACTAAAAAAGAGGAAGTTGTACGAATTCTCCCCGTAATTTTGGTTCTTGCTATAAACAAAAGAATTACACAGGCTAAATAAAGAACCAATACAACAAAACTAAAAGAGATTACAATCCAGTTTAACATTTTTATCTCCCAACCCCCATTAAGTCTCTAATTTCCAATTTTCTTTTCATGACTCCTATTTTTGCCTCTTTTTTCCTTAAATGAAGATAAATTAAAAAGACTATGACTATTATCGAAACAAGTATTAAAACTATATATATTTTTTCCCTGTAAGAAACCTTCACTTTAATGACTTCAAAAGTATCGGTGGAAATTGCAAGACCCCCATCATATGTAACCCCCACATAAAAAACATATCTTCCGGATTTTGCCCCCTCCGGCACAGAAAATATTTTAATTAAACCTGCCTGAGTTTCCACTGATACGGTATCACTGGCGCTTATCAAAGTATTTCCTTCATCATCTTTTATGGAATAATCAAGCATCGCATCAACTCTCCCCGTTTCACCAAGATTGTAAATTTTAATCTCAGCCAGAACATCATCTCCTGAAATCACCTCTTTGTATTTTGAAGGAATTTTCACCTCAACATCAAATAAATTTCTTTTGGAATTAACATTTACCACCGTCAAAATTTCCTTCTTAATTTTATCTGCTTCAATTGTAATTTTCCCAATGTAAGAGTTTGGAATTGAACTTTCTTTTGAAAGAAAATCAATAGTAAGATTCTTTACCTCACCAGGACCCAGAACAAATGAAGGTTCATTTATTCTTATAAAATCTTTTATTTTTTCTGTATTCCCTACAGAGAAGGATAAAATTTTAGTATAGTTGTTTTTAATACTTACATATCTCTCTTTTGTTTCGCCTTGCTTCATATTAACTATTATTTCATCCGGAGATACCTCAAAACTAGGGATTAAATTAATTGTCGATCCTCCACCTCCTCCGCCTCCGCCTCCAGAGGGGGTTTCTCCACTTGGAGTTTCTTCGGCACTGTAAATTGTAAAATGTGTAACTTCAAAAACAAGTGTCCCGGATGAATAAGATACCTTTGTGCATATTGAAGGAGGACAAATTTCACCATTCATTAAAATTCTTGGATTTGAAAAACTCAAATTGTATAAATAAAGAGTTGCGGATTTGTTAAAATTGGGGAGTGCAGTTGTGTTTATTTCAAGGTGGTTGCTAGAGATAATAACATTTTTTGAAATATTTACAAAATTGTCAGAGGAGTCTTCATCGTCTGAAACATTTATTTTATCATTAAAATAAATTTGCCCGTAACTTCCTTTCTTCAAGGTTAGTCCGCTAAAATCTTCCAATTCTTCTAGAGAATATTTTAAAAAATCCGTTGAGCCTTCACTTCCAGACCCTCTAAACCCATTATAATCAATTTCTAATCTCGTTGTGTTAACATTAAACGTCACGGTTTTTGATGAAAGTCCGTTTGAATTATTTGCATAAAGGCGAAGAGTGTGCTCATCTTCCGTTGTGTTAAATAAAATATTTCCCGTGAGAGTATTATTTTCTACATTGTCAAGACTATACCAAACTGAATCTGCACTTAGTGCAGTGTAATTTAATTCTAAGTTTTCATCTATGAGATAAGTCCCATTAACTGGGCGCAAAAGTTCAAGGGAGGGAGCAGCAATAACCACAATTGTCAAAGAAGCTCCCGAGCTTGTTGCTTTCCCGGTTATTGATGCATTTTCTTCAGCACTAACGTAATTAATCTGAAAACTCAAAACCAAAACCAAAACCAAGACAAGAGCCCATTTTTCCATGTACCTCATCAACAAAACAAACTATTTAAATTTTTTAGAAGTTTTTTTCTTTTTAGATATCTTCACCCATACAAAACCAAGGACAACCACCCCAAAAATAATTAAAATGATTAACCAGTATGAAAAGGTTGAAGGAGGATTACTTCCATACAAAACGCTTTCTTCAAGAGAAACTATATTCACAGGGAAGCTTGTTGAAAAAGCACTTGCAACAACTACCATTCCTTCTCCGGATGCAATCTGGTTAAAAGAAAGTGAAACTTGATAAGCCGAGCCTCTTTGAGCGTTTTCCGGGACTACAACTTCTACCTCAACAGGCACATCTATTTCGCCAGCACCAACTTCATAAATAGTCTCTTTTAAGGAGGCAATGTCCCCATCACTGCTAATTAATGCTTCAAATGTCATAGATTCCTCACCGGTATTTTGAAGGTATAAAATTACAGTGTTTTTTTCTCCAGGAGAAAGAAGCAAAGGGTTATCCTTCCAGTAGGGAGCTGCAATTCCTGCCGCCTGAACAAAAACCCCGAGTGAAAGAATCAAAAAAACCGCCGACGCGAAAAGAAAAGTTTTATTTTTCATTTTAAGACACCCCCACAGACCATGAACCGTATGCCGCAGATGAATATGACTGAGAACTTATTGTTGGGGGAACTCCTTTTATGCAAAAATAAATTTGCTCCTGCCCTGTTGAGCCGTCATTCACTGAATGATTTCCGTTTGGAAGGGTGGCAGAAGAAATTGCTATTGCAGTTGCGTTAGACATTGCCGTCCCTGAACAACCCTCACTAGAAATTCCGATTGTGAAATTGTTTGCATAAATATACTCAGTAGTGGTTGTTTCACCCTGAAGGTTATACGCAGTTGTATTTACTCCCAAGGATTCTGCATTGCCTGTATTATTTATCACCACAGGGTCATTGTTTGAACCCGTGTCATTGTCTTGAAGATTTACTGAAGTCCAGGAAAGAGAGGTAGGAGACATCTTCATCGCGGTTAAAATATTATATGTAAAAGTTGTTGAAGAATTTTCGGCATCAGCACCATTTATATCCGATGCGGTCACATTTATTGTCCAGGCACCATTTCCGTCGTAATACCACATGTCAATTGTACACGAAAAGTTTATGCTGTTTCCCACGGCAGGGTAATTCGCACATGAAAGGTTAGAACGCGTCGTCTCTACTGATTTTTGGAAGTATGCCTTTCCTGAACTTGTATTTATATTTGAACTCCCATCACTATCAGTTACTGTAAAATTGAAAGTGATTGTTGTTGTTGAGTCCTCAGTCGGGTTTTTTGCAGTAATCACCTGAACATATGGAATTGTCGGGGCTGAGTTTCCAATTGTAATATTCAGTGAAGTTGAACCGGAAGATGCTTCCCCGGTAATTCTCCCCCAAAAGTCTGAAAAAGGGTTTGCTGAAGTTACGGGAACAACCAAAAGCGCGACGGCGACAAAAAGAACAATTAAAAATTTACCTCTTCTCATGTTCAAGTATATATTCTCCATAGTTTTTAAACATTATTATGGCCAAATTTACCCCCGAGATGAAATAATATTCATATTAATTTCTGTTTAAATTTTATTTAATTTCTTTGAAGCCCTTAAATAAATTGTCCAGACATTTCTCTGGTCTCTTCCAATTATTTGGGCAATCTCACTATACTTTAATCCCTTTTTCTTAAGGTAAACAACTATTGATTCAAGAACAGTTAAATCATTTTCTTTGAAAATTGATGCGGGGATGGTCTCTTCATCCTCTTTAACAGCAAAGGCTTCGGGGAATTTTTCTTTAGATTTTTTGTAGGAAGTCCAGATGGTTCTTTCATCCCTTCCAAGAGCCTTTGCTATTTCAACATATTTCATATTAAGGTTTTCCTTCATATATTTTACAATTGATTCAAGTGAACCTATTTCTTTTCTAAAAATTGAAACAGGAATTTCAAAACTTTCCTTGCTTATTAATTCTAAGAGTTCCTTACTGCTAAAGTTATATTTTTTCTTGAGTTTCTTTATTATTATTTCAAGAAGCTCCTTTTTATTCAAAGAATATTCTTCTCTAAGTTCTTCAGCAATTAATTCAAATGCGTCAAAGAGTTTATCCTCTTCTAATTTTGTTTTATTTCTCTTTTTCTTTCTTCTTCCACCTGAAACTAAAAGGGCAAGGAATATTCCAATTCCCCATGGACCAAACACTGAAGAAGAATACGACTGAGAACTTATTGTTGGGGGAACTCCTTTTATGCAAAAATAAATTTGCTCCTGCCCTGTTGAGCCGTCATTTAAGGAATGGTTTCCTTTATTAAGAACCGCAGAAGAAATTGCTATTGCAGTTGCGTTAGACATTGCCGTCCCTGAACAACCCTCACTAGAAATTCCGATTGTGAAATTGTTTGCATAAATATATTCCGAAGTAGTTTGCTCTCCTTGAAGGTCATACGCAGTCGTATTCACCCCTAATGACACCGCATTACCAGTGTTGTTTATAATGATAGGGTTATTGCTTGAACCCACATCTGTACTTGCCAAAGAAAGCTCAGGCCAGCCCATAGAAGTGGGAGACATCTTCATCGCGGTTAAAAGATTATATGTGAATGTTGTTGAAGAATTTTCTACATATTCTCCCTCGTTATCCTGAGCCGAAACATTAATTGTCCAGGCACCAGCTCCATCGTAATACCACATGTCAATTGAACAAGAAAAGTTTATGCTGTTCCCAACAGGAGTTTGGTTGACACATGAAACATCAGAACGCGTCGTCTCTCCTCCTCTTTGAAAGTATGCTTTTCCTGAACTTGTATTTATATTTGAACTCCCATCACCATCAGTTACTGTAAAATTAAAAGTGATTGTTGTTATTGAGTCCTCAGTCGGGTTTTTTGCAGTAATTACTTCTACATATGGAATTGTCGGTGCGGCTGCGCCATTCAATGTATTATTATAATAATCCCGTATACCAAGCAGCATTTCTACACCATAACGCATCCAGTCATTATAGTCAGGTACATCGGTAGTTCCTGAGAAGTTAGTTACTGTGTTTTCCATCATCATCGCAGGATGGACTGCTACGGTTGACAGTCTTACGTTGTAAGGATGTGTTTCTGTACCTCCCGTTAATCCGCCAGCTTCATTTTGTTCATTTTCCCAGTATACAGATATATTTTTCATGAAGTTTATCATTGCAGTGTCTTGCAATCCGTCATCCAGATAGTAGTTGTATCCCGTAAAAATGGTTGAACTGTTGGTTATTGAACCATGCACATCTATTGAAGCGTTGGGATCAAATGCAACTATGTCCCAAAATGTCCAGTTGACTACATTGTAAAGTGGCTGGCCTGTTCTTGCATCATCCCAGCATCTGTTTGGATCATATATTGTCGTGCCATTGTAATAAGGGCTGTAACGACCTGTTCCGTTATACACTCCATCAACATTCACGATTGGAACAAACCTGAAAATATAGTTTCTTCTTAGCTGGGCTGCAGTTGCATTGGATTCATTTATGAGATAATTTATCGCACCTTCAGAATACCAGCTTCCTTGGACTTCTTCATTTGCGTGTTGTTGACCAATTATATAAATTTTAACTTTGTTAGCATCTGAGTAAGCAGAATCAGTTACTGTTACTGAAGTCAGATTAAGCCCGAATGTAGTTGTGTTGATTACTGAAATGTTTACATAAGGACTTGAGGAAATGTCTGCAAGGTAAAGATCTCTTCTTCTTACCGTATAAGGATCAGCTGTTGCCACCCATGTCGTGTTTTGACCAGAAGGAACAGTTATGTTGAATGCTACCCATAAACCATTTGTGTTCACCTGATATGAGTCAGGTGGCATAATTGCAGTCCATGTTCCCATAGAATAATTGTTGGAGGAATTGTCTACATTTCCAAGCCCGTAATCAAAACTGTAACGTGGACGTGCGTTATCCCATCTTAAACGAACGAAGTCATCTGAAGCTAATCCTGTTAAATTGATTGTTATATTTTTTCCAGATGTGTTTGTCATCTCAAAAAAAGTCCACCAGTGAGCAAAATCTGTAAATTTGGATGTTGCACTACACGCATCAGTTGCATTTGTATATGCTATGTTTGCTCTGTAATTTCGATTTCCATTTGCATCTCCGCTCACATAAGTTACATTGTAGAGATTTCCTGATTCAAACGAACTGTCAAATTGTACATCATCAAATATAGAAGGAGCAGAATAAGGTAATATTGTGATTTGATTGGAAAGCGAAATATTTGTATTAATATTATTTGTTAGAGCAACAGAGCAGGTGTAGTTTGTATAATTTTCCAATTCCTGCGAGACGAGACGATTGTAACCTTCATTATAATTGTCAAGTATTTCCTCTGCACTCAATGCCCTGTTTGAATATATTTTTACTTCATCTATAGTACCGTTCCAAGGCTGCACGTAATTAGGGGGGTTGACTCCGGTTCCTCTTGCCCCGATTCTAACTACTCCTTCTGAGACCCTTAAATTCCCACTGGCAGAAGTTTGAGTTCCAATGAGTGTGCCATTCAAATACATTTTAATTCCCTCCCCATCCTTATATGTACAAACATAGTGCTGCCAAGATCCAACGTTGATTTTTGGGCAAGGTCCTCCGAGTGGTTCACATCCGTCTGAAGCGTTGTTGTTTGGAGCCGTACCTACTGTTGTTGTTCCGCCTATGAAACAGTAAAGGTATCCAAGTGAGCCACTACTTAATCCCATCGTGTATGAATGGTCTGTAGTAGAGGTACCTTTTCTATTTGATATCAACGTTCCACTACTGTCTGAAGAATTCACTATGAACCATGCTTCCATCGAGAATTCTGACCATGTTCCATTGCCACCAAGACTTTCATTATAAGGGATAACAATCAGATCGTTTTGTCCGTCAAAATTATAAGTTCCACCAATTTTGCCGTCTGGCGTCCATGTCGGGGCGGTATTTGCAGTTCCATTCCCAAGCGTTCCATTGTTTTCATAAGTGGAATAATCCACTATTGCACCAGTCGCGGTTGATGGCACATTCAAGTTGAACGGCATGTTAAGAGCAGTAATCGATGAACCATTCATTCTGAAATCAAAATTGTTGACCAGCGTGCCATATCCTGTTGTGCTCTGATTGTAACAAGTGAGGTTCTCATTGGAATAATTTGTGCCAAATGTAGTGTTTAATATTGGCATTCCCTGCCCAACAG
>Ga0180009_10007372_pt1 | contig 11260 bp, 6 predicted proteins | sample OS_PC_MetaG_FD_123537 | JGI IMG/M metagenome (GOLD analysis project Ga0180009, IMG submission 123537) | Groundwater microbial communities from the Aspo Hard Rock Laboratory (HRL) deep subsurface site, Sweden - OS_PC_MetaG | ecosystem: Environmental > Aquatic > Deep subsurface > Groundwater...
CTGCAGGCAACGGTGCGTCCCGGACCAGACTGCCACCTGCTCATCCCGCTCATCCCTCCTGGTCGGTAGCTGCGCTTCAGGGGAAGATGAAACGGCCGATCGGATCAATATGCCTAGCCACGCGCTGTTGCGATCCTTGACTTGCCGTCGTAGAACCAGCTGTAGGTCTCGTTGCGGACATCGTCGCTCAGGGTGGCCACGTTGTCGTCGGGACGGTAGGCGTATTCGATGTTCCAGGCCACGCCGTTGACCCCGCCCTGGGTGGACTCGAGCCGTCGCCGCTCGTCGTAGTAGAATCTTCGATCGTAGGCCAGCACCGAGCCGGGATCCACGCTCGAGAAATCGCCAGACGATCGAGTGACCTGGAGATCGGTACCGTACTCCATCCACCCGAAGGGGGTACCCTGGAACCTGATACTCTCGGGCAGACCATGCTTGCCGATGTCAAGGCCGATGGCGAAGCCCCCCTTGCCCACGTACTCCTTCTCGACAAGCTGACCCAGGAGGTTGCTCTTGTACCTCACATCAAGCCGCTCCCCGGCGTGGACCAGAGCGCGCATGGCCGGGAGCCCCTGACCATCGTAGTCGTACTCCTTGGTGTACTGCCCGCCGAAGTCGGCCGAGGTCAACCTTCCCAGGTTCCACGTCTGCTGGTCGTACACGAACATATCGGTGCGGTCCGTTCCAGGGTCGGGGCAGAGCCCGCCGTTCGAGATGGTCTGTCGCGTCGCCGGACGCCCCATGGCGTCGTAGGTGAAGAGCACCTGGGCGCCGCTCGGTGCTGTGACGGCGGCGAGGCTTCCGTCGGGCGCCCTGGTGAAGGTACGGGTCCCGCCGGTTCCAAGCGTCGACTGGTAAAGCGTCCCGTCGGCGTAGTAGTCGTAGGTGTACACGTCGACCTGCCCCGGGTCCTTGACCTTCGTCAACAACCCCAGCGCGTTGTGCTCGAAGTCATGCCGTAGCTCCTGGTGGTTCTTGTCCACGATGATGGTGGTGACCTCGCCGTAGGGGGAGAAGGTGTATTCGGTCTGCGCGCCCACCGCGTTCGTGACCGTCGCGGTGTTCACGCCGAACGCGGTCTGTTGAACGACCTGCTGCTGTGCGCTGACCTCGACCAGGCGGTTGAGAGAGTCGTAGGCATACTCGTAGTCGGGCGGAGGTCTCGTGCCGGGGTCCATCATGAACGGATCCGGGCCGCTCTGTGTCGACTGGTAGGGGTTCCAGCGTCGGATCGGCCGGCCGATCTTGTCGTGCTGCTGGTAGACCTGGCCCCACTTGTTGTTCGGGAGCGCATACGCGGTCATGGCGACTTGCCCACGTCCGTTGAAGTACCAGCTTTGCTGCTGTTGCCGCGAGGATGGTGTGCCGGGGCCGTCAGGGTACAGGGTCATGGCCATGCTTGGAGGCGACATAGGGTCTCCGCCCTGGGGCGAGTAGGAGACCTCGGCGGCCAGCGTCTCGAAGAAGCCGGTGGGCTCGCGCTTCGGAACGTAGACCTTCTTGACCCGTCCCCAGCCATCCAGCTCCTCGGACCAGCACGCCTCGGTGGAACCGTCACGCTGGGGGCCGCAGCGGCGCTGGGGCAGGCCGGTGAGGAAGTGGATCTGGGACAGGGAGACGGTTTTCCCATCCACGGTCACGGTGGCCGGGGCGATGTGATCGGGATGCCAGGTCAGGGTCGTGACAACGCCGCGTGGGTCGGTGACGCCCGCCAACGTGCCCCAGGTGGGATCGTATGTGTAGGACCACACCCCGTCCACGGCCCCTGGCCCCCGGTAGACAGTCCTGTCGCAGAGGAGCCCTTTGTCGAGCGAGCCGCCGCTGCACTCGTCGTCGTAGCGGTACTCGGTCCTTGCCGCGGCCGGACCTTGCGGGGTGGTTGTTCGGCTGGAGCTCGCAACCCGCACGATGTACTTCGCATCGTTGTTCACCACGTCGTAGGTGAGCTCGTCGTAGCGGTTGCCCTCAGCTCCGACGTACTTGACGTGCTTGAGCAGGCCGAGGTTGAGAAGCTCGGGGTCCGGCGGCTCATCGCCGTAGTAGGCGAAGGTCCTGTCACGGCGTGCCTGCTCGGCCCCGGTCTGGGGATCGAAGAACCGCTTTGCGCTCCACGCGGGGCGAAGCCACCTGCGAGGAGGCGCGCCCGGCTGCTGCAGCTCCACCGTCTCCCACAGCGTCGACGCCTCGAGCCAGGGATACGGGTTGAACACATCCGACACGGTTGTCAGGTCCTCGGCGCCGAAGTCGAACTCCGCCTGGCGGTAGTGGTGGATGATCACACGCTCGCCGGCCTGGGTCTCCTGGACCATCTCGAAGCCGCGCGGCTCGCGCTGCGACGTGTCGTACTTGCCGATCCCCCCGTACTCGTACAGCACCTGGTACTGGTCGAACGGGCTCATGACGTTGCGATCCCGGCGAAGCACCGACTTGATCCCCTGCACGGAGAACGGCGCGTGGTACGGCACGGCGCCGAAGCTGTACTCCTCGTCCACGCCCGTGTCGGAAGAGATCTTCTTGAGGATGCCGGGCTTCTGCAGGCTGCCCTGAAAGGAGCACCATGGCGTATCGTGAACCACAGTCTCGGCTACCGGCGAGGCGCTGCCTGCGTATCCAGTCCATCTCAGGGGCCCGTACTTGCCTCCCCTGACCCACTCGACGAAACCGTCTCCGTTGATGTCGATCAACGCGTTCATCAACCCCGAGTGCATATCCTCTCCGGGGTAGCCGCTCCAGATGTCCTCGGCCAGGTGCGTGTCCCAGGCTCGCAGGTAGTAGTCGGCGAAGTAGCGGTTGCCGCAGATCTCATTGTTCTCCGGAAGGAACCAGCACGTCAGGGTCGAGGACGTCCAGCCAAGCTCGGTTCCCGAGTTGAGCCAGACCAGGTAGTGAGGCTGGCTACCACAGAGCGTCGATGGGCCCTCGACGCGATCGAGCAGGCCGTCGCCGTTCATGTCGTGGAGCCCCGCAACCTCGGCGGCTCCCTCGACCCTGGCGATGTTCCCCGGTCCCAGCTCGACCGAGGGACGATTGACGTAGACCGCATCGCCCCGTCCATAGACGACGTGGAGATGGCCGGCCTCGTTTCGGAACACGTGGTCCGGGATGCTGTCCCCGTTCACGTCCCGAAGGTCGTCCAGCGTCTCGACGACGTACGGGCTGTCGTCGACGACATCCTGGAACCGGATGCAGGTCTGCTGGTCCTGGCACTTGCTCCAGGGCACGCCGTTGCCCGACCCGTCGTCGAGGGAGGTCTGGGTGATCCCGGTGGCGCTGCCCAGATAGACCTTGGCGTGCTCCGAATCCACATCATCGATCCAGACGTAGTCCGGGAAGCCGTCTCCGTTGATGTCGACGAGCTCGCCGTAGGTGTTGACGTAGGGCTTGAACTGGTCACCGCTACGCACGGTCCCGCGAAGAAGCGCGGGCTTACCGCCAGAGGGAAACCCGTCGAACCAGATCTGGCCGGGATCCCAGCCGGTCCCGTCAGCACGCGCGAGACACACGTGTATCTTCAGCACGTACGTTGGATCGGAGTTTGGATGGTATCCTCCCTCGACGATGTCCGGCCGGTTGTCGCCGTTCATGTCCATGATGAGCTTGACCGTGCGGCTCTCGGCCTGGTTCGCTAGAGTCCGCTCCAGCGCTGTCCCGATCACCTGGGAAGGCACATGTGTCAGCGACTGGAGCCCGCCGAGCTTCTGCCCGTCGTTCAACCGCACGAACCAGTGGCTCTCGTTGTCCGGGAGGTTGGGGTAGGTCTGTTGGGTTCGGACCACGAGCTGGTCGAGGTCGCCATCCCCGTCCCAGTCGACGAGCTTGACGAGCTTTGATTCGATCCGCTGCCCCGTGCCGGGCACCTTGATGTAGCTGACCTCGAGGTCGTACTGGTCGTCTCCGTAGGTCAGATCGTCCCAGTACGGGCTCGAGGGCGGGTCGGGATCGGGCGTCGAGTCCTCGATCACCTGAGGGCTCGTGAACCCGATGGCCCCAGGCTGGTAATCATAGGTGGTGACCGGAAGCGTCTCGCCGCTGTTGAGCCTGACCTGGACCTGGGAGATGTTGTGCTCCCCGCCATAGGTAACCCAGGCCCAGCCGATCTCGTAGTCAACCGTGTCCCAGTTCCCGAGCTCGTCGTAGCCGTACACGGTGATCTTGTCGAGCTGCTCGTTGTCGAGCACCGTCCTCCAGCCCTTGGTGTACGACGCGTTCTGCGCCGCGCGGGCGCCCCACTGCAGCTGCACGCGGTTGATCCGGCTCGGGCTCTGGCCATCGTCGCGACGGTTGTACTCGATGAACTGGAGCCTGTTGAACGTGTTGTTCGAGGTGTTGCAGCTCTGGGCACCATAGTTGTACTCGTAGCAGATCTCGTTGTGAAGAGTGTCCCGGATGGTCTTCACGTACCACGCGAGCACTCGCGTGCCGTCCGCGGGGTCGGCGTCGACGACGCTCAGGTGGCGCTCAAGCCCGTCGCGGGTGTGCACGATCCACTCCCTGGTGGTCGTGTCGTAGTAGAACTTGGTGAACGCGCCGTCCCGTTTGGCGCGAAAGAGCTTCTTCAGGCCGGCATCACGTACAAAGACCAGGCGGCCCGCTTCGCTCCCGATGCGATACTCCAGGGAAACGGCCTCCGGCTCCTGTCCGATGTCCCTGAACTTCGGCACGCCGAACCGGCGAGACCTGTAGATGACGTCCAGAGGGATGTCCCAGCCCCTGCCGAGGAAGGTCTGCTCCCCGCTGCTCCGGTACTCGAGCGCCAGGTTGGGTACGAGGTTGTTTCGAGCAGGTGGGAGCTTCAGGTTGACGTTGCGGCTGAGATGCCCGAACGCGAGCAGCGGCTCGCTTTCGCCGAGGATGGCGCCCGAGGGTGAGCTCGATTTCGAGACGACCGGATGGAACTCCGGGTCGGTCACCTCCGCCCATGCGAGGTTGACGGAAACGATGCAGCCAATGGTTGCCACGAGCGCTCTGGTGCCACGCATGATTCGCCTCCCTCCGTGAGTGGTGCCCATACCCATTCTCACGCAGGGCGCGCGCGCGGGTCATGTCCGCAACATTGCGTACAACGCGGCCTCTTGTACGTGATCCCGCCTTGAGCGCTCGCGGGACGGCTACCAGCGCAGCGTCATCTCCCCCCGCGGCACAAACGGCTGGCGCACGACCACCTGCACCTGTCGGTCTCCCTCGGTGTAGCGCTGGTCGGGCTTGTAGCCGAGCCGGACGTTCATCGCTTTCGGGTGGCGCACGACGAAGACCGCGCGGGTGATGGGGCTGGACCAGCGCAGGGCCGAGGTGACCATGTAGCCCGCCTGCCGCCCGCGGTGCTCCTGCGTGTAGTCGATCACGAAGCGGGCCAGCCCGAGGGGCGGGACGTGGACCTGGAACCTGCTGGCCGCTGGCCCTTTCCCTGCCTGGCTCACCTCGATCCGTTTGCCGTCGAGCAGCAGCGAGGCGGGCGCCGGCCGGTCGGGGCCGGTAAGAATCGGATACAGGATGCCCACCGTGGTCGAGGCGTTGTCCCGGTTGTGCAGGTGGTAGGTGCCGCGGACCCTCAGCGTGTTCGGGGTCAGGTCCAGCTCGATCCGCTCCGCGGCGAAGACGATGCCGCCCCCGGCGCCCTCGCGCAGGTATCGGCGCCAGACCGACCAGTCCTTGACGCCGATCTGCGGCAGCGTCGGCACCTCGCCCGGCTTGCCGGTGCGCGCCAGGCCCAGGGCCATGGCCGTGGTGAAGCTGGCGCCGGGCGCGAGCGCGAGGTCGCGCCAGCCCATGTTGAGCGCGGTGAGCGACTTGTTGTCGAGCGGGCGCTCGGGGTCGATCTCGTCCGGGGCGTGGGCGAAGCGGTTGGCGAACAGCGTCAGATCGGGCAGGGGGCGCACCGGATCGAGCAGCACGAAGTTGGCCTGGTTGGAGAAGGATCCCTCCTTCTGGCCCAGTGCCTCGTTGCCCAGGTCGTAGAAGCCCCCAGCGGTGAAGCGCCCCGGTCCGAGGGCGGTCTCGCGCCGGACCAGGCCCTCGGGGGTCCAGCCCACGTCGCCGTCGGAGGAGCGGTAGAGCCCGATCCAGGGGTCGTCGCCGCTGAAGAAGTCGAAGCGGATCGGGCGCTCGCAGCCGTTGGTGATGCGGGTGGCGATGATCCACCAGGGGACGCCGAGCCGGGTGTAGGCCACCTTGGCCACGCGGTAGCAGCCGCCGGCGTTCTCGCTGCGCATGATCACCCGCCGCGGGCCACGCTCGACGATCTCGCCCCGCTGGAACTCCAGCCGCTTGCCGTCCTTGCCGGTGCCGTAGTTCTCGGACCAGCCGTAGGTGTACTCGGCCCGCTCGGCGTGGTCCCAGATCGACTCGTCCTGGGCGCAGAAGACGTTGATGCGGCGGTAGCCGCGGATCGGCCGCGCCGGGGCCAGCCCGTAGCCCGAGCCGTTGAGGCTGCCGATGATCAGCCCGCCGGTGTAGCCGGGGAATGCCTCGTGAAACGCCGCCCGCAGGCGGTCGCCGTTGTCCAGGATCTGGATCACGTGGCCGCGGCCGCTCTTCGCGTCCCAGTTGACGACCAGGGCCGGGCCGGCGGGCTTCTTCGGGCGAGCGGCGGTCGCCTTCTTCTTTGTCGGCTTGGTGACGGGTCTGTCGGGGCAGGCGCACAGAAGGGCGAGCAGCATGGTCGCCGCTGCAAGCCGTCGTCGAACCATGGTCATCTCAGCTCCAGAAAGTCGCGCAGGGCGTCCAGGACCTCCTCCTCCATGGGATAGGCCTGACGAGCCTGCCGGATGGTGGCGAGAACCTTGCGGCGCCACGATGCGAGCATGGCTTCCTGCCATGTGGTCCTCAGCAACGGGCGCTGCCGGGCGTCCCGCAGGATGAAGCGCGCGACGGCGATGGCCTGGGCCATGTCCTTGGCTCGCTTGTGCTCCTTTGTCCTCCTGCCGCAGATCAGCAGCTTGTGGAGCATGAAGGCCGGTGGCGCCGGGACCTTGACGATGACACCGGCCATGATCTTGATCGGCAGAGGATTGTCCAGGAGCATATCCATGAATCTGAGCATCTGGGGCCAGATCCCCAGACTCCCAACCCGGGTCGCCTTCTCGCCGCCCCTTCCGCGCGCGGCCGAGAGGAACTCGACGCGGATTCCGGGGCGGTGGTAGACGGTCGAGGCGTCCGGAGTGATGGTCTCCGAGAAGCCCATCCTGCGCAGAAGATCGGCCAGATCCAGTGGGGGTCCGCGCCAGGGGATGGGGACCAGGATGTCCAGATCATCCGTACGGACGGGGAATGCTCCGACCCCCAGGAACGCCTGATAGATACGAAAGCACCAGCTCCCCACCACCTCGGCGCCGGCCTCCCACAGCCCCTCCCTGGCCAACGCTCCGACGAGCTCCCGAATCGGAGCCAGGATGTCCTCGCTCTGCCTCTCGCGCAGGAGCTTCAGCGCGCGGCGAATCTCCCGCAGTTGGGACCGGATGGCTCTGCGTTTCTCGACCTGCTGTGCCAGCTCTGCGGGGTAGGTGCGCCCCAGGTACTGTTGCACCACTTTCCCCTTGTGACGAAACTGGAGGTAGTAGTAGGTCCTTCCCTTCGACGCTTTCTTCCTGATAGAGCCCCTGGGAAGACCGGTCAGCATGGCAAGCGCCTGCTGCTCCTGTCGCCGATAGTATTCGATGTTCTCCTTCAACGTCTGCTCGAGCATCTCCACGGGTCGCCAGCCTTGACCTACAAAATCCTCATTTGACGATTTTGTAGTACATGTGCACTACAAAATCAAGACAACGCGGTTTTGTAGGGGATCATCAATCCCGGCGACGGGCCAGGAACAGCCCCAGGGCGAGCAGCACCAGCACAGGCAGGTCGGGTCGACCCGATCCAACGAAGGCGCAGCCTCCGTCCTCGCGGTCGGGGGTGGTGCGGTCAGGGGTGCCGGGTTCGGGCGTGGCGGGGCTGGTTCCGCCGTCTGCCCGGGGCGGCGCACCGCTGTCCGGCGCGGGGCTCGAGCACTGGGCGCAGGCCGTCGGCTCTCCGCACCAGGTCCCCTCGGCTGCGCTGACCTCCGCGACCGTGATGCTGGTGTTGAAGTCCGATGCGCCGTAGGCATGCTTGCCGGCCGGCACGTTGCAGTCGCAGACGGTGCCGCCATACATCATGCCGGTGACGCCGCTGCCCAGGTCGTCGGTGTGAGAGCTGATGTTCCACTGTGCACCGACGCTCTGGCCGTCGCGCGACAGGCCGGAGACGCCACAGGACCCCATGGCATAGCCCTCGTCGGGCTCGGCGCAGGTGTACGAGAGCATGACGTGGCTCGTGCCATCGACCTGGCAGGCCGAGATCCAGCCTCCGGCCATGATTGGGTTGCTCCAGCCTGGCAGCGGCAGGCCGAGGCAGACAACAAGAACGAACAGCGACAGGCGGCGCGGCTTCATGACTCACTCTCCTTTCGGCGACCAGGCGTCGCTAGCAGGCTGGGCTCCGGCAACGCCCCGTGCGCTCGCCTGGCTCACTCCTGCTACGCAGGGGTGACCTTGGAACACCACTCCTAGTTGGGGCGTCGCCCTCGCCCAGCCGGACTGCAAACATGAACAGCTAGCCTGGATTTCCACGGACCGGAATTCCCCTAACACGGCCTGATCGAGACGATCGCGCTGGGATCGGCGCGGATCATCTCGGTCACAGGATGTTAGCCGAAATGGTACGTTGATGGCGGGGAATCGCCGCGTTTTCTGCTGGTCCACCGGCTCAAGACAGAGGCAGAAGGAAGTTCTTGACAGATCTTTGCGAGTATAAGACTGTTCATCCGTGGCCCTGGGAGCACCAAAAAGCCTAACGTCATGCCGGCGGTTTTTCCTGGAACCGTTCAGCGCAAAGCAGCGGCAGTACGAGGCTCTGCGCGCATACTTCGTGGAGGGCGCCCCGTCCCACGAGGTGGCCGAGCGCTTCGGGTATTCGCCGGGCTCATTTCGGGTGCTCTGCCACGACTTTCGACGGCAACCAGCACCCGAGTTCTTCGTCGTCGGGAAGCGAGGTCCGAACACGCAACCGAAGAAGTCTCGCGTCCGGGACCTCGTGACCGCGTTGCGCAAGCAGAACCACTCCGTCTACGAGATCAGCGAGTTTCTCAAGAGCGAACGAGGTACTCACCTGAGCCCCACCGCTGTACGAGAGGTGCTCAAGGAGGAGGGTTTTGCGCCGCTGCCCCGCCGGCTCGACGAAGAACGTCCGACGCACATCGGTCCTGCGGTGCAGGCCGTGGCCGATGTTCGTCAGTTCACGATGACTCCGCGGCGATTCATAACGCAGTGCGGTGGCCTGTTCTTGTTCGCCTCGGACCTCGTGCGACTCGACCTCGATGTCGTGGCCAAAGCTGCGCGGCTTCCCGGCTCGAAGATGATCCCCTCGGTGCATGCCCTACGAGCATGCTTGGCGCTGAAGTTGTGGTCGGTCGAGCGGAAGAGCCATGTCATGGCGCTCGTTGCTGACGAGGGATTGGCGCTGTTTGCCGGGCTCAACGTGTTTCCGAAGAAGAGCTATCTGTCGGAATACTCCTCTCGGATTGCACCCCAAAATACGGCGAAGATGATGGCTGCGTGGCACGGTCAGGTTGCGGGAGACAAGCTGTTTGACGCGAGCTCCTTCAACCTCGACTTCCACTCGATCCCTCACTTTGGCGAGGATGCGACGATCCAGCGCCACTACGTGTCCGCTCGCAGCCGTCGTCAGCCGAGCATTTTGGCGTTCATGGCGCAAGATGCCCAAGGGCGCGCCTTCTGTTACTCGAACGCAGACATTCGAAAGGGGGACGAAGCGAACGAGATCTTCCGGTTCATCTCCTTCTGGGAGAAAGAGCACGGAGCACTCCCGGCCCACCTCGTGTTCGACTCGAAGCTCACGACTCAAGCCAACTGGGGTCGACTCGACGATCTTGGCATCACGTTCATGACGCTCCGAAGACGATCACGACGGATCTTGGACGACGTCGATCAACTCCCCCAATCGGCCTGGCGACGCGTCGAGCTGGACGTTCCCTCCCGCAAGTACCGCACACCACGTGTGTACGAGCAGGAGGCCTTCATCAAGCAGGCCAGGCGCTCGTTCCGTCAGCTCTACATCCTCGACCTCGGTCACGAGGAGCCCACGATCTTGTTGACCAATGACCGCAAGACGACGAGCCCCAAGCTGATCACTCGCTACGCGCAGCGCATGCTCATCGAAAACGCTTTATCCGACGCCGTTCGGTTCTTCCACATGGACGCCCTGTCGTCCTCCGTTGGGCTCAAGATCGATTTCGACCTTGCACTGCTCGTCATCGCCAGCGGCTTGTATCGGCTGCTCGCCAGACGAATGCGTGGCTACGACGACGCCCAGGCGCGCAACGTGTTTCGCGACCTCCTCAACATGCCTGCCGACATCACCGTCACCGACACCGACGTCGTCGTGCGACTCCACCGCCGCGCTCACCTTCCTGTGCTCTTGGCCTCCAACCTGCTCGCCAAGCCGGTCCTGGTCCCCTGGTGGCCGGGCCACCGCCTCCGTTTCGAGGCCTGAAATGTTAGCTCAACCTCCCGCTATTTCGGTCCGTGGAAATCCAGGCTAGTCCCGGCGTCGGGCCCACACCAGGCCGAGGAGCAGCAGGACCATCAAGAGCGGGTTGGGGCCATCAGACTGACCGACAGCGCAGCCGCCCTCGTCCGTCTCCTCGGCGCTCGAGCAGTCACAGCTCGTCAACGGCTCGCACCAGGTCCCCTCGGCGGCGCCCACCTGGGCCACGGTGATGCTCGTGTCGAAGGGGTAGGCGTCGGGGCCCGAGCCTGGTACGCGGTACTCGCGCTTGCCGGCTGCCACATTGCAGTCGCACAAGGTGCCACCGTACATCATGCCGCTCATGCCGCTGCCCAGGTCACCGGGATGGGAGTAAGTCTCCCACTTCCCCGTGATGCCCTGACCGTCGCGGGTCATGCCGTCGGTCCCGCAGTAGCTCCCGCTGCCGTTGCTCGGGTCGCCACAGGTGTAGGAGAGCACGACATGACGCGTGCCGTCGATCTGGCAGGCCGACATCCAGCCGCCGGACATGATTGGATTGCTCCAGCTTTGCAGCGGCAGGCCAAGGCAGACAACCAGCACGATCAAAGATGACAGGCGGCGTGGCTCCATGAGTCCTCTCCATTCGTTGGAGCTGTGTAGAGCAACATCCGCACCATCCGCTAACCACTCGGATTATTTGGCGCTGGATCAGGTAGTCGCCTGGCCTGGCACGCCGCGATGGCACACTCAGGCACAG
>Ga0180009_10007373_pt1 | contig 11259 bp, 10 predicted proteins | sample OS_PC_MetaG_FD_123537 | JGI IMG/M metagenome (GOLD analysis project Ga0180009, IMG submission 123537) | Groundwater microbial communities from the Aspo Hard Rock Laboratory (HRL) deep subsurface site, Sweden - OS_PC_MetaG | ecosystem: Environmental > Aquatic > Deep subsurface > Groundwater...
AACGATGGTGCGCATGTCCTCCGTCAGGTGATCGCAGTACCGCTCGAACACCGTGAGGTCCGCGTCCCGGATGCGCATGAGCACGTCGAGCTCGTTGCCCGTACCGAACATCGGACGCGCAATGAGCAATTCGGCAAGCACGATGCCGAGGGTGAACAGGTCGCTGCGCGCGTCGACCTGCCGCCCGGTCACCTGCTCGGGCGACATGTAGCCCAACTTGCCTTTGAGCTGCCCTTCTTCGGTGCGCTGCTCGAAGTCATCAGCACGCGCGATCCCAAAGTCGGACAACTTGACCGCACCGGACCGGGCCATGAGGATGTTTCCAGGCGACACGTCGCGATGCACGAGACCAAGCGGTACGCCGTTGAGATCCACGGCGGCGTGCGCGTATTCCAGCCCGCGCAGCACACTCAGTACGACGTGCAGCGCAGCTTCCAGCGGCACGGTCTCCGCCATCGCGGCAGCTTTTCGCACGGCCTTCGCGCAATTCGTGCCGTCGACGAATTCCATGGCCATGTACAGCTCGCCTGCAGCCTCACCGAAATCGAACACCTGCACTAGATTTGGGTGGGAAAGCTGGGCGCAGACGCGGGCTTCGTCGATGAACATGGAGACGAAGTCCTGATCGCGGGCGAGCTGCGGCAGAATCCGCTTCAGTGCAACAGTTTTCGTAAAACCGTGCGGCCCGTCACGCCGTGCCAGGTAGACTTCCGCCATGCCACCCGTGGCAATTGGACGCACGAGCTCGTAGGGGCCGAGCTTTTGCGGAAAGTGGGCTGCGTTGCCGGCCATCGACGGGTTGTGTTGCCTTCGTGTTCAGCCTTGTCGCAGACTTGCTGCTCGGCGGCCCACCTGGGGGGACCCGGGCTGGCCTGTTGGTGCAGCAAACGCAAACTGGATCGGTTCCGGCACGATGGCGAAACGACAGGGGCAAGTCAAGACGGTCGCGGCGATCTCGAGCACTCAGCGCGAGGTAACCAAGCCGCGGGCGCGTCATCAGGTGGTGGCGTTGACGGGGGCCAACTCTTTCCTGGGCAAGAACCTCATTGGTTTGCTGGAGGAGGACCCGCGGGTCGCGCGCATCGTCGCGCTCGACATCCGCTCACCGTCCACCGCGGGCGCGAAGACGCACTATTACGACGTGGACTTTTCCCAGCCCGCCTCGGAGGAGCGCATGGCCGAAATATTTTCGGCCGAACAGGTGCAGGTTCTGGTGCACGTCGCGTTTCTCGCCAACCCCACCCACGCGACGGCCTGGGCGCACGAGTTCGAGTCCGTGGGGACGATGCACGTGCTCAACGCTGCGCGTCAGGCGCAGGTACGCAAGCTCGTACACTGGAGCCAAACGGTGCTGTACGGGGCAAGGCGCACGAACCCCAACTTCCTGGAGGAGGACCGACCGTTGCGCGGCCCGCGGGACGCCGCGTTCTTCCAAGACAAGATCGACGCGGAAGCCGAGGCCGCTCGTTACGCGGATCGGGGGGACGCCATCGTGACCATCTTGCGCACCGCGCCGATCTTGGGTCCGACGGTACGCAACTACGTCAGCCGGTTCCTATCTCAGCGGCTGGTGCCAACGCTGATGGGCTACGACCCCCTCTGGCAATTCGTGCACGAGGTGGACGCGGTGACGGCGTTCAAGATGGCGATCGACAGCGACGTGCCTGGGACCTTCAATATCGTCAGTGAGGGGGTGTTGCCGTTGTCGACGGCGATACGTCTGGCTGGTCGATTGGCGGTACCGATTCCGCATCCGGTGGCGTACCCGGTGGCGGGCGCGCTGTGGGTCGCGCAGTTGACCGAAACCCCGCCGGGCTTCCTCGACTACCTGAGATACCTGTGCATCGCGGACGGCGCCCGCGCCGCCGAGGAGATGGGGTTTCGCCCGACCTACTCGGCCCGCGAGGCGGTCCTGGATTTCGCGACGGCGCAGCACCTTCGCGATGTAAGGCTCTTGAATGACGCGGCGGTCTGACAAGGCCGACTGACGTGAACCAATCGGAGAACGAACGTGGCGCGCACACGCAAATCGATTCTGGGTGAAAACCCCTTCGCCACCGGGCACGATGCCTCCGCAGGGCAGGCCTCGGACGAGGCGAAGCCTCCGGAGAAGAAAGCGAAGGGGCGCAAGTCGCACGCGGTAGCCAGGCCCAAGGGCAAGGCGGGCAAAGCGAAAGCCGCGGTCGAGGAGAAGAAGTCGACCAAACCCAAGCCGACCAAGCTGACGTCCAAGCCGGCCGCGACACGCAAGCCGGCCAAGGCGTCCAAGCCGGCGACCAAATCGGCCGCGCCGACCGAAGTGAACCGCGAAGCGGACGAAGCGAAATCGAAGCAGGGCAAAGACCAAGTCCGAAGGCCCCGGGCGCAGTCGACGACCGTCGCGGTCGAGGGAAAGACCAACGAAGATTCGTTCGACGTGCCGGCGGAGAGGTTGGCCGAACAGCAGGCCACGAAGCGCAGAATCGCCGCAGAGATCAGAGAGCTGGAGAGCCGTGTTCTCGACCAAGGCGAAGAAGCGCGCGACCCGGACGCGTCCATCCCGCTGGGCCTCGAGCTGCCAGGCGGCGAGGACGGTGGCATGTTCGATGCCGCCCGTGAGCTGCTGTCGAGCGACTACTACCTGCGGCAGTGGGGCCGACTCGGGATGCGCAACCGCTCGGCGGAGGTCGACGACTTCGGGCACGACTTGAAGTACGACGCGCGCTTCAAGCCATTGCTGGACTTGCTTTACGAACGCTACTTCCGCGTGGACACCGACGGCATCGAGCACGTGCCCGCCGAAGGGCGGGCGCTTATCGTGGCCAATCACGCGGGGACGTTTCCCTACGACGGCATCATGCTCAAGACCGCACTACGTCGGGAGCATCCGCATGCTCGAAGCGTTCGGTGGTTGGCGGAGGACCATCTTTTCTACATGCCATTCGTTGGGTCGTTCCTCAATCGCATGGGGGCGGTCCGGGCATGCCAGGAGAACGCCGAGCGGCTGCTTCGTCAGGAGCGACTCGTGGCCGTCTTCCCGGAGGGCGCGAAGGGCACGGGGCGGCTCTATCGAAATCGCCACAAGCTGCAGCGTTTCGGGAGAGGTGGATTCGTCCGGCTCTGCTTGCGCACGCAAACGCCGGTGATCCCTTGCGTCATCGTCGGCGCCGAAGAATCGATGCCGCTGCTGTTTCGCATCGAGTACCTCGCGAACTTGCTGGGCATCCCCTACATCCCCATCACGCCGACGTTTCCGGCGCTGGGCCCGCTCGGCGTGATACCGGCGCCAACGAAGTGGCAATTCACCTTCGGCGAGCCCATCCACTTCGAACGCTACGGCGAGGAGGCGGCCGAGGACCACGTGCTGGTGCGAAGGTTGACCGAACGCGTGCGAGCCACGATGCAGGGCATGCTCGACCAGGCGAACGCATCACGCCGCTCCCTGTGGTTCGGCTGATGTCGAACACGCCACTCTCGGGTTTGCTGGTCGTGGACAAGCCACGCGGCCCAACCAGCCACGATGTTGTCGGTCGCATGCGCCGCATTCTTGGAACGCGTTCGGTGGGACATGCCGGCACCCTCGATCCCATGGCCACGGGCGTGTTGGTGGTGATGGTTGGCGCTTGCACCAAGCTGTCACGCTTTCTCACACTCGAAGACAAGAAGTACCGCGCGACCGTGCGGTTGGGCGAGTCCACGGACACGCTGGACGCGGAAGGCACGATCACGGAGACGGCGCCCATCCCCCCGCCCATCCGAGCTTCCCTCGCGACCGTCGAGGGCGGCGACATCGATGTCGTTGCCCCTTCGCTTTTGGCGGACGTACTCGCCATCGAGCGAGGTCGAACGAGCCAAGTTCCCCCCTCCCATTCCGCGATCAAACAGAATGGCGTCGCTTCGTACAAAAAGGCGAGGCGGGGAGAGGTTGTCGCGTTGCCGCCGCGCGACATTCGGGTTCTGGACTTGGCAGTGGTCGGCGCGACCTTGGAGCCTGCGGAGTTGCACGTGATGCTGCACGTGTCGAAGGGCTACTACGTGAGATCCTTTGCCCGGGATGTTGGGCAAGGGTTGGGGGTACCATCGCATCTGAGCTCGCTGCGACGCGTTCAGAGCGGCCCATGGGGATTGGACGGAGCAGTGACGATGGAATCGGAGGCGGACGAGGTCCGCTCCGCTATTATTTCTTTGGAGGATGTGGCGAGGACCTGCCTCCCCACTTGCGAGCTCACCGCTGACGGGGCGAGGCGTGCGCTATACGGCCAGCGGCTAGCGGACGAGGACTTCAGCGAAGCTCCCGGGGAGGCCCCAACTGCCTGGTTTGATCCGGACGGACGACTGATCGCGGTGGGAGATCGGTCGCGCGGGTGGCCAACGGTGCTGCGAGCGTTTTTGCATGCCGGCTAGATGTGCTAAGAAATCATTGCGATGAGCCCTTGAGATGCGAGGCGAAGGCGTAGACGACTCTTCCAAACCTCCAGGTCGATACCGGGAGGGGCATCGAGTTCGATGTGGACTTCGTGGAGGTCCGCTCGAATGAGTACCGTCGTTCCATCGAAGGAGCCCGAGCCGATCTCCAGCCGAAGCGTGGCTGAGCGACGATCGGGCGCGATTTGCCAGGCTGCCTTGCGCACCAATGCTGGAAACATCTGTTCGAGCGCGTGGCTTCGCGCCATCTCCATGCGTTCGTGCAGTCCGCTCGTCGGCTCGACGCTCGTGGCGAATCCAGGCATCCCCACGGAGGTCGCCAGATGCCGTGCCATCGGATCGAGACGAAGGTCGTCATCAAGGTTCCAGCGTTCGTCGCTCTCGGGTCCGTCGTCGGCGGCCACGGAAGGGGACAGTTGGAGCTCCTCTTGCTCCCCAGGTTTCGCGTGTGATTCCGGTCGTCCTGGTTGGCGAGGGTCGGGATGGTGGTGGCGGCCTTCGGGGTGCAGCACGGCTGCGAAGGGCACGGCGGCGCGACGTCGGTCGGTGAGGCTCGGCGCGCGGTGCACGGTGGCCCGCTTGCTTGGGGAAATCTTGATCACAAAGGGGTATCGGACAGTCACGCGAATGGTTGCGCAAAAATCGACAGGGGAACCCAGGTGACGCTGTTTCAGCAAATCACCGAAGAGCTCACAGCGGCGGTCCAGACGCAGAGCACGATGGTTGGGTATTGGGGAGGCGCGCTGTCCGCCGCGATATTGGGCGCAGTGTTCGCAGCTGGAACGGCCACGCTCGTTGGCATGCCGCTCACGCGCGTGACCGTGCTGCGCGATGAATCCCATGGGCGACGGCGTGAAGCGTTGTCACGCTACCTTCGCAACCCGACGGCGGTGCTTTCGCGTTGGCTCGTGGGTCGCGTGGCTTGCACTGCGTTGACTGCTGTTCTGATAGGCAAGGCCGTGCACCCGTGGGTCGGCCTGTGGGCCCTTCCGATCGCGGTACTGGGAACGCTGGCGACCTACGGTTTGTTGACCGAGATCAGCACGACGCTCGCCAGGCGAAATCTTGGGCGGGCCGCGCCGGTGTTGCTGCGGGTGCTCTACCCGTTCGAGCTACTCACCATCCCGATGGCCTGGCCGATGGAGTTCGTGGGCCGCATCTCGGGTCGCTTCATGCCGCAAAGCGAAGACGGGAGACTCACGGAGCACGAAGTGGGCTTGTTGCTCGCGGAAGGACAACTCGACGGCACGCTCGAGGAAGAGCGCGCGCAGATGATCAAGAACGTGCTCGAGTTCGAAGATCTCATGGCCGCCGAGGTGATGATCCCGCGTACGAGCGTCACCGCCATCGACGCCAACACCACCCTTGAAGATGTGCTCCGCGTCATCTCCGCCAAGGGCCACTCGCGCTACCCTGTCTACCGAGAGTCCGTCGACAACATCGTCGGACTTCTGTACGCGAAGGATCTGTTCCGGGTGATCGACAACACGGACATCCGCACCTCCAAGGTCGACGGATTCATCCGGTCCCCCGTCAACTTCGTGCCCGAGACGAAACCCGTCTCCGCGTTGTTGCGAGAGATGCGAGCGCGACGACTGCACATGGCAATCGTGGTTGATGACTACGGCGGCGTGGCGGGCATCGTGACGCTCGAGGACATCATTGAAGAGATCATCGGAGACATCCAGGACGAGCATGACATCGAGGAATACCCGATCGTCGAGTTGGAGGATGGCGGGGTGATGGTCGACGCGGCCGTGCCGGTCGACGATCTCAACGAGTTCCTAGGGACAACGATCCCTGAGGAAGGCGACTTCGTTTCGCTTGGCGGATGGATCATCCATGAGGCGGGTTGCGTGCCCGAACCCGGCGCGGAGCTCGAAGCTTGCGGACTCAAGTTCGTTGTCCGGGAGGCGGACGAGCGCAAGATCTCGAAGGTGGAGATCCACCGCAAGGACGGGCAGACAGTCCCGCCGCGTGCGGAGATGCGCGAGCAGATCGTCTCTTCGCCAAGCTAGCGCTAGCAACCCTTCGCAGCCCACGGCCAAGCAGACGCTTGCTGTCCTTCAGAGGCTTGCTTGGCCGCTTTTTGGCGCAGGCTGCTGGCGCATCGATTCCTTTGAATCGATGGTTCGCTCGATCGGTAGGCCGTCCGTACCGGCGTCCCGGCCGGTCCGCCATCACGGGGAAGGTCGACGACAGTCCGAGCACGAGCACGAGCACGATGGGGGAGTCTGGAAGGAAAGAAGCGTCAGCGCTGGGCGCCGACCGCGTTGAGCTCGCGAAGGATGTCGTCGGCGAGCTTGATCAGACCCGGCTTCTCGTCTTCGGGTCGAACCGTGCCGGGCGTGGTGCCGGAGATGAGCGAGGCCATGCCTTTGAGCTCTTCTTCGATGCGCTGGCTCAGACGCGGCGGAAACGACTTGGTGAGGCCGTCGGGCTCGAGAGGAATCGCATAGATGGTGGGCTTCTCCCCCTCACGACGCGGCTGCTGCAGGAAGGGTTCGCCCGTCTTGTAGCGCTGGGCGTTGACGACCTCGGTGCCGGTGTCGAGCTTCAACTCGTCGGGCCACTTCTTCTCGTCGAAGCGGTAGGGCTTGTCGAGCTTGACGAACGTTCCGATGGCGTTGCCGGTGCGGTCCTTCTGGACGAACACGCTGTAGCTGATCTGCGGGTTCTTACCCGACTCGATGAGCTCGACGATGGCGTCCTTTCGCGCTTCGAAGAGACGTCGGATGGCGTCCTTGCGAGCGGACAGTTCCTGCGCGTCCCGGGCGAAGTCGAAGAGCATGCGCATCACGTTGCGGGGGAGCCGATGCAGCGCTTTTCCGCCGAAGTCGGCGGCTGAGAACGAGATCTCGATCGTGGTGAGATCCTTCGCGAAGGTGTCAGGAAACTTCTTTTCCTTGTAGAGCGTCTTGGTGGCATCCGCGACCTTGGTCTGGAGCGCCTCGATGTTGGTCTTGGCGTTGCTTATGGGCTCAACCAGACTCTTGGCGTCGGCCACCGCGATCTGGGCCTGCGAGTTGTTCGCGGACATGGAGCCCAGCGCCCAACCCAGACCGGTTCCGGCAGCGGCAGCGATGATGGCCGCAAGCAGGATCTTGAGGGCACCCGCCTTCCGTGCTTGCACCACATCATGGCCGATCTCGACCTTGATCTCTTGGGCCTGCGGGGCCATTTCCTGGGCGCTGACGGCCTGGAAAGGCTCATCCGACTTGATCCGTGGTCCTGTCGGTTTCTTTGGCTGGGCCGCGAATGGCGGAGCTGGAATGCCACCAGACACGATGCCGGGAGGCGGAGCAATGCCCGCCGCTGGAGGTGGTACGCCCGGAGTTGCGGTAGGAGCTCCTGCCTTGGAGGCCCTTCCCAGGCGCGCCTTCAGGTCGATCTTGACTTTCTTTTCGGACATCTTCTCCTCGCAGAGGAGCTGCGGAATGGGAACGCCGGCTGGAACAGCCGCGCGCAGAACTTAGCGGGACGCTGGTCGCGCTGTCAACGCGTTGCCTCATCCTAACCGAGCAGGACCCGATCTACGTTAAAGTCTGCAGCTCACCCAAGAACGGACTCCGTAACCGACTAAGGCGACACGACGCCATCTGACAACCCATTTTCGCCTTGCCGGATTTCCCGGACCGTCGAATAACCCTTCGCCATGCCTGCCCCCGACCTGGTCACCAAACGAACCCAATCCTTCGACGGAACCGAAATCGTCTACCAAGTCGCTGGGGATCGCGGCCCTTGGATGGTCCTCGTCAACGGCTTGGGCGCCAGCGTGACCGCTTGGCGGCACCAGATTGCCTACCTTGGCGACCATGTACGTTTCCTCGCCTGGGACTACCGTGGTCTCTATCAAAGCGAGACCGATGACCCTCCCCCCGTTCCTGGCCCCCCCGTCGAGGTCCACGCCCAAGACATGGCCGCCATCCTCCAGGCCGAAGGCGTGCAAGGCGGCGTCTGGATGGGATGGAGCATCGGCGCTCAGGTGATGCTCGAGGCCTTGCGAAAGCACGACGTTCACCCCCAACTGCTGGTGCTCGTCAACCCCTGCTACGGCCGGCGCCCCAACGATGTGAGCCGACTTCGCCGGCTGGTGCCACACGCACTGTGGAGCCTGGAGAAAATGCCCGAGCGGGTCGAACGGCTCCTGCAGCGCACAGCGTCGTGGCCCGAAACCGTATCCTGGCTCAAGAGGATCGGCTTCGTCGCACCGGCCATCGATGAGGAAGCTCTCGCGGACGTGGTCCGGCACTTCCGTTCCGTCCACGTGCCTGCCTATCTCGACGCGATTCGTGCGTCGTCCACGCACCGGATCGACGGGATGCTTGGCGGTATCGACGTACCCACCTTGGCGATCATCGGAGAAAAGGACGTGGTGACGCCGAGGCCGATCGCGGAACCGATGGCCCGGCAGATCCCCAGCGTGGAACTGTTCATGATCCGCGGAGCAACCCACTTCGCGCTGCTTGAGTTTCCGGAGCTCATCAATTTGCGGGTGGAGAAATTTCTCCGGGAACACGGAATGTAGACTCATCAAGTCTGCATACACTTGCCCACATTTACCTAGACCCTATACGATCCGAATCCTGGAGGTACTCGCCGATGGAAAGACGCTCCTCGAAACGAACTCGGATCGACTTGATGATTAACAAGTACATCGACGGCTACCCGTACGCTTGTCGGGCCGTCGACATCTCCCGGGGTGGGATGTTGCTCGAGCGGATCCGTGAGCCGAAACATGACCGCAAGTTTTACCCGGTGGAGATCGGGGTTCCGGGCACGACCGACCGAATCTGGGCTTGGACCCGCCAGGTTCGAAGCAACGGCAGGAGCCAAGCCCTCCGGTTCGTCGCCATGGATCCCTTCGATCAGTTGCTGCTCGATCAGTACATCGATCAAGAACCGGCGTGACATGACGCCGCGTTCGCTGTCACCCGCGTGGGTTGGCCGCGTGACCTTGCTGCTGACCGTGGGACTGCTTGGCGTGGGCTGCACGAAGGACGAGCGCGCAGCACGGTGCTCCGAGGATCGCGTCGCGTTCCAGGCACTGCTCAGCATGGATCAGCGGGTGTCGGGCATGCTGCGCGAGGTCGACGATCTCGCGCTGACGGGACGCCCAATCGACGCGGCCGATCGCATCGACAAGGGAACCAGAGCGGCCATGGATGAGGTCGTCACCGACGCGAACCAAGTCACGCCGCGTACGAAGTGGGGAGTGGAACGCAAGAAGGAGGTCGTGGGGCTCACCCAGCAACGTCGCGAACTGCTCGACGCGTACGCGAAGGCTCTTCGTTCCGAAGATCTGCAACGGGTGGTGGCGGAGATGGAGAAGCAGCGCGACCTGGAGAAGCGGGCGGTTGAAGTGCAGCGCGGGATTGCCTCCACCCCGGAGGTGAGCTCGGGCGCATGCGACCCGCCGTGAAGCGGATCGCGTCTGGGGCCTTGCTTGGCCTTCGTGCGCCGCAGCCGTTAGCATGACGCTGTGGACCTGCACGCTTGGGTAGACGCTTTTTTGGATCACCTTCGCATCGAGCGAGCGTTGGCACGCAACACGGTAGAATCCTATTCGCGTGATCTGTCGAAGCTGCTGGAAGTCGCGGAGCGCGAGGGGGTCGTGGCCCCCGCTCAGGTCGACGTAGCGCTGATCTCTTTGTACATGGTCGACCTCGGCAACCGGGGGCTCGGTGCCCGCTCCGCCACGCGCCACCTCTCAGCGGTGCGCGGGTTCTGTCGATTCCTGGTGCGAGAGCGCGCGTTGGAGTCCGATCCTTGCACGCTGATCGACCGGCCGGTGACGCGACGCAAGCTGCCGACGTGGCTGGACGAGGAAGAGGTCGATCGTTTGCTCGACGCGCCTGACGTCAACAAGTCGCGTGGACTTCGGGACCGAGCGATGCTCCGTCTGATGTACGCTGCGGGGCTTCGGGTCAGCGAGTTGGTTGGGCTACGGATGGGCGCGGTCGATTTTCGGCGGGGGTTGGTGGCGGTGGTGGGCAAGGGGGGCAAGGCTCGCCTGGTGCCAGTGGGAGAAGTCGCGCTCGACGCGGTGCAAACCTACCTGGAGCAGGTACGCCTGAAGGCCGAAAAGCAGCACGAGACGGCCCTCTTCCTTTCTCCTCGCGGTGGGCCCATGACGCGCCAGGGGTTTTGGAAGCTCACCCTTCGCTATGCCCGTGGCGTTGGCATCACCAAACCGATCTCTCCGCACAAGCTTCGGCATTCGTTCGCCACCCATCTGTTACGTCATGGGGCGGACCTTCGCGCCGTCCAGGCGATGTTGGGGCATGCGGACATCAGCACCACCGAAATCTACACCCACGTGGCCGACGACCACGTGCGCCGGGTGCACCGCGCAACCCACCCACGCGGCGAATGAGTCGGGCGGCTCTGGTCACGCAACGGAGAGGGGCTCATACTTCGGCCATGTTTGCGGCCCCCTTCGAGCTCATCGAACCCACGTCGGGGGAGACGCCCGTGGTGGTCGAAGTGCCGCATGCCGGTGTTCGCCTCGATCCGATCTCCATGGCGCTGTGCATTGCACCCGCGAATGCGATTGCGCGGGATGCCGACCTGTATGTGGACGACCTGATGATGGACGCGCCATCGGAGGGCGCGACCTTGCTCGCCTGCGGCTTCAGTCGATACGTGCTCGATCTGAACCGGGACGAAGGGGATGTCGACGCGATGTCGGTGGTGGGTGGCAGCGCTCACAATCGGCCGTGCGGATTGTTGTGGCGAGCGTCCACGCGGGGCGAGAGCTCCCTGCATGGTCCGGTGGGGGTGGAGGAGCTCGAGCGACGCCTCACGTGGCTGTATCGGCCGTATCACGAAGCGCTTCGGAAGGTGGTGGCGCGC
>Ga0180009_10007374_pt1 | contig 11255 bp, 15 predicted proteins | sample OS_PC_MetaG_FD_123537 | JGI IMG/M metagenome (GOLD analysis project Ga0180009, IMG submission 123537) | Groundwater microbial communities from the Aspo Hard Rock Laboratory (HRL) deep subsurface site, Sweden - OS_PC_MetaG | ecosystem: Environmental > Aquatic > Deep subsurface > Groundwater...
AGTGGCCGTTGGAATCCTATAGGTCTTCAACCAATAAACTTTACCTTTATTTGTAAAAAACAAAATATAATCATGGGTATTGCAAGTAAATAAATGCTCAACAATATCTTCTTCTTTTGTTCCAGTTCCAACAATGCCTTTTCCACCACGTTTTTGTTTTTTGTAATTATCTAAAAGCAACTTCTTAGCATAACCTTCATGTGTAACAGTAACTACTACATCTTCTCTCTTGATCAAATCCTCAACTTCAATATTTTCTTCAACATCCAAAATCTGAGTTCTTCTTTCATCCCTATATTTACTAATTATTTCTTTTAATTCATCTTTAATAATATCAAAAATTCTTTTGTCACTACCCAGAATATCTTTCAAATCAACAATTAATTTGATTAATTCTTCATATTCTTTCATAATTTTAGTTGTTTCTAAGCTAGTTAATTTCTGTAATCTCATTTCAAGAATAGCTACTGATTGTTTATCACTAAGTTTAAATCTCTGCATCAGCAATTGTTTAGCAACAACAACATCTTTACTAGATTTAATTGTTTTAACAACTGCATCAATATTATTCAATGCGACCTTCAAACCAATTAAGATATGTGCCCTTTCTTCAGCTTTTTCTAAATCAAATTTAGTTCTCCTTGTAACAATTCTTTGCCTGTGCAAAATAAATTGATGTAATATTTCTTTTAATGATAATAATTTAGGTTGACCTGCAACTAATGCCAGCATATTAATTCCAAAACTAGTCTGTAACTGTGTATGTTTGTGCAACTGATTCAAAATAATATCAGGATTAGCATTTTTCTTTAATTCAATAACTACTCTCATTCCTTTTCTATCACTTTCATCCCTAATATCATAGATTCCTTCTACTTTCTTACTCCTAACTAAATCAGCAATAGCTTCGATTAACCTAGCTTTATTAACTTGATAAGGAATTTCAGTAACAATAATCGTTTTCTTATCTCCTTTTTCTTCAATATCAGTAACTGATCTAACAATAACACTTCCGCGCCCCTTTTCATAAGCTCTCAAAATTCCAGATTTACCACAAATAATTCCGCCTGTTGGGAAATCAGGTCCTAAAACATTTTCCATTAACTCAGCAGTTTCTATTCCGGGATTATCAATCATCTTTATTACAGCACTACAAGTTTCAGAAATATTGTGCGGTGGAATGTTAGTTGCCATACCAACTGCAATACCCGCACTTCCATTAACTAACAAATTAGGAATTCTTGCAGGCAAAACAACAGGCTCTTCCCCTTCTCCATCAAAAGTAGGAACAAAGTTTACCGTTTTCTTGTCAATATCAGCAAGTAACTCTTCAGCAATTTTACTTAATTTTGCCTCAGTATACCTAGAAGCTGCTGCTGAATCCCCATCAACACTACCAAAGTTTCCTTGACCTTTAATCAAAGGATATCTCAATGAAAACTCTTGAGCTATTCTAACTAAAGCATCATAAACAGCTAAATCTCCATGTGGATGGTATTTACCCAGAACCTCTCCAACAATTCTTGCTGACTTCTTTGTTGGTTTATTACTCCACATACCCATATTTTTCATAGCAAATAAAATTCTTTTGTGAACTGGTTTTAAACCATCACAAACATCAGGTAATGCTCTGCCAACTATAACAGACATAGCATAATCTATATAACTCTCTTTCATTTCTTCTTCAATTAACTTAATTTGTATTTTTTCTTCAACCATTTTCTGCAGCACAATAAACAAATTGCCAATCAATCTTTAAAATATCCGCAATAACTCTTTTTTCAAATCCATTTAAACCGGGATAAAAAACTTCAATTTCATCCCCTCCACGAATTTCAATAACCTTATGCTCAGGATTATCTAAGACAAAATAACAACAATCCTCGCCAGTTCCCCTAACAGAGATCTCTAGAGTAACTCCATTTTTTGTTCTTACTTTCCCCCTAGCTATTTCTTCATTCATTTTTTATATATCCAAATTTTTAACATCCTTAGCATGTTTGAAAATAAATTGTCTTCTTGGTAATACTTGGTCCCCCATAAGCACTGTAAACATTCTATCTGCACTAACTACATCTTCTATTGTAACTTGTTTCAAAACCCTGTTGCCCGGATCCATTGTAGTACTCCAAAGTTGTTCAGCATTCATCTCTCCAAGACCTTTAAATCTTTGAATTACCATACCTTGCCCACCAATTTGTTTCTTTAATTCTTCTAACCCAGCTTCATTGTAAACCCAATAATTTTTTCCCGCCTTAAGAACTTTATACAATGGAGGCATTGCAATATACAAATAACCGGCCTCAATTAAAGGTTTCATATACCTATAGAAAAAGGTTAACAATAAAGTTGTGATGTGATTTCCATCAACATCAGCATCTGTCATAATAATAACCTTATGATACCTTGCTCTTTCTAAGTTAAGTTCTTCACCAATACTTATTCCAATGGCAGTAATCATTGTAGAAATTTCATTATTCTCAAAAATTTTATCTAATCTTGCTTTTTCAACATTCAAAATTTTACCCCTTAATGGCAAAATAGCTTGAAACTCTCTTGATCTTCCTTGCTTAGCAGAATTATGCACAAAAACTCCTGAAGACAAAGCAAAATTGTGGGTATTAGGAACTTCTATATCATAAACATTAATTTTTTTATTTAATTTAATAATCTTTTTTACTTTATGATTTTTGCAAGCAAGTTGTTCTTTTGTTTTTTCACTTCTCCATTTCAATAATTCGGGGTCTTTCCACTGTTCTTTAGCCATTTTTGACAATTCTAATTTTTTTTCTGGATTTTCTTCAAAATATTTCTTAACTTTCTTTGATTGTTTTTCTCTATTCTCTTTTTGGCCCCAATATTCTTTTTGTGCCTTGTTTAACCTTTCAAGACTTTCTTTTCTGTACCCCTCATCCGAATAATAAAAATCTAAATATTTTTTCTTCATATAATCTTTATATTCTGCATCTTTCCATTGTTTCTTTGCTTGTTCAGATAATATTTTCCTCGTCTTTGGATCCTTCATCCTTTTGCTCATTTTTTCTCTAAATTCTTTTGTATTTTTTAATTTCTTTAGCTTATCATAAACCTCTTTTGTATGCAAAGTTTTACTGGCATGTTCCCTATGATGCTGTAAATGATCTTCCTTAGAAATTCTCATAATATTTTCTGGATTATTATTCAACTTATTAAAATCAATATGGTGTTTATGATCTCCACATTTTTTATTGTAAACCTTATTCCCTAAATTATATTCGTCTGCCAATAAATGCGTAAATTTCCATTTATTAGTTGCTGGATTCAATACCATTTCATAACCTTCTATTGTAATTCTTCCTTTTTTTTCAGAAAGTTTCTTATACAAAGGCATTAAAGATTCTTCCTTGACTAATTTTGTGGCTTTCTTAAAATTACCATTTCTAACCATAAATAAATGGTCTGGTGTACAAATTATTTCTTCATTATTATCTAATACAATTTTAATAACTTCTACATTTTTTTTAGTAACCCTTGGATTTTTAATTTCGCCTATACCGATACTACTATCTTTCAAAATAGTATAACAATAATTTTTCTTTCCTTGTTTCTGTTCTTTAACTAAATTTTTAAAACTTAAGTTTCTACCGTCAACTAAGGCCACTTTTGTATCTCCTGAAAAACAACCACCAGCAGAATCTCCTTCCACCAAAAATAATTCACTCTTAGCAGGATCTTTTTCTTGACAATCAGCTAATTTACCCGGAAGACTTCCACTTTCTAAAGCAGATTTTCTCCTAGTTAATTCTCTAGCTCTTCTTGCAGCTTCTCTTGCCTTGGCAGCACTAACACATTTCCCAACAATCATTTTAGCAATTGTTGGGTTTTCTTCAAAAAAAGTTATTAAACTATCATAAACAATTCCATCAACCATTCCTTTAACTTCAGAATTACCAAGCTTAGTTTTTGTTTGTCCTTCAAACTGTGGTTCCGGAATCTTAACAGAAATAATAGCAGTCAAACCTTCTCTAACATCATCTCCACTCAACCCGGAATCATTTAATTTCTTTTTCTTAATATAATCATTAATTGCTCTTGTCAAAGCAGTTTTAAAACCAGAAAGATGTGTTCCCCCTTCATGAGTATTAATATTATTTACAAAACTAAAAACAGTTTCTAAATAAGCATCATTGTATTGCATTGCAATTTCAATTTGTATTTTCTTTTTTTCTTTCTCAAAATAAATTGGATCATCATGTAATAAATTTCTTCCTTTGTTTAAATATTTTACAAAACTTTTTACTCCCCCTTCATATTGAAAAGTTTCTTTTTTATTAGTTCTTTCATCTCCAATATTTATTTTTATTCCAGAATTCAAAAAAGCAAGTTCTCTCAATCTATTTGAAACAGTATCATAATCAAAATCAGTTTCTGAAAAAATTTCATCGTCAGGCAAAAAGGTAACTTTAGTTCCACTTTCTTCAGTATCTCCTTTTTCTATTAATTTAGTGTTTGTTGCCCCATGATCAAAATCAATGTAATAAATTTTTCCATCTTTTTTTATTTCTACTTTAACCCATTTACTTAATGCATTAACAACCGAAATACCAACCCCATGTAATCCTCCAGAAACTTTGTAAGTTTTCTTATCAAATTTCCCACCAGCATGTAAAACAGTCATAACAACTTCAACTGCTGGTTTCTTTAAACCTAAATGAATATCAACAGGAATGCCCCTACCATTATCAATAACAGAAACACTTTTGTCTTTATGTAAAATAACATTTATTTCATTACAAAATCCTTCTAATGCTTCATCAATTGCATTGTCAACAGCTTCATAAACCAAATGATGCAGCCCTCTTTTATCTGTGCTACCTATGTACATTGCTGGTCTTTTTTTTACTGCTTCCAAACCTTTAAGAACTTGAATACTTTGGGCCTTGTAACTAGATTTTGTTGTTTTTTCCATATTGATTTTCCTTAAAAACTACTATTGAAAGCATCTCTAACTATAAAAACCTTTCTGCTCCTGAAACCCCAATATTTAAGCACTAGGAGGCCCCTATTGCCATTATAACTTTCAAAAAAACAAAAGATTTATATATGATGAATGTAATTTTCGATTTATGTTAGTAATCTTAGACACCAACTTTATAATATACTGTATTACCAATAAAATAGACATACAGAGTTCCATAAGTGACGCTCTAGACACGAATTTTGAATTAGCAATAGTAGATGCGACATTAGATGAATTGACCAAATTAGGCAACAAAATAGCTCTAAAGATAGTTAAAAACTTCATTGAAATTAAAACAAAAAAAGACAAAATAGTTGATGATTTAATCCTAGATATTGTTGATAAAAAAACCATTGTTGCAACAAATGATTTAGAATTAAGAAAAAAATTAAAAGTTAAAGGAATAAAAACTCTCGTAGTAAGACAAAAGAAATATATCAAAGAAATTTAACACCAAAACCTTTATAAAAGAAACCAGTTCACTTTTAAACAATAAAATGTTTTACGAAATCGAATTAATGGATCACATCAGAGTTCCCCCAAAAGAATTCGGGGGAGATACAAAAACTTCAGTATTAAGAAGCCTAAACCAACATTTTGACAACTATATGTCTAAAGAATTGGGTTTTGTAATTGGTGTCCATTCAATATCCAACATCGGAGAAGGAATAATAATTCCTGGAGATGGTGCAGCTTAATACGAAACAACTTTCAAAGTATTTGCATTCAAACCAGAATTACAAGAAGTAATTATTGGAAAAATTACTGAAATAACTGACTTCGGAGCTTTCATAGATATTGGCCCAATTGATGGGATGATTCATATTTCACAAACAATGGATGATTATGTTTCATTTAGTAAAGATAATGCTTTACAAGGAAAAGAAACAAAAAGAACATTAAAAGCAGGAGATGATTGCAGAGCAAGAGTAATCGCAATAAGTTATAAAGATCCTGCAAATCCAAAAATAGGTTTAACAATGAGACAACCTTGGCTTGGAGCATTGCATCATGTTGAAGAAGATTTAAAAAAATCAAAAGAATCTGCTAAAAAAGCAGCACCTAAAAAATGAAACCTAAAAACTTAAATTTAACATTATATGGAGTTTCAATATTAATAACTCTAATCTTACATTATTTTATATTCGCTAGAATAGTAATGCATCCAACTTTACATGTTTTGATTGGTTTAATAGTTCTATTCTTAATCTTATTTATCTTCACAGTTATTTTTAGTGATTATAAAGGATCTAAAAAATGAAAAAAGTATGTAAAAAATGCAAAATATTTGTAAAAGGAAACAAATGCCCTATTTGTAAAGGCAACCAATTTGTTGAAAGTTGGAAAGGCCGTGTAGCAGTTATGGATCCTGAAAAATCAGAAATTGCAAAACATATAGAAATAACACAAAAAGGAGAATATGCAATTAAAATATGAAAATTCTTAATGAAACCTATTCAAAATTATTACATCAAAAAGTAATAAAAGCAGAAGTAGCACATTATGGAAAAAGTACTCCAACTAAAGAAAACATAAAAAAAGAACTTGCTAAAACTGCAAATGCAAAAAAAGAATTAATTATGATCAAACAAATAAAAACAGATTTTGGTTCTGGAAGTTCAATTGTAACTGCTTATGTTTATGATTCTAAAGAAGATCTTAAAAAATCAGAACCAGTTACTAAACATATGAAAGCACAAGCAAAAAAAGCTGCTGAAGAAGCTGCAAAAGCTGCTGAAGCCCCAAAAGAAGAACCAAAAGCTGAAGAGAAAAAAGAAGAAATAAAGGAAGAAAATGGCGGGTAAAAAACAAGTTAAAAATAAAGTCCCAAGTAAAAGATGGACAAAATATAAAGTAGAAGGGGATAAACTTACTCGTGGAAAAAGTTGTCCTAAATGTGGTGACGGAATATTCTTAGGTGATCACAAAGATAGGTTATATTGTGGTAAATGTGGCTATGTAGAAATGAAAGCTAAAAAAGAAGAATAATCATTTCTTAAAATTTTATAGTAAATTAACCGAGTTCACACTTATAGGTATAAACCCTGGCAGGAACACCGAAGCATTCCCGCTGGGGAAAAAGAGGTGATAATTATGGTAATATTAACCTATTTATAAATCTTTCGGTTTGACTCTATCCGAGAGTAGTAACATGTCTAATTTGTTAAAAATTATAAAAAAGAAAAAGAATTACTCTGAATCGCTATTTTCAGTAATTTCGCTAAGAGAAGGACTAGCTGTTGATTCTGCATTAAAAGGATCTGCATCTCTCCAAACACCAACACTTACAACCGCATCGGTCCCATCTACTTCAACAAATCTTGCATCTCCAGGAATCTCATAAACTGGCCTGTGTGCCCATGGTTTATGTGGGAAATAATCTCTAAAAGGGTTTCCCTTTTCTAAAATTTGTCCTTTTAAGCTCTTAACAATATTTTTCCCGCCAAAATAGGTTGTTACACCTTCCCTAATTTTAAGTTCTGCCATTTTAGTTTACCTCCAAATAAATATTACAATTTTAAAGCGTAAGAACTTATATATAAAGCTTTCTATTTGTATCTATGGTAGAGTAGTAACATTAACAATAAAATAACAAAAAGAAAGAAATTAATAAAGAAGTTCAATTCCAAAATAGGTTTCTAAATTTTCATCAAGGCCATTCCAAGTAGCTTCACCAGCAACTGTAGCCCTACCAAACTTATGGTTAACTGCTATACTTCCTGTTAAATCATACTGACCATCACATTCAATAAAACCTAAACCAATCGCTAAACTATTACTCATTTGAGCTCCAGCTTCTAATTGATATGTTTCTCTGCCTTCTTCTTCAGTATGAATATAAGTCAACTGTCCGCTCCCCTTCCAATTAAATGGAAGCCTAACCTTTTGAATTAACTCCATATTAACCATTTTCGTTAAAAATCGAAACAAGAAAAACCTTATAAAGCTTTCTGAAAATACAAAAAGTCCTATGACATGGGAAGAATTAAGCGACGAACAATTAGAAACGCTCGGCAAAATGTATATTAAAGCAAACTATAATGCTGAAGCAGTAGCGAGAGAATCAAAGAAAGCCCTTGGCATTTATGTTCGTGCAGAAGCAGTGTTAGATTTCGCAAGATGGAGAGATCTCCCAGTAACTCCAAGAGGTTGGAAAGATGGATATGCCTTTGGCAGCAGAGAAGTACATTCTTCAAGAGAAGCAGAAGAAATCATAGGAGCACACGAATCAACAGAAGGAAATGCATTCACTGCTTCACAAAGACTTCCATTTTCAAAAAGAACTATTGAAGATGTTTGGGAATATCATGAATTAGAACCAAAAAAGAGAGATAAAGAAACAGAAAAATTCGACCCATTTGTTGACCTTTTCTTTCACCGTTAAAAAACTTTATAAACTCCTTACACACTTTAATTCTATGCAAGATCAAATATTAGAAATGCTTCTTAAAAAAGATGAAATCACCTGGCAAACATTACTATATGATTTAGTTAAAACTGAACAAATGAATCCTTGGGACATCGATATCTCTTTATTATCTCAAAAATATTTAGAAACAGTTCAAAAATTACAAGAAATGAATTTCTTCATATCTGGAAAAGTAATTCTTGCATCATCTATACTATTAAAAATAAAATCAAATAAATTCTTAACAGAAAACATTGCAGATTTCGACAACTTACTATTTGATACTGAGGCAGAAGACCTAGAAGACTTCCAAGAAGATAAATCAATAAGATTGGAAACTCAACCAAGGCTTACAATAAAAACACCTCAATCAAGAAAGAGAAAAGTTTCTATTCAAGATTTAGTTAGTGCCTTAGAAAAAGCATTAGAGGTAGATAAGAAAAGAAAAATAAGAGTAATAGAACGTGAAAGAAATAAAGTACATATGGAACTTCCAGAAAAAAAAGTAGATATAAGTTCTTTAATAAAAACAGTTTATGGGAAAATAAAAGATTTCTTCAAAACAAAAGAAGACTTAACTTTCACTGAACTAACAAACTCAGATAAAAAAGAAGATAAAATTTACACCATAGTTCCTTTACTACATTTAGCTAACCAAGAAAAGGTAGATCTCAATCAAAAAAAACATTTTGGTGAAATTGATATAAAATTGATATCAAAAAAGTTTATAAACCAAGAAAATCAAAATTAAATTATAAAAAAGAGGTGTAAAAATGACAAAATATGGAGAAGCATTCAAACGACCTTTCACTGATGTGGTTAAACTTCTAATTGGGATCTTATTAAGCATTGTTCCAATTGTAAATTTCATATCTTCAGGTTATCAACTTGAATGTGCAAAAACCGCAAATAAAAATAAATTCAAGCTTCCTGATTGGAAAAATTGGGGTAACTTATTTGTAAGAGGCCTTTTAGCAATGATTATTGGAATAATTTATATGCTTCCAGCTTTAATATTATTTACAATAGGAATAGGCACAGCTTTCCTAACTGGGTTTTTTACTGAAGACGTATTTTCAATGATCGCGACAAGTGGACCAGTTATTTTAAGTGGCTTAGTCTTATTAATAATTGCAGCATACATTTCACCAATGGCATTAACGAACTATGCAATGACCTACAAATTTTCAGCCGGATTTGATTTCAAAAAAATATTTAAGAAATCATTCACAGGAAAATATTCCTTGGCCTGGCTATTTGTAATAATATATGCATTTATAGTAAGCTACATATTGGGATTTATACCATACGTAGGTTCAGCAATTGCTAGCTTTATTCTTGGTGTGACAATGTTAACATTATTTGGAAGTATTTATTCAAAGGTATAAAAGGAGGTGTAGAAAATAGCAAAAAGAAAGAAAACCCGTAAACCTGTTGTTAAAAAAGATGGCAACATCAAAATTGCAGATACTTTAGTACTAATAGGCGGAATAATAACTCTAATTGCCGGTATATTTGCTATGATAGTAGGCAACACAGTAGAGTTTTGGTTATTAGGAATTCAAGGTACATCAATCGGATTATGGGGAATCTTATGTGGAGCATTAATAGTTGTAGGTTATATCCTTGTTCAAGATGCAAAAAACAGAATAACTGGATTCAATTTAATCCTTATATTTAGTATTTTAGCATTAGTAACAGCTCAAGGATGGTTAATCGGTCCAATTTTAGGAATAATTGGGGCCATAACTGGTTTAATTTACAAATAAAATTATTTTAACTTTTTTATTATTTCTTTTATTTTTAACATGTCTTCTTTTCCAGAATCCATATCTTTAAGTTTAAATTTTCCTTTCTTAACTTCTTTCTCACCTACAAAAATAACATAATCTGCATTAATTGAATTTGCATATCCTAGGGCCCTTGAAATTTGTCCGAACGCAATTAAACAAGGAATATCTTCATTTCTTAATTCTTCACTTAATTTCATTGTTTCTTCATCTTGTCCAATTGAAATTAATAAAATTTTATTGCCTTTAATTTCAACATTTGCTAAAGCACTCAATCTTTCTAAACCAAATGAAATTCCTACACTTTGTACCCCATTGACTAAATAACTTCCACCAGCACAAACAGTTTCCTTAACATCTTTTGTTTTAACTTCAAAAATAGTTCCATTATAATAACTTAGACCCCTAGCTAAATTAGATTGAAAATTAAATTTAACACCATAATAATTACAATATTTCTTTAATTCTTTTATTTCATCATAAGCATCATATTGTTCAAAAAAACTATCTGTTTTCTTAAAAATATTTATTATTTTTTCAGCTTTTTATTTTTTTAAATTTTCTTTAACATCTTTCTCAGGAAGTTTATCTAATTTATCTAATTCTCTAATAACTTCTTCTTTTTTAACTTCCCCTTCTTTCTCTAAAATCTCATTCAATAATTTTCTGTTATTAACATTAATTTCTGCTTTAATCCCTAACTCCCTTAAAACCTTAGAAGTCAAAGCAAGTATTGCTGCATCTTCTTTCAATGAAGAACCAATAACATCCACATCACATTGAGTAAATTGTCTAAATCTATTTGCATTTACAGGTTCATCTCTAAATACTGCACCAATTTGATATATTTTATAAGGCAATTTTTTGTTACTAGCTAATCTCTTTAATTGAAATGTAAACTCATATCTCAAAGCTAATTTTCTTTTACCTCTATCTTGTAATTTAAAAATTTCAGAAACTGCTTCATCATTAACATTTTCTCCTTTTACAAACTCTTCAAATTCAACAATTGGGGTTTCAGCTGGTTCAAAACCATAAAGTTCAAAATTCTTTACTA
>Ga0180009_10007375_pt1 | contig 11255 bp, 9 predicted proteins | sample OS_PC_MetaG_FD_123537 | JGI IMG/M metagenome (GOLD analysis project Ga0180009, IMG submission 123537) | Groundwater microbial communities from the Aspo Hard Rock Laboratory (HRL) deep subsurface site, Sweden - OS_PC_MetaG | ecosystem: Environmental > Aquatic > Deep subsurface > Groundwater...
CCATTAAGTTAAGCCGTTCGTGGTGAGCCTGTCGAACCATGGACGGCTTAACTTATCGACCCAGGATTTTTCCATTCACCCTTCGACAGGCTCAGGGCGAACGGAAAAATCCTTAACTTAATGACAGTGACGCAGAGCGTGGGAACGATAATTTTATTTATTTTTTGCTTTTTCGGTAAGGCCGCCGAACTCCCGCCTGTCTAGGTAGCCGGCGCTTTAATCGAAGCCTTGGCACTTTCGGCTTCGATATCGTCTGTTGGTTATCGGAGCTCCCGGGCTTCGACAATCGCGATCTGGGATCGCTCCCACAACAGCTTAGCCTTGCCGGCTGAGTATTTCATACATCTCGCTATCGCATTGCTTTAACAGTGCTTCTTTCTGCTTGCCCGGTAAGAAAGCATGAATGAAGCTTTGCTTGATCATCGCCAGAGCGTCCCATTGCGTTAATTCGCCCCCGCTCATCCTGGCCGCCGTTAAATATTCGCGGCTCAGCGTGGTAAGGCTGATGCCGGGATTGTCGGTGCATAACGTCAACGGCAAACCTTCCCGCCACAATGCCATTAAGGGATATGGCTTGCAGTCTTCGCTTTCCGGCCATTGCGGGTCTTGGAAGCCGACTACTTCGCGGTTGGAGGTCGGGCATAGTTCCAAACAAATATCGCGGTTTCTAAATCGCTGCGCCAGCGGCGGATTGTCATTTAAAGTCAGGCCATGACCTATTCTGTCCGCATGCAAATGATAGGCGGCTTGCCAGATCGATTCGGCCGGCTGGCCTTCTCCGGCATGGATAGTAATCGGCAGGCATTGTTCGAATGCCGGCGTAAACAATCCGGCGATTTCCGAGGGCCGCGTTTGCTGTTCGTCGCCGGCCATGTCCAGTCCGACCGCAAAATCAGGCCATTGATGCTGCGCCGTGATTGCCAATTCAATGGTTTGTTGCAGTCTTGCCGTTCGGTCTCCTTCAATATCGCGCCGGTCTGCAATCACGATAAAGCGAAATTGCGGTTTTTTTCCGTCCGGCAAGCTTGTCAGTGCTTTTTTCAGGGCGCTATAAAAACATTCCAGAAACACCAGACCATCGCCATATTTCTGGGGGCTGCCACGCAATTCGAGATAGGCAAGGCCTTCTTGCACGGCTTGTTCGACGATGGCTTGCGCGTAGGGTTCGATCGCCGCAGGATCACTTAATATCGCGGAACCGGTGAGTTCGCCGGGCCGTTCGTAGGCTGCAAATTTTTGCGGATGCCGGCTCGTTAATGCGATGCGCGGTTCGGTACAACGCCAGAGGTTGTTTTGCAGTTGCTCGTCGTCGGCATACCTTAGCAACGCGGCGCTGTTATGACTGCGAACGCCTTGGATTTTCAAAGATTCCGGCCAATGCCAAGGCCATTCAATGCTTTGCAACAAGGGCCGGCAATGGCCCCTCGCTCGTTGTTGTTCCTGTTGCGTCATGTTTTGCCAGACTGCTTCGGCAACCCGGCACTGGGCTTTTAGATCCAAACAGCCGCCGATATGCCGATGCAAGTCGGCTTTCGGCAGCATATTCAGCCAATCGAGATGTCGTGCATCGAGCGGCACGGTTCTTAGCTGTTCTATGGTTCTCGGCGGCAACCGGTAAAGACTGCGCCAGTTTTCGTGATGTTCGCTGCGGCCGAGTTCGGATAGATAATTGCCTAGCAAGCGGCTGCCGTGTTGTTCGCGTTTTTTCAGTTCTTGCACCAACGATGGCGTATCGACCGCCCAGACTCGCGGCAGACCCGACTGCGGTAGCGGCAATGAAAAGGCTTCGGTGGCGATAGCTTCGGTCCGGTCCATACGCAAATCCAGCAAATCGCTGCGCTGGGTTTTGCCGGTAATGAGCGGTGTAACGGCAAGACAGCAGTCCGTATCGAAGGGCCGGGTGAACAATTCCGGCGCCGCGTCTTGCAATGCTTTGGGCATGACTTTGAAATCTTTGCCGACCACATGCAGCAATGCTTGACAGCCGAATAAACCCGCCGCCCATTGCAAATCGGCGCTCATCGTTTTGCGTCCGCCGGCCAGCGATAGGACGACTTGTCCGCCCCGAGCTTCGGCGTGTGCTTTCAGGCAGGCGCGTGCGATCAATTCACGCATCCGTTCGCATTCCGCTTGAGTAGCCAGTTCGTCGGTATCGGCAGCTTGCCAGATACGCAATGTCATGGGTTTTGTCAGTAGCCGGCTCCATGCGGTCAATGAAATTAAGCTTTTTTGGGTGGCTTCGCCTTGCGTGGTGCACAACCAGATTTCGTCCGGGGCTTGTAAGCCGTATTCGTTTCGGAGTCGTTCGAAAGATTCGTTGTCGGGATGTTCGGCATACAGCGGCAAGCGGTCCGGCGCCAAAAAGCCGTAGACTTCGGGAACGACGGCCCAACTGGCGCCAAGGGTCATGAGTACGATATTTTTCATTGATTGATCATTTGGGAGAGGCGCTATTGTAGAAGATACGGGTATTGTTTGTGGGAGCGACGCCTTCGTCGTCCCTCATCTAACGCTAGGTGAGGGAGAGTCGGTGCCGTAAAGCTGTCTCTGTCGTATTCGAAGCCTGCAATGTTTAACCCTAAAAAGAGCAGTTGAGAGCCTCAAACTACCGTTCGCCCTGAGCCCGTCGAAGGGTGAACGGTAGTTTGAGGCTCCACCAAGACGGTGAAAGTGTTGTAGACCCTTCATGCTTCGACTTGGCTCAGCACGAACGGTCTACAACACATGTCAACTGCTCTTTTTAGGTTAACCGCTTTTTTTCAAAGCTTTGCCGTTGCGGCTTCCCCTCACCTGGCGTTAGGTGAGGGGCGATCTAGGGATCGCTCCCACAGTAGCTGCGCTCAGCTACCAAGTCTTCTATTGATAAATTTACAAGTCATAACTTTGCGGCAATTGCGGCGGCATGTCTTTTATCCCGACTCGACGGCTTTCTTTAAGTAGCATCGGCAGGAAGCGCGATTCCAACCAGTCCGCCAGTTGTAGCCAATGCGTCTGTTGAACGGGCTCGAAGCCGTGCGCCAGGATCGATTGATTGCGGCTTTTGATTTGATTGAGCAAGTTTTTTTCTTCCGCCTGGATAAATTCGGCGGCCGCGCCTTGGGTTTTAACCTTGACCAACTGCCAAGCCTGAAACAAGCCGGCTTGATAGATTCCTTCTCTATTGGCCGTCAGCTCCATGCCGGCGGGAATTTCGGCTTTCGCGATGTTGGACGTATCGATGCCGCAATGCGATTTCAGCAGCCATTGCGCGGTCCATTCGATCAAGCGGTAAACCCGCGCGACGGCATCGTCGTAGCGTCCTTGCGCGGCGCGGCGCCGGGCATTGAGATACAAGTCGAGCAGTTGCGCCGGCTCGCGTTTTTCCGGCCGTTGGTCGCGCAACCGCATTGCTATCGACAAATAGGCTCTAAGTTCGTTCGGCAAGCCGGGCGCGTAGTTTTGCAGCAGATCGAGCGCGGTTTGATGGTTGAAGTTGTCCCATTCGGCAAAAGCGCGGCTCAAGTCGCGAAAACGCGTGAACCGGCTGCGTAATTGCGCCTGGTTCGGCGCTCTGATGTCCTTGAGCCCGGCCTCGGCTTCGCCATAAGCGAAACGACTCCACGCTTGACGATATGGCGAAATTTGCCGTTCGAAGCGGATTTGTTCGATATTGGCCAAGGCCGCGTATTGCGAGCCGTCATGTACCTTGATCAAATCGGCGCGGCTTCCGGTCACTAGTTGCAATTGAATATCCTGCCGCTCCATCGCCGCCATGACTAAGCCTGCGCTCATCGACTTGGTGCCGCCGGTGTAATCGGCCATGATCGACGCGTTCGGAAAGCGCCGCACCAGTCCATCCAGTGCTCGATTGCAATCGGCGTAGATTTGGTCCAAGTCGTCCGATAAAGTCGTACACACATCGTATTGCTCCGGCGTCAAGCCGGTTTGCGCCGGGATGTTGGGCAAAATAGGTTTGTCGTCCTTGGGCTCGGCTTTGATGCAATTGCCGCTGCCGGTAATTTGTACGTTAGAACCGGGCCGTCCGGTCGCGGGGTCTTTGTCGGTGCAAATGAACAAAGCGAAGTCGGGGCGTAAGTCATTGATAGCGGTCACGATCGGCTGATGGCTACCGCCGACGGTGCAGATTAGGATTTGGGTCATGGTTTGATTATTTTTAGTTGTAGATCATCGTTCCAACGCTCTTCGTGGGAATGCAGCCTGAACCTCTCTGCGGTTCGTTGACGCTAAAGCTTCCCTGTCAGGATCCTGCGGTCTTCCTTGAAAAAACAAACATGGCTTCTGAAGCAAAATCGGTATGCATTCCCACGGAGGACCGTGGGAACGAGGATAACCTGCGGTTGCTTCGAATAAACCGATAGAATAGCCGTTGCCGTCAAACTGTTCTTGTGTTTCCGTTTCTTGAGTAATGATTGATGGCATGGTTTTATTTCTCATTACATGACTTATGCGAATTCAACAATATAGCCAATTTACGCTGCCGCTCTGAAAAAACAGGTTTTTTCTTTTTGCCTTGGACCTTATCAGGATCGTCTAAAAGCCCAGGGAAATGCCGATTGAATAATTCGGCAAGATAAGTGATGACGGTTGTATCCAATTCCTCACTTAAACGAGTCAACCATTTATCAACAACATCACCTTGCCAAAATGCGTTTTTGTCTTCCCGCCAATTGCCTTCTTCCATCGCTTCTATAAATTGCTGTGCTATCGGAGTGTATGCCGCCAATTCTTTTTTACGTTCTTGTTGCTGCCTGTCTTTTTCTTCTTTGATGAAGGCGTCTTTTTTACGATTTTCAAAGTCATGCAGATACTCGTTATGTTGTGTCATCTGCCCATAACCGACTGCCGTTTTCGCGCCGAAACCCAGCCAATCGAAGGCATGCTCGAAAGCGGATTTGATTAAGGCTTGCCAGTTTTGTTGAAGCGCTTCGGGCAGTCGTGTTTTTGCACAAGTACAATAAAAGTCAAAGTCACTGCCGGGTGGGATGGTTAGGAAAACGTTGGGAACAGGTTGTTCGGAATCGTGCGGGGCGTTTTTGCCATTGAAATAGCCGCTGTGGTGTGGCGTCAGAATACCCATTGTCAGGCTAGCGCTTTGCGGGTAAACATCCCAAAAGCGCAGTGCGCCTTGCAGGCTGATTTCATCCGACAACGAGGATAAAAAGCGTTGAGGATCGTTTTTTAGGGATTCTTTCTTATACTTATCCGTTACGACAGTATCAATGAAACGCTTCAACGTCTCGTGCTCGAATGCCGCCTTTTTCACCCACGCTTGAAACGCCTGCTGGCGGCGTTCAGCTTCCTCGACCAACACTCTATCGCCTTTGTAAGGTTTTTGAGAAATCGCAGCATTACCTGCTTCAAAGCCAAATAGCCACCAAACGCTAAGCATATCCCAGCCTTGTGTTTCGCCGTACAAGCCCAAGGCCAATTCTTCCGCCGCCGAACGCAATACGCCTTTGACGCTGGAGCCTGGCAAATACGGCAGGCCGTAAGGGTTCAGAAAGGCAAAGCCGTTTTCCAGAGGATGTTCATTACCGATGCCGGTCATGAACGGCGAGTTGCTTTTGGCAGGAAAATAAGCCAAATCGGGATTTTGCAGCGCAAGAGCTTGTTGGCGTTGGCGCAGATTTTCGGCGAGTTTTTTCGAACCTGGTGGCAACGTTTTTGCCACTGTTTTTAGGGCATCTTTTTTGCCGCTTTCGGCTCGTTTCCAATTGTCTTGCCATACAGGAAAATACAAGCTGAAGCGATGGCCAGGGGCGGTATCCCGGCCTTCTAAATGTCTTGTCATATAGTTGGGAATGGCGGCTTTCATATCACCTCCTTATTGGCTAATGGCCGCGAACTGACGTATCCAGCGCAGCAGGGCCAAGGTTTCTTCGGTAGCTTTGCGGTATTTCTGACTATTAGCGTTCAGCAAAGCATCCATCATCTTATCAAAAGGCACCGTGACATTTTCTTGATGGGTCAAATAGGCAGCCAGCCAATCAATGATATGCTTATTCAGTGCTTTGTAATGTTCACCCTTCTTATCTTGATAAAACGCCAAGGTTTGCATTAATCCGTTATTCATAATCAAAGCAGGCGCACCTTTAGCTAGTTTTCCGTATTCGTCAGGTTGGCCTTGTACCACCTTCCAGGCATAGGCCGCACGTTTTTGATCCAGGCTGGGTAATTTACTCATTGCTGCCTCCAATAACGGAACAAACAATTTGCCCGCGCCCTGTAGTGGCGTCGCCGCCAAATTGCACCATGCGGCCATTCAAGGCTTGCCATTGCTCACCGCCGTTAATCAAAGTTTGCATTACTTGCTCGGCATTCATACGGTTATCGGCGCTGTCGCCTTTCTTATAACGCTCTTGGCTGGCGAGTATGACGCTAAACAGCAAGCTTTCCGGCGGCAGGTTTTCGGTATAAAACAACGCGCCACCATCGGCGGTACCACTGACATCGTCGATACGCACATGCGGCTCGACTACCGTGGAATTAACAACGAAATAATGCAGCTCGTCGTCGGAAAGCAGCACTAAATCATTCGCTAGCTTTTCACGGAAAAAACTGAATTCGTCGGATTGCGGCAAGGCATTGGCCGCCAGCCAATCGGTAATCGGCTTCACTGTACGTTCTTCCTTGGCTTGAAGTTCATAAGCTTCCAGCGCCAATTTGTTTTCGGTCATCAAGTCGGGATTGACGATCTGGCAATGGCCGCTGGCTATACTCGGTACAGTCCAATCTACTTGTACTTTTGCCATCGCTAATTGCCGCTGCAAACGTGCCAACAACAACGGCGAAGTCGCATAAACGAAACCGGCCTTGGCGCAACGCACCGGAAAGGCCAGTAGTTGACCATCGCTGAAACTCAAAGCACCGGCATGGTCTGATGCATCGTTTTCCGGGCCGAACAAGCGCTTAAGCAATTTGCGGTCTTCGTGTTGCGCCCAATAATCGTGGCGGATCGCGCCCTTGATGCCGGAACCGGCCATCATGGGATATTCGGTATGACGTTCACGTTGGATTGGGTTGTCTATCAAGCCGCCGACCGCCGTGCCGGTGCCCATGTGTACCGGGCTGACGCAATAAAGAAAAGCAATTCGGGTTTCCTGAAACATAGTGGCTCCTGGTTTATAACTGAATAGGTTGAAAAGGTTTATGTAGGTTGGGTTAGGCGACAGCCGTAACCCAACATGACGGCTTCGATTGTCGGGTTACGCTCTATCGAGCTAACCCGACCTACAAAAAACATGACGCCCAACATCATGACCAACGCCCTATCAGGATGTTGTTGAAGCCTTCCGCACGTCGTTTGGTATCAGGATACGAGTCAAGCTTAAATAAGCTTTGCTCGACAAGCTTTTCAAGCTCGCTAATATCGCCTTCGAAGTCGTCGAACCAATACACGCTGCCGGTGCTGACGGCTTTTAAGGCAGGTTTGGGTTTGTTCTCGGCAATATCCCAACCGCTAATGATCTCGGCGCGGTTGATGACGGCGCTAACAAAACGAGCGGAAAAATCAGGCGTTTTCCAAACATAGCCGCCGTTGTGCGCCGACATATTCGGCAATAACCAGCCTTGTTCGAACAAACCGGGCGTAGTCAACAGCACTTTGAAACGTTTGTCGTGAGCGATTTGTTGCCAGTTAGGACGCGGTGCTTGCCATTCGGTAACGCTATGGTGAGCGGCACGACCGTCACCTCCCAAGCGTAGCGCGCCATTTTTCGGTAATAATCCGGCGCAGCCCGCTATGCCCGCTAGAAAACCGACGCCAGAATTCAAAGCCACCGCATCGACGGTATAGAGTTGGCCGTCGCTGGTGGTACGCGCTTGCGCATCCAGCGAGATACCCAAGCGAGAATCGATATTCCAAAGTGCGCGGGGTTCCACCAGATATTTGGCTTCGATAATTTGGCCGTTCAGCCAGGCTTGCATGCCTTCGAGATTAAGCCACAATCCGCTTTCGGGTTTGACTTGTTTATCGGTGCGCAGTAAGGGGATTTGTTCGCAAGGCGCGCTGGATTGAATTGCCAGCGGTAATCGATGTGGTTGCAGCGGATGCACTTGTTTCGGACCACCAGTATCAGCGGTGATTACGACATCGGCGGGCAGCGGCCAATAGACATCGGCTAATTCTGCCGCCTTGTCTTCAAATCGGCCCAACAGAAAATGACTAATGCGAAAATCGCCCGGTTGCGTCGGCGTGCCCAGACTTTGCACTAATGCCACGGATAACGCGGCATTATTTTCAGCAAATTGCCCGACATCAACGCCACCGTTGACTAACAATTGCGTACGCAGCGCGCCCGCTGCCAGTGATGGCCATGGAGGCATGATGGCCTCACCGGTGGCGGAGCTGTCGCCGAACAAACGATTGCCGCGCAAATACAACACATCCAGCGGTTGTAAGAAATGAAATTCCGTCATTGCGCACCTCCAGCGCGACTATCGCGAGCCAAAAATTCGGCGATTCCGATGAAGTGGGTAATGAAATCGGTACAACTTTGCCCGTTTTGCCGCATACCTAAATCCACCATGACTTTGGCTAAATCGCGGTATTGGGCAACGCCTTGGTTTTGACGAATCAATGGATACTCCAAAGCTTGTTTAAGCAAATTTTTATAGGCTTCTGGGTTATCTGAAAACAACGAATCCGGCGGTAATCGCCGCAACCAGTCTTGGGCAATGTAGGCTGCTCGGCGGGACATATTAGGCTCGGCCAAAGCTTGTTTGAGCCGGATCAACTGACCGATGGGGCTGTCCAGTAAACTTTCCGGTTGCTGCGGGTTGCTGAACCATTTGCTGGTCAATTTCACCGCCCCGCCGGAACGTTTCAGCACATCGATAGCAAAGGCATCGCGACCGCCTTGTTTCTTGGCGCGCTGTTCGGCAGCGCGCAAGGTTTTCAATACCTGTCCCAACGGCGCGGTATGGTGGGCGATTACCGCGCCACAAGAAGCGGTGGCTTTCGGCCCCATCACCCGGTACAAATTATCGTCTTTAAGAACATAGCCATTCTTTAACTGCAATACGGCTTCGTCCTGATTCAGCAATGTTTTCCAAACTGTTTGCGGATCACCATTGACTGGAAAAATGCCGCTATAGACCAAACGCAACAGCAACATCATCGGCAATAAATCGTCCACCGCAACCATAGCCATGACGTCGTCGCCACCCGCATATAGCAATTTGCCTTTGTACAAACCCTCAACCACGTAACGCGCCAAATCCAGCGAAAAGCCGTTAAGGGCATCAGAAATTGCCATATGCCGCGCTGGCGAGGCGTGACGTTTGCTTTGTAGATAGGGGTTAAGCTTGGCCCGGTATTTTTGGTCGATATTAGCCTGAAGTTGGCGATGCCAACTCTCGTGATAGCCGAGTTGATATTTCTCTTCGTTACCGGTCAACCAAGCGCCCATATTGTCGCCGTCCATTAGGATCAGGGCGTAATAACTTTCCTGAAAAAAATCGTTGAGCGTGGACTTTATATTTGGCTTCAAGTCTTCATTGTCGCAATGAGCCTCCCAAAAGGACGGCAATTTCTTCGCCAACAGCCGCGCTTGTTGATCAGAACCGGCCATTTGCAATACTTTTTTCGGCAACGCCGACTGCTCTTGCCAGCCCTCTAATATTGCCAATAATTCTATCGGCAAAGACTCCCGATTAGCGTTTTTTAGCCATCGCTCGAAGTTAGTCGAAAATGCCATATCATGTGTCGAAACCACATAACGATTAATGCCCTGCAAATCCTCCATGGAATTTTTGATTTCCTTAATGAAGTGGTTCGGCCACAAACGCTTCAGCATATCCAAGGCGCTTAAATGCTCGCCGTTTTTGACCCAGGACGGTTTTTGCGCGGCGACTCTTTGCCAAAGCGTGTTTTGCCGTTGACCGGGCGACAAGCACAATTGCGCTTCGTCAGTCGTCAGCCATTCATATTCGCCGCTCAAGGTATTTCGGTAGCCTTGCTGCGGTTTTTGCTGGAAAGTGCGGGTAGCTTTGGCGGCGGCGGCAACGCGATCCAAAAGATCGTAAACTGCCGGATACAACACGCCGGGGTTGGGTTTGTAAAATTTCCAGCCTTGTTCGGGTTCAATGGCTTGGTTAAGCGTTTTCCATAACTCACTGCCTAGAAATCCTGGCAAATTGCTTTCAGGATAAAAAGCGTGCATCGCCTGTTGTAACTTTTCCGTATTCAAGCTGCCTTCTTGCTGTTCGCATAACCAAGGCACAGCCGCCCAATACACCTCCGGGAAACCGTCCAATTGTTCGCGAAGTTGCCGGTAACACGGCAAATCAGATTTTTTGAGTTGGGCGATTTCCAGGCATTCGTCTAGCATCGCTTCGGCTTCGTTCATTACCCATAATCTGACGTGTTCCGTAATTTGTTCGGCTAATTCCTTGGCCAATGATGCAGGTACCAGCGCCATGAATTTATTGGGCAGGGCGGCGGAAAACAGTGGATTGGCGTCGGTTTTAGCCGTGCGCCATTCGCAATCTTTAAATCGATTTGCCGGTAAACCCATTTCGTTTTGCAGCCACAAATCCACTTGCGGGACACCGCGCAACTGCGGAAAAATGATCGCATCCGGCCCCAGCCGTTCACAGATCACTTTCATACCTTCCCAGGCGATACGTGACAGCAAATGCGAACCGGCCCATAGGTCAGACGTCGAGCGTCCGGCGGCGATAAAGGATTGTACAGGACCAAAGCTGACGTTAAGCAAAGCCGGTTGCTGTTTAGCGTCGGCGGCAAACGCGCCGCAAAAGGCAGAAGTCAAATCCAGATGCGCCCATATCGTGTGATCGGGCACGCGGGTATCGGCAGGCAGAAAGCGCCACAGATGACCGATGCCCATTGGGTTAAGCTCCGGACCGAAACGCCAGAAACTGAGCAAGGTCTTGCGCCAATCTATAGTTCCGTTGGCGTCGCGCTCGATTAAATCGAGGAAGCTGGCGGTACTGAACGCTTTGATGTGCGCGGGCTCAATCGACAATTTGCCCAAATCAGCCGATTCGCCAGTCAATGGATGCTTGATCTCTGGGCTTTGGTCGAAGCGCACTTGCGCCCATTTTGCAAAACGGCTGTTGGCATCTTGCGGAAATTGCGGGCGGTCGGCTGCTGAGGCCCAATGGTCTGCTTTTTGATCCAGTTTTTGATGTCGGTATCGACGCCGTTAGGAAAAAACAGTTTGAACAATTCGTAAGTAGTACCGCCTTCATGTCCTGCTGGATCGCGCATTAATACCAAGGCTTTTTCTGCC
>Ga0180009_10007376_pt1 | contig 11253 bp, 10 predicted proteins | sample OS_PC_MetaG_FD_123537 | JGI IMG/M metagenome (GOLD analysis project Ga0180009, IMG submission 123537) | Groundwater microbial communities from the Aspo Hard Rock Laboratory (HRL) deep subsurface site, Sweden - OS_PC_MetaG | ecosystem: Environmental > Aquatic > Deep subsurface > Groundwater...
CCATTGAGTAATGTCTGTAGAATAATAAAAGGAAAGAGCAGTAATTGTTAAAGCTGAAATTACTGTAACGCCTGAAAGCTGGCCATCAATTCCTTTTGCTCCCATGTTTAACATATTCATCATAAAAACTATCCAGATAAGAGCAAAAAGGTCAGAAATAATTGGATTGGAAAGGTCAAATATACCGCCAAAAGGGTTAGTTAAAAAGGTTATACCAATGCCTGATGCTATGGGAATAATAGCTGCCAGAAAACCAAGGCCTATTCTTAAATATGGATTTAAGTTATATCTATCATCTAAAAATCCCATTACAAATATTACAAATGCACCTAATAAAATTGATATCAAATGTTTATCAATAGGTATAAAAATAAGTGAAGCTACTAAAATTGAGAGAAAAATAGGTATTCCACCGCCTCTTGGAATTGGTTTAGTATGTATTACTTTTGGATGTTTATTCTTTTTTGGATCATCCATTATTTTTAATGATTTTGCATATTTAATGACAACTGGGGTAACAAAATATGAGATTAAAAACGCTATAAATAAGGGGATAAATAAAAGATTTGTTATTTTTAACATTTTATTAAAAAGAACCTACCAAAAATATTATTTTATAAGTTGCAACAATGCTTAAAATTGTTATTGAAATAGAAGCAAAAGCAAGAGTTTTTTTAAGATAAATACTAGTTGAAATAATTGACAATACTGTGTTGGTAAATGTAATTAAGATTGAGATTAAGGCTGGTAGAATAATATAAATTGATTTAGCAAGTTGATCCTCATTTTTTGGAAGACCATAATATAATGGTATCTCTGGGGGTAATATAAATTTCGCTAAAAGTCCAGACAAAACTAAAACACCATTTATTATTAAAGAAATTATAAAAAGATGTCTTAATGGTAATTTTTCAAAGCGTGGGTCAATCTTGATTACGGGCACTTTTTTTAATTTGAAATGAAATTTATTCATATTCATAATGAAATTTATTCACCTTAATTTATATAAAGCCATATTTGACTTGTGCCTATTTCGGAAATTATATAATAGTTTTCGTTTACAAAAGTATTAAGTTCAAGAAAAGGAAAAGAATTTGATGTGATAACTATAAATTTTGGCATTGTTTTAGTAAGGACATCTATGGCCTCGTCAGGACTTGAGAAGTCTCTAAAATGATAATCAGCAACATATTTTGTAGGTGGGAGCCTTCTAGATAACGAGTAAATTGCTGATGAGTCATTACTCCAAACAAATACTCTGTCATTTTTTGTAGATGATTTAACAAGAAAATCAGCAATTTCATAATTTGATGTGACATTGGGAGAAAAACTATTAAAATACTCCTGTTTTGTTGTTTGTTTAGTAACAAATTCAATAAATCTTGTGTAGTAGGAAGCTGTTGGGTAGTACCAAAATTTATAATAAAAGGGAACAAAAAACGCAACTGTTAATGGAATTACAGTCAGGCTTTGCTCTACCGTTTTTAAACTAAATAGCATTCCTAAAAGTATTGATATAGGTGCGATAGATTGAACAAAATAATGAGGATAAGGGCGCTCTGATAATGTAACAGCAAAAAGAGTTGCCAATAGCCAAGCTGAAACAACGACAAACTGTTTTGATAATCGATTCTTGGCCAGCCAGAGAATTGTAAAACCGATAAGCATTATACCGAAACGAATTAGTAATGGGCCATTTTTTTCTACAAATGAAAGCTCCACAGCACTTGGTCTCCAACTACTTACATAGCCAAAGTTTTGTAAATATGCAGCAACTAAATATTCTTTAAAACCACCCGCAAAGTAGTACCAAACAAAGGTTATTCCAATCGGAATAATAAATCCCAAGAATAATAGAAAAGATTTTTTAATAAATTTAACAATAGTTATACGCTTTAAGTAAATCATCCAGAAGACAAATATTCCTAAAATATCAAACGCTGCTGGAATTTTAAAAAGGGCTGCAACTGAAAACAGACAGCCAGAGATTAATAGGTTTATAATATTATTTCTTTTGGATAATAAAATCCAAAAAGCTAAAATTATAGGACCAATCATGAACAGTTCAGCATTTACTGTATTACCTTCAAAAAGTGGAATTGTGGTTAACACTCCAAAGATAACAGTAGATATGTTTTGAAGTTTTATTTGTTTTGGAAAGAGATGCTTAACTAGTTTCCAAAAGATGTAGACTGTAGCTATGCTCCAAAAAGCCAAAATTACTTTGAATATAAATAAGTTTCCAGAAATAGCAGCGGTTAAATAAAGTAAGGGTGGTTTATTGTCATGTAATCCTAAATAAAGAGGAATCCCTTGCCTTACACCTTCGCCTAAGGCGAGGTAAATCATTTCATCACCATAGTAATATGGCTCAAAAAATGAAGGAACCCTTAATATTAAAAGTATTGCAAAGAATATCTCAAGCCAAAGCGGGGTATCAATGATAAGAATAAGTTTGTACCACAATTTTTTCATTCTATATTAATAATAGCACAAAATTATACTTTTTCTGCCAGATTATATCTTTTCAGTTACTTTATATTCTATATATTTTCCAAGCATAAGTCTTGTATGAGCATCAAGGCCAGGGAGAGCTGAAAAGAAAAATCCTGCAACAGGCATTAAGATAAATTCAAAAGGCATTAATATAGATCTCCAAACCGAAACTCCAATAGGCCTTTTTGGTTTATATATGTTATCTATAAAAAACAAAACGAAAAAGAAACCAAGAGAAAGAGTTAAAATAATTGAAGATAATTTTGGAACCATAAATCCTAACGCTGTTCTACCAAAGGCAGGATTAATAAGTGTTGGTAGTGTCAACCCGATTGTAATAATAAACCAGTTAACTGGCCACATAAAATGTGCCCACAATACGAATCCAAGTCTTGTTGTTTTGTCCCAAAATGGTATTTCAGTATCAATTAAATAATTTCTAATTATCCAAGAATCGTCAGATGTTCCCCACGCCCATCTTTTATATTGTTCATACTGACTCTTCATGGTTTTCCAATGTGTCGTTGATTGTGCTGCATCAGCATGGAGAGGTAGGTATATTGGTTCAACTTCAAGTCCTCCCTTGACTTTGTAATAGGCTTTGAAAAATATTCCCCAATCTTCTGGGATTTTATCTGCATCCCAATAACCAACTTCATGCAATAATTTGAAAGAAAGAGAATAATTTTGGGCGTTAATTAATCTGTCTTTACGTGGCAATTGAGATAAATTCCAGATAGATCCAAAAGTATTTGGAACCCTTGTTATTGCAGGTAATTCCCAGATATTATTATAAAACATTACCGCAGGTTGCCAAAAATGTTTATACCTAGTTGGACAGTCTAGAAATTTAAAAGAAAGGCAAGCAAAATGATTTGGATGATATTTATGATCTGCATCGCAACTTGTAACAGTTAAATAATTTATGTCTAACTTCCCTTTGCCTATATAATTCTTTTTGAACCAAACAGCTGCATATTTTTCATTTGATGCTTTTCCTACAACTTCACCAGCAACCAATTCATGATTGGTTTGAATAAAGTTTTTAAAATACTTTCCATATTTAGAGTTTAGGGTTTGAAATTTAGAATTTCTATCTTCTTTAGGTTCTTTCTCTTCCATTGCAAGAATTACAGAAATCATTTCGGTTGGAAGAGTTTGGTTTATTAGTGAATTTATTGTTCTTTCTAATATATGTAGTGGCTCTTTATAAGTAGGAATAATTACGACATTGTGTACTTTGTCCCAATCTGGAAATGTTTTTAAATCACTAACCCAGTCGTAATTAATTGCTGCTTGAATTTTAGTGTGAGAAATGATTGATGTGATGGCAATTAAAAATGATTGATAAAACCAATAAACATTAAAAAGTAATACAAAATAAGCAACGAAATTTGGAAATACAAATATTCCCCAATAGGGAAGTAAAATCATATTCCATGAAAAAAAACCAGGAAGTATTTCAAAAAATCTTAAAACCCGCCTTTCATGATTTATAATGAAATTACGCATATTTATTTAAGACGGGGGAATAATGGTTCAGACGCTTTTATTCTTTGGCCACTAAATATCTTTTCAACTTTATCAGCAGTTTCTGGTAAGAATGGCTGTAAGTTATATGCTATATGCTTTATGGATAAAACAGCATCTTGCAAAAATTCGTTTAATTTTTTACCTTCTAATTTCCAAGGTTCAGCCTTGTTTATTTCTTGATCAACTTCTGTTATTTTCTCCCAAATAAATTTTAAAGCATTATCAAATCTAAATTCTTCAAGAAATTTAATAACTTCAGGATATAACTTTGTTTCTTTTGATTTGAAAGTAAATTTTGATTTCTCGCACATCTTTGCAACTCTTGAAACTAAATTTCCAAGCCCATTTGCAAGATCACTGTTATAAACATGGGTAATTTTTTCCAGTGTTATATCTACATCGTTTGTAAGTGGCCCAAATCTAAGAAAATAATACCTAACTCCATCTACACTAAATTTCTCTATAAGTTCTGATGGCAAAATAACATTTCCTAGGGATTTACTAACTTTTTGTCCATTAAGAGAAATAAAATCATGTACCAATATTGTTTTTGGTAGCTCGAAACCTGCAGATTTTAGCATTGCAGGCCAATATATTGCATGAAAACGTTGATTGTCTTTGCCTAAAACATGAACGTCTGCCGGCCAGCAGTTTTCTTGTCTTCCGTATGTTAAATAATTGATCAAGGCGTCGAACCAAACGTAAATAGTGTGAGTAGGATCATCTGGGACAGGGATACCCCATACTACCTTTTGACGGCTAATTGAAAAATCCTTTAAGCCTGATTTTATAAAAGAGACGATTTCGCCTCTTTTGGAATCGGGCCAAACAAACTCTGGATTTTTCTTGATATGATCCAACAAAAATTTCTGATATTTAGAAAGAGCAAAAAAATAATTTTCCTCTTCTATTTTTTGAATCTCTTTTGTAGGATGAAATTCACATTTTTCTTCATTTAATTCAGTAACTTCTTTAAATGACTCACAGCCTTCACAATAAAATCCTTTATATTTTGCTTTATAAATATCACCATTGGCTTTTGCTTTTAGATAAAATTCTTGCGCAAATTTAACATGATCTTCATCTGTCGTTCTAATAAATCGATCATAAGAAATATTTAGTTTATCCCATTGTTTTTTATCTTCTTTTGCAATTTTGTCAACAAAATCTTTTGGGTCAACCCCCTTTTCTTTTGCACCCCTTTCTACTTTTTGTCCATGCTCATCCGTACCTGTTAAAAAGTATGTTTTATATCCAGTTTGTCGATGATAACGAGCCAAAACATCCGCTAATAATTTTTGATAGGCATGGCCAACATGAATTACATCATTAGTGTAATCAATTGCCGTAGTAATATAATATTTCTTGTCCATATAGCTATTTTATCACGTTTAACGTGTGAACATGCATCTTTTTGATAACTTCTGACCACTTGTTTGCCCATTCCTCAGCCTCCATCTTTTGTAGGGCTAATTTGTAACCTTTAGTATTTAATTGTTTTTCAACTAATTCAATCTCTGAAGTACCTACTTCTAAATTTGTTTTTATATTCTGAATGCTTCTTTTTTTCTTTAACCAATAGGCAATTGCAAGCCTTTTTACATATGTTTCAAGTTCCTTGTCACTAAAAAAATCTTTGCAGAAAGTTCTAAAATCTTCTTTGGTTTTAATATCTTCAAGCGTCTGGAAAAAAGTATTAATTATCTCTCTTTGTAAATGTTGCATATATTTCGATTATTATACCAAGCCCAGCTATTAATACTGCATTTAATATATTTCCAATTCCAAAAAACTTAAAAATTGCAAAAATAGTAAAGCAAGCTGAAATTAAGAATCCTCTTCTAGAGTTACCAAAGATTAATGAGAAGAGGAAAAATAAAAATATAAGTAAATTTAAAAAAAACAAAGGCACAAATAAAGAGAATCTTGGATCAGTGAAATAAACAATGCAAAATAAACTGAAAAATAGGATAAAAGTAAGAATGAGAGAAGGCAAAAAATTCTTTCTTTTTAAAATTTGTTGTTTTCGTATTTCTTTCTGCATGCTATATAATCTTAAGTAATGGAAACATTACTTCTTATTATAATATTAATTGCTGTAATTGTACTTATTACTTTAATATTAAAACAAAAACCCTCAGGAGATCTTATTGAGTGGTTAAAATCAACAAACGTGAGGATAGACGGTCAAAACAAAGCAATTGGTGACAGGCTTGATAATACTTCCAACATAATAAATGACTTACAGAAAAACATAGCAGAATTTAATCAGTTTCTTTCATCACCAAAATTGAGAGGCAATATAGGAGAGCAAGTATTAAAAGAACTTTTAAAACAATTTCTTCCAAATGAATCATTTAATCTTCAATATACTTTTAAATCAGGAGAAAAAGTTGATGCTGCAATTATGACATCTGCAGGAATAATACCAGTAGATTCCAAATTTCCGCTTGAGAATTTTAGAAAAATGCAAAAAGACTTAAGCTTTAAAAAGACTTTTGAGTCAGATGTACGAAAACACATCGACGATATATCAAAGAAATATATATTGACCGATGAAGGAACCTTAGATTATGCTTTAATGTATATTCCATCTGAAGCTGTTTACTACGAAATAGTTAACAGCCAGACACTCTTCGACTACGCCCAATCAAAAAGAATTTTGCCAGTTTCTCCAACAACTTTTTACGCTTACATAAAAGCAATTTTAATGAGTTTTGAGGGACAAAAAATTGAAAAACAAGCAAAAGAAATTTTATCATCTCTTAGGGCTATCAAAAAAGATTATGGAAAAGTTGAAGAAAACTTAGGAATTCTACAAAAACATTTAACTAATGCTGTTAGTATGATGAATAATGTTAGTAGCAGTTTTTCAAATCTTGGGAATAAAATTGATAATACTCATAATTTAGATACACCTGAGGCTAAAAAAATGGTAGAATAAGACACAATGGACGATTTAATTTTAGTTTATACAACTTGGGAGTCTGTAAAACAGGCAAGAGATGCGGGAAAGAAGCTTCTTGAGAAACGAGTTTGTGCTTGTGTAAATATATATCCTGAAATGTACCCAATATTTTTCTGGCCTCCAAAGACGAATAAGCAGAGCTTGGCCAGCTATGCTGGTAAAATAGATGAATCAAAAGAAGTTGTGATGATTGTCAAAACTTTAAAATCAAAATATAAAGAATTGGAAAAAGAAATCTATAAAATTCATACTTATGATATTCCATGTATTATCGCAATTCCAACTTATAAAGTTAATAAAGATTATCTTGATTGGATAAAGGGTGAGATAAAGTAATTTTACTTCATAAGTAATTTGACAAGGTATACATAGAATTGTTATGGTAGTTAGAGAAATGGGGGTGATTAATTTATGATATCAAGTCTAGTTACAGAATTTAAAAACACTATAGTTGCAACAATCCAAGGAACAAGTGATATTTTAACTTCACTTCGTGAGGCAGTTAAAACACAAGTTGTAGGAAGCGTCGGAAATGTTTCCGAAATTGTTGAAGCAAGTATGATTTCCACAAAAGATATTGGAACAACTTTAGTAAGTGTCACAAAAGAAACTGTTTCCACAGCTATAGTGGCAGCTTCTGAAACAGGAGCGGATGCTATACAAGCGGTCTCTAAAGCGGTTGAAGGAGCTATTAAGGGTGCCGTTGATGTTGGTGAAGATGTCGGTACGGTTGCCGTATTTGCCGTTCAAGGTGCAGTAGAAGCAGTTGGAAAATTGGGGAGGGACACTTCCGAAGCAACAAGAGAAGCTGTAGTTTCAGCTGTCAAAACCGCAGATGCAGTAGGTACTGAAGTAGGAAAGTCAGTTAGGGATGCGCTTTTATCTACGGCTTCATTACCAAAGGATGTTGTTGAGTCTGCTATAAAAGGTTAAAATGCCTTTGTGGAAGAGACAGTAAAAAAACTTAACAAGGAACAACTTAGAGCAATTAAACATGGTCAGGGACCATTATTGGTTATTGCTGGTGCAGGGACTGGGAAAACTACTGTAATTACAGAAAGAATTAAATATTTAATTACAAAAGGATTTGCAAAAGCAGAGGAAATTTTAGCTCTTACCTTCACCGAGAAGGGTGCTGCTGAGATGGAAGAAAGAATTGATGTAGCTGTTCCATTGGGATATGGAGAAATGTGGGTTTCTACGTTCCATTCTTTTTGTGACCGTATTTTACGTGACAATGGTATTGATATTGGATTATCAACAAATTATAAACTAATGACAACTGCCCAGTCTGTTGATTTGGTAAAGAAAAATTTGTTTGATTTTAATCTAGAATATTTTAGACCCATGGGGAACCCATGTAAATTTATAGAAGGATTATTACAACACTTTAGTCGTTTGCAAGATGAGAGCATAACTCCAAAAGAATATTTAAAATACGCAGACAAATATATAAATGAAGAAATATTAGATGTTACAAAGTCAAAAGAATTGGCAAATGCTTACAACGAGTATAACGAGTTGAAATTACAAAATAACGTTTTGGATTTTGGAGATTTAATAACTTACGTAATTAAATTATTTAAGGACAGACCAAATATATTAAAAAAATATCAAGAAAAATTTAAATATATTTTAGTTGATGAATTTCAAGATACTAACTTTGCCCAAAATGAATTAGTTAACTTACTCGCAGAGAAAAAGAGAAATATTACAATCGTTGGAGATGATAACCAAAGCATTTATAGATTTAGAGGAGCTGCAATAAGTAATATTATTCAATTTAAAAAAACATATTCTGATGCAAAAATTGTAACTTTAAATCAAAATTATAGATCAACACAAAAAATACTAGATGGTGCATACAAATTAATTAAACACAATGACCCAGATACTTTAGAATATCAATTAGGGATATCAAAAAAACTCAAAGCGGTAAACAATAAACAATTAGAGGATGTAAAGTTTATACATACAAAAACAGGACAAGAAGAAGCAGAAAGAGTTGCCGAGGAAATCCTTCGACTAAACGCTCAGGACAAGTATAAGTGGAGTGACATGTCTATTTTAGTTAGAGCCAATAATCATGCTGATAGTTTTATTCGTGAATTTGAAAGACAGAATATTCCGCATCAGTTTTTAGGTCCAAGTAAACTGTTTGAGAAAGAGGAAATAATTGATCTAATTTCTTACCTTAAAGTATTATATAATCCAGAGGATTCGGCTAATTTATATAGGTTATTATCTTCAGATATTTTTGATATCAATAGTCTTGAGCTAATAAAAATTGCAACTAATGCAAAAAAGAATAGCCTGTCTATTTTTGAGGTAATTGCGGATAATACTGATGAAAAAATTATTAATTTATTAAAGTTAATAAGCAGACACCTAGCGGTGATAAACAAAGAAACTGCAGGTTATATATTATATGAATATATTAACGAAGTCGGGATTTATAAAAAGATATTAGAAAACAGTGAAGACACAAAGGCTAAAAACATTGCAAAGTTTTTTGACAAAGTAAAAAAGTTTGAAGAAGAAAATACAGATGCCGGAGTAGTAGCAGTTGTAGATTATATTGATTTACTTACAGAAGTAGGAGAATCTCCAAGTGTTACTGATGGTGGTTGGCAGGAAAATAATGCTGTTAATATTCTAACAGTTCATAGTTCTAAAGGGCTTGAGTTTCCTGTTGTATTTTTGGTAAATTTAGTAAGTGAAAGATTTCCAAGCAGAGAACGTCATGAACAAATACCAATACCAGATAAATTAATCAAAGAGTTGCTTCCTAAAGGTGATTTTCATTTACAAGAAGAAAGAAGACTTTTCTATGTTGGAATGACAAGAGCAAAAGAAAGATTGTACTTTAGTGCCGCAGATTATTACGGGGATGGAAAGAGATCGAAAAAAATAAGTCCGTTTGTTGCAGAATCTCTTGGTGAAACAACCAACATACAAACTACAAAACAGTCGTTAGCTATTAGTCTTTCGCCATTAGTTTCAAGACCAAAGACCAATGACCAAAAGCCAATGACTGTAAGTTATCTCTCCGTCAGTCAGATTGAAACTTTTAAAACTTGTCCGATGCATTATAAATTGAAATATATTTATAAACTTCCTACACCATCGTCTGCATCAATTTCATTTGGAGTTTCGATTCACAACACATTAAAAGATTATTTTGATAAAAAAGTAGATATTTTAAAATTATACAAACAAAATTGGATAGAAGAGGGTTATCAAAATAAAAAACATAAGCAAGAATTTTTTAAAAAAGGCGAGAATTATTTATTAGGATTTATAAAGAACGGCTATGATCCAAAAATAAAAACGATTGCTTTAGAAAAAAAATTTACGTTAAAAGTTAATAATGAATTAAAGATAGGAGGAACTATTGATAGGGTAGATGAACTTGGTAAAGGAAGATATGAAATAATTGACTACAAAACTGGAGCCAGTATTCCTACACAGAAAGAAGTTGATAAAGATATGCAACTTTCATTTTATGCATTAGCTGTTTCAAATTTATATAATGCAAAACCAGAGGATATAAAACTTTCCCTTTACTATCTCGATGCGCAGCAGCGGATAACAACAAGAAGAACAAAAGAGGATTTAGAAAAGTTAAAAGAAGAAATATTAGAAATTAAAAAAGAAATAGAAGAAAGTGACTTTAAATGCAATAACGGCTTCTTTTGTCATGGAAAATGTGAATACTCAATGTTTTGTAAAAGTGAATAATTTATTGCATACTTAATTAGTGTTAACTAAGATTTTATCTGCATCCCACTTTGGGTTAGAGCCAAACCTTATTGAGGTTGAGGTTAATGTTTTTAAAAAAGGGTTTCCAGGGTTTTCAATAATTGGCCTTCCAAACAAATCAATTGAAGAAGCAAAAGAAAGAGTAAAAACCGCTTTAATTAATTCAGATATAGAAATTCCCAACATAAAGATAGTTGTTAATCTTGCTCCAGCCGATATTCCCAAAGAAGGATCTTTATATGATTTGCCAATTGCCGTTGGAATACTTGCATCACTTGGCAAGGTTAAACTACCAGAAGAAAAGTCATTTTTTTACGGTGAACTTTCTCTTGATGGAGGACTTCGACACACAAAAGGAGTTTTTCTATTAGGTCTTGCTGCAAAAGCTCTTAAAATTAAAAATTTATTTGTACCTTTTGATTCTGCCAACGAAGCGGCAGTTTTATCTGGAATTAATGTTTACCCTGTTAAGTCATTGTTGGAATTAATTAGTC
>Ga0180009_10007377_pt1 | contig 11252 bp, 8 predicted proteins | sample OS_PC_MetaG_FD_123537 | JGI IMG/M metagenome (GOLD analysis project Ga0180009, IMG submission 123537) | Groundwater microbial communities from the Aspo Hard Rock Laboratory (HRL) deep subsurface site, Sweden - OS_PC_MetaG | ecosystem: Environmental > Aquatic > Deep subsurface > Groundwater...
AACAGTTATAAAGTTTCAAGTTCCAAGTTTGTCAAGTTACAAATCCATGATATACTCGGCAGAAAAGTTCAAACTCTTGTTAATGCGCCAATGTCTGCGGGAGAGCATGAGGTAACCCTTAACGGCAGCAATCTCCCCAGCGGCGTTTACACATACACACTAAAAGTAAACGAATTCTCCCAAAGCCGTAAGATGTTGCTTTTGAAGTAATTTATTGCTTCGAAAGTAATCCCGCATTCTTTTTAGCGGGGCTGTTGATCAAATAATATTCTGTTGAGCCACGAAGTCTCAAAGGCACGGAGGGCTGACACTTCAAATTCCCGAAGTTTAAAATTCCAAAATTATTCGTTAGACTTCAGAAATTTATTACCTCCGGAGAAATTGAGCGCTAATTATCTCACGCCATAATTATTTCTAGCTACAAACACTCATTGAATTTTTAGTATATTTGAAGCCTTATTGAAATCAATTTAGGAAAGTTGTGGGGAAAGAGAAATTTATAGTTACTTCTGCGCTGCCGTATGCCAATGGTCCAATCCATCTTGGGCATTTGAGCGGGGCATATCTTCCGGCTGATATTTTTGTGAGATACAAACGATTGACCGGCGCTGATATTTTGTACATTTGCGGTTCAGATGAACATGGCGTTCCTATTACAATTACCGCAGATAAGGAAAAAATTACACCGCAGGAAGTAATTGACCGTTTCCACAATTCAAATAAAAATGCATTCGAAAAATTCGGAATGAGTTTCGATATTTATTCGCGCACAAGTCTGCCGATTCATCATGAGACTGCACAGACTTTCTTCAAAAGTTATCATACTCAAGGACTGCTTACTGAACAGAAATCTCTTCAATTTTATGACGAAAAAGCAAAAATGTTTTTACCCGATAGATACGTTGAAGGCACATGCCCCAAATGCGGATACGAAGAAGCAAGAAGCGATGAATGCGAAAAGTGCGGGTCACTTTACGATCCAAAGGAGCTTGTAAATCCCAAAAGTAAAATTTCGGGCGAGTCGCCAAAATTGAAGGAAACTTCGCATTGGTTTTTCCCCCTCGGAAAATTTCAGGAAAGACTTAAAAAATATGTTGATGAGCAAAACAAAAAATTTAACTGGAAAGATAATGTTGCGGCTTACTGCAAAGGCTGGTTCAAAGACGGTTTAAAAGATAGAGCGGTAACAAGAGATTTGGATTGGGGCGTAAAAGTTCCTCTCGAAAACGCTGATGGCAAAGCGCTTTATGTTTGGTTCGAAGCGGTTTTAGGGTATATCTCCGCAACAAAAGAATTATTTGCAAAGCGCGGCGAAGACGATGAGTGGAAAAAATATTGGCAGGATGAAAATACACGATACATTGCTTTCATCGGTAAAGACAATGTTGTGTTTCACACAATTATTTTTCCCGCAATGCTGATGGCTTGGAATGACGGAAACAAAGAAAAATTTCTTTTACCCGAAAATGTTCCGGCAAATGAGTTCCTGAATTTTGAAGGGAAAAAGTTTTCTAAATCGCGCGGCTGGGGAATAGACGTGGAAGAATTCTTAAATCTCTTTCCGGCAGATTCGCTGCGTTATGCGCTTGCGTCGAACTTACCCGAAAATAAGGACACAGATTTTTACTGGAAAGAATTTCAATTAAAGAACAATTCTGAACTGGCGGATATATTTGGAAATTTTATCAATCGCACTTTTACTTTTGCGCATAAACATTTTAACGGGCAGGTTCCGGAACTCGGGCAATTAAAGCCGATTGATAATGAAATGATTCAATTCTTAAACGATGCGCCTCAAAAAATTGGAAACCTTCTTGATACTTACCATGTAAAAGATGCAGTTTTTGAAATTATGAATGTTGCCCGCGCGGGGAATAAATATTTTAACGATTCCGAACCATGGAAATCAATTAAAACCTCCAAAGAAGAATGCGGAACAACAATAAATATTTGTCTGCAAACTATTTTTACGCTTGCAGAATTATTCGAGCCCGTAATTCCGTTTAGTTCTAGGAAAATATTTTTAATGCTGAACACTCGAGCAGTAAAATGGAGCGAAAGCGGAAAAATGAATTTGAATTCCGGTCATAAAATCGGAGACGCTTATATTCTGTTCACCAAAATTGAAGATGCGGTTATAGAAACGCAGATAAGCAAACTTGGCGTAACTAATGAAATTGCGGAATATAATCCCGTACAGATTGATTATGAGCAATTCCAAAAAATAGATTTACGCGTCGCAAAAGTTTTGAGTGCAGAAAATATTAAGAAAAGCAATAAGCTGCTAAAACTGGAAGTTGAGTCGGTTGGCGGCAAAAGGCAGATAATTGCCGGAATTGCAAAACATTACAAACCTGAAGATATTGTTGGAAAAAGAGTCGTGATAGTAGCCAACTTGAAACCCGCAAAGTTGTTCGGATTGGAATCGGAGGGAATGGTGCTTGCAGCCGAAGATAAAAACGGAAAACTTGAATTAGTAAGCCTCTCGGATGAGATTGCAACTGCCTCGAAAGTTAAATGATTTTCCACTGAATTTTAGAAGATGTTATCAATAAATAGAGTTACAAGAAATAAGACGATTAAACTTTCCGGCAGCGATGAAAACCGTTTAGCGGCAAAGTGCGTGCAACTAAAAAGTAAAACTACGGCAGATAAGATTCTGGATAAAACAATTAATCAAAATCTATTTGAAGCCGCTGAATTTTTACCGGAAGAGTTTGTAGATCTTCTATTTATTGATCCGCCTTACAATATGAATAAGGAATTTAATTCAACTAAATTCAAAGGGACATCAATTGAGGAGTACTCAGAGTGGATTGATTCATTCATAAAGAAATTATTGAAATGTCTAAAACCAGACGCATCAATATATTTTTGTGGAGACTGGAAATCTTCCACTTCAATCCACACGATATTAAATAAATATTTTAAAGTGAAAAATAGAATTACTTGGGAGAGAGAAAAAGGGCGCGGAGCAAAAGTGAACTGGAAAAATAATTCCGAAGATATCTGGTTTGCTGTCAACTCCGATAATGCTTACTTTGACTATGAAGCCGTAAAAATCAAGCGTCAGGTAATTGCGCCCTATAAAAATACAAACAGCGAACCTAAGGATTGGACTGCGGAAGCCGAAGGGAATTTTAGATTAACTCACGCATCAAATATATGGACGGATATTTCTGTTCCGTTTTGGTCAATGGCAGAAAATACAGAGCATCCAACGCAGAAACCGGAAAAACTACTTGCTAAAATAATTCTAGCGAGTTCCAAACCGGGCGACGTTGTGATGGACCCGTTTTTAGGATCGGGAACGACTTCCGTTACGGCTAAAAAACTCGGACGGAATTATGTTGGAATAGAAATAGATAGAAGCTTTGCCTGCCTTGCCGAAAAGCGGCTTGAACTGGCAGAAGTGGATAAAACGATTCAAGGCTTTAACGATGGAATTTTCTGGGAAAGGAATACCGGCTCGAATGTGAGAAGCGCTCCCTCAATTCTTAAGGTAGACTCAAGACAAGAAAAATTCCATTATTGATTTTGACTTTTTGTGTAGGTAAACTAAATTAATAAATATCAATAAATTTGGAGGACTAAATCTAATGCGATTTGGATTAAACATAGTTGTTGCAGTATTGTTAGCTTTAATTTTCACTTCATGCTCACCGGAACATTCCAAGATCGTTTTAGTTGACTACGGCGATTATAATATTTCCATGGAAGAATTTGAGCAAGCTTATGCCAAAAATGTTGGCGGACTTGAACAAGCGAAAAAAGATTCTGTAGAAAAATTTAAAGACTTCTTGAATCTATATGCTAATTATAAAATGAAGTTACGAGATGCCGCAGTCCGCGGATACGATAATAATGATGATTTACAATATGAACTTGAGGATTACAGAAGGAAAGTCGGATCAACATATATCATCGAGAAAAAAATTATCGAACCCGGTCTCAGAAAATTCTATGATGAAAGAATGGAAGAGTATCGCATAAGTCATATAATGATTATGCCGGATTCAGGTTCATTCCTAAAAGCCGAAAAGAAGGCAAATCAAATTATAGAAATGATTAACAATGGCGCAGATTACGCGCAATTAGCAAAAGAATATTCCGAAGATAAACATACAAAGGATGATGGCGGAGATATTTATTGGGTTACCGCAGGACAGATTATAAGCGTATTCGAAGATGCGGCGAAAGCAACTAAAACTGGAGAAATTTATCCCGAACCGGTTCAAACGCAATTCGGTTATCACATAATAAAAGTAACTGACCGCCAGCCAAGAAAACCTAGCGTAAAGGCAAGCCATATACTTGTTAATTTTAAGAATGCCGACGGAGTAATTGATACTGCCGCCGCTCTTGCTGAAGCAACGGAATTGAGAAATAAATTGCTTAACGGCGCTGATTTTGCAGAACTTGCCAAAAATCATTCGGATGATGAAGGTACGGCTCTTGGCGGAGGGGATTTAGGATCCTTTGAAAGGAAAAAAATGGTTAAACCTTTCGATGAAGCTGCCTTTAATTTAAAAGTAAATGAAATTTCGGAAGTGATTGAATCGAATTATGGTTTTCATATAATTCAAGTAACCGAAATTGGAAAGAACCCTTCTTTTGAAGATGAAAAAACTAATTTGCGGGATCAGTATAAACGCACAAGATACGAAAAAGAAAAAATGGCTTTTGCCGATACACTTCGAAAGAAATTCGATTTTCAACTAGATACAATGTTGATGGATGAAATTGTTAAGGAAGCCGATACGATTAGATTTAATGATAGTTATTTGAACAGCAAACTAAGAGCGAAATATAAGGATAGAATGATTTTCTCGCTTAACGGCAAACCGGTTGTAATGGATAGTATTTATGCCTATTCCCAAACAGAAAAAAAATATACCGACCGTTTGATCAACGAAAAATTCATGAATGTCTTTGCAACTGAACTTAGTGAAAAAATTGCATTTGAAGAATATGCTGGAATTCTTGAAAAAGAAGACCCAGAATTCGCACGATTAATGGATGACTACAAAAACGGAATTTATATTTTCAAAATTCAGGAAGATGAAATCTGGAATAATGTAAAAATCGACAGCGCTGATGTTTATGCATATTATGAAAAGAATAAATCTAATTTCACTTATCCTGATAGAGTAGACTTCAGTGAAATTTTATGCAGACAAGATTCATCTTCACAAAGAATTTATAATCTTGTAATGAACGGTGTTAATTTTGATTCGCTTGCGAAAGAGGAAACTCAAAGAGGCGGATTCAGAGCCAAATCCGGAAAGCATGGAATGGTTGAGGTTTCTTCCGGTGAATTAGCGGCAAAAGCATATTCACTCACAGATGCTGGAGAAATTTCCGAACCATTTAAGACAAAGGATGGATTCTCCATTATTAGATTGAATGCTAAAGACCCGGCAAGAAATAAAACATTTGAAGAAGCCCGTCCGGAAGCCGCAAGCGCATTTCAAGAGCTTGAAAGCAAACGGCTGGAAAGTGAATATCTTCAAAAACTTAAAAACACATATCAACCAAATTATTATTACGAAGAATTAACACGTGCTTTCAAAGAAAATAAATAATGGTTTGCTTCTTTTTGTAAGCGTGCTGTTTTTAATTGGCTGCGAAGAAGAGAAGAAAGATTTTAAATTCGCGGCGAGGGTCAACGATAAGTATTTGACCCTCGGTGAATTGGACAAATACACCGAGGAAGATGTTTATAAGAGCAAATTTAAATCCGAATACGTTAGGCAGTGGATTGAAAAAGAGCTTCTTTTCCAAATTGCTGCCGATGAACATCTTACCGAATCAGAAGAGTTTATGCAACTTGTTGATTTTTCAAATAGAGAACTTGCAACGGCTTTGTATTTGAAATCTTATTACAAAAATAATCCGGTGAATGTTGTTTACAACGAAATTCTGGATTACTATAATAAAAGAAGAAGCGAATTTAAATTATCGGAAAATGCGTACTTCTTGAATATAGTCCATTTTAAGAACAAAGAAGCTGCGCGGCTTTTTCGGCTAAAAGCGATGGCTGATATGTGGAATAATTCTCTGAGCGATCCGGCTTTTAAAGAATTAATATCTAATAATGCGGAGGGGATATTTTTGTACGAACATCAAATTCAGCCGATGCTGCTTCTGCGAAGCGTTAGGAATTTACACGAAAAGGAAATCAGCATTACGCTTAATACGGAACCTCAAATTTATACTGTTGTTCAATTACTAAAAAAGATTGATAGTGGAAGTATCGCCGAAATCAATTATGTTAAAAATGAAATTGAAGATAGAATTATTGCCTTTAAGCGCAAAGAGATGTATAAAAATTTGATAGATGATTTGTATTCCAAATATGATGTAGAAATTAATAGGGACTTTAACTAATGAAGAAAATATTTTTTATAACGCTTCTCGCCTCGTATTCAATTTTTGGTCAAGAGGTTCTCGATAAAATTGTTGCAATTGTTGATAATGAAATTGTACTGAAATCCGAATTAGATTTTCAGGTAGCATTGGCGGCTGCTCAAAAAAATCTCGATCCAAAGGATGAAAAGATCAGGCGGCAAATCATCGAAGGAATGATAATTGACAAATTGTTGTATGCTCAGGCTGAGTTGGATTCCATTACAGTAACCGATGACGAAGTAGATCAGCAGCTTGATATGCAGATGAATTATTTCATCCAGCAATATGGTTCGCGCGAAAGAGTTGAAAGCACTTACGGAATGAGCATTGAAAAAATTAAAAGAGAGTTCCGAAACGACACCAGAAAAAATATGATGGCTGAAAGAGTTAAGATGCAAAAATTCGGAACGATTGACGTCTCGAGAAGAGAAGTAACTGAATTTTTTAATTCTTATAAGGATTCGCTTGGCGTGATTCCTGAAAAATTTAATATCTCGCATATTTTTATCAATCCAACTCAAACAGAAAAAGTTAGAAAAAGAGCAAAAGATTTAGCTAATAGTTTATTGGATTCAATCAAACTGGGTTCTGATTTCGCAGAACTTGCAAAGAAATTTTCCGATGATCCGGGAAGCGCCGCGCAGGGCGGAGATTTGGGTTCGGTTAAGCGCGGTGTGTTTTTCCCCGAATTTGAATCAGTTGCGTATTCATTAAAGCGCGGTCAGCTTTCGGATGTTGTTGAATCACCCGTTGGATTTCACATCATTCAATTGATTGATAGAAAAGGCGAGTCAATTCATACAAGACATATTCTTGTTAAGATTAAAAATGATGACGAAGCAGATCTAAAATCCATTGAGTTCTTAACTGAATTACGCGATAGTATTACTAAAAATGAAAACACATTTGTGTTTTATGCTAAAAAGTACAGCGACGATAAAGAAACTGCAGGCTTCGGCGGCGAGCTTGGTAATTTTGAAATCAGCCAATTGGATAAGTCACTTCTTGACCAGGTGTATAAATTAAAGGAAGGCGAAATCGGTTTCCCGAAAAGGCTTCAGGTAAATCCAACTACGTATGGCTTTCATATTGTTAAATTGACGAAACGAACTCCTCAGCACTCACCAACTATTGAAGAGGATTTTGAGGAAATAAAAAAACTTGCTCAATTTCAAAAGAGAGAGAAAAATTTTAGAGAATGGGTAGAAGAACTAAAGCAACAGCTCTATTGGGAAATTAAAATCTAAGGCGAAAATTTGAATTCAGAATTAAAGAATAGTTCCGACGTTGAACTGGTAAATGAATTAAGTTCTTCAATAAAACAAATTAAAAAGGAAATCGCAAAGATAATTGTTGGGCAGGATGATATAATCGATAATCTGCTCATTAATATATTTGCGGGCGGTCACTCACTATTAGTTGGAGTTCCAGGATTAGCAAAAACTCTTTTAATAAAAACGATTGCAGACGTTCTTGACCTTGAATTCAAACGAATTCAATTTACGCCGGACTTAATGCCGGGCGATATTACTGGAACTGAAATTCTTGAAGAGAATCAATCCACAAAGAAAAGAGAATTTAGATTTATTATGGGTCCCATATTTGCAAACATCATTCTAGCGGATGAAATTAACCGAACGCCTCCAAAAACTCAAGCCGCGCTATTAGAAGCAATGCAGGAACACAAAGTTACTGCAGCCGGAGTTAGCTATAAATTAGATGAACCTTTTTTTGTGCTTGCAACTCAAAATCCAATTGAGCAGGAAGGAACTTATCCGCTTCCCGAAGCACAATTGGATAGATTCATGTTCAATCTTTGGCTTGACTATCCTTCATTTGAGGAGGAATTACAAATCGTAAAGAACACCACCTCAGATATGGCGCCGGAATTATCTAAAATTCTTTCAAAGGAACAATTACTTAAATTTCAGAAACTCGTTTGGAGAATTCCCGTTGCCGATAATGTAATAGAATATGCGGTTGGGATTGTAAAAAACACTCGTCCATCGAACAGTAACTCAAATAAACAAATCAACGATTGGGTAAACTGGGGCGCTGGTCCGCGAGCTTCTCAGTATTTGATTATTTCCGCTAAAACAAGAGCTATATTTAATGGAAGATTTACGCCAAATATTGATGACGTTAAGGCTTCTTTGTTACCGGTTTTAAGACACAGAATTATTCCTAATTTTAATGCGGAAGCGGAAGGAATAACCTCAATAGAAATTGTTGACAGCTTAATCTCTGCAATGAAATAACGATAAAATTAATTTACGTAAAACTTCAATTGAGAAAATATTCTAAAATATTTAGTGTGCTGTTTTTTATTTCCTTTATTTGCAATGCACAAAATGACAGCTTGAGAATAGTGTCGATTGCGGCTGTCGGCGATATAATGCTCGGAACAGATTTCCCTAAAAATAGATTACCTAAAAATGACGGCAGCGCTTTGCTGACTGAAGTTGATGATATTCTCGCATCACATGATTTAACCATCGGGAATCTTGAAGGTGTTCTACTCAATGGCGGAAAACCGAAAAAGAAATGTAAAGATTCCACGCTGTGTTATTTGTTTAGAACGCCTACGAGATTTGTAAAAAATCTAGAGAAAAGCGGATTTGATTTTATAAGTCTCGCAAATAATCACTCTCACGATTTTGGCGAAGCCGGGGCAGATACCACACAGAAATATCTGAGGAATGCAGGGATTCAATATTCAGGTGTATTTAATACATTCGGTTTCAAAAAAGTGAATGATATTAAAGTAGCCTTTGCAGCGTTTGCGCCTCACTCCAATTGTAATCCTATGCTCGATTCAATTTTCGTGGGTAACACAATTAATAAATTGAAAAAGGAAAACGACATCCTAATAGTTTCTTTCCACGGCGGTAAGGAAGGTCTTGATGCGATGAATGTTGCAGATTCTATGGAGATGTTTTACGGCGAAGAAAGAGGAAATGTTTACCAATTTGCTCATTCGGCAATTGATGCAGGCGCCGATCTTGTAATCGGTCATGGACCGCACGTTCCTCGCTCAATTGAGCTATATAAAAATAAGTTGATTGCCTACAGTCTTGGAAATTTTTGTACTTATGAAGGATTTAGTTTGGGAGCGGCTAAAGGAATTGCCCCGCTATTAAGCGTAAATATTGATGATAAAGGAAATTTTATTAATGGAAAAATTATTTCATGTCTGCAGAAAAGACCAAAGGGTCCCGTCCCCGATGACTCGAATAAAGCTGCTCGGTTGATTAAAAAATTATCGAAAGAAGATTTCCCGAATTCAGCTCTTTTGATTTTTGATGATGGAAGAATTGAGCGGAAATAATAACTAGCAGAAGTTTCCCATTACAATTAAAGGAATGATGAAAAAGAAAAAAACGACTCTTACGGTATTTGCGGTTCATATTTTAGGACTAATATTTTTAGTTATTCCACAGTGTTCGCAGAATGAAAATGGCGGGAATACAGAATCAGCGGTTCCTCAAAATATTAGTCAGAATAAAACAGAGGGAATTCCGGATTCTCTTGATGAACATCAATCAAAAATTAATAAAGGCGAAACTCTTTCGGATATCCTGCTTTCCTTCGACGTTCCGTTCACAACAATTTCCAAAATCGTGAGAGCTTTCAATCAGGTTGATGATGTAAGGAAGATTCAGCCTGGGAAAAATTACTCGGCATTTTTTGAGAACGATTCTGTTTATAAGTTGAAATACTTTTTATATGAGAAAGATCCGGTGAATTATATTTTGGTTTCGATGGATGATACAATTAAAGTGACCATCGGTGAAAAGAAAGTAGAAACTAAGGAGAGAAGAGTAAGCGGAGTTATAAATAGTTCACTTTACACCACATTAAAAGATTTAGCTGTAAGCGACAAATTAGCTCTGTCTTTATCGGAAGTATTTGCCTGGCAAATTGATTTTTACAGGATTCAAAAAGGAGATACTTTCAAAGTAATTTTTGAAGAAGAATTTATCGATGGAAAATTTATTGGCATTGGCAAAATAACTTCAGCAGATTTCGTACATTGGGGCGAAAAGTATTATGCATTCTATTTTGAGCAGGACGGAGACGGCGAATATTTTGATGAAGAAGGGAAAAGTCTTAGGAAAGCATTTCTAAAAACTCCGGTTAAGTTCAGCAGAATTTCTTCGGGATTCAGTAATAGAAGATTTCATCCGGTCTTAAAAACTTATAAAGCTCATTTGGGAACAGACTTCGCAGCTCCGACCGGAACACCAATATTTTCTGTTGGTGACGGCGTTGTAATTGAAGCAGGTTATAAAGGAAATAACGGGAACCATGTAAAAATTCGTCACAACGGTACATACACTACACAGTATCTTCACATGTCTAAAATTAAAACCGGTATAAGATCGGGAGTAAAAGTAAAACAGGGGCAGGTAATTGGATTTGTAGGTCAAACCGGTTTAGCTACGGGACCACATGTATGTTTCAGATTTTGGAAAAACAGAAATCAAGTAAATCATAGGAAAGAAAAATTCCCTGCATCACATCCTGTTAAGAGTGCCAATATGGAAAACTATCTTAATACCATGAATCATTTAAGAAATCTTTTAAGCTTTATCTCAATTGAAAAAACAGAAATAGCTAAGCTATAATAGAAGTGCATAAATTATTAGAAAAATTGAATAATCTTAAACATGATGCAGAACCAGCGTGGGGAAAAATGACTCCGCAGCATATGATTGAGCATGTTGTTTTAACGTTCCAAATAAGTTACGGTAAAATTAAAGTTGAATGTAGTACGCCTCCGGAAAAATATCCATTGATGAAAAAGATTCTTCTAAGCTCTCGCCCTCTTCCAAAAAATT
>Ga0180009_10007378_pt1 | contig 11248 bp, 15 predicted proteins | sample OS_PC_MetaG_FD_123537 | JGI IMG/M metagenome (GOLD analysis project Ga0180009, IMG submission 123537) | Groundwater microbial communities from the Aspo Hard Rock Laboratory (HRL) deep subsurface site, Sweden - OS_PC_MetaG | ecosystem: Environmental > Aquatic > Deep subsurface > Groundwater...
AGCCAGAGTCGGTCATGTACTAATCCGGCACCTTCATGTGGTGGATCCGGTTGTTCGGGAAGCGCCACGCAAGCCTGCGGTACTGTAAATGGTGGCTGGTCAGCATGGAGTGCGTGTCTTTCAACGTGCGGACCGGGTACAATAACTCGTACCTGCTCAAACCCCTACCCTGCTTGTAGCGGAGTGGACTGTTCCCTTCTTGACGGTGGTAATTATTCTCAAGCCTGTAACGCAGATCCATCTTTACACACATACACACTAAGTATCACTGTAAAGGAGGCACCTACCGATACGTGCCCCGCAACAGGTACTGTACAGGGTGATACTTTGGTTTCAGTGTATAATGCCGGTAATAATCAAGTTATCTTTTCAGGATATACCCCGGCCAGTGGTGTAATAACTATACCTGGTATTAACATAGCAATTAAAAACTTTAATATACAAGCCTCAAAAACAGTACCCGGACCAAGTCCTGATGTCTACGACTTAAAATGCCCAAGTACAGGTATAGCCTTAGTGTCTGTAAATCCTACTGCCTGTTCAACTCAAAGTGTAGATTTAGGTATCAAGAAACGTCCTAAATTCCCATGGAGTGTTGTTTTAGATGGGGATGTATATGCTATGTCTGTTTCAACTGCGGTTCCCTCAGGTTTGGCAGCTGGTGGATTTACCAACTATCTCATAAACTACCCATCTTCAATTGGGGGTATTGTTCTTGCTAAGGATCTTATACTTACCGATTCATCAAGAGTATACAAGTCCCCGTATGGAGCTTTGTCTCAAAGACTACCATCCACAATTCCCGGTGGAGATGTGGCACTATCCAGATTTCAATTTACTCCTCCAACTCACAGCGGAGTTAAAACTTTAGCTTTGCCATCTTCCGCAAATCCAATCAGGTTTGACTCGGACGTAGTTGTATACAAGGCATCAGTAAATGATTTTAATACATGGCTTACGGGAGCAAATCCCACATATCTGGTGCAACACCAAGGTAAACTTGCCATACTTTACCTTACGGGAGGAAATGATCTTATCTTTTCCCATGGTTTAAGGGCTATTGGTGGTGCCGGAGGTGGAAGGCTTCTTATCATTACAAACTCAAGGGTTAAGATATCAAAAGAAGTCGGATATCCTATCGCGTCATACCAGGCTTCTTCCGATCCTAACATTATGGCAGCTATTATATCCTCAGGGGATATTGTATTTGAGTCCCAGGGCACAAACCCCGGAACTGATATTCCCATTATGGTTTCCGGTCCCCTTGTTTCCAGGTCAACCGTAAAGTTTCAAAGAGACCTTGGGGATACCAACAATGGTTTGTATCCTGCCCAATCAGTAAAGTACTACCCCAAGTTTTTATATGATATATCCTCAACCGAATACACACAAAAAGACATGCCAAACTATACGGGACTTAGGTCCTTTGATGTTCAGTTTGTATTTGATGATTGGAATACTTATCCTTAACTAAGAAACTTATGAATACTAAAATGAAAAACACAAAAGAAAAAGAAAAAGGCCAGGCTCTTTTGTTTGTGGTTGTTGCAGTAACCATTGCACTTTCTGTCGGGGTGTCCGTATCAACAAGGACCCTGTCTTCTCAAAAAAGAGTAGCAAGCTCAGACACCGCTATCAGAGTTGCTAATGCTGCTGAGGGGGGAGCTGAGATGATGCTTGGTCAAAGCTATTCCTTCCTGGCAAGTTTTACTCCCGGTCCTCCCAACTGTGCATCTGTTGGCTTAACCCTGGAGGGTGCAAGTTGTGTACTAACCTATCTTCCTACATCCAAAGATAATATCACCACAAAGGCTAGTGTTAATGCAGTAGGTTTTAGTATGAACACCTCTGACCACTACTGGTTTGATTTAAGTCCCGGTATGGTTAAGGATGTGAGATTAGTAGGATACAGTGACTCAGGATGGTCAGGTTCTAACCATGGTATTTATGTTTGCTGGGAAAATCCAAAAGCAGCAATTTACACTCTTTCTTACAATTCCTCCGGGAACATAAAAAAGGAATGGTTCGTGAGTAACCATTTCACTAACACATCCAACACATCCGGGTTTTCTATAACCAGTCAAAACAACGGACATGCTAAGTATACTGCTTGTGCTTCGATTCATCTTGTTTCCTCCCCATATGGTTTGAGAATCAAAACACTTTATGATTCTACAAGGATCCATGTTTATCCTGGCACAAACGGCAGCTTTCCAACCCAAGGCTACAAGATAATATCAAAAGGTGAGCTTGTTTCCGGAGGAGGAGGTGATGTTAAAGAAACAAGGGTTGTTGCTGTCTATAAATCATTCCCCTACGCTGCTTCCATAATAGATTCCGGTCTTTACTCTGCAGGTGGGGGTATAAATTAAGCTGGAGTGGAAGTAAGCCTTTTGGTAACTCCATTTTTCTTGACATCAACTTCTCCAAACATCATACTTGCAATAAGCAATATTAAGATTTATTGTTGCCCAAATTATGTCTTGTAAGCTTGTAATAAAATTATATTTCTTGGAGGGGGTGAACTACGAGTGAAAAAATCTAAAAGAACTTTAGGAGCTATTAGCGAAGGTTTCACGCTTATTGAGCTTATGATCGTCATTGTTATCATAGGTATTTTATCCGGAGTCTTGATCGCAATCATTAATCCGGTAGCCGCTCAAAACAAAGCAAGAGATGCAAACACCAAAGCTACTATTAACAAGCTGGCATTGGGAGTCTCTTCATTTATAAGTGCAGAAGGCAGGATTCCGGATGAGGTTCAGTTCCTATCAGAGTTTCAAAGTATAGCAGCAAATGGGGCAACATGCTCTACTGCCAGTGCTGCTGATTGCCAATTTAGTATAACGGGAAGTCCACTTCCGGTGGGAGGTACCGCCGGGTGTAGTAATGCTGCTAGCTGGGGAGGTGCAGGAGCCAATCAATGTTATTATTCCTACTGTGGTGGGGATGGTGCTGATGCAACCATAGCGTGTAGTTGGACAACCACCACAACCACCTATAGGATTATTGCTAAAGCCTTTGGTACTGCAAATGTTATTATGTACAGAAGCGCGGATTCAAAAACGTACTCTTGTACTGCGGCTGGTACAAGCTGTATAGCACTGTATTAATTAACTCGATCTGACCTTTTTTTATAGTGCAGTCCTCAAAAAAGGACTGCACTTGGAGTGTAGATGGGAAAATATAGAAGTAAGGAAGGTGGTTTGACTTTAATAGAGCTTATGATTGTGGTTTTAGTGCTTGGTGTTTTAAGTGGTATTTCTATTTCAGTGGTCAACCGGGGCCAGCAGCAGGGTCGCGCAAAAGATGCTGTAAATCTTTCTAGTTTAACAAAAGCGGCCTCAGCAATCGAGTCTTACTATTATGGGGAAGGCAACTACCCGGTAATTACTGCCGCCGACAACGGCAATCCGCTACTCAACTCCACCAATATTTCTTTAGATGTATATCTTAAAACCTGGCCGGATGGGTTTTTCTATCTTTATGATTCAGCGTCAGGCACCTTTGCCGTGTATGTAAAAAGGAATGTAGATGGTAACTTTTACAAATATATTTCTACGGATACCGTAATAAAGTTATGCAATAAGAGTAATTCACAGACCACTACAGTTGTTAGTGCTTGTACAGTGATCCCGTAATAAGGATAATAAAATTATGAAAAGAAAAAAGGAAACTATTCAGGAAGGTTTCACACTTATTGAGCTTATGCTTGTGGTACTGATAATTGGTGTTTTAAGCGGGTTGATGCTTGGAGTCATAAATATTCCTGGTATTCAATCTAAGTCTAGGGATGCCAGACGTATCGGGGAGTTAAAGAGAATTCAAACGGCTCTTGAGCTTTACTTTGCTGACTTTAGAGGATATCCGTCAAAAACAGCATGGCAAGATTTGAGTGTTGCCGGAAATTCCGTATCTTCTGCAATCAGTCCGATCTATATTAACAAGGTTCCCGAGGATCCAAAAAAAGGTAGTAACGCGTCTGCGGGAGTGTCTTGTTTTAACGGCAAAACCGCATATGGCTACTACTATATAACTAACAGTTGTGTCGGATCAGGGTGTTTATCAGGTAAGTATGTTTTGGGAGCTATTATGGAAGTATCTGGCAGCGCAACTAATTATTTGTGTTCTAATCTAGGAAACTGTACTGGAGCCACCCCGGCTATAACTTGCGCATGCGGCGGAGCATATTGTTATGGTGTTGAAAATCCCCTCTAAAAAGTTATTACGCTTTTCAAACCAAGGTGGATTTACTCTTGTTGAACTTCTTGCAACCTCAACCATTGCTTTGATTCTTCTTGCTCTTGCAATTGTCTATTTTAATCCTGCCGAAAGAATCAAAAGAGCACGGGATGGCAAAAGACTTTCTGATATTTCAAAAATTGATCGGGCGATAAGTGAGTTTATGCTTGACAAAAAATATTATCCCGACACGCAAGGGGTGCTAAGATTAAGCACTGCCCTTCCGGAAGGAAGCACCTCTTTAAACAAGTCAAACAAGGGGTGGATTTTTGATAACTTGTCTTCCTACATACCGATGCTTCCAACCGATCCTTTAAATGATGATATATATTACTACTCATATATTCGGGGGAGCAGCGGTTATGAGTTAGACGCAAAGCTTGAGTCAATGGTGGGTGAGATGATAAATGATGGCGGCAATGACAGTTTAATGTATGAGGTAGGCAACAACCTAAATCTAATCTCACCATAGCTTTTATGCTAATATAAATTCATATGAGTCTGCCCAGAAAAACCACATTTTCCGCAGGTTTTACTCTTCTTGAGCTTATGATAGTTGTTACCATCATCGGTATTATATCCGCAGGGCTTATCCCCGCTTTTTCCAATTACATTAGAAGTCAGAATTTAAAACAAGCACAGGAACAATTGAAAAGCGATATGAGGACTGTTCAAAACAAAGCTTTGACCGGAGCCTTGTCAGATCAATTGCTGGGAAGTACATATATAAAATACTGGGGAATTAAATTTGTCAACGGACAGTCCACTTATGATTACTTTGTTTCCATATCCTCCGCAGCCTGCCCTGTCGGTCCGCCCTATGCAGCAGGGGTTTATCAGGGAAAGGGTTCCTTTATGTCTGATTTAAAAATCCAAAATGCTTCGACGTGTGTTTTTTTTGATATAGCAAATGGAGATGTAGTCAGCAGTTTACTATCAGGCGGCTCCGGCTTCGCTTCGGTTGGGTATTCAGCCACAGAGCTGAAGAAAGTGTTTTTTAATAGTTATGGTCTAATTTATTCCACAAATGAATAGAAAAGTACTAAAAAAATACAAACACATATATAAAAATACAAAGGAAAAAGGGATAGCTTTAGTTGAGGTTATTGCAGCCTTGGGAATTGCCGTTATTGTCATAACATCATTGGTTTCTCTTTCCATATCCACGATGAGATCATCCTTAAAAAGCAAACTGCTTTTGGAGGGCTCAAAGATTGCAAACAGGGAAATTGAGCTTGTCAGAGCCTTTAGGGATAATAGCGCAACTTGGGAGGACCCGGGGTTTTTATCCATATTAAGCTGTACATCCAGTCCTTGTTATATGAAAGTTGATGGTTCGGGAATTGCCTCAGGTAGTGCCGTAGATGGAAGCGGAACCGAAGCAATAACCCGTTATTTTACCGTCACAACCAACGCCGGCATTGTTAGGGTTTCTGTATCGGTTACCTGGAAGGTTGGTAATGATACACATGGTGCATACGTTAAAACCGATTTATCCAATTGGCGGGGAAGATGATATGAGAAGAGGGCCTATAAAAAAAATCAAAAATAATATTCAGAAGGGATTTACACTTATTGAGCTTATGCTTGTGGTCGTTTTAATTGCAGTGTCTGTGGGTGTTACAAACGATATTTTAATGTCACTAGTAAGAAGCAATAACAAAACACAAGTTATGACTGAAATTGAGCAACAATCCAATTTTGTTTCATCAAAGATAGAAAGAGAGCTTAGAAACGCCAGGAGCGTATCAACTCCCCTAGCCGGGGCTTTTGGTTCCTCACTTGTTTTTGAGACTAAAGATGGAACCACTATTGAGTACAATGTTGATACTACCTCCGGTCTTATAAAAAGAAAAGTAAATATCGGAGTGTTAACGAATATAACTTCCAATAATAATCCCGGAGGAGTGGTAGCAGCTTGCGGATCCCCTTCTTGTTTTTCGGTTTCCGGGTTTAATCCTCAAATTGTGAATGTAAGCATAAAGTTTTCCCAGGCACAACCGGGTGCAGGCAGTTCTTACTCCGGTCAAACAACGATTCAAAGTACTGTTGTGGTGAGAAATACTTATTAACTTAAATAATTAACCCAATGAAATTTAAAATGATAAAAGAGAAAGGCCAGACGCTTCTGATAATAGTCCTACTTAGCTTTCTTGCCTTGTCTGTTGAGATTGTTGTTTCAAATAGATTTATAAAAACGCTGAGGGATGTTTCAGAATCTGATAATTCTTCAAGGGCAAGAGCAGTAGCTGAGGCCTTGGTAGAAAGACTATTGATTGTTTCAAACGCTACTTTAGGAGATTACATTAATTTTGGCAGTTGTGGGACGGCGTGCTTTCTGGAAATTAACGGGTTCCTTGGACAAGTTGTAAGAGCAGACGCAACCCTTTCTTTTGCGGGGGCAAGTGCAGATCCTTTTGAAATAGCAGGAAAAAACGGCGAGGTTTCCCAAATTACGCTGGTTAGTTACGCGACAAATAGCTCGTTAGATGTTTGTTGGAGCGGGGGGGCATCTGTATACGCTTCATATATTTATGATCAAAGCGGTGTTATAGCGGCCGATATTTACGCTTACAACCCGGTTGGATATACCGGCTACATAAATAATTTTTCGGATGCCATATCCTCACACGGCTATCCGAATTGTTTTACTGTTTCAACCCCATATACCCCAAAGGTATTAAGAATAAGACCTATTAATGTAGATGCTACTATAATTATTGTCCCATCCGGCGGGCACTCACTACCCAGCCAGGGAGTTTTGATAACCTCAATTGGCAGGGCTGGAGACGCTGTCAAGACCGTAAAAGTCTTAAAATCAAGTGCCTCTGCCCCGGAATATATGGATTTTGTAATTTACCAGAAATCAACCACGGATCCGTTGTCTAACAGGCCGAACTAATGTAAAATTCTGTTATGCCCATAATAGGATTGAATATAGGAAAAAGAAGTTTCAGGGCTGTTGAGCTTGACTTCAAAAAGGACAAAATAATCCTAAACAATTTTGGTAATTATTCCAACCCCAAAGTTTCAATGGATCCAAACTCTCAGGATGACTTAGATATGGTGTCACAATCCTTAGAGCAGTTTTTTTCAGAAGTTGGTTTCAGTTCTTCGGATATAATCACAAGTGTCAATGAAACTAATGTTTTCATGAGAATTATTAAACTTCCGGCAATGAACGATAAGGAACTTAAAAGTTCTATTAAGTTTGAAGCAGAACAGTATATTCCCCTACCCTTAGATCAGGTGAATGTTTCGTATCAAAAACTCGAACAGGACTTTTCTGATAAAGGAAAAATGAGTGTTCAAATTGTTGCTGCAAGAAAAGACATTGTTGAAAAATATGTTGAAATACTGAGAAAAGCAAAGTTAACCCCAAAGGCTATCGAACCTGAAACAATAGCTTTAGGAAGAGTTTTGGGAGATACGAAAGAAAACCCCTCGGGTACTATGATTTTGGAGATGGGATATTCAAATTCTCTGATTGTTGTTTGCTACGGGGGATTTGTGAGATTCACAAGGGCAATCCCAATCGGAGGGGATGTTATTACAAAGACGATCATGCAGTCGCTTTCTTTGGATTATGAACAGGCTGAGGAATATAAAAAAGTCTATGGTTTGGATGATTTTCAGGGAGAAGGGAAAGTTGCAGCTGTGATAAAGCCGGTTATTGATAATCTAATTTTGGAAGTTCAAAGGGCTGCTGTTTTCTTCACAAATCACAATCCTTCTGCTAGTATTAAACGAGTAGTATTAAGTGGAGGAACTGCCCTAATGCCAAACTTATTATCTTATGTTGCTAACAAACTTGATCTTGAGGTCATGTTGGCAAATCCCCTAAACAATATTGAGATATCTCCAAAATTGGAAAAGCAAAAACAGACTATTATTGATGAGGCACCGCTGTACTCATCCGTAATTGGTTTGGCTTTGAGGAAAATATAAATGGCCGGAGATATAAATTTAATACCACAATCTGAGGTAGTTGAGCAGATAAAAACTAAGGCTGTAAAAACAAGCACCCTCGTGGCTTTAATCTTTCTGGGTGTTGTAGTTTTGATTTGTACCTACCTTTTTATAGTCACCGGTAGTATAAAAAAACAAATCTCTGCCGCTGATAGTGCGATTGCGTCCCTAAGAGGCAGAATAAATGAGTTATCTTTAGTTGAAATTTCCGCAAGAAATCTTGATAAGAAATACAAAGTTCTGAATACTCTTTTTGCTCAAAGACCAAAGTACTCCGCCTTGTTGGAAGAACTCAACATAAGAAAGTCCAAGCAGATAACAATTGATAGTTTAGATTTAAAGATTGGATCTATGAACATCTCCGGATCTGCTGGAAACTATATCGCAATTGCTGGATTTGTTAATAACCTGCTAGATAAGACTTTTGAGGGTGGAAACGCCAAACTAAAGGAGGTTTTCACAACCGTTTCTCTAAACTCAGTAAGCCTCGAAAAATCCACTAACGAAGTTAGATTTTTTATTGTAGTTAATTACAACGATAGTTTACTTAAACAATGAAATCAGGAGAAAACAAAAAACCAGGTTTAAATATTGACACATCCAAGATAAAGGGGATTTTAATAAACTTCGTAGTTTCTCTTGTTGCGTCCGGTCTGTCACTGCTTTTGATAATACTAATTGGTTACCCGTATTTTAAGAATCTTTCCCATATCAAAGAGGATTTAAGACAAAAAGAGCAATTAAAAAGAGTCCTGAATGATAAAATCGTTATTTTAAACAGACTTGTTGATTTCAAAAGCGTAGTTGACGAAGATTCCAATCTTGTTAATCAGGTATTGGTCAACGAGGCAGAGGTCCCAAGACTTTTGGACGAGGTAAATCAGATCGCCACCAATTCCGGCATGGATGTTACAAGGTTAAGCTACTCCTACGGGGGAGCCGAAACCCCAGATGTTAGCGAGGGTAAGCAGGTTTCTTATAGTACTGTATCAATTGCTTTAGGGACCGATTCGAGTTTTGAACAGTTAGTTGTATTTATGAAAGCAATTGAAAATGCCGCGAGGTTCGCAAGTGTTCCAAACTTTAGATACGCTGCCACAACAACAATCGAGGGGGAAAGTAAACTTGGGGGCAGCTTTTCAATAGAATCCCCATTTTTACTTGTTAAATCAACAGCAGTAACTGACGAACCAGTGGATCTTGATATTTCCAGTCAAAATTTTGTTGACTTCATAAACATGATCAAAGGTTTGAAATTCTATGAGTTTCTAAATCCGAATATTGAGGTTGTGAAAACAGAAACTCCAACGGAAGAAGTAACCACGCCACAAGAGTAAGATTATTTTTCGATTCTTTTTGAATTATCTTTTCTCCACCTATCTATTTCTTTATGATTTCCGTTTAATAGTACTGGCGGGACTTTCACACCCATGAAATTTTCAGGTCTTGTATACTGGGGATATTCGGGAGTCCCCTCATTTTCCTCGGAGAAAGACTCAATTTTAGCAGCATCTTTCTTTTCCAAGACACCGGGCAAAATTCTGGTTATACTTTCCATAATACTTAAAGAAGGAAGCTCGCCCCCGCTTAGAACAAAATCTCCGATTGAAATAACATCGGTTGCCAGATTTTCTTCTACTCTGCCGTCAATTCCTTCGTATCTGCCGCAAATAAGGGTAATTTGGGCGCATTTTGAGAGTTTTCTGGCCGTTTCTTGGTCGTAAGTCTTTCCTCTTGGGGATAAAACTACAATTTTATGATCTTTTGGAAGAGATTGTTTCTCAGGATTAGAAAGTTGTTTTTCTATAACGGCTTTACCGTATATTTCACAAAGTGCGTTGTATATCGGTTCGACCGACAAAACCATTCCCACTCCCCCTCCGTACGTTTCATCATCAACCGAGCCGTAATTATTAACTGAGAACTCTTTTAAATCCCAAAGCTTGTATTGGGATAGTTTTTTCTCAACGGCCTTTTTAAAAGGTAAATTGTTCAGATGTTCTGTAAAAAGTTGGGGAAAGACTGTAATAATATCAAATTTGATCATTTTGTAATGAGTTGCTCTCTTCTAATATCACTGAGATTCTAACGTCATCTTTTATTGCCTTTGCTTTGGCCATGTTTTTGATGCTTTTTATGGTTCTTCCTTCTTTTCCGATCAAAAGTCCCATGTCTTCTTCTGCCGCGCGGATTTTGTATATGAATATGCCACCCTCTTTACCTTCGTCAATTTCGATGGACTCTGGTTTTGTGACTATTTCTTTGATTATATATTCAAGAAATTCTTTCATTTTTCCTCTTTGGGTGCTTCTTCTTGTGGTTCTTTTTCTGTCTTTTCTTTAATTTCTTCCTTTTTTTCCTCTACTTTTTCCTCAAATTTTGACTCCAATGCCGGTGTTTCGGCCTTTTCTCCGCCTTGCGCCTTTTTTGTCACCTGTTTTGGTGTGTATTTTAAGTATTCGTACTTCCCGTCGATTAGTTTTTGAACTGACTTTGTGACTAAAGCTCCATTTTTAACCCATTTTTCAAATTTTTCTTTGTCGTATTTAAATTCCTGTGGGGTTACCGAAGGATTAAAATGTCCTATTAGATCAACAAATCTCCCATTCCTTTTATCACGGGTATTACTTACGACTACCTTATAAGCCGGTAAATTTTTTCTTCCTATTCTTGCTAATCTAATTGTGACTGACATGGCTGGTTGATTTTAGCAGAAGGGGTTTACCCTGTCCACTCTTGCCTTTTTAACTTTGAGAATGAATTTTTTCTAATGCTTGCTCGGCGGCGTCCTGCTCTGCCTTTTGTTTGCTTTTTCCCTCACCAAGACCCCACTGCTCTTCTCCAAGATAAACTCCGACCTTAAAGCTCTTTTCATGATCGGGCCCCCAGGAATCTATGATTTTGTATATCGGTGTTACGCCTGTTCTTTCTTGGGCTTCCTCTTGAAATAATGATTTTGCATCTTTGTACTCTTGATTTTTTACAACCTGATCTATTTTGTACATTAATTCCCTGTTGACAAATTCCCTGCAAACAT
>Ga0180009_10007379_pt1 | contig 11246 bp, 16 predicted proteins | sample OS_PC_MetaG_FD_123537 | JGI IMG/M metagenome (GOLD analysis project Ga0180009, IMG submission 123537) | Groundwater microbial communities from the Aspo Hard Rock Laboratory (HRL) deep subsurface site, Sweden - OS_PC_MetaG | ecosystem: Environmental > Aquatic > Deep subsurface > Groundwater...
GTTAAAGAAATAGCACTTGTGGTATAATTACTTTAGGTGAGTTTTATACAATTAAATAAAAAGGGGGAGCTTCCAAACAAAAGTAAGGGGGAGCCAAACTTTCGCTTGGTTGCTCCCCAAATAAGCACTTTAACAAGGAGGAATAATGGCTGAACAAGAAAAGACAGTTCCCCTCTCTGCGTTGCTGAAAGCAAAGGAGGAGATTGCCAACCTCAAGTCAGAGATAAAAATGGCCAAGGCGAATTTAACGGATGAGGATGAAGTCAAGGACGTTCGAGAATATCTCTTGGAACGAGACCGTGAACTGAATGAGCGTGAGGCGACGCTGGAAAAGCGTCAGGGGGAACTAACTGAGAGGCAGACTACTCTGGATAAGAGGGATAAAGAGGAGTCAGTCAAATCGCTTGCAGCAAAATATAAAGTCGAACTTGATAAAATCAAGGACGCAGATGACCCAGAGAAAGAAGCTCTGAAGATTATCCATGAGCGATTGACTAAGGAGAAGGAACAGCCTCCTGCTCCTGCGGAAGAAGCCTTTGAAAGTGCTCCTGCTGGTGGAATCATCAAGAAACAACCTAAAGACATGGATGATAAAGAATTCGCCAAGCTTGAGCAAAGTTTGAAGGCAAAGTATTATGAAACACAACAAGTAGCTCCCTCTTAAAATTGAATAACGGAGAGAAACTAAAATGATGAAGATAGGCGATTTAACTAATGAATTGAAGCAGTTTTATGACAAGAAACTGCTTTCAAGAGCCGAGCGGGACAATATATTCATAAACTATGGCGTAAAGAAACCTATACCGCCAAGGGGTGGAAAATCTATAGAGTTCCGCAGGTTTGAAAAGATTGTCAATACTTACGTGGCCAGCTATACTCTGGCTGAAGGTAGTGCTCCTGCTGAGACTACGATGACTGTCAGCAATGTTACGGCTACCATTTCACAATACGGCCAGTATGCGAAGGTATCTGATATTCTGCAACTTCAGGGATATGACCCTGCACTTGCTGAGCTTTCGGATATTTTTGCAATCTCAATGGCAGAAGGTCTTGATGTGGCAGTTCGTGATACTCTGAGTGCTGCAACCACAATCCAATATGCGGACACGGCTCATCAGGTGGGTACTTCTGGAACTGGTAGTGTTGGTAGTGGTAATTACTTAGATGCTGCGGAATTGCTTGAGGCTAGGAGAACTTTACGGCGTAATGGCGCACGACCTCCGTATGTCTGTGTGATTCATCCTGATAATTCCAAAGACCTTATGGAAGACCCTGACATCAGGGATGACTTCCGCTATGTCTCTCCTGAGAATATCAGGGCAGGCAATATCGGTCAATGGATGGGGATTCAGTTCGTTGAAACCAACGGGTTGAGAGTTCGCAGTTCGTACGGCATGTCTGGTGCTGACACCTATGAGGTTTTAATGTTCGGTCAGGAGTTTTATGGTATCACCGAGCTTTCAGCGCAAAATGCGAGGATGATAATTCATCCACTTGGAAGCGGTGGACATAGTGACCCGCTTGAGCAGTATTCAACTGTTGGCTGGAAAGCTGCTCTAGCTGCGGTAATCCTGAACAACAGTTACGGTGTCATCATAAACTGTGCAAGCTCTAGGTCAAACGCAGCCTAGACCTAAACGGTGGGGGGAGGCTATTTATTCACCTCCCCTCACAAAGTGAATAACAATGGCAGAATCCCGCAAGGGTAAAATGCTTCCTGCCATTTCAAAAATTTGAAGCATAGAAGGAGAATAAAATGGCTAAACCAAGAAATTTACATTGGAATCCTGTGGCACAAAGATTCGAAAGTGCGGGCAGAGATGGAACGGTCAAAGCCTACATTGGTGAAGGTGGGCTTGGAGCAAAAACGATTACGGCTGAAACTACCTTAACAATGCCAGCATCCACAGTAACTAAAGCAAAACTTAACTCTGAAGTCTATACCATAGAGCATATCTGTTTAACTGGTAATACTAATGACTTTGATAATGAAACGGTCATACTTACTAGGCTCTGGAGTGCTGGGACTGTTGTCAGAGTAGTCTATTTCACGAATGCAGCACTAGGGACAAGCCTTGGTATTGATATTGTGGATGGGGCGACAGATGGGAATGGGACGGATGTCATTGATTCATGCGCAGATAACCTAAGTGGCTCGGATGTTAATAGCCTAACCACACCCTATGCTGTATCAGCAGGTGACTATATTAATGTAACATTTGATGATGTCACCAATGATGTAAGTTTCACTATTGATATTCAGGTCAAAATCCCAGTATCTACAGCAACTTAACAATAGAATAGGGGGTTAATTGAAATCGGTCTATAGTTATGGGCAGGTACAAAGAGTATTGGTAGACGATATATTGACCCCGACTAAAGAAGTATTGGGAGCAGAAAAAATAGGGTTCAGGGATATTCGCAAGCTGATTCAGGTTTACAATGATTTTAAAAATATCCCTGAACCAACTAAGGAAACCTGCCCAGACTTAGGCTCTCACATATTGCTTGACATTAGGGATGATTTTTTTACGCACCTTAACATAGGTGGAATATATCATAGAATGTTCCGCCGGATAATAAACTTTGTTATCGGCAAGAGGGCATACGATAACTTTTACAAAGACTTAATGGATTGGTGGTTTGGTGAAATGCTCAGAAGAGGGTGGGAATTCCCTGGACATAATAGACCATCATCAGTATTGTGGCATACCATCCCTCCAGAGACAAGAAAAAGGTTAGAACAATCTATAGCGAATAGTTACCAGATATTACAGGATAGATTAGGGGTGATACAGGAAAAGTTTGGAGATAGTGAAGAAGGGAAGATACATAAACAAAGCAGATATTCACAATTTGCCAATCGCATACTAACTGATGTAGAGCGAGAAGTAAAAGCATGGGAATAAAAAGGAGGAATGATGGCAACTAGGAAAGCCAGTGTCAAACGCAAGGCCTCAAGAGACTTGAAGCGGGCAACCACACCTGTAGAGGCAAAGGAAATTATCGAGGAACTAAGCAAGGAACTAGAGTCACAAGCAGATAACTTCCCCAAGGGAGGGCAAATTCCTGGGGTAACTTATGGTGGCAATAAGGCTGGTTATACTTATCAGCACTTATGTAAAATGTTCCCAGTAGTATCCTTTACTCCTGATGAGACTATTCCTTTAACTTGGAATGGTGTCTCCGTAATGGCAATTTCAGGGTTGGAGATGCACACGCCCAAATGCTTTAAAGACCTCTATGACAAACACCGCCAAGCGGTAAGAGAAAGTTTTAGGGAGGTAAGGAAACTCAATCCTGACCTTATTATAGATGTTGGCGCTGGCCCATTACCCTCAGAATAACGCCCAAAGATTAGATAAGGAGGTCTAATTATGAATACTAAACCTGGTGGAATACGAGTGGGGATAGACGTACCCCAAATCTTTATCAAGCACATGGGTGCAGGTGCGATTGCTACTAACGGAGTTCAATACTCTGCTGTTGTCAGTTTTAGCACTACGGCAACTGAAGTAACCAGCGAACTTGTTGACCCTGGCTACTCCATGCAACTTGTTGCCCCTATGGAGGTAGGACTTACCCAGAGATTAACTGGTCTTAATGGTAGTCTGATAGGAACTATTGTCTATTATTGGCAAGCCAGAGAAGAATATGTTGACCCTATAGGTACTGCGGGTAATCCTATCTCAAGAACAGGTGGCTGGATAAATATTTCTGGTACTTTTGCTAAAGCTACAGGCACTCTTGTAGCTCTGACTGATACTCTCAGTGGTTATGTGCCGTTAGGCTCAATAGCCAGAGCACCAGTTAGATTACGCTTAATGGCAGAAACATTAGCATCTAACTCTAAAGGTGAGATTAAAAGTTCTAGTTATATTAAACTTACAGGAAATGTTATTCCTGGAACATAAAAATGAAAGCAACTAAACAGATATATCAGGACATGGATTATGTCTGTGACCCTTCATTAGAATTGTATTTGCCTTTGTATCTCTTGGATGGAAGTTCATTTATGTCAAGGGATGCTCATGGGCATTTGTGCGCTGCTACTGGGGCTATATGGACTCCACAAGGCAGAAGTTTTGATGGCACAGATGACTATATCACAATTCCTGACCACGCATCTCTTGATTTAGCAGATGCAATTACTATGATAGCCTGGATTAAAACCTCTTCAATAGTGGGTTCATATAGGATTGTTGATAAATATTCCACCACAGGTTATACCTTAGCGACTAATAATGACACAGTATATATAGGGATAGGAGATACTACCCCAACATGGAAGTATTCTGTTTCTGCTGCACTTCTCAACACAGCTGATTGGTTTCATGTTGCTGGTATTTATGACAAAGTAACCTTGCGTTGCTTTGTAAATGGGCAGGCCAGTGGGACACCAACGGCATGGACTGTAGCAATGGGCACAAATAATGCCGATGTACTTATCGGCATAGACCAGAGTTCAACCGGTGATTTTGTTGGAAGTATTGGTGAAGTCAGGATTTATAATAGGGTGTTATCCTCTGTTGAGGTTATTAACAACTATCTATCTATGAAGTGGAGGTACTAAAATGCCATATTGGAGATGTAATATCCAGTTAGCAATTCCATTGAAAGTTTATGATAATATACCAGCAACTAAAAAGTTAGCAGCGAGAGATGCTATCCGTAACTTGAAAGCCTTAGCTGTCAAAATAAACACAGGACAATCCGAAGAGGAAATGACGGTTAAAGCTAACTGGCATATCTGCCATCATGATGAATCCCCGCCACAACCATGCGGGCCAGAACAAGAAATATAATTAAGAACTTAATAGAGGTATGGATGGGGAGGAGGAAGATGGAAGGAGTTAAAATTGAATATTCTCTTGATAAGTCCGCTGGGATTTCCTATAAATCCCAAGATAAGTTATGCGGGGATTGAACGGTTAGTTTATTATTATACCTGCGAACTAAGCAAAACTCATCAAGTCTCAGTTATGGCTCATTCTGATAGTGTATTCCCAGAGCCTATCAAAAATTATCATTATAAGCCTCGGCCGAATGAAGATTCAATCATGGCGGAATTACAGCAATTCCGTATCTATCAATCTATCCTCAGAAGTTTTGATGTAATCCATGATTTCTCACATCAGCATCTTACCGCCAGATTTATGCCCAATATGCCTACTCTTAATATTTTCTGGCACGCTCCTTGTTTAGCACAATACCCTAAAGCCTCGTATAATATCATTGCCTTGAGTAAATATGCGGAAAGGGAATTTGAGAGAGTATATCATCAAAAAGCTAGATACCAGCAATCAATCTGTATTGATACCTCAAAGTATAAACTTTCTAATAGACATCGCAATGACAGGTTCTTTGCCATCGGCAGACTAGGGATAGAAAAAGGACATCATTTGGCTATCCAGATATGCCGGCAAGCAGGAGTACCACTGGATATAATAGCTGCCAGAGGCACTGAGATGCAAAATAAGCCCCTTAGTGAATATGAGCAGATGATTTACTCACAATGCGATGGGAAGCAGATTAAAATGCTGGGTGATTTGGGAGAAGATGAGAAGATAAAGATTATGCAGACTAACAAAGCTCTCATCTATGCCACTGACCATCCAGAGGTTACAAGCCATAAAGACCAAGAATGCCTTTTGTGTGGTATGCCTGCCTTAGTATCAGGGATAGGGGCTGCATCGGAAATAATAACTCATGGGATTGATGGTTATTTATGCTATAGCCCAAATGACTTTATTGAAGCAATTAGAAATGTGGATAAATTGGATTGCCCCTCAAATAATGCAAACTTGATTAATAGATATAGTATTGAGAGCGTGGTGAAAACATATATTCCGCTTTATGAATCTGTAGCGAATGGAGAAAGGTGGAAGTGATAGACTTAGCACTTGTAGAACTCCCTAATCTAGCCCTTGAAAGCCCAAAGATGTACTTTGCATTAGGCAACTTATATCTAGCAGCAGCCGTTAAAAAGGCAGGATTTGAGGTTACAATCTGTGATTTTAGAGATGGGATAAAAGAATTGCCAAAGGCAAAATTCTATGGGTTTTCTGCCACGACCCCTCACATATCCTTTGCCAAACAGTTAGCTAAAGAAGTAAAAGGGCAAACTATTATAGGTGGGGCGCACCCCTCTTTATTGCCTGAAGATTGCGATGGATTTGATTATATAATTAAAGGAGAAGGCGAAGAAATTTTACCCCAAATTCTAAAAGGTTGGGTTCCTAAAGGAATTATATTAACATCAAGAATTGATGACTTAGATTCTATTCCCTTCCCTGCATGGGATATGGTAGATGAACCGTTCTCTAAGACTCTTTATACAGGTGAGAGATATGGGGAAGGGGATGTCTCAATGGCGGTTATAACTTCAAGGGGATGTCCTTATTCCTGTTCTTTCTGTGGGAATATTCACCGCAGGCCAGTAGTTTTTAGGAGTGTGGAGAATATAACTGGCGAATTATTAGAGTTAATGAATAGGGGTATTTATCATTTCCGCTTTGTGGATGATAACTTTACTTTGCATCCAGATTTTGAATACTTGTGTAATAAATTGGGGGGATTAGGTATCTATTACCGATGCCATACCCGTTCTAATTTGATAACGCAGGAGAAAGTCCAGATGCTAGTATGTTCTGGTTGTGAGGAATGTAGTGTTGGAGTTGAGGTAGCTGATGATAGAGTGTTGAAACTTAATAATAAGAAGGAGTCGGTTGCACACCATAAGCAAGCAGTTAAAACAATCAAACATTTTGGGTTAAAATGTAAAACCTATTGGATGTCTGGATTACCTGGGGAGACTGATGAAACCATAGATTTGAATATTGAGTTTATCAAAGAGGTTAAACCTGATAAATGGACTTTATCAACTTTTACTCCCTATCCAGGTTGTGATATATTTAATTCCCCCGATAAATATGGAGTAGAGATAATCAATAAAGATTATTCTAATTGGTGGAACTTTGTCTTTAATGTCAGAGATATTAATTTACCTTATAGGGAGGGCTATGTTCATAGACTTAAAGGACAAACTATAGAAGAGATGAAAGCAAGGCATGACAGGTTCTACAATTTTCTTTTGAATGAGGAGGAGTGGAAATGAAGCGAGTATTGATTAGTGGTCATTTTGACCCATACCCTCATTATGGGCATAGGATACACATGCAGATGGCTAAAAGATTAGGAGATTGGCTCATTGTTGTAGTTAGTTCGGATGAAGATGCTATCAGAAAAAAGGGGTTTTGTGTTACCCCCCAATGGGAAAGGATGGATTTGATTAAAGACTTGAATTATGTTGATGAAGTTATAGCTGTAATCCCGTCAAATGGTTTGACTGATAAATCTATTCTAAAAATGAAACCAGATATATTCGCTAAGGGGGGGGATAGAACCATAAATAATATTCCTCAAGCAGAAATTGATGCTTGCAAACAAGTAGGATGTCAATTAGTAACTGGTGTTGGGCATCAATTAGAATCCAGCAGAGATATTTTACGCAGGATTATAAAAGCAAGGAAACAATTAAAGATATGGGAGGGAGAAAGTGCCAAGCCAGATTGAAATTACATATGACACCCCTAACCAACCAAGGCAACTTCGCATCGACAGTACTTCACGTTGTAACGCTAAGTGCCTATCCTGTCATCGTCATGGCTGCGGAAGAAATGGAGAGATGCCTGCCGAAATGATAGTACAGATTCTCCAAGATGTCTCAAAGTGGGAGCCGCCATTAGAGGAGATTGTGCCAGTGAATTACGGGGAACTATTCTGCCGCAAGGATTGGCTATGGATATTACAGATGATAGATAACAAATTACCCAAAACGAGTATGGTTTTACCCACTAATGGCACGCTTATTGATGATGACGTAGCCAAAAGACTCTGTGAAATTCAAACTCTCAGACTGATAAATTTCAGTATCAATGGTTTCTATAATGAAACCTATGAAGCATTTACTGGCTTAAAAGCGGAGAATTTAGATAAAATCTTCCATGCCATGCAGGTTATTAGAACCTTGCGTCCTGACATGCAACTTAGAAGTTCAATGGTTTTTGACCCTTCTTATATGAGCAATAAGGAGAGGGATTATTTTACCGATTTATGGCGTAGAAACAATGTAGAGACGTGGGTCTTGCCTGCTGTATCCTGTGGCAGAAAAGCTAAAAAGGTAGAGATTCCTAGAACAGCTCCTTGTGAATCTATCTTCAAAGATATTGCTATAGGTTATGATGGTAAGTTGACAACCTGTTGCTTCGATGCCTCATTCAGTTTAGACCTAGATTCATATTCTGGCGACCTCAAAAAAGACTGGCTCAATCCCAAACTACAAGAACTTAGGGAGATTCATAATAATCATCAAAGGCAGACTATCCCATTATGTAAAGGGTGTTCGCATGCATGAGCATATTGAATTAGGCGGTGGGCCAAACCCTAATTATCACCCTAACTTTGATATTATTGACCATTCTGGTGTAGATGTAAAGTGTGATTTATCAAAGGGAATACCTCTTGGTGATGGTGAGGTAAAATATATCTATTCTATTGACTTTATAGAGCATCTATGGTTTGAGGATTTCCTCAATTTACTTAAAGAATGTAAGCGGGTGCTGATTGATGAAGGTAAAATAGAATTTATTACCCCAGATTGTAAGCGCACAGTGAAAGTGTGGAATGATTGGAATGAATATATTATGCATATCTTTATCGGAGCATGGGCAGGGGAAGGCCCTATGAGGCATAAACAATGGCAGACCCCAGAATTGATGAGATACATTTTGGAGTATGAAGGGTGGAGAGATATTGAGATTACGGAATTTCAAAAAGACTCCGACAACTGGAGAGAGCCTAAGATGAGAGTAGTAGCAAAGGTAGAGAAATGAGTTCTAAAATAAAGGAAGTGAATGCTACGGCATCAAGGAAATATTATTTAACACATAAAGAATATTATCACCAATATTATTTTACTCATAAAAAGAGGTTCCAGCAATATGGCAAAAATTATTATTTAACTCATCGGGAGCAAATATTAAGACGAACTAATGAATATAGACAGCAGAATATAGAAAAGATTCGTGCCTATGATAGGGAAAGAAATCCAGGGAGGTCACATGCAAAATATCAGGAGATGAAAAAGATTATATATCAATATCTAGGAACAAACCATTGTATGATTTGCGATGAATCCAGAGTGCTTGAAGTCGCTCATATTATTCCTGTAAACGGAGGGAAAAGGTATTGGTGGAAATCTCCAAAGGTTATGGATAGCATTTGGAATTTACTTATTCTTTGCCCTACACATCATGTGTTATTTGATAAAGATAAATTAATTGAAACTGAGTTTGATAAAATTAAAGAGAAGGTGGAATATGCTCGCAGAGTGGTCGTCTAATTACAATCCCTTTAACAGCTGGAAGGTATTGGCATGGCCTGACCATATTAGAGGGATACTTGATGATACTTTTCTGCCACCAGTGGTAGTGAACTGGGACTTAGTGTTGGGCTGTAATTATAAATGCCCCCATTGTATATGGATAAAAAGAAGGGCATTACCTCCTACTAAAGTACCCATCGAATTTATCAAAAGTGTTCCTAAATTCTTGCATGATTGGGGAGTTAAGGGAGTTTGCATTGCTGGAGAATCGGGAGACCCTTCATTGCATCCAGATTTAGGAATTGTCCTTAGATTATTGCACCATTGGAATATAGAAGTGGGCTATGTCAGTAATGGATTTGTTTTAGATATAGGGCCAGTAGCACATTATTCTAAATTTGCTGGGTTCTCAATGGATGCTGGAGACCCTATATCTTATAGTAAAGTTAAAGGAGTATCAGGTAAGAATTTTTATAAAGTAGTGGATAATATTAAAAATCTAGCTGATTATGCCTCAAAACATAATCTCCCAGTAGAAATAGGTTATAAGTTTCTTATCCTACCTGATAGCTATCAATCTATATATGCAGGAGCAAAAATAGCAAAAGAAATAGGAGTAAGAGATTTCCAAATTAGACCAGCAGAACTGCCAGAATCGGAAATTGCTAGGATTGACCTTAAAAAACTAGAGGAGCAATTAGAAAAAGCCCATGAATTATCAGATGAGAACTTTCGAGTTTTCAGTGTAAGGCACAAGTTTGATGGTCTCTATAAAAAGCCTCAAAAACATTGTTGGGCTACTCCTTTAACAAGCACATGGACAGCCACAGGAGATATAGTTCTCTGTGTTGACCGCAGGGATGATAACCTGAATATCCTTTGTAACTATATCAAGGAAGGATTAACTCCAGTAAGAGAATTATGGGGGAAATGGCAGCATCGAGAACTAATCAGGCAGCTTAATAATGATTTACATAACTGCAAAAGGTGTACTAATGGTGGATATAATGAATTAATCCAGAAGGTATTTGTGGAAGACTCTATGGACTACAGGATGATATGAAGATAACTGTTTTAACTCCAACTTGTAGATATTATGAGCATTTAGCAGAGCAAATAGAAGCTCTTAATGTTCAGACCCTCCAGGATTTTGAATGGATAGTGGTTGATGATTTCCATAAAGAACGGAAGGGGACATTTAAGGAATTAGTAAAAGATAAATTCCCCCTAATCCATATACCGCCAAGGGAGATAGTACCTTATTCTGCTATTGCTATGGCTTTTAATACTGGCTTAATTTATGCACAAGGTGAATTGGTTTATCTAATGAATGATTATGTTATTCCTGAACCCTCTTGCCTTGAAAGACATTGGGAAATTTATCATAAATATAAAAAGGTTATGATAAGCGGTCAAATAAGAGGCTTACATGATTATAGGGAGAGTTATACAGAGAATCAGATAGAAGAAGGTTTATATGAAGTGTTTAGGGAATTATGTCATGGTTGGTGGGCAGGCAGAAACGACTCGGTTTCTTTAGAAGCATTATTGGAATGCAATGGTTTTGAAGAATTTCTGGATGGACAACACAGTATGCAAGATGCCGAATTAGCAGAACGTCTTTTAACTTATGGCGTGCGATTCTTTATAGATAAACTCTCTTGGTGCAAGGAATATGAACATACCTATAATAAAGCAGGCAAACCGCATCCTTATGGTAACTCATATAATGCACAAGTGAAAAAACTTATAGAAGATAAAGTAGCAAAACAAGAATGTAGAACTAATCTTGATAGGAACTTAAGGGAGGAAAGATGGGCAATATTGCACCAGCTATAACAATATTAACTCCAACCTGTGA
>Ga0180009_10007380_pt1 | contig 11244 bp, 10 predicted proteins | sample OS_PC_MetaG_FD_123537 | JGI IMG/M metagenome (GOLD analysis project Ga0180009, IMG submission 123537) | Groundwater microbial communities from the Aspo Hard Rock Laboratory (HRL) deep subsurface site, Sweden - OS_PC_MetaG | ecosystem: Environmental > Aquatic > Deep subsurface > Groundwater...
AATGCGCATCATTGAGCCGGGACGGTTGCCCCGGCGCCTTGCGGTCGATCAGACCGTCCGGCCCATGCGCGTTGAACTTGATCACCCAGTCGCGGACGATATGCAGCGTCACCCCGCCGATCCTAGCCGCCTCCGTCCGCGTGGCGCCGTCGTAAATCGCCGCCAGCGCCAGAAGCCGTCGTGCCTGTGGACCGTCCTTGGACCGCCTAGCGGCAGCCCTGCATGTCTGCGCATCAAAATCGTCCCGAAGCGGTATGGGCATGGCAAACCTCCTTCGTTCGCCATGTTGAATCAGCCCGAAGCTGATTTGGGAAGCCGCTACGTGTCACAGTCTCGGAGTTCGGGTATAAATTCGTGTGCATACTCTCTGCCTTTTGCTGAGAGGCGGGCTTGGACGGCGCGCGATCAAATGAACGAGTAATCGAGGCGTCCGGCGCCGGCCGCCTCGATCCTACTCGAACGCCGCTAGCCCATCTCAACCTCAGGTCAAGACCGGAATGCCTGACCGCCAGAAACAAAGCGTTCCGCGCTCAACAGCGGTAGGATGAGAAATGACCAGATCACCAGTTTGTTGGGGCTGAGTATCGCGCCGTTCTGGGCAAAGATCGCCAGCAGCGTCAAGGCCGACAGCATAGCGACACCGAGAGGTCGCCCCAGCCAAAAGACGCGGTTCATGAGATATGCGATGAAGGCGATCCCGCCGGCACCCGCCATCATTACCAGATAGATAAGCCCGTTGTGAAAACCCAAAGATGGCATGCGATCCGGATCGTGAAGCCCGAAAAGAAAATCCTGAGGCAGGAAGTCCAGCAGCACACCGAAACGTTGCTGCGCACTCAGGCTCGTCGAGAAGGTTTCAATTCGGTGCAGGTAATAGGGAGCGGCTTCGGCAGCGATCAAACCCATCACTCCAACAAGCGCGACCCCCGCCAACAGCGTTGCAGGAGTCAGGCGGAGCATACCGACGCGAGGGAAAATTGCTGCAACAAGAAAGCCGCCCACAATCGCGATATAAACTATGGAACTGAACGAACGGATGTAAATCATGCAGCCGAGCGCACCGAATAGAAGAAGTGGTGAAATTCCGGGGACGTAAAAGCCGGATCGGCTCGGCCGAGAATGAGGCAACGTCTGAAATTCAAGTGCACGGGAGCTCACGATATTGGATACAAGGCAGACGAAAAGAATTAGGGACAGGTAGCTCTGTTCGCCGTAGAAAAGATCTATGTCCGGCTGAATGTTTCGCGCATGCCTCATGGCCATATCAGCAATCAGGGAATCCATGGCACTGTAGTTCGTTATCAGATCCACATTCTGGAATATGAAATACTCCCGATCAAGGAAAGCAACAATCCCGCTTTCCATCACAACAACCAATAATACGATAGAAGTGATGATCAAGGCGGAGGATCGTTTGAAAACCAGAAGCAGCCATTTTGGATCAGCAGGCCGCAACGTTGCCGATGCCAGGAAAAGCCCAACGTAGCCAATTACGCCTATCGATGTAATCAGTACATTGCCGCTGTTTTGACTGACCGTGCTAGGCTGTATTGCTCCGGTAAATAAGAGCAATCCGGAAAACAAAAAAAACACGGAAAGCGGCAGATAAAAATCTCGAGGCCATGCTCCTGCTCGCAGCACCGCGACAATCACGAGAAGCATCGCTATGGTTTGTATAGATACGTAGTACGAGATACCGGTTTGCAAAAAAAGGACAAGCAAAGCGAAAATGGATGGAAATATGAAACCAGAAACCCCCGCCCTAAATGCAAAAAGTTTGGTGAACAGCGTCGCACCCGGAAGGCCATCTCGAAAAGCCCCAGATCGATCAAGCCCATTCATATTATGCGTTGCCCGGCCGTTTGGTGATTTGCCTTCGCGGCACAATGTCGATCGAAGCGAATCTCAGAGTTGCATGTAAACATGCAGAACGAAGGCGCCGCAAGTTGGAAGTCGGTACGACTGACGGAATCAACAGCTTGGTCGACAAGTTGGATGACGCCGAAAATGTGCTGTGTCGGAGAGGGTACGGCGCCGGACGCTGAGCCGAAATACCCCACAGAAACCGAAAATCTACGCAGATTTCCGCTCGAATGACCCTTGCGAGACCAGGGGCGCTGGCTGCGAGAGGAAACACCTGGCCTTGCCTGAAATGAAGGTTGCCGACGCTATCGTGGAGATGATACGCACGTTCTCTATGGCAAAAAGCCGAGTTTTTTTGACAGCCGCGAGCCTCTTTGGCCGCGGCCCTGCGCAAAGTAGCCTGCGGGTGGGGGCGATCATATGCGTCAGCCATCGCTAGCGTTCCTGATAGGACGTTTATGGAGACACATTTCGGCGCGTCGCCGCGTTCAGTTCGGCTTGTTGCTCATTCTCACCCTAATCGCTTCTTTCGCGGAAGTTGTGAGCATAGGTGCCATTCTGCCCTTTCTCGGGGTCCTAACCGCCCCTGAGACCGTTTTCGCACATCCGTTGGCAAAGCCCTTTATCGAAGTGCTCGGAATTGGCGCACCGAGGGAACTGCTGCTACCGCTGACCGTGGCTTTCACTACAGCTGCCCTGACCTCGGGTGTGATGCGCTTGCTGCTGTTGTGGGCCCAGACCCGCATCGGACATGCTATCGGCGCCGAGTTCAGTGCAGAAATATATCGCCGCACCTTGTATCAGCCTTATTCCACTCATCTTACTCGCAACAGCAGTGAGATCATTGCCGGGATCACCGCAAAGACCAGTGTGCTGGTTAACAACACCGTGCTTCCTGTGCTGGCTGTGCTCAGTTCGGTGGTATTGCTGGTTTTCATCCTCGTGGCACTGGTCGCCATCGATCCGGAGATCGCGCTAGGCGCGTTCACCGGGTTCGGTGTTATTTATGCCGTAGTGATTGGATTGACGAAACGGAGCCTTGCGCGCGACAGCGAACGCATCAGCCGGGAATCGGCGCAGGTCATTAAGGCACTTCAGGAAGGACTCGGTGGCATTCGGGACGTGCTGCTCGACGGGACACAGGAACTGTATTGCCAGATTTTCCGACAGTCCGATGTTCCCTTGCGCCGAGCGCTGGCGAATGTGCAGATAGTCAGCGGCAGCCCGCGTTTCGGCATTGAAACCCTAGCGATGGCTCTGATCGCTTGGTTGGCCCTCGCGCTGGCAGGCTCCTCGGAAAGCGTAGCCTCGGCCATACCGGTGCTCGGTGCCTTGGCACTTGGCGCGCAACGGCTTCTTCCGATCCTGCAGAACATATATGTGAGCGTTTCGGCATTTCGCGGCGGGCGGCACTCACTGAGCGATGCGCTGGATCTTCTCGATCAACCTCTACCCAAGGACATCGGCAACCTGCCCTCGCCAGCGATCACTTTCAACAAAGAAATAGCTCTGACGGGCGTGAGCTTCACCTATGAATCGGGAACCTCGCCAATTCTCGACAACATCGATCTGGTGATCCCATTCGGCTCCATCGTCGGATTTGTAGGTCCAACCGGGAGTGGAAAAAGCACGTTGCTCAATGTCGTCATGGGATTGCTCGATCCCGAGGAAGGGACTTTGTCCGTTGACGGCGTCGAAATAAACGAGATGAACCGCAGGTCGTGGCAGGCAAGGATCGCGCATGTTCCGCAGTCTATCTTCCTAGCGGATGCGACGATCGCTGAGAATATTGCCTTCGGTGTGCCGCTAGACCAGATAGACGATGATCGTCTACGCCTCGCCGCGACTGGGGCGCAGATTAACGAGGTCATCGAAACTTTCCCCAAAGGTTATGAGATGCTCGCTGGAGAAGGCGGCATAAGGCTTTCTGGCGGACAGCGCCAGCGTATTGGCATTGCGCGTGCCCTGTACAAGCGAGCAAACGTGATTGTCTTGGACGAAGCGACGAGCGCACTGGACAATGAAACCGAACGTTCGGTGATACAGTCAATTGTCCATCTCGGCAGCGACTTTACGGTCCTTATGGTCGCTCACCGTTTGACGACGCTATCTTGCTGCGACTTGGTGGTTGACCTCAACGGGGGTCGAATTTGCCGCGTTGGCAGCTACACTCAGATAACTGGCCTGCAGGCTGCTCAGATATGACCAAATTGATCCCATACGGAAGACAGGACATAGGCGAGGCCGACATCAAGGCCGTTGTCGACATACTGCAATCCGACTTCCTGACGCAGGGGCCTGTCGTCCCCGCCTTCGAGGCCGCTGTTGCAGAGCATTGCGGAGTGCGTTTCGCCATCGCGGCAAACAGTGCTACCTCGGCGTTGCATGTAGCATGCATGGCACTTGATCTCGGGCCGGGCGACTATTTGTGGAGCAGTCCGACCACCTTCGTGGCCAGCAGCAACTGCGCCCTGTTCTGTGGAGCTCGGGTTGACTTTGTGGACATCGATCCGCGCACGGGCAACATGAGTGTTGAGAAGCTGTCCGAAAAGCTGGCGAGCGCCCGGAGTGCAGGGCTGTTGCCGAAGATCGTCGTCCCCGTGCATCTATGTGGACAAAGCTGCGATATGGCGGCGATCCATGCACTCTCGCAAGAGTACGGCTTTCGCATCATAGAAGACGCATCTCACAGCATTGGCGGAAGCTACAAGGGCGAGCCGGTGGGCAATTGCCGGTACAGCGACATAGCCGTTTTCAGCTTCCACCCGGTCAAGATCGTAACCACGGGTGAAGGCGGAATGGCGCTCACCAACGATCCTGTCCTGTCAGATCGCCTGCAGCGGCATCGCAGCCACGGGATCACGAGCACAAAGTCTCAGATGCACCTGCGGCCGGAAAATGAGATTTGGAACTACCAGCAGATATACCTCGGCTACAACTATCGAATGACCGACATCGCCGCCGCTCTCGGCGTGAGCCAGATGTTGCGGATTGACGAGTTTGTGCGGCGCAGGCGCGAAATTGCCGCTACTTACGACGCCGCCTTCGAAGGCTTGCCGGTCTTCACCCAATGGCAACACCCCGACAGCGCGTCGAGCCGGCATTTATTTCCAATACGCATTCGGCAAAGTTTGTGCGGCAAGACCCAGCGGGAAATCTACCGGGCGTTCTGGGAAGCCTATATCGCGGTGAATTTGCACTATATCCCAGTTTACCGGCAGCCCTATTACGAAGCAATGGGTTTCAAGTCTGGTTATTGTCCGGAAGCGGAACTCTACCATCGGGAAACGCTCAGCTTGCCGATCTACACCACACTGAGCGACGAGCAGCAGGCCTATGTCATCGAAGTCCTGAAGTCGGCCCTGAATTCATGAGCCGGGCCGCTCTCGGGTTGGGAACCGTCCAATGGGGGATTCCCTATGGGATCGCAAACAAGGCCGGGCAAACACCGAGATCTGAAGTCCGCGTCATACTGGAACGCGCCAGGGCTCATGGCGTAAAGCTTCTGGACACCGCGTCGCAATATGGTGAAGCGGAGATCGTGCTCAGCGAAAACAACCCTAGCGCTTTTCAGATCGTTACAAAAACTCCAAGCTTCGGCGGCGAGAGCATCACACCGGAACATGCACTGGCGCTGGCTAACACGTTTCGCGGCTCTCTCGAACGCCTAGGCGTCGATCTGACCTACGGACTGCTTCTTCATCGGGTGGATGACTTGTTTCGGCCCGGCGGAGAGAAATTGCTCCGCGTCATGGAGGACTTGAAAGAGCAAGGTTTGGTACGCAAGATCGGAATTTCGGTGTACGACGAGCAGCAGATCGACGCCGTGTTGCGTCTATTCACTCCGGACATCGTGCAGTTGCCGTTCAACGTACTGGATCAGCGCCTCCTGCAAAGCGGTCACATTGCAAAGCTGCACGACGCCGGCGCAGAAATCCATGTTCGATCGGTTTTTCTGCAGGGACTTCTGCTTATGCGTCTTGCGCAAGTTCCGGAGTATTTTGATCCGATACGTCCCCTTCTGGTGCGCTGGCATGAAGCCGCTGCGGATCAGGATATGACGCCGATTCAAGCCGCATTGGCGTTCGTGCGTGACACCGCCGGCGTGGACGTTGTTCTTGTGGGCGTAGAGAATGCCAAGCAGATAAACGACTGCATCTCCGATTTCGGCTTGGACACAACCTTTGGCGCCGCCGGGCTGGCCTGCAATGACAAGCATTATGTCAACCCAACTTGCTGGAAGGCGAACTAGGAATGCTGCGATTGGGCATGCTGGGGATTTCTCCGGGGAACGGCCATCCATACTCATGGGCTGCGATCTGCAATGGATACAATCCTGAAGAAATGGAAAGTTGCGGCTTTCCCGTCATTCCCCGCTATCTCGAAAAGCATGTTTTCCCCGACGATCAGATTGCTGATGCGCACGTCACCCACATATGGGCGCAGGACCGGGCAATCGCCGAGCATGTGTCGAGGGCTTCCCTGATTGACAATGTCGTCGACCGATTTGACGCGATGGTGGGAGAGGTTGATGCGGTTCTGCTTGCCCGCGATGACGCAGAACGGCATGTCGAGTTCGCCCTGCCCTTCCTCGAAGCAGGGCTTCCAGTTTATATCGACAAACCTTTGGCCCTGTCCGAACGCGAAGCTCAGGTGATGCTGGATGCCCAGACATATCCCGGACAATTGTTCTCCTGCTCCGCGCTGCGCTATGCTGCGGAATTCCAGCTTTCCGACGAGGATCGCGCTGTGCTCGGCCGCATTCGGCAGATATTTGCGATGACGCCCAAGGACTGGGACAAATATGCCGTGCACATTATCGAGCCGGCTCTGCTTCAGGTCGTCGATAGGGGAAGCGTGGCAACGTCATCGGCGCACCGCAACGGCGCGTCCAGATCGCTCGCGGTGACCTTCGAGAGCGGGCTCGAGTTGACCGCGACCACGCTTGGCGACACGAGCGGCCCGCTGGGGATGAGGCTCATCGGCGAGAATGGCTGGAAGGACATGTTCTTTCAGGATGCGTTCTCCGCCTTCAAGAGTGCGATCGAGGAGTTCCTCGCGGGGATCAGACGGCGCGAAAACCGCATAGCACCGGAGTTCATGCTTGAGGTGGTCAGCTTGATCGAAGCAGGCAGGAAAGCATGAGTGGAAGAACGATCCTGATCACAGGTGCGACCGGTAAGCTCGGACGGGTGATGGTGGAACGCTTTCTGTCATCGGGCGACACCGTGGTCGCTCTGTTCCGTAACTCTTCTCTGGAAGATCTAGAGCAGGGCCGCGATCAAACCCGAGGCAGACTGATCGGCATACGCTGCGATCTATTGGAGGACGGTTTCGCCAGGAAGCTCATCGACGATCTCGGCGAGCACGGCGTTCAGCCGGATTGCCTCGTCAACAATGCGAGAAACATTGCATTTCTGAAAATGCAAGATGACGGCACCGTCAGCCGTTCGAATTTCCTAGACGAATTCGCTCTCGATGTCGTCGCGCCGTATGAATTGACGATGGCGCTCGCCAAATGGCCGGCGTCGCGACTAAGGAAAGTCGTGAACATCGGCTCTCAATACGGATCTGTCGCCGCAAACCTCGGTCTTTATACGGATCCGTCGACGCAGTCTTCGCTGCATTACAGCGTTGCAAAGGCCGCGCTTGCCCATCTCACCAAGGAGTTGGCCGTGCGTTTGGCGCCCGATGGCATACAGGTGAACTGTATCGCCTTCGGCGGCGTTGAAGGTCGCGTCGACGAGGAATTCCGGAAGCGCTATGCGCGCCTATGTCCTCAGGGAAAAATGCTGACGGACGCCGAAGTGGCAGGCCCAGTGGACATGTTGCTCTCTGAGCATTTTTCGGGGATGACCGGGCATGTGCTGGCAGTCGACGGCGGATGGACAGCATGGTGACCCACATTGCGATCATTCTTGCGCGGGGCGGTTCGAAGCGCCTTCCACGAAAGAACATTCTGGAGTTTCACGGCAAACCCTTGATTGGCTGGACGATAGAGGCCGCCAAAGAATCACACTGCTACCAGCGTGTTCTGGTTTCGACGGACGATCCGGAAATCGCGGAGGTTGGGCGTGCCTTCGGGGCCGACGTGCCCTTCCTGCGCGAATCGGCTGCAGACGACATGACCCCCTCGAGCGGGGCCACCCTGGTGGCACTGAGGCAGTCCGAGCAGCACTGGGGCGAGCGCTACGACTATGTTTCGCAGCTGATGGCGAATTGCCCTCTTCGTGGGGCGCCGGAGATAGAAGACGCCGTCATGCATGCCCTGCAAAGCGGAGCGCAATCGCAAATAAGCTGCTTTCGCTACGGCTGGATGAATCCCTGGTGGGCAGTGCGGCTTGACGATCAGAGCCACCCGGATCGCTTGTTTCCCGAGGCGCTGTCAATGCGTTCTCAGGATTTGCCGCCGCTCTACTGCCCGACTGGAGCAATCTGGATTGCCAAAACTGACTCACTGAAATCGAACAACACCTTTTACAGCGATAACTGCGTTTTTCATCCAATGAGCTGGATGTCGGCAGTGGACATAGACGATGCAGAGGATCTCGAGATGGCGAATGCGCTGTTTCTTGCCAAGCGAAGGAAGGTGCTGTGTTAGTCGTTTTTCGTGCCGATGCGTCGATCGAGATCGGTACCGGGCATGTGATGCGTTGTCTCGCGTTGGCACAGGCTCTGCGGGAAACTGGCGCCAGCTGTTGGTTCATTAGTCGCGCGCTGCCCGGGCATTTGGCGGGACGAATCGAGGCGGAGAACTTTCAAATGACTCTCTTGCCCGAACCGACAGGAGATGCACCTGATGGCCCTCCAAAATATGCTTGGTGGGCCGGTGTTGATTGGGTCCACGATGCAGCGGAAACCAGAAATATCCTTGAAACGGCGTCGCCTGAGTGGCTTGTTATGGACCATTATTCATTTGGCGAAGATTGGCAGCGCACCGCTTGCCCTTCGGGAACCAAGCTGATGGTGATTGACGACCTGGCAGACCGACGCCACGCCGCGGATTTGCTTTTGGATCAAAATCTCGGGCATTCGGCGGCAACTTACGACGGACTGATCGGCGGAACCTGCCGCCTCATGACCGGACCCGACTTTTCCTTGCTTCGCCCGGAGTTCGCGGCAATGCGTGAGCACGCTCTCGCCAACCGGTGGGGACGACGGCTAAGGCGCTTGTTGATCACGATGGGTGGCATTGACCTGCCGGATGCCACATCTGCAATTCTCGATGCGCTACGCGAGATGCGGCTGCCTGAAGACCTGCACATAACAGTCATCATGGGCTCTGGCGCACCAGCGCTAGAGCGGGTCAAGGCGTTGGCCTTTGACTATCCCAAACCGGTCGAGATTCTCGTTGATGTCCCGGATATGGCCGCACATATGGCCTTAGCCGATCTTGCAATTAGCGCCGGTGGTACGACTACCTGGGAGCGTTGCTGTCTCGGGCTGCCAAGCATTATTTTGGAGACGGCTGAGAATCAATCGGGCATCGCTCAGGCCATCATGCAAGCCGGAGCTGGGCTTGATCCCGGTTCCTTTTGGGCTCCCGAGTTTGCGCATAATCTGCGATCAGCAATAACTAAGGCATCTCATACCGAAACCCTCAGAGATATGTCGATCAAAGCCGCGCGTGTTTGTGATGGAATGGGTGCCAAGAGGGTAGCAGCCCAGTTGCTCGCGTCTGCGAGAAGACATGATCAAACAGTCAGAGTGCGACTGGCAGATGCCGGCGACGCAGAAAGCATCTGGATCTGGCGGTATGCGGGTGACGCTTCAAAGTACTATCGAAACCAAACGCCGGTATCGCTTGCTGCGCATAAAGAATGGTTCAGCAAGGCCTTGGAGGACCACAACCGCATTCTGCTAATAGTAGAAAACGAGCAAGGCGCTTTGGGCCATGTTCGCTTTGACCGCCAAAAAGACAGTCGTAACCAAGCTGAGATAAGTATATACGTGAATCCTATTTTCCGCGGTCATGGATACGGAGAAATAGTAATAACGCATTCAATAGCTTTTGCAAATGCTTCAGGCTTGTCAGGCTACTTTGCAACAATTTCTACTCTAAATACAGCCTCACAAGTCATTTTTAAAAGAGTTGGTTTCACTATTGCTTCTCGTACACATGATTTTGTCTCCATGAAGTATCAGGTTTCGGAGGAGTGTCCGGAAAAATGAAAAGTTATATTTTAGCCACAAATAAGGTCTGGAATATTAAGGCTTTCATGTCCTGGCGCAGCAAATTGGATGGAGATTGGGAGATATGCGTTTCGCCACACGACTTAGTATTTGCAAGCAAGAGCATAAAGCCTAGATTTGTATTTTTCCCCCATTGGTCACACATAGTTCCAAGAGATTTTCTGGAGGTGCACGAATGTGTGTGCTTTCACATGACGGACGTCCCATATGGGCGCGGAGGAAGTCCGCTCCAGAACCTAATTGTTCGGGGACATAAGGAAACTGTCCTAACAGCCCTCCGCATGACATCGGAGCTTGATGCAGGCCCGGTATATCTCAAGCGCCCGTTGCGCCTCGCCGGCACCGCACACGACATATTTCAGCGGGCGGCGGATCTCGGGATGGAAATGATTCAAGAGATTGTGCAAAAGGAACCCGAGCCAGTGCCACAATTGGGCGAACCCGTTCTATTCAAACGTCGAAAGCCTGAGCAAAGTAAACTTCCGACAGACGGCGATCTATATACTCTATTCGATCATATTCGTATGTTGGATGCTCCGACGTATCCTCTGGCATTTGTTGAACACGGCGACTTTATGCTTGATTTTTCTCAGGCCATACTCAAAGATGATGAAATTACAGCTCGAGTGTCAATACGCAAGAAGTAGAATGGTATAGGCAGAATGGACACTATTTCTATTGCAGGTCGAACTATTGGTCCGGGGCATCCTCCGTATGTGATTGCAGAACTCTCGGCTAATCACAACGGCCTGCTCGAGAGGGCGCTCGAAACAATCGATATGGCTCAACAGTGTGGTGCTGAAGCCATAAAGATCCAAACCTACACAGCTGACACTATGACGATCGACTGTGATGCACCTGACTTCATGGTCCATGGCGGCTTATGGGACGGTTTCAAGCTTTATGATCTCTACAAATGGGCACAAACACCATATGAATGGCATGAGGCGATATTTCGTCATGCCCGCGATCGCGGAATTACAATATTCTCCACACCATTCGATCCTGCTGCCGTAGATTTTTTGGAACAGCTGGACGCGCCCGCATACAAGATAGCCTCGTTTGAGAACGTGGATTTGAGCTTAATTCGCCGCGCCGCCCACACGGGAAAGCCAATGATCATTTCGACCGGCATGGCAAGCGAAGTTGAGATATCCGAGGCAGTCGAAGCCGCCCGCGATGCAGGAT
>Ga0180009_10007381_pt1 | contig 11244 bp, 12 predicted proteins | sample OS_PC_MetaG_FD_123537 | JGI IMG/M metagenome (GOLD analysis project Ga0180009, IMG submission 123537) | Groundwater microbial communities from the Aspo Hard Rock Laboratory (HRL) deep subsurface site, Sweden - OS_PC_MetaG | ecosystem: Environmental > Aquatic > Deep subsurface > Groundwater...
CCACGATGGGGAACAGCCCGGCCAACCTGATCACCCTGACCAAAAGCAGGAGCATAAAGAAACCAGCAAGCCCCACCACCATCAGAGACCAGGCACCAACCAGCTACCGACCAACAGTCAACCACCCCCACCGACAGACACAGATCTACGGGCCGCGCTTCGCAAGGCCTCGAGATCTGCCCGCCAGAAAGTGGAGGAAGCCGAGTCCCAGATTGAAGGCCTTGGCACCCCGCTCGGGCTTTCCTTGCCCGGCACCTCCGCTCTGAGAAGCCCCCAGCCTTCTGACCTCAAGGCAATCCGCGAGGCGCACAAGAAGGTCAAGGGCTCCTACCGGCTCCGCCGCATTGCAGAGCTCGCCGGACGACTGGAGAGGATTGCAGCCAACAAGGCGCGCTCCAGGGTCAAGCCCGGAGTTGGAGAGGTTCACGGGATTGGGTTGGGAAACGATCTTTCCCGGCTCCTTCCTTCAGAGCTGATCCAGCTTCGCCGTCCCGCCCTTCGCCTGTCTCTTCTTGCCCGCCTTCTCCAGAACAAAGCCCTTGTCTATGCAATGGCCGGCAGAGAACCGCTCGCCAAAGGACCGATTATCGTTCTTCTTGATGAAAGCTCATCGATGAAGGAGTTCGAAAAAGAGATCTGGTCCAAGGCAGTGGCTCTCGCCCTTCTTGCGCAGGCAACCAAAAAAAGGCGCTCTTGGCACCTTGTTGCTTTCAACGCTGACATCATCCGAGAGGTAGCCATTCCTGCTGGAAAAGCTGCCCCTGGTGATATTGAGCGTGCGCTGGATCACGGCTGCTACGGCGGCACTGACTTTGACAAGCCGATCATGAAGGCCATCTCCATCATAGAAAACGAAAAGAAGATGAAGCAGGCTGACGTTATCATCATCACCGACGGAGAGGACACCTTGACCCCGGCGACCATTGAAGCAGCCAACCTCTCCACCAGAAGAATCGGCGTCAGTTGGTATGTTGTGGCTGTCGGGATAGACGCTGGTCTTTCCATCCAGTCCCTCTCTCCTATTGCCACCTCCACGGTTTGGGTGAAAGACACCTCCGACCCCGAGCCCATCGTTCCGGTCATCAACCTGGAAATCGGCTCCTAGCCGCCCACAGGTCCCCCCCCGAACCGTCCTAGTTCGACTCCACAACAACCGCGAAGACGCACTGCCAGCCTCGCGACTGCGAACGCTGGCAGAGAAAGGAGAAGTCTGCATTGTCAAAGCTAAGAGAGTGGTTTGTCAGGGAGAGAGCAGGGCATTCCCAGATTTCTTCCTGCGCCGAGCTTTCCAACAGAGAGCTTCTTGCCCGCCTGTTCCGAGATCCAATAGCCGCCACATCCCTGGTTGACCACGTGCCCCTGCACGAACTCGTTCGAGGAGGAACAGAGACAGCAGCCGGTCTTCCGGGAGTAGGCGCCGCCAGGCTCGAGCAGCTCCAAGCCGCTCTTGAGCTGGCGACCCGCATCCTTCAGCCGGCCTCGGATATCGACAGACCCACCGTCGCCTGCTCGCAGGATGCCTACCGCCTGGTGAAGAACACTCTGGAGCACCTCGAGGTTGAGCACTTTGTCGTCCTCCTGATGGACGCGAAGAACCGCATCACAGCCGTGAAGACTGTCTCTCAGGGCTCGCGGACAGAGTGCCACATCCATCCCAGAGAGGTCTTCTGCGAAGCCGTGCGGGAGAGGTCAGTCGCTGTTCTTGTGGCTCACAACCACCCGTCCGGCGACCCCACTCCTTCACAAGACGACTTCGCGCTGACCACCGGTCTTCATGGCGCCGGCGATCTCCTGGGCATTCCGCTTCTCGACCACCTGATCATCGGCATGGGCTCCTACCGCTCCATGGTCGACCTCGGCTTCCTGACTTGCCTTCCGCCCAAGACCAACGTCGCCCGCTGCGGCAAGAGCAGCTTCACATACAGGAAAACCTAGCAAACCAAGAAACAACACAAACGAAACAGAAGGAGAAAGAGACAATGGAAGAACAGGTAATGATGGAAGAGCAGACAGTGAGAGTACTGATCCAACGTTTGCACCCCGGGCCCACAGGCATCGACCTTAGCGAGGTCTGGCTGCCCCGAGGAGCAACCACAGCAGAGGCCGCCAGCACCGCCGGCATGGGCTTCCTGGGCTACAACTTCATCGTGAATGGCGCATGGGCCGGCATCAACGAGACGATCAAGGACGGCGACATCATCCTGATGGTGCCCCGCTCCTTCGAGCCCGAGCCGCCGACCGTGAGCAACGAGATGCAGGCCGTCGTTCCGTCCACCGAGGAGGAGCTCGACAACCGCTTCATCACCGGCCAGGTCGGGATGAGGGAGTACGCTTACCAGCTCGCCGCGCTCCAGGCCAACCAGCCCACCCAGGCCAGGGTGCGGATCGTCCCGGAGGCAATCCTCACGGACGCGGTTCTTAAGGCGGCCTAGCTCCTGACACCACAACCAACAGGAAGGAGAGAGTCAATGAAAGAGGTTTTCACCATCATCCAAAAGAACGGCAACAACAACAACAAGAAGCCCTTCTGGCAGAAGATCGGCGTGGCCTTCGACAACAGCGATGGCTCCCTGAACGTTCTTCTGAACTGCATCCCCATCGACGGCCGGCTGCACATCAGGGATGCGAAGTCAGAGCAGGACAAGGCCGCCAACGACAAGTAGTTCTTTCCCACCATCAATATAGTTCTTTTTCACTATCCACAAGCTGTGGATACCCACCAACAAGCACTGCAGCAACGTGACACCGACTGTGCGAGTGAAACCTGCAATAGGTTTGATCGCGATAGCACGGTTCGTGGACGGCTGCAGCCGCTCAGGCACTTTCTCGCATTTGAGGAGGTGCCTTTTTTTGTCGTCATTACCCCCTATTAGTCGCAGATGCACCATATTGGCCACACTGAATTCGCTGTGATACATTACCCACAAGGCGGTTCCTTCATGCGGCAACGACACCACGAAAGAACGGAGTGGGCAAATGGGCTATGCCTTCGTCAAGAAGATGACCACCATCATCGAGCTTCATTCCGGAAGACAGTGGAAGTCCATTGATGACGTCATTGACGAAATCAGGCAGTCCCCGAAAGACGGGTTCTACTACCTGGACGAGAATGGCAAACCGGTTCCCAGCTCCCCCATTGTGATTAGACGCGCGATACGCGACGCAGCCTATTGGCAATTCCTCGAAGTAGAGGATTATAGGAGCAGACTAACCGAAATCGCCGTCCAAACAAAAAAGCGAGGCAGAATAGAACCCAAGTTATTCGAAAGCACCTTGGCCGTAGTGCTCGAGAACAAGACAGAACCATTGACCGACCACAAGTATCGTATGGACGTCCGGCTCTTCCTTAATACGCTAAGAGATTTTCCTCTGGAGATGATCCCCGACTCTAGAGCCCTGTGGGACCATTTTGCACACCGTCACCCCGAGATTTTTCACAGAAAGGGTATTTCCGTTTCTCGGTTCAAACAACTTCTAGACCTCCTTGGGCGCAACGGCAGTCGTACAGTTCCGGAGTTTCGCTTGCGCATCTACCTACATCCTGATGATCCTCGTTTCCGAACGCTTTCACACCAAGGAGACTAGGCATGTCCAAGTCTCAGCGAGCGCTCATCGAAGCCATCAAGAAATGCAGCTCCTTGTTTGAACGCGAGGACGGAAGAACGGACGACGGCATCTTCCAGCAGAATTACTATGTACCTACGAAGCAATTCAAACGTCTACTTTCGCTTTCGTCCTCCATGGTATTGGTTGGACGTTATGGTGTCGGGAAAAGCGTTCTCGCTAGGAAGATCCAGCAGGTCGCCACTGACAACCTGAAACATGTAATACCGATCTTCCTGGACCTGCAGGCATTGGGTGCGGAATTGCGTGAAGCACAAAAGACGTCGGAATATCGTGTTCTTTGCGAGTCCATGTTGTATGCGAACACGATAGCGACGTTTCGTGAATTTGATTCGTCATTCGGTATATCAAATACGGGGCAATTCCACGGCCTTATTGCCCGACTCACTGACACAACTTGGCCGCCATCGACGATTCCCCAATGTGCGCCGTTGCCGCATAGCTCTTCCGGTTACACAAATGGTCTCCTTCGTCAATACAGGACAATGGTTGACACATTGAAGCCTCAGGTACATAGTCTATGGAATACATATTCACCCCTTGTTGTGTTGGATGCCATCAATGTTCCAGATGACCTAGCAGATCCCGCTGTCCGATTCCTAGGGGCACTCATCCACTGGCTTAGTCAAGGGAGCAATACGCCGAGATTCGTGCTTACGATGCCGATGAACTTGCGATCGGTCTACAAGAGTACCGCTCAATACACGCCCCAACAGGACATTTTTCATGAAATAGAATGGTCAGAACCGGACCTGTGTGACCTGGTGTACGCTAGAGTTGCCGCAGCCCTTGGTGGCACCACCGAACCCCAAGAGTGGCTTGCGGCTACAGTCGGATGGCGACCTACCGAAGCATGGAAGTACTCATTTGGACGACCGCGAGACTATGTAAAACTTGTGCGTAGGTGTTTCGATGTTCGATTGTCCAACCCAACGATCGCAGAGGACGAATGCTGGCGTGAAGGACTAAAAAAATACAGTCGAGATGTTCTCGACTGGTTGGAAACAGAATGGCAGTGCACAGAAAAGGGATTTGCATCGATCCGCGGTTTTCTCTCCTCTCTAGCAGATGACGAACTCCCTCCACAGGCTCTGCAGCGTGAGCTTGAGGAGGAAAGGAAGAAGGAAAACACTAGACTCGGGTGGTACGGGCCGCGAAATCTCATGGAATTGCTTGAGAAATGGGGCCTCATTTCGCCGACTTTGCGGAGTGACGGGGACCGCTGGTATGCGATCCATCCCGTCTTTCGCATCAAATACTAAACAGTTTTCTTATGTTATACAAATATCCTTCGTTTTGAAAGAACGAACCGAGTCTGCAAGCATAGGATAGGGCATCCAACTCCCTTACCTTAAGGTGGTGGCGGTATCCTGGGGCAACGACTTTCGTGCTGTTGATGAATCCAATAATCTCGTTTAGGCTCGAATGGTCAATACCATAGTGGGCGAGGACATCGAGAGGGACTTTATCTAGGGTATCTTGAATGTCATGTGCCCGGCAAACAGTGAACAAGAACATGGCGAATGAATATGCGTCCGAAAAATACGCTATCTTCGGGACTGCTATTTTGCCACCGTTTACTGTTGCCATCTCACGCAGAAGCACAAGGAACTCAAAGACTCGCTCCTGGGATAACAATGCATCCAACGTTGTAACGGACAATTCCGACCCACAACCTGCTTGTTGTTGTTTGTCTGTTGACATTGCGTACCTCCTATTGTCTATTATAGTATTGAATTTGTCATAGTGGAACGGGCGGAGGAGGACGGAATTGTGAGGGAATAGGCCGATTGCATGATGCGAATTCTGGTGGGTTGTGGACAATTCAACAATAGGAGAGCTCGTTGACAAGGAGATGGAATGACTGACACGGTCTTGGCCGCACTTATCGCGGGCGGCGCGGGATTGGCTGCGGGAATCGGGGGGGGATTGGTTGGGGCGATCACAACGCTCAAGGCGACTGCGGAACAGCGTAAGGCTGAGATAGAAAGAGCAAGGCTCAATGTTGGTTTCCAAGTCTTACTTTCAAGACACGAGAACCGCAAGGGAGCCTATGTCCCGATCCTTGAGATGTGTTCGAAGCTCAAGACGGGGGAAATGCGCGGTAGGGCGATTGCGGACATAGAAGAGATTGTTCGCTATCGGGTATTGCTGCAATTGCTTGGATCGGAGGTGACGCAGGCAGCGTACGAGAACTTCCTAGAGGCGTACGAACGGCGGGCGGAAACACTAGAAGCGAACTACGACACGCTATGTAACGCGATGCGCCGGGACTTGAACGAGACAATCGGCGGTTGAATCATGCCTGCGGGGTTCAAGAGTGGACGGTTCATCTCCGAGGTCATCCCTGGGTTGGGTGCAGGCCCCTCGATCAGCCCCCGTAGCTTCCGCCGCAGGTCAGCGGTCGTAGACCGCTGAGTACGCCCAGGCCAGCAAGCAGCCCCTCGCGATCTCAAGCAACCGTTTGAGGAGCGATCGAGGAAGCCCGACTGGCCAACCGCACCATTGGCTTGGGGCGGCTTCCCAGGGAACTTCTCACCCTATCACGCCTCTCGTTTCTGACTATCCCCCGCGAGGAGGGTTCTCACAAGACACCCCTTTGGTATCCTGAAGACAGCTCCCCGCATCCGTTTTTCAGCTTCATCCCAACAAACCTGTCAAGACGAGTTGAGAACAGAGGAGGTGTCTTCATGCAATGGGTGAACTTCAAGGAAATCAAAGAGAAGGTGTCTATCAAAGATGTTCTTGTTTACTACGACGCAAAGGGACTCAAAGAAGCCAACGGCAAGCTCGTTGGCCGCTGCCCGGTTCACGGAGGCGACAACCCGACGGCCTTCCATGTGGACCTCGAGAAGAACATCTGGCACTGCTTCACCGGCTGCAAGAGAGGAGGGAATGTACTCGATCTAGTAGCGTGCAAGGAGGGCATCTCCATCCGTGATGCCGCCCTGAAGCTGCAAGAGCTGTTCCTTTCGGAGAATGATCAGCCGGTGGCACTCTCCAATTGCGACGGTGACAACCCGCATGAGAAGATCCCCGCCGGCGATTCCATCCCAGCCCCTGAATGTGTCGACGGCAGAGAATCCGAGAACCCGCTACTTTCATTCACGCTGACCCTGGCTCCAGACCATCCCTACCTCCTGAAGGAGCGCCAGCTCTCCCCGGAGACCATCCAGCACTTCGGCATCGGGTACTGCCACAAGGGGACAATGAGGGGCAGGATCGCCATCCCCGTCCACGATCATGCCGGCCAACTCATTGCCTACGCCGGACGCACCATCAAGGAGGACACCAGCCCCACACGCCCCAAGTACAAGTTCCCGAAAGGATTTCACAAGCTACTCGAGCTGTACAACATCCACCGGGCGCACGAGGCCATCGGGGACATAGGCGAGGTCATCTTGGTCGAGGGCTTCTTCGACGTCTTTCGCCTGCACCAAGCCGGCTATCCCAACACCGTCGCCCTGATGGGGTGCGCAATGAGCCTGGAGCAAGAGGGCCTCCTGCGAACGTCATGCTCCAAGGTCACCCTCCTTTTTGACGGCGACGAGGCCGGCCGGAACTGCGCCGAGGAATGCCTCTGGCGCCTGGTCCACGACCTTCATGTCCGGCTGGTGGAACTCGAGGACGGAGAACAACCGGACAACCTGCCAACAGAACGGATCAACCAACTACTCGGCTGATGGCATCATGGCTCAAGCCCGCCCCTGGCGAGCCCACGCCTGGCCCCCAGCCGACAAGGCACCATTTCTCACCCGAGATGGTGCCTTTTTCTTTCGGCACGACTACTTTGATAAGTCAACAGTGGCTGTATAGTTGCGGTCAGAAGGGTTCTTGAAGAAGACCGGGTCGAACGTGAGGAAGCCCAGCGCTTTTGTAGCGCACTCACCAAACGGGCTCCTTTTCTCTACGCCCTTCAATTCGATCTCTTCTATTTCTCCTGTTGCCTTGACCCTCATGCTGAATGTGAGCGCTTGCACTTCCTTCGCGTAGCTATCCCGGCAGCCGACCAGTACGCTCCGCAGCTTCTGCAATCGCTCCCAGACTTCAGTCGGAAGTCCGTCTTTTGTTTCCGATCTGGCAACATCTGGCTTCTTCTTCAAGGACGGCATGACCTGCTCAAGTTGGCGCAGCCGTTGCTCAGAGGTCTGCGTGGCTTGTGGCACCAGTTCCACTACAGGGGCATTGCCACTTTCAACATCAAGTTCCTGGCACACGAGCACCGAGCCGCTCTCGATACACCGTTTGATCCAGCTTGATTGGAATACAAGGAAGCTCGTCTGTCCTGTTACATACACGTTTTTGCCAGCCTTTGATGCACTTGTGTAGGCAGTGCATCCGGCGGCCAACACCATCGCGGCTAGCAGTGCCGAAGTACAGGTTGTCTGTTGGATTCCCATTGTTTTCACCCATTGTTCTTTCCAGAGACAAGGGCAAGACAAGCGCATTTTCGCCGGCCAGCTTGCCCACCTTGGCAGCGCTACCTGCATGTGGCTGCGTATTTCAGATCTCGAGTTTTGGAGTGGAAAGTGACCATTGACTATCGATCATCGGTTATCGGTAAATGACGTTCTTGCGACAAAGTCAATTTTCTCCACATCATGAGTTCCCTGCGCTCGCCACGGCCGTGTCCACCTCGCTTCGCGGGGCAGCCGGCTCTTGCGACACCTGCTTGTTGCGCCCATCCTGCCCGGCCAAGAGTTCCCGTAGCAGCCGCAGGTGGCGCTCGATGGCCAAGTGGGCGAGGAACAGGCTGACCAGCACGAGCAGGCCGAAGCCCATCACTGCGGCGTAGATGCCGAAGGAGAGCCAGGCGGCCTGGGAGAGCTTCTGCTCCATGGTCTTCTGCTCATACTCCATCCGGGTCTTCGCGATGGCGGCCGCGCGCGCGCGGGTCTTCTCCTGATGCTCGGCCTCGGCCCGCGCGATTGCTTCGGCGCGATCAGCCCGCGCCCGGAGGTAGTTGCCCTGCTTTTGGCGATACGTCGCGCTGACCCCTGCGATCAGGTCGCCGCGCTTTTCCACCGGCGCCTTCTCCAGCACGGCGACGATCTGGCCGAGCACCTCGAGCTTCACGTCACGCCGCAGGCCCCGTGTGGCCTGGCGGATCAACGTGGTCGTCCCCACCTTATCGAGTTCGCGGCCCTGCTCCATGCAGCCAATGTCCTTGACCTGCCGCAAGCACACGGTCTTGTAGGTGTCCGTGCTGGCATACGGCGGGACGGGCAGGAGCGCCGCGAGCCTGGCCAGGAGCTTCTTGCGGCGCTCTCGCCATGAGGAACCGCGCCGAGCCGGCGGTCGGCGGCGGGGCCGAGGAGGTGCGGAGATCGCCGATGGCGCCTCTTGCGTCGGATGGGTCGCAGCCCGGGCCTTCTCCTGCGCCTCCTCGGCCTTCTTCTGTGCGGCCCATCGTTCGGCCTCGGCGAGCGCAACCGGAGTGGGAGGAGTCACGTCAGGCGGGTCGGGTTTCTTTGCGCCCACGGGCGGCGGCTCGGCTGGCTTGTCCACAGGCATGCGCAACACCCCGCCGAGCACGCCCATGAGGCCGGCGAGAAGAGCGAGCATGCCGAGGCCAGCGAGGATCAGGAAGTAAGCCCGCCCCGCACGGAAGACCACTTTTCGTTCGAACCGCTCCAGCTTGCCGACTCCGTTGGTCTGTTGCGTTTCCATCTTTGCTCTCCTCTCGCCCGTCAGGGGCACTGCGGGCACTTGGCCTCCCGGCACGCCTCGCGGACCTTTTCCTTGGTCGCCTCGTCGAGTTCGCCCGCTTCCCGAGCGAAAACGACCAGCGCCCGATACATGGCCTCTATCTTCTCGATGGCCGGCTTGGGCGGCACCTTTCCCTGGGCACGCATGTCATTGAACACGGCTAGCCCTTTCGCCAGCACCCGGCACCTGGGGAACTGCTTGCGCCAGGCGCGGACAGTCTTCACTGCCTGGATTCGCTTAAGCTTATCTTTGCTGTTCTCCAGCAATTGCTCAGCCGCCGTGATCGCATCGCTCGTTGCCGTGCAGTTCATCATCGTGTCCTTGGGCCAGACAGCGGGCGCGCAGGAGCCGGTCGATACCCTGGCCGCGGACAGCGCCTGATTCATGGCGTCCGCGGTCCGCTCGGTGACCCCTTTTCGCAGCCCGCTGGAGGCAGCGGCCAGATCCTTTCGGCACCGGTCTACCTCGGCCTTGATCCGTCGCGACAGGGGGGCGACAGCTTCGCGCGTTGCGATATGATCGAGTGCCGCCGGGCAACCCGGCTGGTTCTGCAGGCACGACTGGACTTCTGGCACGGCGGAAAGGAGGCGCCGAAACGCCTCGACACCGGCTACGCCTTTCTCCGCCGCCACCACACAGAAGATGCCCAGCACGGCGACGTGGGTTTCGCGCGTCTTGGCCGGGATGTTTCGGGAGAGCGCCAGTGCCCGGCGCGCCGCTGGGATGCTCTGGTCGAGATTTTCGGCGAGGGCCTTGCGGAAGACCTCCACGGCGTGATCGAGCATGCTCAGAGAGACCTGCTCGGCACGTGCCCGGACCTGGGTGATACGCCGTGCTAGACCGGCCCTGTCACGGTCGGTTTTCTTTAGCAGGGCGATGGCCGCCTCGGCCTCGCCGATCAGCTTGGTCGCCTCAGCGAGATCCTCGGTGCCTGCGAGGGTCGTGCCCGCGCCGGCTACCTTCTTCTCCGCGGTTGTCAACGCCTTGGTGGCGCTCCAATAGCGGATGCATTCGTCGGTCTGGCGTTGAGCGACCTCCGTGGTGAGAGCACCCCCCTTGGAGACATAGACCACGCGCAGTGGTTTGCCGAGGTCGGTCTCGTCATTGCACAGGTCTTTCGCCAGGGACCGGAGGTTCAGCTCGAAGGCGGGTCCGGCGACATTGACCGAGCCGACGGCCTTCCCTTCTCGGAAGAAGCGCAGCGCGCCCGGAGGCGGTGGGCCGTGACCGCACACGCTGCGGGGCCTGAGCCCGACATCCTCTCGGGTGGTCCACGGCTCGCCCACCTTGCTGTCGATGGCCTGGATGCCCCGCCAGGCGGCGTAGCCGGCCCAAACCGCGCCCGCGGCCGCGGCGATCGCTCCGATAATGTAGGCTCTGTCGCGAGGAGAGTTTGATTCCTCGCCCTCGTCGTTGGTGTCGGGCTCGTCGGACAGGGTCGGCGCGACGGCGATCCCCACGCCACCGCCGCCGAGCAGCAACCCGCCGATGACGAGATTCAGGGCCACGTTGCTCGAGGTGCGCCCGAGCACCCGCTGGTGCCGCACCTCGGCCTCGGTTGCGTCATAGCAGAGCTGCTCGCGCGCCAGCGAGGCCCGGAATGTGTCGCCCTGCCAGCTCATCTTCTGCAGGACCACGCGCCCAGGCACCTGGCGCTTCACCGGCCGGCGCTCGACCACGACCCGCTCGACCCGTTCGATCGGCGGGGAGACCGTGGCGCAACCGACCACAAACACGGCAGTCAGCGCTGCGGTCGTTACCATGCTAGTAGTCGCCATCGTATTCTCCATTGAGCGTGGCTCCTTTGTAACGAGTTCAGGCGGCAGCCTGATATTGCTCCTGCACATAGCGTCGATCATGTTCTTGTTTCATACGGAAGTCCCAGTAGGGATGAAAGTCACCACTTTTGTC
>Ga0180009_10007382_pt1 | contig 11242 bp, 18 predicted proteins | sample OS_PC_MetaG_FD_123537 | JGI IMG/M metagenome (GOLD analysis project Ga0180009, IMG submission 123537) | Groundwater microbial communities from the Aspo Hard Rock Laboratory (HRL) deep subsurface site, Sweden - OS_PC_MetaG | ecosystem: Environmental > Aquatic > Deep subsurface > Groundwater...
AATCCCTCCGAAGGTTTTTGCTTTAGCATAATCTTCGTGGCATACATTTTGAAAAAATGTATCCCTTCGCCAAGAGTCGAACTTGGGATCTTCCGGGTTCTGCAACGATTCTGACTTTTGGGGCTTCATAGTAATCATAATTGAATCTCCACCTTAGATATTCTACAGCCAGACGCTTTAACCACTAAGCTACGAAGGGATTGATTTCTTTACTACACCATAAAGGGAGTAAAATGTCGGTTTTATCCAACATTATTCAGAAGTTCTTTTACTTTTTAAGATTAACTAATCTCATCTAAAAGAAATGCTTAACCAAAATCCCAACTACGATGAATAAAGACAATCCTAAAATCCAAGGGTATTTTTTAATTAATTTCATCATTTTGTTATAGAGGAACTATTGTTGAGGCAGCCCCAGAACATAAAGCATAATTCCAAAATTTACTCCATAAATAAGAAAATTTCTCTAAACTATCTGTGAACTCTCTTGTCTTTGATTCTTCCCACGCAGTATAAAAATCATCCTTGAAAGGCTGGCACACAGCCCCCCTAATGAACGTTCCTGCTGTTATTTGGGCTGTTGGGATACTTCCTCCCCCACCTCCAAGAGTTACTCCTCCTCCTGATTCTGAAACAGAAAAGGATAATGAAGTTAAATTTCCATTCAAACTTCCATCATAACAATAAGCATTTAAAACATAATCCGCATATGTAGAAACCACAGTTGTTCCATTCCAACTATATCCGACTTGATTTAAACTTGTTGTGGCCACCTCTGTTGATGCCCCTCTTGTTATATTATACTCACAGTGGATGCAGGAAGTGTCATCTGAACAAGTAACATTAATTGGGAAACTTTTTGTTGCCTCTGAACTGCTTGGAGAAATTATTGAAACATTTGGGTTTGTTGTGTCATTTGAAAATGTTAGAGATTCTATTGAATAACTATTTGTAGACCATACACCCCCATTTTCATATATCGCTCCCAACCAAGTTAAAAAACCATCAGTTGTGGGTTTTGTTCCCCCCACATTACTATATTTAAGAGTATAGGGCGAACCACCCTTATCACAGGTAATAGAATAATTGGTTAAGGCATTCAAATCAACGTTAAATGTTGCAACCAACCCACTTATTGTTTCAGTTCCAAGTTCTGTTCCTTGAACTGTTGTTCCCAAATAGCAAGTTGTCACATCAGTTCCAGATTCAAGAGTTACATTTACAAGACGAGATTCTTCTGTTAAATTAATCATTTCTCCTGTCTTTCCTGTGTAAGGGCTACCACTTAAAGTCGGTTGGGGTTGATTATTATAAGTAAAAAATGTTGCACTAACCAAAGGTATAAAAACAAAGAAAAAACCCATCAGAATGGCTAATTTAAAGCGATTACTACCTAAAATTATTATTTTTTGGGTTTTTGATTTCATTTTTAAAAAGTTGGGGAGGGCATAAGCCCCCTCAAAGTTAAAAAGTTATTTTTAGATTTTACGCATCAGCATAAATCCTCGCAGTTACTGAATCTGTTGCTGAATCTGATTTTATTGTGCAAATCACATCTACATAATCAGTCATATCCGTCATAGCATCGTGATAACTTTCGTCTTGGTCAAATTTAACCTGAATGTTCTTTGAACCTGTTCCTTCTGACATATCAACATAAGTATATACTGCATTATCCCCTTCTGCTGTCCCAGTATTTCTTGCCCCAACAAAATCAAGTATAATCTTTCCTCCTGATTTCAAAGCAAGATTATCTTCTGATGAAGATACATCCTTATCTTGAATTGCACAAGTTACTTTTACAGAAACATCTTCAGCGATTAAACTTCTACCTATAGAGATATTGAAAGCGTATTCTTCTGCTTCTTCAATTGAAGCATCAGCAGAATATATAGTCATAAACTTATCTGTTTCATCAACCGTGTCTTCAGTTGCAGTTGTGTTCGCCAAACCATCATGTATCTTAACATTCATCTCACCGAAGGTTCCTAAAACAATACTTGCAGGCTGAGGAGTTGAAGTCGCAAAAAAGTAGAACAATAAACCAATTATGATAAATGCTCCAATACCTAACTGCCCAGCTCCTTTCTTGTTTAATTTTTTCATTAGTTTTCCTCCGATTTAATTAGAAATAGAAATTTGAGATGATTTATAAAAGAAATACTTATTTTAGTAATACCACTGTTTTCCTCGATAAACGCCTATTTTTTACTCTTTTCTTTGAAATTTTAGCCCTATATAGCGTCGCTGTTGGGTTTTTTTAAAGAAGTTAAGGTTTAGGTAGGGTGGATAAAACGGGAGTTTGTTTATTTTGTGATTTCACAAAGGTTAACCTTTTGAAGCCCTTGAATATTAAGATTATTACTTATTAATTTTGCTAACATCTAACCCTCCCCTTAATTTATCTTACATTTATTCGGAACTCTACCTAAATGAACATTCCCGCAACTCTTACATATTGCTTTGGGATTTGTTAATCTTTTTCTCATTCCCGAAGTAACTTTATGACTTGCTATCTTAGAACTCCACTCAGCCATCAGAAAACCAATAGCAGACTTAAACCATTGCTCTGGAATTGTAACGCCAAGTTCTCCCTCACTTAAAGAAGTCACTTGACATTTGGCTGTTACTTCGGATAATGTTTTTAGTCCATCCTCAATCCTTCTACTCCAACGGGTTATATCTTCTATGATAATATGTTTTACCCTGTTGGCTCGAACCTCTCTTAACATTCTACAAAACTCAGGGCGAGAATTATAATCATCTTTGAAAGCAGAAATCCCATCATCAATAAAAAATATTGGTTCTTTTAACGCCATAGTTTTACAATAAGATTTAATCTTTTCGATTTGCCTGTTTATGTCTTGCCGTCTTTCCCCATCTGTTTTAAACTTCTGGTCGCTTACTCTTCCATATCCTGCTGTTATTTGTTTTTCCATTTTTATTCTTTTCTTTCCAATAATTTTTTAGTCGCCCTTTCTCTCATAAAACAATAATAATCTGAATAAGGGAGTTTATTCATTGGGGTTTCAGGAAAGGTTTTTATTGAAATATCATCCCAATCAATTACATCAATCAAATAAGGAATATATTCAACACAATAATCACAAACACAAAAACGATTAATAAGAAGTTCAGGAATGTTTATCTCTATTTCCCACATAACATCTAAACTTTCGCAAAAATTACAGGTTGTTAAATCATGAGGTATTATTGTTTTCATCTTCTCTTTTTGGATTTTTTAATTAAACTTTTCAATTCATCCCAATCTTTAATTTTGGTGTAAATTGCTTGGTATTTATTAAAGTTCCACCCTCCTCCTTTCTTTCCTGCATAATATTTAATCTGTATTTTTTTATTCCCAAATTTATCTATCATCTTTGTTATCTGCCAAGGTAAATTTTTCCATGGTTTTCCGAGGATGGTTGGTTGTTTTTTATTGTCCATTCTTAAATTTCTATATATATTAATTATAATACAATATTATAACCTATACCTTCTTTAAGGCATCTCATTATCATTACTTTCTTCTGATGGGGGCTTCATACCATGTTTAACATAAGTAGATACTTTTGCTTCCTGTCTTTTCTTATAATATTCTAACTTCCTGTCCTCATCTGCAACAGCCCTATCTATTCTTTCCTTTGCCTTTATTTCTGATGGTTTAAAACCCTTAAACAACTTTGAAATATTATCATTCCAAAACTCTGGTAAAGGATATTTAAAATTGATAAATCTCCTCTTTGAAGGCATCTCAAATAGACATTCTCCTAATTGTCGAGCCATCATCATTCTTCTAACTTTCTCATAGAATTTATCTCTGGACTTATGCTTTCCTCCCCTCTCCCCTATTTGATAGTCGGAACTTCTTAAAAAGAAAATCATATCTCTTAATCTGAATATGTTAATGTCTATAAGGTTAAGGTGTTGGGTTATAAATAAGATTGTTAAGTCGTTATGTCTCGCTATTGCTATAAAAGAACTTAGAGCAACATTACTATCTTCCATGCTTCTTCTTGCAGAATACTTAATAGAACTCTCATCTATGATAGCGAAACTTCCTGCAGGAACTTTCTCAACATCACTAACTACCCTTATCCATTCAGGGAATAATTGTTTGTTGATTTGTTCTCCAACAAAATAGATCCTATTTATTCTTTCCTTTTGATATAACTTTTCAGCAAGATACATAGCAAGAGAAGTTTTTCCGCCTCCACGACTACCACAGATAATAACTATCTTAGATTTTCCTTGAGACATCTCTTGCATAATTCTTTCTACCTTCGTCTCATTTGTTTTTGAAAAGTCATCTATGATAGTCCTTGCTTGAACAGGGTTTTGAAAAAAGAAGTTTCTTATTATGTCCCAATCATAAGGGGAATAAAATGTTTGAAGGTATCTTTTCATAGTTAAATTTCTCCCCCCCAAATAATGTCTTGCACTTCCCAAACCTTTTCTTTTATATACAGCCATTTATGAACCTCCAAAGATTAAACTAAATAGTTCATCTAATTTAAATCCGAAATAAATCCCAAAGATGAATATCAGGGCTATAAGGATAATCCATCTGAAATTGATAATTAATCCGAAAGTTTCAAAAATCCAAAAACGAATTTGTGCTTTTTTATTTTTCATTTTCTATCCTCCCAAATTCGGAGGATTCGTAGTGACTCTCGGAGCATATTTTCATTGTTTTCTTCTTGAAATAATTGGCTCCTGATGAATGATGCAACAGATGAGAATTGGCTTTTTTCGGTCATCTGTTGGAGTCGTTGTTTTTCTTCATCGTTGATTTTGAAAGTTATCAAATTCTTTCTTGCTTGTTTTGGTTTTTTTATCATCTTTCAAATTCCTTTTTAGTTAAATTGCATCCACAACTTTCACAAAATCCGATAATTTTAAATTTGCTTTCGATTGGATTGACAATATTTCGTCTTGCTTTGCATTTAGGACAAAATGTTCGTAAATTTATTTTTTTAGATTTTTTCATCTGTTTTCTCCAATTTATTCAAATAATTTACAAATTTATGGAATTTCTTTTGATTAGATATGCAACAATGACAATCTTTGTTATACATCTGTGAGAAGTTTTTCTCTATCCATTTGAATATTTTTTTAATCATTGTTCAAAATCCTCCTTCGATTCATTCTCTAAAAATATTTCAAAGTGTTCTTTACAAAAAGTTAAGAACAACTGCATGCCATTCAATTTAATATTATAATAATGAGTTATGTGATTATCGCAGTATTTCTCCATACATAAGTCAAGGCAGTTGTAGTTTTCAATTTGGTTCATTCTTCAAAATCCTCCAAGATTTCTCTGGCTTCTTTTTCTAAATCATGTTTTTGGTATAATTCTAAAATTTCATTTTTCTTTTCTTGAATAATCATATATTTCCTCCTACTTTTTCCATTCGTTTTTTTTCTTCTTCAGACCATTCTTTGTTTAATTCCCTTTGAGAATTAGCATTATTTGGGACAAGTGGGACAGGTTTTGAAAAACCATATATACTATTTTGACTACTACTTTTAACAACCTCTTTTACACACTCTCTATAACTACTCATATTTTTTAAGAAGATGTCCCAGCTGTCCCTAAGTTTAAGGTTTAACCAATACCTTTCACTCCCTGATTTTTCTGATGAAACATAAGGATTAAACTTAATTAAGTTCTTTCCAATTTTGTCTTTTGAATCTGGAGATAGTTTTGGTTTATGTTCTAAACACCATCTGCAATAAACTTTATACAAATCATCCTTTGTAACTTTACTCCCTGCTTCATTAACCAAAACCTCTGCTGAGAACTTTGCAAGAGAATTTCCTCCTTTAATCATTAAGAATTTTATCTCTTCCGGTTCTTTTTCATTACTAAACCCATTTTGTTTTATTAATCGTTTATATCCCTCAAGAGCCCAATTCAACCACCCAGACATTTCTTTCGGAGTTGTTATTTTATTTATTAAATCTTGGTCTTGTTCATCTTTTGATATAACATTATCAAAAGGAAATAAAATTATTCTTCCATAATATGCTTCATCATCAATATCTTCTCCAGAGTTTGGTATTTTATTACAGGCATATGTCTGTTTAGCAGTATTTGGAAATCTTATCTTATCCCCAAATTTAAACTCCCCATCAATAAAACCATCCCCCACAGATTTTTTTATTCCACCTATTGCTTTCATATCTGAAGAACTTAAATCATCACAAATATTTGCATCCTTATTTTTTAAAACCAATAAATCAAAAGGCTTACTTCTTGATATTTCTTGCAGGGATAATCCAGAAACATTATTGTTCAATAATATTGTTAAATGATTCATGAATAATGTTTTAGATGTATCTTTTGCTCCATGATAAATTGCAAATTTTTTAAAAATATATTTCCTTCTTATATGGATTCCATTCCATTCTTGAAATTTTAATAAATCATCTTCATACAATGCCTTATTAAGAACTTCAAGATACTTTTCACATTTTGCCTTGGGATTATATTCTATATCCCATTTAGTTCTAAAATTATATTCTTTGGAATGGGGTAGAAGTTTTATGTTATCAACATCTTCAAAATCTAAAACTCCATTTCTTAAACACCTTTTGAAATCTGGGATGTCTTCAGTTTCTTCTCTTGAGATTTCCGTTCTCCTTTTAATTTTTTCCAATATCTCATTAACAATATTATTTTTAGAATAAACACCAAGCAATCTTTCAATCTCTGCTTTGATTATTCCTCTTCCCTTAACAGACCAAACCCCCTCCTGATAAACCTCAATAGTTTCTTCCTTTATTCCAAAAATAGTTCTGATGTTAAATTTATTTTCAATATACTCCGCAACCTTATCAATATCTACATTCCTTAAAATTTCTTCCCCTTTTTTATTATATTTAATAATTAAGAAATCTTCTGCTCCTCCTCCTTTGGTCTTTCCACTTATCAATCCCAACTTAACAGCTTCATCATAAGCAACACTTAACGCTTTCTTATCCCCTTTAATCTTGCTTATCCCCCTCCCCCTGTGTGGTGTCCCACAATCTACACAGGATTTATACCCTGCTTTTACACAAAGATACTGCACAGCATTAAGAGAAACTAAATGCCTCCAACAATGAGCAATACTTCCATCTTTACTTAAACTAAAATTAGAATCTGTATCACTTTCATGCAGTGGATGTCCTTGCCTTTTATTTGCAGGAATTAATCCAACAATATCTGAAACTTTTAATTTAAACAATTCCGAATATTTTCCCTCACCAGAAAATTCTTTTCCTGTTTCCCTATTTTTTATCTTTGATTCTGCTTCTATATTCTCCAATTCCTTATCCTTAAAGAATTGTGGAAGTTCATTAAAAGTTATTTCTTTTGGTGCAACAGAATTTTTTATGGTGTAATATCCAAGGTGTTCATCTTCTTTTGCCTCTTTAGGTAATTCTTCAAAAGCTTTCTTATCTTTCTTATCTTCAAGATTGAAAGGGACATAACTTCCACAACATAAAACATATTGATTATCGCTTCTTATTTCTCCTCCATCTGTTGGAAGGTTTATTTTTGCTGTTCCATCTTTATCCCAACAAAAAGTGTGAGTTCCTGCCCTCTTCCGACTTGTTGCTACAAGAGTATCTTTTATTGTTTGGTCAAGGTATCCTGCTTCATCAATATCTACAATAATCAAAGGGTCACCTTTTCTTGCAGATAACCCAATATTATATCCTTGCCTTATGTGTTCAATTACTTGTTCTTTATTCAACCTCGCAGATTTATGATGCCAACTTCCCTTACTTGTATTATCTATTTTTAAGATTGCTTTTGGAGAAGGGTTCTTACCTTTTGGCTCACATGGGAAAAACCAAGGTGTATAATCTTCTGGGGCTTCTTTTGTTAAGAAATAATAAAATTTCTCAAATTGTTTTATTTTAAAATCCGTGTTAGGATTATTTTTAGAAACCATTGTTAATACTTTCATTTCACGCCACCTCCTCTATCAAAACAATATTAGAAGGGGACAACGTAACATTTTTACCCTTTATATCAATCATTGAAAAAGATTCATCTGCAACATCTATCACTCTGCCCTGAAAGTAATACCCATTTAATATTGTTAATCGCACAATCTTTCCGATATATTGTTTTAAACTTTCTGCGTCCATTTTAGATATCCTTTGGGAAAACTGTTTTCCTTTTGCTTAGTTTAGTTCTTTGAATGGCTTTGTCAAGAAGTTCAAAAACTGCATCATTCAAAGCTCTTGGGGTTAGGTTGTTGGTTCTATATCCCCTTGATTTGATATACTTTAAAATATGGCTTTTGATGACCAAAACTTCCTTCTCATAAACGCTTATTTTACCTTGATTTTTCATTTATCGTTACTTACTACCACAAAACCCACACTTGAACAAAACCCCCTCTCTAAGTGCCGTTTAAAGCACATTGAGGGCTTGTTTCTACAGGTTTTCGTATGTCTCGGGTTTATTGCGACCTCCAAATTTAATTTCCGAAATTGAATTGCAATTTTTAGTGTCTAAAGAAGAAACATCGAGCCAACCAGTATCGCTTGATTTTTTAGCCACAGGAAGTTGTGATAACCTTTTCCTAAGCCGAGATTGACCGAGTTTAAAATGTAACCACTCTGAGTTTTTAAGAATCCCAGAAAAAAGAAAGTCACCTTGATTCAAAGAATTTACAATTTCAAAATCTTCTTTAGAAGAAGTTTTTAAAAAATAACCTTCTTTAGTCAAAATAAAATAAAAAGAATTTGCATTCAAACAATCATTACTATCCATCTTCTAAAAAATCACTCTTTCGAGGAATCCTCCATGTTTAAAAAATGACCATCCCCTGATAAAACAGGGGCAGGTTCCGAAATGTTTTTAGATTGATTTTTAATTTTTTCAATCATTTCAAAAGTTTCCTGAACTTGTTGAGCCAAGTCCGTGCCCAATAAATCATAATTTATTTTTTGCATTTTTTCCTCACAGGTTCTTTATTAGTTGGATTACAACATCTTGGGCAGTGTTTTGGGTTCTTATCTGAAAGCCAAAACCATCCACAAAAATTGCAGGTTATTTTTTGTCTCATTCTAATAATTTAATTAATACCTAAATCTTTATAAACCTAATTTACTATAAAGTGTAAGTTAGAAAATGGTAAAAAAAGAATCATTAATGAATTATTTTGATACAGAGAAAGGGAAAGAGATATCCGGACATTTCTTTATAGATTATACAAATCAAACAGAAGTATCAAAAAATGTTTACCATGGGTTATGGAAAGGGTTTAATAACGCAAAATTGCAGGGAAAAAATAAAAAATCTTGGGCAATTCCCTATGTAAATAAGCTATTTCAAATCTGGAGGGGCAAAGGCTTTTTTGATGAAAGAATAATAGGGTATGAAGAAAGAAAAAACAAAGCAGGAAAAAAGTCAAAATACCCTATGAAAAGATATAGATTAAACCTTAACTTATTTTATGATTACGCGAAAGAAAGAAAGGTTAATGGCTTCTCTGAATCTGAAAAAGAGTTTTTAGAACATCTTTTTAATTTAAAGAATATTAGACAAGGGATTAAGGATTATAAAGGAAATGTAAATGAATATATTTGTGCTGTTTTAACTGAACTATTCTTCATTAAAACAGCAAACGCAGTTATGGTTGGAGAGTGGATGTTTAAGAATTTCTTAAATGGCAAAAAATTATCTACAGATTGCACTAACAAAAAATTTATGGAGATTAAGGGAGAGAAAAAATTATTTATTCCAAACGGACAGAATTATGAAGATGAATTATTAGCAAAAAACAAAATCTATAAGGTGTTTAAAGAAAAACTTGAAAAATTGCTATCAACAGGAATAAAAATGATTATGGCACCCATAGAATTTAAAGTGATGGTATCAAAAAAGACAGGCGAAGTTATTGTTCCTGAACTTTATAGCAAAGATATATCAGAATATTTTGGAGGGTTGGCTTAACCAAAATTAACTTCAATATGTTTCTTTAGAAGAGGATTAACACCCTCGACAATTTGTCTAATTATTTTCTTCAGTTCCTTAATTTCTTCAATCTTTTCAGGAGTATCTTCTGGCTTAATCCATATCTTTCTTGCCCTTGCTTCTAATTGTTTTTCTGAAAGGTTGTTATAAGCTTGTTTCATGTTTTTAGAATGCCCCATTTGGTTGGCTACATCGTCGTCCTTGATGTTATCGTCATTATACAGAAGGGTTGCTACACTATGCCGTAGAACATAAGGGTTAATCTTCTTTCCTAAAACCCTTTGAGATAGTTTAATCAATCTATGATAAACAGCTTTTTCTTTCATGTGTAACTTCTCTCTCCCTTTAAACTTTGAAGGAAAAACCCACTCTGAATTATTGTCTTGCAACTTCTTCAAATAGAAAGCGACATCTTCAGGAATGAATTTATTAAAGTGCCTTTTATTCTTTTCAGAATAGGTTTTAATGAATGCCCCTTGCTCTTCAAACTTAATGTCCTTCCACTTTAATTTACAAGCTTCAGAAGGACGAAAACCACCATAGAAGAAAACTAACCAATAAGCTTTCCAATTTAAATCGTGTTCTCCCTGAACTAACTCTTGAATGTCCTCTTTGCTTAACATTTCTTCGGGTTGATATGTTTGAGATGTCTTTTGGCTTCTGCATAGTTGGTCAAGATTTCTAAACCTTGAACTCCAATCTGCAAAATGCCACTTAATAAAATTCTTTAGTCCAGCTTTAATCCCATTTAAAGAACCAACAGAATATTTATCTGAGATTGAATTGATGAAATTAATAAGTTCTTTTTCAGAAGTTTTATCTAAATCCTTTTTGAAGGATTGTAAAAATAAATTTGTATAAAAATAAATGTCTTTTATCTTTCCTTCTGATTTAACGGAAGTCCTTTTAAAATCAATATAATCCTTTAAAATTTTTGATTTAGTGATAACCTTCTTTTTAGTCATATCAGAATCAAGGAAAACCCCTTTATAAATATTGTGGTGGGTAAAATACCTCTCACCACTAAGCTACGAAGGGATGCTGAAAGAAAAGAGGGAGTGTTTTTAAGATTATCGATAGGAATTTTTTGAGGGAGTTGTTAATAGGAAAATTTATAAAATAGATTTATAGTGAGAGGTTATGGCAGAAAGTAAAGGACCTATCTTATATGTGGATGACGAGGGAGAAATCAATGCAGAATTATTAGAATCAGAAGGGTATCAAGTGGTTTTATATGAGAATATAGATAAAGCTATTGAA
>Ga0180009_10007383_pt1 | contig 11242 bp, 17 predicted proteins | sample OS_PC_MetaG_FD_123537 | JGI IMG/M metagenome (GOLD analysis project Ga0180009, IMG submission 123537) | Groundwater microbial communities from the Aspo Hard Rock Laboratory (HRL) deep subsurface site, Sweden - OS_PC_MetaG | ecosystem: Environmental > Aquatic > Deep subsurface > Groundwater...
ATCACCTATTCACAAAAAACTGAAAGGAATTTATAAACCTTATTCGCATCCTTGTCAAGTGGCAAGTGGTTAAATAATTCCGCAGCAAGCTGCGGGGTATTCCTATCCCATCAAGGAATAAAGTGGGACTGCCAGGATTCGAACCTGGGTCGTCCGGTCCCAAACCGGAAAGGATACCAAGCTACCCCACAATCCCAAGATTAAAAATTAAAAAGATAAGAGGTTTTTAAAGCTAACTATTTCTTTTTCTCAGGCTCTTTTTTGGCAGCCTCAGCAGGTTTAGCTTCTGCACTTTCTTTCTTTTCAGCTTCTTCTTTACTTTCTTCTTCAGCAGCTGCCTTAATCTTAGCTAAATCTTTAGAATAAAATTCTCTTACTTTTTCCAATTGTTCTTTCAAAACGGCTTTCTTTTCATCAGACACGTCTGTTTTTTGATTATTAATAATTTCATCATACTTACCTGCCTCAATATCTTTGTTAATTTCAGGAGCTGTTTTGCCTTCAACTAAAACTCCCAAAGAATTGCATGAACCTATAATTGTTTTAACAGCAGATTTTAAATCTTTAGCTAATAATGAATCTTCCTTCATCTTAACTATTTTAACAATTTGTTCGATAGCCAAGTTTCCAACTTTATCCTTATTTGGAATTCCTGCACCTTTATTAATACTTAACTCCTTTTTTATTAATGCTGATGTTGGTGGAGTACCAATAGTTATTTCATACTCTTTTGTTTTAGGATCAACCATAATTGTGACTGGAACTTTCATTCCTTTGTAAGCTTCAGTTTTCTTATTTATATCTGTAATAATTTGTCCAATATTTACACCTAATGGACCAAGTGCTTGTCCTAATGGAGGAGCAGCTGTAGCTTTACCGCCATCAATTAATGCTTCTACTTTTTCTTTCTTTGCCATTTTTCTACCAAATTTCTTATATCGAAGATAAGAATAGCTTTATAAATTTTATCATTCTAAGTTTAAAAATGGAATATATCCTCACATTCGGCAGAAACCCTGAATTATCACTATTAGAGCTTAAAATCTTCCTTAATTCTAGAAATATAGGGTTTAAATTGTTGGATTTTTCAGAATTAGCGGCTGTTTTAGAATTGCCTGAATTAGATTTTGAAGATATGATTAGCAAATTAGGTGGTACATTAAAGATTGCTAGAGTTATTGATATTAATAATGAAGAACTTTATTCTGGTACTGGTAAAAAAATCAAATATGGCATTAGTGTTTATAGTGATACAGATACTAGCCAAATAAAAGCTTTTGTCAAAAAACAAATGAAATCTTTTAGATTAAAAGCAATGCTAAAAAGTTCAAAAAGATCCTTACCATTTTTGTCGCCAACAGAAGTATTAAATTTCAGATTAACAAATGAAGGTTTTGAATTAGTTGTCTTCAAAAAATATATAGGCAAGACTATTGCTTTGTATAATCCTAAAGAAATAGAAAAAAGAGACTTAACAAGACCAAAACAACGTCCAAAGCATATGATTTCTATTAGATTAGCAAGAATTTTGATTAACTTGTCTGGTGCTGTTGAAGATTCTGTTTTATTAGATCCATTTTGCGGTTACGGAATTTTATTGCAAGAAGCAATGTTAATGGGGCTTAATGTTTTTGGAATAGATAGATCTTATGAATGCGTCAATGCTTCTGAAATAAATATCAGATGGCTAAAGAAAAAATATAATGTAAAAAAAAGATCTAAAATTGTACGTGGTGATAGTCAAGAATTAAGTAAATATATAAAAAAAGTAGATTATGTTGCTACAGAACCTTACATGGGACCATTGATTAAAAAGTTGCCTACAAAAGGCGAAGCAATAAAAATATTAAAAGAATTAGAACCAATGTACTTACGAGTTCTAAAAGAGCTAAAAAAAGTTGTCAGAAAAAATATTGTTATAATTGCTCCTCGTTTCAGGTTGTATACGGGACAAAGATTGTCTTTAGATTTTGATAAGTTATTAAAAGAATCAAGGCTTAAAGCAATGCGAGGCATGCCCTTGATTTATACTGCTCCTAAAAGCAAAATGGAAAGAGAAATTTGGATACTTTCCACCTAAATTTTCAAGTTTTCTGAAAATATTGATGTTTTTTTCAAGCAATGAATTTAAAGGATAGTATTATTGCTACTTGCATGAGTGAGTTGATTCAAAAAATAATGAGGGGTGAAGATTCAATTGAGAACTTGACTTTTACAATCTATAATGTTGATTTCAGTTCCAGATATTTAATTATAAGAGACAATGTAGAACGCTTGGTGAAACAGCAAAAAGTTTTCAAAAAGTTAATCGGGAAAAAACCTTCTTATTTAAAATTAAGGAATGGATTTTATGAAAAAGTTTTGAAGAAAAAACAATATACTCTTGAAGAGCTATTCGATGTGCAACTTACGAATATTAGGGGATTGAATATCAACTTAGTAAATTTGTTAAGAGATTCAAGGTTTGAACTGCAGGAGCTAGAAGAATATTACGAGCAAGTGAACTGTGAAGTTGCAATCATGCTTAATTCTAAGAATAAAGAACATGAACTAAAAACTAAAAGTTTGGAATATCAAACTATGAGCCATTCGTTAAAAGTCAGTAAAAAGGATGAAAATTATTTCAAAGCTTTAGTTAAGGCCAAAAAATTCAAAAGAGGATTGTTTGAAGAACTGCATGAATACAACTTAAGAAATGAATTATTATCCAACTTAGCAAAAGAAGCTTTATTTCTAGATAAGTTTGAAGATTTGTTAAGAACTTCCATCCATACTTGTGAAAAGATTGCATTAAAGACAGCTACATTAGAACGACATTTAAACAACACAAAAAGAACTTACCAGTTATTAAGAATACAGCACAAAACTGCTTCTTCATTAAACAAAGCAATGGCAACAATGACTGACTTCACATTACAACTGCAAGACACATTAACTGATGGAATGCAGGAAATAATGGATATAGCTAACTCTCCGGATTATTTCTTTACAACTGCTACAGACAACATGGATAGGTTAATTAAAAGATTAGGAGTTAACAATGCTTGAATATTATTTAGCAATAAACGATTCTTCTATTTATAATCCATTTACAATCAATAAAGAATTAGTTAGCATCGCTGAACAATATAAACAAATTTCAAATGGGCACGATAAAGCTTTTCAGTTATTTGAATGGTTCAAAAAAAATATTCATTATAAAGATGAAAAATTTTATAAAAGGTCAACTGAAGTTTTAAGAAAGAAACATGGCGTTTGTGCAGAGTCTACAGTTTTATACGTTACTATGGCACGTTGCTCAGGATTAAAAGCAAATTATGTTAGTGTTCATAAAGATAATACGGGAAAAAAAGTCTGCCATGCTTGTGCAGGCGTTAAATTAAAAGATTGGCTTTTAGTTGACATAGCACAAGAAACTTTTGACATCAAGCATAAAAAATATCAAATTTTGACAGATGAAGAAGTTTTTTTAAGATTTAAAGCCTGGAACAGTTAAAGAAAAGATTTTTATAATGGGTTTTAAGAAGAAATAATATGAAAAAATTCCAATACATGCTTGCTCCCATCGAAAGAATTACAAGCCCTGCATTCAGGAACATTGCACATAAATATGGAGCTGATTTGACGTTCACAGAACAAATTAGAGCAGAAGGGTTGGCTAAAAACAACAAAGCTACTTGGGAGCGTTTAGAATTAATAGATAATACTCCTACAGTTATTCAATTGACAGGAATAAAAGAATCTAATTTTAAAAAATTCTTAGATAAGTTTGAGCCAAAAAAAGCTTTCAAGGGCATTAATTTAAACTTAGGCTGTCCAAGCCATAAAGTCATACAATTAGGCTTGGGCTGTGCTATGGTAAAAAGAGTTAACAAAACTCAAAAGATTATTGAATTAATTAAAGATTATAGTTATGAAGTTTCTATCAAGTTAAGGTTGGGGATGAATTTATTTGAAAAAGAAAATAAAATTTATTTGAATTTAATTAATGGTACTAAAGCAGATTATTATATTGTTCATGCAAGGCACGGCAAACAAAGCTACAAAAGTTTAGCTGATTTCTCTGTATACAAAGAATGTGTAGAAACAGGAAAAGATATTGTTGCTAACGGAGATATAAAGACTAAAGAACATATTGATTTCTTAAAAGATTTAGGATTAAAAGGTGCAATGATTGGCAGAGCTGCAATCTTTGATCCAGGAATTTTTAATAGATTAAAAGGTAAAACAGTCCCTTCACCAAAAGAAGTTCTTGAAGAAGTAAAAGCATTAACTAAAAAATATGATGAACCTAAAAGGTTTGTAATTAATTTAGATAACAGAAATACTCACAAACCTAAAAAAGACAGAATTAATAAGACTTATATCTAATAATTCACAAAAGATTTTTAAAGACAATATTCTTATATTAAAAAAAATGAAATTATTAACAACATTAATTGGAGGATTATTAAGTGCATCATTCTTATGTAGTGGATGTATTAAAAACATAAAACCAGAAGAGCCATTATACTTTAATGCAAGTTATTCTCAAGATGTTAATTCAGATGGTATTGAAGATTTTGTCGAAATAAACCAGAAAATTAGTGAAGATAGTTTTGAAAGAGAAACTAAAATTGATTTAAATTCAAATGGAGTAATTAATTATCATAGATCTTTAAGAAGAGATTTAATAACAGGATCGACATTAGATATAACTAGCTTAAAGAATGAAAAAGAAGAAGATATTCCTTTTGAATATAAAACAATGATCCCTTTTAGAAAATTTTACTTCATTGATGATAAATTTCTTAATCAATAAGACTTACATTCAACAATAGCTTCTTCTTCATTAATATTAAATTTAACTTTTAAAAATTTCTCAATAATAAAAGCATTAGTTCTAATATGCCCTGTAATCTTAGAAGTTTTTAATTTACCAAAACCAGCTATAGCAAAGTAAGGCAACAATTGATCAGCAGTATAACTATCAACAACGCCTTTAGAATATTCTTTAATCAAAGTTTTAGCAGCCTCCTTACCAACCTGCTCAGACTTTTTACCTTGTTCACCTAAACTATCAGCACCTATAACACTATTCTCAGTCTCAACCCACAAAGTAATTCCAGTACCAGGACAAACAGAGTCTCTATAAAAAGCTTCTAATTTAATTGGACAATCAAAAATGCTAGACAATTCTTTCCTAGCAGCCTTGGCTTGTCTTACAGCAACATTAGCTTTCTCTAAATTAGATGAAGCCACAGAAATACCTTTTACAACTTTTAATTTGCCTTTCTCTAATAATTCAATAGGCTTTAACTCAGACTTTTTAATTTGCACTTCAACCAAAGCACCACCTTTTGGATAAAAACCATCTTTAACATTTAACAACTCAATATCATAACCCATTTTCCTTAACAAAGGAAATAATATGTTTGCTTGGTTATCAATAGGAGGAGCCCATTTGCCATAAGTAGCACCACCTTCAATCTTAATCTTTACAGTTGTCAAAAAAGCAGGAATCATTAAAGCTTGTAACACTAAACCGCAAGAACCAGCAGTCGGAATATTAATGTTTAATCTACCAGACTTAATTTGTCCAGGCTTGAAAGTTAATTCCTGTGAATGTAATTTATTACCAACAACTTCAGCATTGCACAATTTAGCTACAGAATTAACAGCTTCCAAATGTTGAGCCTTTAACCCCGGATTTTTTCTTTTCGATCTTATGTTAATTATTTTGAAAGCTTTGCCAGTAAACGCAGACAAACCTAAACAAGTTCTTAATATCTGTCCTCCGCCTTCATCATGACTTCCATCTATTTCTAACATTTTAAAACTAAATTAAAAGAAGTTTAAAGAGTTTGCTATAATTAGTAATCATTAGAATCTAAAAACTTATTTTTCTGCTATTTTTTCTAAAGCAGAGACTTCCCTCTTCTTAAGTTCAATTTTTTTAATATTTATTTTTCTTTTATCCATAAAATAACCAATAGTATAAAGAGCAAATCCAGTTATAATATCCGTTAATTTATTTGGATTTGAATAAGAGTCAAAATAACCAATTATTAAAGGACACGCACTACCTATTTTTAACATTAAACCTAATCCAGAACCATCATATATTTTATAAAATTTATAATCTAATGTTTTACCATTCTCATCCATTTCTCTTAGTATTTTTTTGCTTCCAAGGATTATTGTTTCTTCTAACTTCTTATTTTGTTCTACCATTTTACTTTAAATTAAGAATTCATTTATAAACTTTTCTTCAAAAAGTATGTGCATAGCTGATTTTTGAGTTCTTTTTTTGATTTATATCTTAAAATAGCGAAATCTTTTTATAGTTAAAGTAGTTACATTATAACTACAATGAGAAAATCTATTAAACTTGAAATGGAAGGATTTGAAGTTGTTGAGAAAATAGCTGTTAAAGGGGGTAACAGCTCAAGAATTTATGTGCCAAAAAAATGGGAAGGGAAGAAAGTAAGAGCTGTACTTATCGAGTAAGCTTACTCGATGACTACAAGAAAAAAGAGAAAAATGAGCTAGTAGAAGATGTTGTCGACTTGATTATTGAAAATGAAAAACTCAAGAAAAAACTTCGTCGGTATGAAAATCCTCATACTCCGCCTAGTAAAGAAGTGAAAAAAAATCGTTGTAATTTTATTTCTAAAACTGGTTTAGGTGTTGGTAAAAAGATTGGTTACAAAGGTGCGACAAGAAAATTGGGAAAACCTACAAATTTTATCAATTACTTTGATAATGTTTGCTCACAATGTGGCAAACACAATAAACCAAAAAATATTAAAGAGAAAATTTATGAGGAGATTCCAGACCCTCAACCAATTAAAATAATTAAAGCTAAATGGGGATACTATGAATGTAAATGTGGTCATTGTTGGGAATCTAAACCAGTGGAAGTTCCTGAGAAAGGTTTATTTGGAAAAAATTTGCAAACACAAATAACTTTACTTCGTTTCGACGACAGATTGCCTCTTAGGAAGACTATTTCTGCGATAGAAAGACAATATAAAACCACTCTTTCTTCTAAAGCAGTATATGATGTCACTAAAAGAGTTGCTGATAAAGCAACTCAAGAATATGAAAACATAAAGAGAAAAATAAGACGAACAACACATTCACATATTGATGAAACAAAGATAAAAATCCAAGGAAAAACATATTAGTTATGGATTTTTCGCTCACGAAAAAATGTTTTTTTTGTGATACACAAAAAAAGAAATAGAACTGTTCTTGACGAAATATTAGGATACAAATATCGAGGGATTATCATTTGTGATGGTTTGTCAGCTTACAAGGAATATACAAAATATTTACAAAGGTGCTGGGCTCACATTCTGAGGGAGACAAAAGAGATGGCTGAAAAGCATGAAGATGCAAAACCGATGCATCGGTGGATGAAAGAATTGTTCGCAATCGTAAAATCTGTAAGTGTGAAAGATCCACCAGAGAAAAGAAAGAAACTTTATGATAAATGCATTGTAGAAATGAGGCGATTAATACAAATGTATTCATCATACCAACATTTAACAACGGTAATTACTACCATTAAAAATGGTTTAGAATTCTGGTTTACAAGAATAATTCATCCTCAAATTGAACCCACCAACAATAATGGAGAACGTTCACTGAGAGAAATGGTAATTATGAAAAGAATTATGGGAACATTAAGAAACCAAGATGGAGCAGATGTTTTAGCAAAAATGATGACATTAATATCTACATGGAGATTAAATGGGCAAAACCCATTTTATTCTTTGAGAGCGTTAATTTAAGCTATGCACATACTTCAAAAACTTAGGATAAGTGTCTGGTTGCATAAAAACTTTCCAATTCTTAACAGCCAGCCCTTTTTCATTCTCCATAATCTCTTCAGAACTCATCATAGCTTCGCCCATGCAAACCAACTCATTCTTTAAACTCATTACTCCAACAAATTCTCCTTTAACAATACCAGTATGCAGTTTAGCAATTCCTGGAACAGATAATGAAGCGCCGTGACACAAAGTGTCAATACTTGTATCAGTAATCCAAATCTTAGGAATATGATCAATAGCTTTTTCCATAGGCATTATCAATTTTTTTAACTCTTCTTCATCGCCTTCTTTCCATAAAGTGTAAGCATCTTTTAAGTCATGTAATGAAATCCAATTCTCATATGTGTGCGAAGCAACTTTACTTCTTACTAATTCTGCCATGTGCGCTTTAGTCCCTAACTCCAAACCAAAGTCATGCACAAACTTTCTAACATAAGTTCCTGCTTGGCAACCAATCTTAAACAAAATATCTTGTTCATTTATCTCTAAAATTTCAAAATAATAAATATTACGTTTTCTTAATTGTCTTTTAACTGCACTTCTAACAGGAGGCATTTGTTCAATCTCACCAACAAACTTTTCAGCAACCTTCTTAATATCTTCTACAGAAACAGGTGTATGCAAATGCATTAAACAAACATACTCTTTACCTGCCGTCAACAAGAATTGTACTATCCTAGTAGCCCTGCCAGTAGCAACCAACAAAACTCCTGTGACTTTAGGATCTAAAGTTCCAGAATGACCGGCTTTGTCCAAATGCAATATCCCTTTAACATAATCTACAATCTGATGAGATGTTGGCCCAGATTGTTTGTTAACATTTATCAAACCATAATTAACCATTTCTTCCATACTTCTTTCTTCTGGCATTAACCCAAATGCTGGATTAGGGAATGCATCTCTTTTAACTAAAATTTCTCTTTCAATTTTTTCAAATGGTAATTGCATAGGCTTTCTTAGAAATTTGGTATTAATAAGAGTTTTGTCTCCATAATACTTATAAATCTTAAAGGATTAATTAACAAATATGAAGACATTGACAGATACTATCGTAAAAGAATTCAAAGAACATTTTTCTGAAGAATTAGATAATAAGAATATTGACAAAGACCAATTCTTAGCTAAAACTAATTTAATAGAAATATGCAAACTATATGCAAGTGATTTGAATGAATCAAGATTGACTGGTACAACTATCTTTTTATTAGATATTGCTTCAAAATTATTATGGGAATTTGATGAACCCGATTCTTTTAATAAATATATGGCTTCTTTTGATAAAGAGGGAATAGTCTATAAGGTTAAAGAAATATTTGATAAAAAAGAACCAAAAATACGACACAGTTTTCAATACATTATTTCAAATATCAATGATAATTCTTACGGAAAAAAATTCGAAACCCTAAATCCTAAACATTTAGAGAAAGTCATGCCTTTATTTACACAAGATAGAGTGATAAATATTTATTCCAATTTAAAATGTAAGGGGGGCACTTCAATTGAGCAATCTCTTGGAAAAATTATTTTAACTGAACCAGAAAAATTAGACAATTTTTTAGATTGTTTGGAAAATGAAGAAATTATGGAATTATATCTTTATCGCTGGAATGAAGTTGATAGCATAAAAAGACATTATCAAGAAAGTATTTTATGGAAAGTTTCTCAAGGTTATAAACTTGAAGAAGTTTTAGAATTTGCTAAACAGCTTAAATTAGATATAAATGCAAGTTAAACAACAATAGGTAATCAAGATTGAGAATTATTTTTTCTTATCTTTTTGGAACTGATCTGCATGCATCTCAATACCAACTTCTTCTTTCTTAGATTTTTTAGGAGCTGCTACTTTCTTTGGAGCTTTCTTAGATTCCATTAATTTTTCTTGCTCTTTTCTAATAACTTTCTCAGCTTCTTTCTTTTCTTCTTTAATTTCATCAGCTAATTCTTTATTTTCTTCCATTGCCTTATCAACAACATCTTCCTTGCCTTCAACTTTATCTTTTAATCTTTCTAACAACTTCTTTTTCTTAGTCTCTTTCTTAACTTCTTTAGGAGCGCCAACAATTTCAACTTTAGCATACTTAACTTCTTTGTTATCTTTTTTCTCTGTTACTAATTCAGCAATAACTTCTACCTTATGTGGAGGATTTCTATTTCCCCTAGACCATAACTTTAAATTTAAATATCTACCAATCTTGACATCCTCTGTTTTCATATGTTTAGAAATATAATTTTTAACAGCTTTCACGGCCTTCCTAGTTCTAAGATAAATAGGAACTTTCAAAAATTCTTTTCTTAGAGGTATAGTATATTTTCTTTCCATTTTCAAGCCTTAGTTTTAGTTCTTCTCCAGCTTCTCTTTATAGCAGTATGCCTGCCAGGATGTACACGCCTACTTTTACCATGTACTTTTGGCACTGTCCAGAAAGGAGCCCATTTAGTTTGCGTTCCTGCTTTAGACAACCTTTTCTTTTTTGCAGCTGGTTTATATCTTGCCATTTTTTATTTCCGAGTTATGTTCATTTCTTTCCTTTCATCAAGGTGAATAAGCAATTCTTTTAGTTGCTCATCATCAACAGCTTTTTGTAACTTGCCTTGTTGTACAAATTGTGCAATCAAAACAGCCACTTGCAACGCTTTTTCAGGATGCGCCATCTTCAGGTTCCCATATCTGGAAAGTGCTTCTGGTTTCATCCAAAGTTTTGCTGCTTTATCAAGCTGTGCCACTTGTTGCTGCATTGCAATTTGCTCATGCAGTTGATTTTGAAGTCTTTGATTCTGCAATTCTTGCATTCTCTGTTTCTTCAAATCTTCAATATTCATTTTTTTAATTTTACGGTTTTATCAAGCAATGATTGACCTTTTGGAGTTAATACTCTTCCTTTATGTACTCCTTTATCTTCATACTTAGTCAACCCTTCTTTATCTAATTGTTGAAGTATTAATCTTAATATTTTTCCAGAAGCTAATCTGAACTGTTCTGGTTTATGACCTCTATTTTTTTTGCTTCCAAATTTTATTCTTAACTTGCTTACACCAATTGGTCCCTTCATAGCTACTGTTCTTAAGATTGCAGCTGATCTAAAAAACCACCAATCAACATCATAAGGTGTTCTATCCTTAGCTTGACCGGTTTTAACAAACTGTGCCCAGTCTGGCATTTTAACATTTTCAGTCTTTCTTAAAGCATCAGCTACAGATTTTAAAAGTTCATTTGTGTTAATATCATACATACTTGCCATTTTTAGCCTCTAAAACTTAAGCAAGAGAAACTGAGTTTATTTAAAAAGCTTTCGTTATATCGGCACTGTCTAAAAAATAAGTGATAACCCTTAAAAGGGAGAATCACCTAGATTCTTTTAGTATAAAAAAAGAAGGTGATCCTATGACTGAGATACATACAAACTTTTTTAACTTTTCGGAAG
>Ga0180009_10007384_pt1 | contig 11241 bp, 13 predicted proteins | sample OS_PC_MetaG_FD_123537 | JGI IMG/M metagenome (GOLD analysis project Ga0180009, IMG submission 123537) | Groundwater microbial communities from the Aspo Hard Rock Laboratory (HRL) deep subsurface site, Sweden - OS_PC_MetaG | ecosystem: Environmental > Aquatic > Deep subsurface > Groundwater...
AGCTCTGCCAGTACATGCCGCCATTGACGGTGCAGGAACAGATGCCGATGACGTGTTTCGGCGAACCCATCTGTTCATAGGTGAGGATGATGCGCTTGAGGGTTTTGATGGAGACATACCCGGTGACCAGCAGGATATCCGCCTGACGTGGCGTGACCATGGGTTGAATACCCAGGCGTTCCATGTCGAAGCGCGAGGTCATGGCCGGCGGCAGTTCGATAGCGCCACAGCCGGTGCAGTAATGCAGCATGAACAGCGAACGCGAGCGGGCAAAGTTCATCAGCTCGTCGAACACATGCGCGAGCGGGTTGGTGCGGCGCGGCTGCTGTGCCTGTTCAGCGATGATGGGGATGTCTTTGATCATGGTTGTATCCCTCTAGGGGTGCTGCATACTTCTACATTACCCCCTCTCCCTCCGGGAGAGGGTTGGGGAGAGGGGGGAATTATCATCAATGGCATTTTTAATTAGCTCCCTCATCCTGTCCTTCTCCCGGAGGGAGAAGGGACGTATTAACGAACACTCAGTTCTTCACAAACGCGATACCGATCAGCCCAAGCATGACCGGCCACTTCCACACCAGCCGCACAACGTCCTCGGTGCGGAAGCGCGGAAACAGATAGGCGATGCAGATCGGCACGGCGACCACGGCGAAACTCTTGACCAGGAATGTCAGCCAATTCTCGCCGCCGCCCAGAAACAGGCTGGTGTAGATGACGCCGGCGGTATAGAGCTGAAAGCACTGCATCACGAACAGACCGCCGAGGTATTTGCCGCCCATTTCCACCATCGGGCCGGTGGCGATTTCGGCGGGCGCGATATAGATCTCGAACGGATGTTTACCAAGGATGGCGTGCAGGGCGAACAGTCCGGCGAAGGCCAGCAAGGGTGTCTGAACGATGCCCCAACTGGCGATACCGTCGACCTGCTGCAGTGCAATGATATCGACCAGATTATTGCCGCCGGCCTGCCAGGCGACGCCGAAGATTACAATCACGAAGGGGATATCGTAGGCGAGCATAGCGGTCAATGCGCGTGAGATGCCGATGGAACCGTTCGGATTGGCGCACTGACCGACGCCCAGCGCCAGACCCAGCGAAGGCACCATCAATACATAGGCCAGCGTGATCAGGCCGGCCTTGTCGGCGATACCGTTCATGCCCGGCACCGGCAGCATGGTCTCCGCGGCAATATATACGCCCACAGCCATGATGATGCCGATGTCGTGCAATATGCCGTGCGAAATCTGCGTCTGTTTGCCATATAACTTCAATATGTCATACAGCGGCTGCAGCAGCGGCGGACCGACACGGCGCTGAATCCTGGCGGCGATGCGCCGCATCATCAACACCATGAACAGGCCGACCACGAAGGCGACCAGTGGCATCAGTGTCAGTTCGATCAGTATGTGCAGCGCATCCATTACAGCATCACCCACAGCAGAACCAGCACCGCCGTCACCAGCGCGTAATTGGCTGGTGCGACCCGTCGATAGAAGCCTTGCGTGCTCAGCGACAGCAGACCAAGGCCAGATTGCACGGCCGATTCGAGCCAGGCGAAGCTATAGCGGTACAACGGCCCGATCAGGCGCATCAGACCGGGGTAGAAATTATCGCTGTAGTGATAACGGATATCCGCCGACAGGAAGTGTCCTCCGGCATAATTATCCAACTGATGGACGCGATGCGTGCGGCCGCCGGAATAGAACAGCCCGGCGCCGATACCGAAACCGGCGAACAGCACACCGACCACCCACAGCATATCCAGACTGCCCTGCGCGGAATCCAGACCACCGAGGCTATAATCGATCACGGGCAATCCGACGGTCGCCTGTATGCCCGCGATCCATTGCAGTACCAGACCCGGCATCAGCCCGGTGACGAACACCACCACCGACAGGATCAGCATCGGTGCGGTCATGCTCCAGGGTGCTTCGCGAATGTTTTCATGTTCGACGCGCAACTGGCCGAGGAACATATTGTGGATCAGCTTGTAGACCGACAGGATGGTGCCGAGTGTGCCGACGACGGCGGCGACGAACAGCAGCGGTTCACCTTCCAGCATCAATGAGCGATACACCAGCCATTTGGACACGAAACCGTTCATCGGCGGCAGACCGGCGAGGCCGATGATGCCGACCAGCATGGCCAGGAACGACAGCGGCATGCGCGCAACCAGACCGCCAAGACGATTGAGATCGGCGGTGCCGGTGCGATAGACCACCGCGGCGACGGAGAAGAACAGGGCGGCCTGATAGGTTGCGTGATTGAACACATGCATCAGTCCGCCGGCGCTGCCCAATGCGTCGCCCATCACGAGTCCCAGCAGCATGTAGCCGCCCTGACCGATACCGTGCCAGGCCAGCAGCATGCGCGCATCGTTCTGCCGCAGTGCCGTGAAGGTCGGGAAGATGATGGTGAAGGCGGCCACCCAGGCGAGTACGTCCCGCGCGCTGATAAAACTGAACAGCACCGGCAGTTCGATCACACGTACCAGCCCGACCAACTGAATCAACACCACGATGAGTGCATACAATCCCATGCGTGAAGAGATCGCACCGAGGAAGGCGGCGCCCGGTCCCGGGGTGTGCGCATAGGCGGCGGCCTGCCAGAGATGCAACGGCAGTAATGCCATTTTCACGCCAAAGCCGAGGGTCAACAGCAGCAGCGGTGCCCACAGATGCGCTGTCGATAGCGAGTGCAGGATGTTCGCAGCGGCTGGATAGGTGAACGAATCCGTATGGCCATAGATCAGCGCCAGTCCGGCGAGGATCGCCATGGCGCCGCCCATGGCGTAAGTGATATAGCGGATCGCTGCCTGAATCGACGGACCACCGGCCAGGATCATCAGCAGGAAGCTCGCCCAGCTCACCAGTTCCCAGCCGATGAACAGTGTGAGCAGATCGCCGCTGCCGAGCAGGATCAGCATGGACAGCACATTCAATGCAATGGCGACATGCAGCAGCCACAGATTGCCACCGTCGGCGCGAAATTTTTCACCCCAATCACCCGCCGTGTACATGGTGCTCAACAGGCCGGCCGAGATGGTGATCAGGGCGAAGTACCAGGACAGCGCGTCGTAACGCCAGGTGAGAGATTGTCCGAGTATGGTGAAACTCAGGGATGAAGTAATGACATCGGGTTGATTCGTCAGTCCCGCCATCAGCATGAGACCACCGAGCTGTGCGGCATAGGTGAATGTCAGCCAGACACCGCCCATGCTGCGATGACCCGCCACGAGTGCAATCACAACGGTCAGCAACGACAACAGCAGCAGGTAATCCAAGGGTGTCATTGTGTATCCCCCAAGGTCGATGTTGTCGGTGCCAGTGTGACCACCGCGCGATACGCAGCGGCATCCGCGGTCTGTTGGGCAATGGTTTTCAGACTTTGACTCAGCGGTATCAGCAACAGCACGGCCGCGATCAGACTTGCGCCGAAGAGTCCGGCGGTGGCGATATCGCCACCGCTGTGTTTTTGTGGTGCGGGTTAGGCAGGGCTATCGCGATGGAACAGTGTCGAAACAATTCTGAACAGATAATTCGCTTCAACCACTGTTGCGATCAGGATGCCGGCGAGCGCGAAGTGATAAAGCGGACCGACCTGTTCAGCCAGTCCCATCACTAACAGCAGCTTGGCCCAGAAGCCGGGCAAGGGTGGAACACCGACTAATGACAGCGCAAACAAAGTGAACAGCAGCGCCGCCGGCAGATTGCCTCCGGCCGCGCCGGCCAATCCTGACAGGGCGCCACCCCAACGCGCGGCGAGCAGAAACAGTGCCGGTTTGACGACCAGATGATGCAGCGCGATGGCGAGTCCGGCGAACACGCCTGTCTCGCCGGGAATGGAAAAGGCGACAAACACCATACCCAGCTGCCCGATGGAGGAATAGGCGAGCATGCGATTCATGTCCTGCGCGCGCCAGGCGGCGAGTTCACCGGTGATTACGCCGAGCAGTCCCAGCAGCAACATCACCAGCAACGCCTGTTCCTGGGCGAACACCAACACCAGCAGGCGTAAAATTACCAACGCAGCCAATTTCGAAACCAAGCCGGCGAGCAGGGCGCTTACGCGGTTCGGTGCTGTGGCATAGACTTCCGGTACCCAGGTGTTGACCGGAAACAGTTCCGCTTTGACACCGACACCGAGCAAGATCAATGCAAAGGCGGCCAAGCCAATAGGATTAATGAGATGCGTGGGCGCGAGTTGGGACAGATGCGCGAGGTTCAGCGTGCCGGTCTGGGTATAGACCAGTGCGATACCGACCAGCGCCAGCACGGAACCGAAACCGCTGAGGATCAGATAACGTATGGCAGGGGCGCTGGACCGACGTCCGGTTGCTACTAATCCGACCGAGGCCACCGAGACCAATTCGTAGAACACATAAATATTGAAAAGATCGCCCGACAGCGCCAGACCGCCGGAGGCTGCGGCGAGAATCAGGGTGAGTGCATGTTCACGTGGGCGATGCTCACCCTGGAATGGCCAGAGTACCAGCACCAGCAGCGCGGTCAGAAAGGCGAACAGCAGGGCCAGCCGATCGACGAAGAACGTGATGCCCAAGGGTGGCATGAAGCCACCGATGTTGATGGCGAAGGCATTGCCCGCCGATTCGATGGCGACAGTGCCGGTGATCCACAGGCAAACGCCCATCACCAACGGACCCAAGGCTGCACCCAGTGACGCGGACATGCGCGCCACAATCGGCACCAGAAACGCCGCGAGTAACGGCAACACCACGATGAGTACGATCTGGTTCATCGGGCGCTACTCCCCGGTGTTACCGGCACTGCGTCAGCCGGCGGCAGCGGACGCTCGCCGAGCGGTGCATCCTGACTGCCGGTGGTAGCGATACCGGCGGTGCCGGCGATATCCGCTTCCAGGCGTTGACGGATGGCGGACATATCCAATGTGCCGTAGGTTTTTTTCACCTGCATTGCCAGACCCACGGCGAGTGCCTGCACACCCACGCCGATGACAATGGCCGTCAGCACCATCGCCTGCGGTACCGGATCGACCATCGGCGCGGCCGATTCACTGCCGGACAGAATCGGTGCGATGGCATCCCAACGATAACCGCTGAGTACCAACAGCAGATTCGCGCCGGCCTCGGCAATCGCCAGCGCGAGAATCACGCGGAACAGATGATGCGCGAGTACGATCCCGGCGGCACCGATCACGATCAAGCCGAAGGCGCCGGTGTAGAGGATCAGATCGAGGGTTATTTCGAGGCCGAACAGGGTCATGATTCGCTGACCTCCGCGGCGGCAAGATGCGCCAGCAATCCGGCCAGTTCCGCGCCGACCTTGAGCCCGACGGCGAGATAGAGCAGCGGCAATGTGCCGGCCGAAACCAGATTGCCCAGCGTGCCTTTGTCGAGCAACGGTTGCAGGAATTCGCCGCCGCTGTAAAGCGCGGCCAGACCGATCAGAATAAAAGCGGCGCCGGAAAAACCTTCGATCAACATCATGCCGGTGTGTTTGAGCGGTGTGGACGGGCGCGCCAGCACCGGAATGAAAAAGGCGGCGGCGAGGATCACGCCACCCTGGAATCCACCGCCGGGTGTCAGGTGCCCATGCAAGATAATGTACAGACCCACCACCAGCAGCAGGGGCATTAACAATTCACCGCCGGCGCGCAGGATCAGACCGCTGTCAGGATCAGGTTTGGTCGAGGTGTGGCGATGTCCCAGGATCAGACCGACAGCCGTCGATGCGGCGAACAGGATGGCCAGTTCGCCCAGGGTGTCGATGCCGCGATAGCCCAGCACGACGGCCGTGACAATATTCGCTGCACCGACCTGTTCCGGCGCGGCGGATTGAATGGCCTGTCCGACCAGCATCGGTGCGTTACCGAAATCGAATTGCAAACCGAACACCATCAGCAGAAAGCCCAGGCCGCCGGCGAACAGTAACGAGGCGAGATTACGCATCGGTATGTTCTCCCGACTTCTGTATGCTGCTTTGCGTGCTGTTGGATGATTCGATCTGCCACAGCCCGAGTCGTCGCAATCCCAGTGCGAGGACCAGCGCACTCAACCCGGCGCCCACCGCCGCTTCAGTCATGGCGACATCGGGTGCTTTCAGAATGACGAACAATACGGAAAGCGCCAGGGACAGAATACCTACTGCGGCAACCGCGGCTACGTGGTTCTTGAACAGGAGGGCCGCGACAGCAGCCAGCAGCATGATCGCGACAATCACGGTGCTGATCAGAATCATGGTTTGTCCTGTTGCGAGTCGAGCAACGGTGTGCAGTCGTCACTGCCCGGTACATGCCAGGGACGCACGCCGGCTATATACAGGGCGCGAGAGATGGTCGAGGAACCGACCGGATTGGTGAGCAGGATCAACCCGGCGATCACCACTAATTTTGTCCACCAGTCCGGATGCAGAATCCCTGCGCCGATCAGGAACGCCAGTGCCCCCAGCGTCGCGGCCTTGGTGGCGGTCTGAATGCGAGTGTAAACATCCGGCATGCGCACCAACCCGAGGGCGCCCAGACAGCAGAACACCGCGCCGAGGAGGAGAAAGATATCCGCCACCAGTCTCATGTGCGTCCTCCTTCGATGGTCCTGGCCAGGGCGACCACGCCGACAAAGGCGAGTGTGCTGTAGATCAAGGCGACATCCAGATATAACGCACTGTCGAACAATAGCGCGAACCCGACCAGCGTGACGGTCGCGAGCACTGACAGCGTGTCCGCACTGATGATGCGATCAGGTGCGGTGGGACCCAGGATAAGACGGGTCATGCTCAGCAATACGGCGATGGTCATCAACACCAGCGCGATCTGTTCCAGCAAGGTCAGCATCATTTCAGGAATCCACGCAGATGTTGTTCAAAGCCGGCGGCAATCTCGCGGGTCGCCGCCTCCAGATCGGTTCCCGGCGGACAATCGATCCAATGTACCAGGATATGGTCGCCGCGCAGGTCCACGGAGAGTGTGCCGGGTGTGAGCGTAATGCTGTTGGCCAGCATCAGCCTGCCGAGGTTGGACTTGAGCTCGGTACGCACCTCAACGAGCGCAGGTCGGATCGGTAGGGAAGGCGAGAGCACGCGGCGCGCCACATCCAGATTGGCACGGATCAACGCAGCCCAGAAATAGCCGAAATAGCGCAGTAGGTGAAACGGCGCCGCGGCTTCAAGGCGTAGGCCGGAAAAAATGCTCAGGTGCGGGCCGGCGGCCAGGGTTACCGCCAGCGCGACCAACGCACCAGCGGCCATTTCCTGAAGCCGGAGGTTGCCAACTAACAGTAGCCAAAACAAAAACAGGACGGCGTAGATGAAAAAGTAATGTGGCAGCGATATTGTTTCATCATCGTGGTGTTGTGCGTGAGATGTATGCATGTGTCCGCCTGTCCCTGGTATGCCGAAGTTTTTGGGATGATCGGGCGGTATAAATCAATATCCGCTTAATAGCGCGCGCATACACATACACCACCCCGCTAAGTACAGGAATTAGTTGCGCTATCCCCACCGCCCACAATCGTAAGCTGTTAGTTCACGCCACCAATCTACCAAATCATTCGAATGTGAATATTGATCTATGTTAAGCATTTGTGTGTTTTTGTCCTCTGTGCAGCTTGGTTGACCTCGAATACGCACATAGTGGTAATGATGATTCTCAGCAGGCTGGCGGCTAATTGGTTGATTTTGAGTCTCCTGATCAAGTAGACATCCTGAATTCAGACCAAACGCCAGCAGATGAACGGCGCGGGTTTCAATCAGAAAATGCCTCGTTAGGGAAACTATGCTTAATTCGTCAGTGCGAGGTGCGGAACGCCCGCAGGGCGGCCCTGAAGGGGTGAGCGTAGCGAATAATCTCCAGCCGACTGATTCTGCTTTACGAGATTGCCACGCTTCGCTCGCAATGACAGGTATCACCGGATTAATCAGAGGTTTGCTAGGGAACCTCTGATTAATTCGCTGAAGCGGCATCTGCCGCGTTGCTGCCAGGCTCAAAATACTCATTTACTCCGTGTAAACTCCGTTTTTTACTCGGCGCTAGGCACCTCGCCCTACGGGCCGGCTCCGCCGTTCTCTCCGCTTCGCTCCGAGTCGCCTGTCCGCGCCTTGCATCTGCTCGCTTGATCAAATTAATCAGAGGCTCCCTAGATAAATGATTGCGATGCAATAGATGTAAATCAAAACCTACGTTTGTTTACCCACTCCTTAATTAGTCTTAGCTGTATTATTGACGGTAGATAGCTCAATTTAGAATGTAGAGCGGTGGGTTACGGCGAGTGCGGGGAGGGGGAGATATGGATTTGAAAACGTTCACAGAATTCTGGAAAGGTATGTTCTTTTTCATATCCACGATCAGTGTAAGTGTCATACTTTATCTGGTCGTTATTGTGTGGCAGCCGCTGTGGACGGATGGATTTGCCAATTTCGGCGATATATCCCGAGCAATCACCCGGCTTGACAAGACTGCCAAGCCGGTAGCTGAAATGGCGCCGCTCATGCTTGGTGAAATGGACGAAATGCGTCAGTCGATTAATAAAATACAGCTGTCCATGGAAACCATGGAGCAGATCAATCCCAGTGTTAAGGAAATGAATCTCACTATGAATCATATGACATGGGTGATTGAGCGGCGCATGGGCGCGATGAACAGTGAAATGAACAGGATGGGCGATAATCTTTCGCCCTCGGGGATGATGCCGTACAACTGGTGATCGACGAATATTGAATATTGACTATGAATGGAAACTGAAGGAGCGTGTCATGAATCCTGATTATCGTCGCCATAATCCCATATCGCTTTGGCTGCTTATTCTTATCGCCTCATTGGCGGGCGGACTGGCGGAAATCATCTGGGTAAGCCTGTATGCCGCTACCTCATCGCTGGCAGCGGCCACTGTTGCACGGGAGGTTACCGCAAGTCTGCTGCCTGCATTTGCTGTTGGCATTACCGGCATCTGGCTCGGCATTGTGATCCATATGCTGCTCGCGATTTTGCTTGGTTTTGCCTTCGCCTTTGTATTATGGAGGCCATTTGTGCGTCCGCGTGGCCCTGTAGCGACACTGGCGGCTTCGGTAGCGACACTGGCAGTGGTATGGGCCGTGAACTTCTTCGTCGTGCTGCCGTTGCTTAATCCCGTGTTTATCACGTTGATGCCTTATTCGGTGACCTTTGCCTCGAAAATGCTGTTTGCGTTGGCCATGGCGGTTACGCTCGTCGGACCGGAATTGCGCGAGATGGCGCGGCAACGGATGTCGTCGATTCATGCCGCGGACTGAGTCGGATACAGACTGTCTGTTATAGAAACGTTATGTGGCTTATTCAAGGTTGGCTGAGATAAAGGAGACACACATTGTCCATGTATCAGTCGGGCGGCTGATCGGTAGAGGTGGTTGAGCACCTGTTCTGACAATTATTGGAAGCCGAGAACGATGTTATGAATGTCACATGAGTCTATGTGCGCCGGCAAGGCTTTCAATTGCTGAGTCGAATAGATGTTAATCGCTTTTATGCCTGGCGAGATGAGGCTCTGGATGTGGTTGATAAGTTCCTCGCTGGTACATTGACTGAAACAGAAGATGTTTGCGTAAAAACCATCGTCGCGCTCAGTGAGAAAAGGCGATGCTTCCAGCCAATGTTGCGTCACTCTGGAGTGAAAGTTGAAATCAAGGAGCAGCTCCCACTCGCTTGATCGACTCTTCGCAATGTGAGCCCCCCATTTCCGCTTGTAGCGATGCAAGCCGTCATTCAGGAAAGCGCGCGTGTTATTCAGTTTTATGGCCGGGAATCCCTTGTCATGCGCATGCTGTATGGAATGATAGTAGAGGGTGCTGAATGCTCCGTTTTCCTGCGCTGTGTCCGCTCCTGTCAGTGCTCCTGTCCATATCCAGTCCAGATAACCCTCACCGTAGAAGAAAATCACGCCGGCTATGACTCTGTCGCCGTCCAGTATGCGCAGCAAGCCACCTTCTTTACCAACAGATATTAACCAGTCACGGTCTATGACATCGAAGGCACCGCCGAAACGTTGCGTCAGGTAGGGCAGATATAAATTGTCGTAGAAGTATTCGATGGATTCTTCGTCAGTCACGATGTCGTGCGCAAAATTATATTTACGTACTTTTCTGAGATCGGTTGTGCGCGTGTTTTTGCGGAAGCGCGCGACTACCTCTTCCCAGGAACCTGCCAGGGGAATAATTTGTTCTATCCAATCCGGAGTTTTGAAACTGTCAGGGGATCGAATGAGCCGCATAATACGCGGCGTGAATTCACAGATGCGAAGGTCATATCCAGCCAGCTTCGGCCGGACCCCGAGCAGAATTTGCACAAGCGAATAGTGAGATTTTACCGAGTTGTCCGGGCTACCCTGAAAAAAGAGGGTCTTGATGTAGTCGAGAGAATTGCCTTCGCCTATATATAGTATGTTCAGCGGTGCGCCACTGTGCTTTTCGGGGCCGGTCAGCACATGGCACGTAAATCGTTTGCTGAATATCTGCTCGATCAGATATATCGCTTGTCCGATGTAATGATCGAATCTATCCAGGATGGAATTCAGCATGTCAAAGAAAGGTCCGTACTACCATCAGAGACAGGTATAGGTTTCTGGGATGTATGCGGAACTCCACGCGTGTTCTCCGGCTTTACTATTTTTAGAACTGTCGAACCGAGTCGGGCATGAATCAGCATGCCAACGGACTCGACTCTACTCCAGGTTGCCGTTATAAGTCGATTGCGCCGGTTTACTCCTGATTTTGCCAAAGGACTCACGCGCGCGACATGAATTCCCCGGTCAGCGTATTCACTTTGATGACTTCACCTGGCGTGAGATATTCCGGGACCTGCACTATCAAACCTGTGCTCAGGGTGGCCGGTTTGCTGCGTGCGGAAGCCGATGCAGCCTTCAGCACGGGTGCACATTCGATAATCTCCATGGCAACGGTGGCGGGTAACTCGATGCCGAGTACGCTGCCATCGGCAACCAACGCATGGATGCCATCCAGTCCGTCGGTGAGGTAAGGCAGGTCGTCTTCCATGGAGGTATTGCTGAGCGTGTGTTGCTCATAGGATTCTTTATCCATGAAGGTGCAGCCCTCGTTATCACGATAAAGGAACTGCACGGCACGGCGTTCGAAATCCACTGTAGTGATGACCTCGTCGCCTTTGAACCCACGCTCGAATTTCTGACGCGATACGATGTCATAACCGCGTGTCTTATACAGGGTATTACCACTGCGTGACGCGGCGGTCTGCACCTGAACATCCTTGACGAAGATGTTG
>Ga0180009_10007385_pt1 | contig 11238 bp, 10 predicted proteins | sample OS_PC_MetaG_FD_123537 | JGI IMG/M metagenome (GOLD analysis project Ga0180009, IMG submission 123537) | Groundwater microbial communities from the Aspo Hard Rock Laboratory (HRL) deep subsurface site, Sweden - OS_PC_MetaG | ecosystem: Environmental > Aquatic > Deep subsurface > Groundwater...
AATTACCTTATAAATTTTCTTATAAATTTGAAGACAATACAGGTAAAGCTAGAATTTTGATGATTGAAGATTGGGAAACCGGTGCTTTATTTTGGAATTGTATTAAAAAGTATAATGATGAAAAAATTGCGTGTCAAAAGGTAAAGGAAAAATATCTAGACGATTTTGCTGTTAAAAAGGATTTGCATTTTTTCTTAGGAACAACTCAACAATATCATCATGTGTATCCAAATCCATTTATTATTATTGGAACATTTCATCCTAAACTGGAAGAACAGAATCTTTTTGATAACTATGTTTAAATGCTAAATATAATTGTCGAACATGTTAAATTTGCGCCTATTACTTGCACAAAAAGCTAAAGTCGCACGCACTTAAATTTTTTACCAAGTTGAACCAACTCCTTATATTCTATTGTTATTGTAAAAAAGAAAGTTAATTCAATAAAAGAAGAATTCTATGGCAGAAAAATCAAAACTTTGGTATTTGGAAGACTTCAATCTTTTCAAAGGATTGCAGCAGCCCAACATGGAAAGATTGAATAGTATAACAACCATGAAGGAAATTCCTAAGTCGCAGCCGATTTACTTCGCGAATGATCCTTCGGATTCTATATTCTTTCTTAAAAAGGGAAGAGTAAAACTTACAAGGACTTCCTCTGAAGGAAAAGAAATTATACTTGCATTAATAAATCCCGGCGAAGTATTCGGCGAATTATCTATAATCGAAGATGAAAGCGAACGAACAGATTATGCAATAGCGCTTGACGAATGTTTGATTTGCGCTATCAGCAAAAGGGATTTTATTGAGTTTGCAGAAAAGAATCCTTCGCTTAATTTGAAACTTACTAAGCTGATAGGATTCAGATTAAAAAAATACAGCGAAAGAATTGAAAGCTTGGTTTTTAAAGATTCATCACAACGTGTTATTTCATTTATTATGCACCTTGCAGAAACCCAGGGCAAAACAATCGGCGAAGAAATTTTTGTTAAACCTTTTTTAACTCACCAGGATATAGGCGAATTAACAGCGTGTTCGAGGCAAACGGTCAACACGGTGCTTGCGGATTTAAGGACGAAGGGACTGATAAAATTTGACAGAAAAAAACTAATTATAAGCCGGCAAGAAGAGCTAACCAAAATGATGTAAAATTCCTTCGTGTCATTCTTACGACAAAAGTTTAGCCGGCTCCATATTATATTGGGCATGAAATATGGAGATAACGCTTTACATATCAAATGACTGTCCCCTTTGTGCAAAGGTTCAAAAGAAATTAAAAGGTTTTCTAAAACCTTTAAGCTGGATTTCTCTCAAAATTAAATTATTAGATTCATCATCGCCAAGAGGCATTGGAATTGTGCCTGCGTTAATGATAGATAGCGAATTATTTGGCTACGGGGATATTGACTTAAAAAAACTTGAAAGAAAGCTTTTCTGAAATCAGTCTAATGATAAATCGCAGTTCCGCAGTTCATTGAAATTGCTCAAAGAGTGAAAGTGATAGTGAACTAGCTCACTGTCCGTAGTGGGTTCTGGCTCTTTTTATATAAACAATTTTGTTTTCTTCTTCGATAGAATAAACGAGTCTGTCTTTTAGATTAATTCTGTAAGAAAAATTTTGCGAAAGTTCTCCAAGTAATTTTTTCCCAGCATGAGGATTTTCTGAAATCACTTCGATCAGAATATTTTTTACCTTTTCCTTTAATTTTGGGGAGAGCGTTTTTATGTCCTTTGCAGCCAGTTTAGAAAACCTAATTTCGTAATTCAAAATTACGCTCCGAATACATCATCAAAAGAAAGTGTTTTTCCTTCTTTAATTTCTTTATCGGCTTTTTTTATTGTCTGCTTAAAATTTGGCACAGAAAGAAGTTCTGAAGTTTCCAGTAAACTTTCATATTCTTCTTCGGAAAGCATAACAGCCGAACCCTCTTTTGAAGTTATTCGTGTGTGTACATGTCCTTTTACAGTTTTCTTTATTAATTGAAAAAGATTTGTTCTTGCCTCGGATGCTGTTATTGTGTTCATTTCTCACCTTAAAAGATGTACGCAATATAGTACGTAATGCAATTAATTACAATTTTATAATACGGAAACATCACTCATTCAAATAATAAAATATTTTCAAAATTATCTAAATCAATTTCATGTCCTTTAAAAACGGAAGTTTTTCTCTAATCTCTTTCACTTCGCTCAAATCAATTTCGCAATTGAAAATTCCCTCATCATTTTCTTTTAGGAGAAGTTCGTTCCCCAGAGGATCGAAAATGCAACTGCACCCGTTGTATTCATTAAAAGGATCGCTTCCGATTCTATTTACTCCAATAAAGAAGCATTGATTTTCGATTGCACGTGCTTTTGCCAACGTCCGCCAATGGTCAATTCTTTTCACAGGCCAATTCGCAATATTTATCATCACCGAAACATTTTCTTTAGCATATTTTCTATAAAGTTCGGGAAAGCGCAGATCGTAGCAAACGGATAATCCAAATTTAGAATTATCAATTTTTGTGATAACTAGCTCTTTCCCTGCATCGTAGTTAGCATCTTCATCCGCTAGAGAGAAAGGATGAACCTTACGGTATCTGGCGTTTATCAATCCAAATGAATTGAAATGTACGAGCGAATTATATTTTTTCTCGTTGTCTTTTTCAATAATGCCGGCAAAAATATTTGTCTTTAAGCGCTTCGATAATTCCAAAAAATACATTGTTGAGATGCCGTCAATTTCCTCCGCAAAATCAGTCGAGTTCATTGTGAAACCGGTAAGCGTCATCTCCGGGAAAATCATCAAATCGGTATCCTCGCGAAATTCGGAAAGCAGTTCCTCTATCTTCAGAATATTATCTGCGGGATTTTCCCAAATGGGGGCGTACTGAATTATTGATATCTTCATAATGTTAATTCCTATCTGAAGTTTCCGAATAGACCGAAAAGGTTTTCATTTAGTAGAGGAAAACTTTATTTTTCCCAATCAAAATAACAAAAAAATAATCTGATTTCTCAACGCATCCGGAGCTTGAATGCTAAATTATGTGTGGCTGGGTTTACTAATGCTTGGCATCGGCGCCGCACTTACGACCGATATTTTTGATCAAGCAAATAATAAGTTTAGAAATGGAGATCAAATCTCCGTTGAAATTCAATTCTCGGAAACATTCTCGGAAACAGAATCAAAATCTTATGATGCGGAAATTTTTATTTCCGCTGCATCATTCTCAAAATTTTATGATATAAAAAACCAATCCGATATCATTCACTCGGCAAAAATTTCAGTTAATGCCGAGAATGGAACGAAAATATTCTTTCTTAAAATCAGTGATGATTCACCGGCGATCTGGAAAGAAATGGCAAAACTTTCCGGCAAAGACGATGATTTAGTTGGGCAGATATCAAAATTGAATTTAACTAATCCGACTCAAGCAAAAGCAGGTTTGGTTTTTGAGGAAGTTTCGTTTGCAAAAATGAAAGACGTTACTAACTCTGCATTGGACATGGCCGGTATTGCCGTTGAAATCGCTCTGGGATTAATTGGAATAATGGCGCTTTGGCTTGGAGTAATGAAGGTCGCTGAGCAAGCGGGTCTAATAACGATAATCGCCAGAGCAGTTAGACCTATCACAAAATTTTTATTTCCAGATATTCCGCACGATCATCCGGCGATGGGTTCAATGATAATGAATATTTCAGCTAACATGCTTGGTCTCGGAAACGCCGCAACTCCTTTTGGATTGAAGGCAATGGAAGAATTGGATAAACTGAATCCAAATAAAGGAACCGCGACAAATGCGATGTGCACATTTTTAGCGGTGAATACTGCGGGTTTAACGTTGATTCCCGTTACGGCAATTGCAATTAGAGCCGCCGCCGGAAGCAGTAATCCGGCAATAATTATCGGCACATCAATTTTTGGAGCGGTTTGTGCAACCACGGTTGGAATAACCGCAACAAAAATTTTAGAAAAATTCCCTATTAAAACCGGTGGATTCGGCTCTTGGCTAAAATCTTATAAACGCGGATTGATGACCTTTGCGGCTATTATATTATCCTTAGCAATTCTATTTTCAGCGGGATTGATGGGAAAAATTTTCGGCGCATTAGATTTTATCAATCCGGAATTTTTCAAAAGCGTAATTACAATCGTTTCGATTCTTGCGATTCCAATGCTGATATTTTTGTTCATTGGTTACGGAGCGATTAAGAAAGTAAAAATTTACGAATCCTTTGTGGAAGGCGCTAAAGAAGGGTTTGATGTAGCGATTAGAATTATTCCTTATTTGGTGGCAATGCTCGTTGCTATTGGGATTTTCAGAGCAGGCGGTGGAATGGATATCCTCATCACAATTCTAAATCCCTTTACCGAACTAGTAGGAATGCCCGCCGAAGCGCTTCCAATGGCAATTATGAGACCCCTTTCCGGCAGCGGATCGCTCGGAATTATGGCGGAAATTATTGCTATTCACGGCGCGGATTCATTCATCGGAATTTTAGTCTCAACGTTTTTCGGGAGTACGGAAACAACGTTTTATGTTTTAGCTGTTTATTTTGGAGCGGTAAATATTAGGAATACGAGACATGCTCTTGCTGCCGGTTTGTTAGCGGATATCGCTGGAATTTTAGGCGCTGTCTTTATTGTCGGACTATTGTTTGGTGCATAATTGAAAGTGTTCATTACAGGTGATCTGCCGATAGTTGCCGAAAAGCAATTAAAGAAAGCCGGTTTCACCGTAAAAATAAATAGGAACCAAAAACAGCTAACAAAAGCTGAACTGATCAGCGGAGCGAAAAATGCTGATGCGGTGATCTCACTTCTATCCAATAAAATCGATATGGAAGTAATTGATTGCTTATCCAAATGCAGGGTGATTGCAAATTATGCAGTCGGCTACAATAATATTGATCTTGAATATGCGCGTAAAAAAAATATTATTGTTACAAACACACCCGATGTTTTAACCGATGCAACCGCTGATATAGCGATGGGGCTGATATTAGCTGTTACTCGAAGGTTTTATGAATCAGAGAAACTGGTTAGAGATAAAAAATTTGTGGGATGGCAGCCAAAATTACTTTTGGGATCAAGCCTTCAAAACAAAACGTTGGGAATAATCGGAGCCGGACGAATTGGTTATGCAACTGCTTTGAGAGCTAAAGCATTCGGAATGAAGATTATTTATTTCAGCAGAAGTCGAAACGAAGATTTCGATGAAAAATTAAACGCAAAAAAAGTTTCACTGCCAAAATTGATGAACGCTGCGGACGTAATTTCACTTCACCTTCCGCTGAATGAACTGACCGAAAATATTGTCAATTCCAAAATGCTGGATTTGATGAAATCATCTTCCGGGCTAATTAATACTGCAAGGGGTGAAGTGTTAAATGAGATTCACTTAATAAAACTCCTTAAGAAAAAGAAAATTTTCGGAGCCGGGTTCGACGTTTATCAAAATGAACCTGAGTTAAACAACGAACTGCTAAAATTAGAGAATGTATATTTACTGCCGCATATTGGAAGCGCTACAATAGAAGCCCGCAATCAGATGGCAGAAATCGCCGCCCAAAATGTGATAAATGTTCTAAACGGTAAAAAACCGATAACGCCCGTTTAGCTGTGGAAATTGTAAGTAAACCTATTTATAATTATTTTTATCAAAACGATATATAATGAGTCAAAATATGAGAATTGGAATACCAAAAGAGGCGATGCTTCAAGAAAAAAGAGTTGCATTGGCTCCTGCAGGTGTAGATACATTAGTTAAAGCCGGTCATACCGTGTTCATCCAAAATGATGCCGGAATTGACAGCCATTTTACTGACGATCAATACAGAGATACCGGAGCTACGATTGTTTACAGTCAAGAGGAAGTCTATCAGCGTTCGGAAATAGTAGCAAAAATTGCCCCCCTTACGGAAACTGAAGTTGATCTTCTTCAGGAAAATCAAATTGTATTTTCCTTTTTGCACCTCGCTGTTAGCAAGAAGAATATAATCGAAAAACTACTTCAGAAAAAAATTACGGGCATCAGTTACGAATTGATTGAAAAAAATGATGAACTTCCTATTCTTCAATCGATGAGTGAAATTGCAGGTCAGTTGTGCGTTCAGATTGGAGAGAGATATTTGGGAAGCGACTTCCCGAACGGAAGAGGAATTCTTGTTGGAGGAATTACAGGAGTTGCGCCCGCCGCTGTTGTAATTATTGGCGCTGGTGTCGTTGGTTTGAATGCTGCAAGAGCTGCGGTAGGACGCGGATGTCAGGTAATTGTTCTCGATAAAGATTTAAGAAGATTACGAAGAATTGAAAATTTAATCGGAAAAAATATTACAACTGTGGTTGCCAATCCTTACACAATTGCGCGCGGAGTTAAATACGCTGATATTTTAATTGGCGCCATTCAAATTAAAGGAGAAAAATCGCCGCATTTAGTTACGGAAGAAATGGTTAAAACTATGAAGAAGGGTTCCGTGATTGTGGACATCTCTATTGATCAAGGCGGCTGCATTGAAACTTCGAGACCCTCAACAATTTCCGAACCGGTTTTCATCGAGCACGGAGTAATTCATTTTTGCGTTCCGAATATTCCCGCTATGGTTGCAAGAACTGCTTCATACGGACTAACAAATGCTTCAATTGAATACATTATGAAAATTGCCGATAACGGGCTTTCGAATGCGGTTATGGGCGACGACGGATTAGCAAAAGGAATTTGTACGTATCAAGGTTCGTGTACAAACAAAACTATTGCAGAAACTTTTGGAATTGAATTTAGAAGACTGCATATTTTTTCAACGAATTAATGAATTGAAATGACGATGACCACGGAAGAGATTAAAATGGCAAAACCAAAAAATGCAGTATGGCTGGAAAAGTATAATTCGAAATTGGTTACTTCGGATGAAGCGGTAAAGTGTATTAAATCCGGAGACAACATTGTTGTTCAGCCCGGCTGCGCAGCGCCTTTGGAATTGATAAGAGCAATGGTTAGAAGAAAGGATGAATTAGAAAATGTGTCTATTTATCATATTCTTATCGTAGGAGATCTGCCTTACACCAAACCTGGAATGGAAAAACATTTCAAGCACAAGGCTTTTTTTATTGGCGGGAATACACGTAATGCGGTGAACGAAGGCAGAGCAGAATTTATTCCGATCTTTCTTTCCGAGGTAACGCTCCTTTTTAAAAAGGGAATTTTAACTTCCGATGTCGCTTTGATAAATGTATCTCCGCCGGATGAACACGGTTTTTGCAGCTACGGCATTGATGTCGGTAATATTAAAACTCCCGCTGAAAAATCTAAAATAGTTATTGCTCAGGTAAATCCGGAAATGCCGCGCGGACTGGGAAATAGTTTTATTCATGTAAATAAGATCCATTATTTAGTTGAATACAGCGAACCTTTGATGGAGCTTCCGCAGGTTGATCCAAATGCCGGCAAAGAAGTTTTGGAAGTTTATGATAAGATCGGTCAAAATGTTGCGAGTTTAATTGAAGACGGTTCTACTCTGCAGATGGGAATTGGAGCTATTCCTGATTCCGTTCTCAAATATTTGCACGATAAGAATGATCTTGGCGTTCATACGGAAATGTTTTCTGATGGAATGATCGATCTGGTTGAAGAAGGCGTAATTAATGGCGAAAAGAAAACTCTTCATCCCGGTAAAATTGTTGCAGGATTTGTTCTCGGTACGAAGAGAAGCTACGACTTTTTAGATAATAACCCTATATTTGAATTTCATCCACAAGAGTATATCAACGATCCGTTCATTGTTGCAAAGAACAATAAAATGGTTGCTATAAACTCTGCTCTCGAAATCGATTTAACAGGTCAAGTGTGTTCAGATTCTCTCGGCACAAGGCTTTATAGCGGCATCGGCGGGCAGGTTGATTTTATAAGAGGCGCTTCACACTCAGAAGGAGGCAAGCCTATTATTGCGCTTACATCTTCTGCAAAAGGCGGAACCATCACTAAAATTGTTCCTATGTTAAAACCTGGAGCGGGCGTTGTAACTTCACGAGGTGATGTTCATTATGTTGTAACTGAATACGGCATTGCTATGCTTCACGGAAAAACTATTCAAGAAAGAGCGAGAGAATTAATTAGAATTGCCCATCCGAATTTTAGGGATGAACTAACTCAATTTGCTAAAGAAACTTATCACATCTAAATGATAGCTGTAATTGGTGATATTCACGGGTGCTACTATACTCTTATTGAGTTGTTCAATAAGATAAAAGTTAAATATCAAAATATTCCGCTATATTGTGTCGGAGATATGGTTGATAGAGGTAATCACAGTTTCGAAGTAATGAAATTTGTGATTAGCGAAGGAATAAAGTTCACTCCGGGTAATCACGATTATATGTTTCTTTATTTTTTTAAAGATCCAACCAGTATTTTCGCACGCTCATGGGTTTTTAACGGCAGCGAAACTACGCTTGAATCTTACGAAAGTCACGAGGATGATGTATTCAAACACATAGAAGTAATTAAAAATGCGCCGTTATTTTTCGATACAAGTGATTGTTTAATCACGCACGCAGGCATATCGAAGCAGTATGAAAAATTTCTTCCAGGTGATTTTAAGAGCAATCACAAATTAGTTACGGAAGCAATTATCCGTGATTTTAAGAATGATTTTGGAGTTCTATGGGCGCGCGGTGATTTATTGGATATCGGTAAACTGCAGGTTGTTGGACACACTAAACAGCAGGAAATCATTTTGGATGAAAAGGCTAATGCGGTTTATATTGATACCGGCGCATGCGTCGGTAATAAGCTAAGTGCGGTTATTATTCATGAAAATCAAATAACGGACGTACTGGAAGCAAAAACCAATTTGAACGATATTATCTAATCATGTAATTATTCGTCACCATTGAAATTTGTATTGAATTTATAGATTTAATTAAATAATTTTTGCTCATACATAAAGAAGAACACGGAGGTTTATCGAATAATTTCTACTACAATTACACTTTAATTTCGAGGAAATTCTGCGTAAAACTAGTCGAAAAGGGCTGAAAACGAACAAAAAATTTATTTTTACGTTAGCCTTCATTATGATTGTTGCTTCATTAGGTTTTACCTTAATTGAAAAACAAACCAATATTCTTTCCGGGCAGCAGAATAATCATTCACAAAATACTAATATTGAAAGCATTGAAGAACTTTCATGGCTTAAGCAAGAGTTTAATGAATCGTATCGAAGCTTTTCAGATTCAACTTTCGCTGATAGCCTCAATTCACTCTCGGAAAATAATCTATTCGCAGATAGCCTGGACTCGCTTTCTGTGAACAATCCATTGGCGGATTCAATTTTAGTTGATACTACAAAAGTAGATTCGATGGCGATTGATTCCACGGGAAGGATTAGTCAATTTAGATATCAACGAAGCGATTCGCCGGTAACTAATGTGGGGGATAAAAAAACTTCCGGATTTTTCGCTGCTCCAGGCAAACAGCATTACAAAAAAACTGTTGAGTTAGATTCAACGGGTCAATTTGTAATTATTAAAGAATCTCTTGGAGACGGCGCCGAAAAAATATTTCTCAAAATGCGTCTTGAAGAATATATTGATCTAAAAATAAAAGCAAACAACAGGCAGCTATGGGAAGAGCAAGGATATAAATACGAAATAGCTGCATCTAAAGATGACCTAAGTTCTTTACTAAAAGATATTACGAACATAGAAATTCCTTTGCCTAGCACTTCGTTTCTAAGTATTTTTGGACCAAACGTAATTAAGCTAAGAATTAACGGAGCGGTTGATATTCACGGAGCCTGGAGAAACGAAACTACCGAAGGACTTACAGCTTCTGCTTTAGGAAATACGCGGAATGAACCGGATTTTAGCCAGCAGGTTCAAATTAGCGTTAACGGAACAATTGGCGATAAACTTACAATTAATGCCGACTGGAACACAGAGCGGACTTTCGAATATGAAAATGAGCTCAAAATAAATTATAAGGGTTACGAGGACGAAATTGTACAAAGCGTTGAAGCGGGAAACGTGTCGCTTCAAACATCACCGCTAGTTGGCGGCAGCGAAGCTTTATTCGGTATTAAATCTCAATTCAAAATGGGACCTTTAACATTAACCGCACTAGCTTCTCAAAAGAAAGGCGAAATTCAGGAGGTAAGCATAAGCGGAGGTTCAAAAAAATCTACATTCGAAATTCACGCTTACGATTATTCAATCAATAACTATTTTCTTGATACAATTTATGCAAGTAAAAAATTAGACTTGTTTAATAGATTCTACGGCAATTTTGTATTTCAGCCAACTACGGAATCAGAAAGATATTTCGTTAGAGAGGTTGAAGTTTGGAAGACTACATCAGCGATTGTAAATCCTAATGAGAGAAAAGGAAATGCTTATATCAATCTGCAAGGTCTTCCTAAATCTCTAAAGTATGACGAATCCTTGCGGGACAGTACAAAAAATCCGGTCAACGGAGAATCGATTATTAAAGGAAGGTTCCTTAAACTAACTGGAGGTTTGGATTACATTTATCAGCAGTATACCGGTTTCATAAGTTTTACTTCTCCAATTCAGGAGCAGGACGCAATAGCGGTATCATATAGAATTGATGGTGATTCTCCTAGTCCCGAAGACGATTTGTACATTGGTGAATTTGATAAAGATATTACAGATGAAAATAAAATATTAATTTTGAAACTTATTAAGCCCCCTTACCTTAAGCCTGAATATAAAATTGCATGGAAACTGCAGTTAAAAAATATTTATCCTATCGGCGGAAGAGAAGTTAAACAGGATGGATTCACGCTTGACATTCTATATAGAAATGAAGGTTCTGATCCTCTAAACGATTTTGAAGGCAGACAATTACTTGAACTTTTCAAATTGGATAGAACAGATGCAAGCGGGGGGGAATTTCCGGATGGCGTTTTTGACTTTAATCCGGGCAGAACAATAATTCCGACTAATGGTGAAATCATTTTCCCAACGCTTGAACCGTTCGGAAGCGATCTCCCATTCCCGCTGCCGGACGATCTAAAATTCCCGGATGTATACGATACCACTAAAACTTTTGCGCGGCAAAAAAAGGAGCTGGATAAATTTCTAATTGTCGGTGAATATTCAGCGGAAGTTCGTGCGGATTATCCTATAGGTTTTAATGTCGTTGAAAATTCGGTTAGAGTTACTCTTGACGGAAGAGAATTGAAAGAGGGAGTTGATTATAACGTAGATTACAATATCGGTCGGGTAACAATAAA
>Ga0180009_10007386_pt1 | contig 11237 bp, 15 predicted proteins | sample OS_PC_MetaG_FD_123537 | JGI IMG/M metagenome (GOLD analysis project Ga0180009, IMG submission 123537) | Groundwater microbial communities from the Aspo Hard Rock Laboratory (HRL) deep subsurface site, Sweden - OS_PC_MetaG | ecosystem: Environmental > Aquatic > Deep subsurface > Groundwater...
AAAACGCAAAAAACAATAACATTATCTTAAAGTTTTTCATTTGTTTAACATTATATCAAAACTGATATGACTAAACAATTAAAAAAGGGAACGAAACACCTGATGGGTTCAGGGTCGCTCCCCAAGTCGTTAAGGGAGAAGCACAATCTCGATGGTCTCTCCCTCCTCAAGCTTTCCGAGGCCCTTATTGAGGACGTAGATAAGTGTCCCCGGGGCTCCATCCAGCTTTTTAATGACCGCATTTGTTACCCCCTGCGCTTTGCAGGTTTTTCCACGGTACAGAATCCTGAAGAGTGAGGGGGCAGAAGCAGCGACATACATAATGTCATAGTCTGGGTTCGTTTCCCCGACCTTAACTTTGGTCGGTTTGCCTAGTTCTACAGGCGGTGCTTCGATGGTGGTAATCGTCTCTTTCATCAAATCTATCTTCATTTGGGACGCGCCACCGCCTGTTTTGACGAGAATCACCTCGTCCTCATGGAATCGGCGGCTGGGAGACTCGGGATCCATGTAGAACATTGCCTCTTCGACTTCGAAGGAGGGAGTTCTTTGCGGCTGGCGATAGATCTTTACGCCATCAGCATTACTGACAGCCAGCCACTTTTTGTGCTCTGACCACATGACCGCCCGAGGGGGAAACTGGATACTCACCCAATTCCTGTATCGGCCTTCCTTGGTCAAAGCACGACCGACTGTCCGGAGAGAAAAGATGGCATGCCATCTCTCGCTTATCTCATCCGAGTTTAGTGACCATCCCATCGAGAGCCAACGCCAGTATGACTCTGGCAGGAAGCTCTGGCTCCAAACGACCTTGCCATCGATGTCCTCCGGTTTGACGTTGCACGGTGGAGTCGAGTTGAGGTCGTTCATACCCTTGACGCGATACATGCCGTCGCTGTTTTTTGCAACGACCAGCTTCAGCGAAGGCCCGTTTTCCGTGGGGTCGGCGCTTCCTTTATACTCGAAAGAGATCTTGTCTCCTACTGCATACTCAGAGAGAGACTTCTTGTAGACAATCGAGCCGGGCATAATGCCGTTATGCGCGGCCATACTCCAGCTTCCGTGGCTTGTCCCGATCCAACCCAACTGCCAGCCCCATAGCGTCGGAATCAATGGGGATAGGGCAACCGCGATAATCACGGTGACCTTCACCCAGAATTTCCACGTGAAACTGCGTTTTGCTGCTTTGGGCTTGGTGCCCTTAGCAGCATCTTCTGGCTTTGTCTGTGTCTGTGCCATCGAGGCACCTCCGTTCGGGTTTTGGTGCGTCATTTCAATCATATACATTATACATCCCAAAATCATTTTTGTCAAATATAAAATGGAGCAGAGCTCAAACGGTGGTAGTACTTACCATTTAGGTCCCGCTCCAGCGAGTTTGATCAGACGAAAGTGCATCATCGGAGGGCCTTGCGTCCCCATGAGCCATCCGCCTTCTTGTAGGCCACTCCCCACAACTCCCCGTCACCCTGATAGGGGCCGGCGTCTTGGACGACCCACCATCGCCTCGGTGCTCCTGATGGGTAGGTAGGGAAGGTAGCCGTGGACTCGGTGCACTTGACCACCTTGGCGTGGCCGTCGCAGAAGTTGGCGTTGGCGCAGTTGTTGTGCCGCCCCAGCACCGGGCCATGAACACCTCCCTCAACAGGTATCCCATCGTAGATCATTGCCGTCTCGACAGAATACTCGATCTCCGACAACGAGATCGGTGGAACCGCACCGGTGATGTTACCGTCTTCGAAGACGGCAAAGTTCCACATGTATGACACCCAGAGCCCAGGCGTGACAGGGGTGCCACCAAGTGCCGCTGCCACCCAGTCGATGTTCAGTTCCCGCGCCCCTGATGGGCATTGGAAGATCTGCCAGTTCTTGACATATGGATCGACTTCATTGAAGACGATGACGAGTCGCGTGCCGTCCGGCGTGTACGCACTCATCGGGAACGTCTCATCGTAGTCCTGGACGTACATCATGACGCCGGTGGCCTGTTGTCTGACGTTGTTGAGGCAGCTCGTCTGACGCGCCTTCTCGCGCGCTCGGGCGAAGACGGGGAAGAGGATCGCCGCGAGAATGGCGATGATCGCAATAACAACCAACAGCTCGATGAGCGTGAATCCGTGTCTCTTCATGTGCTGTCGCCTCCGTTTCGGTGGTGCGTCGTGATGATTATATCTAATTACAAAATAGTAATTATGTCAAGAGTTGAACTAAAAAACCGCCTTTCGGCGGTCAACTAACCAAAATTAGTATGATAGTTACTGTTCTCTCAAAATAATATTTAGGCCTTCTAATTTTCTGGAACTTTTGATAGCCATCTGTCGGCTAGCCTGTTCAATGCCGAGCGCCCTCTCCAGGACGCTACGGACGATGACCTCGGTCTTTCCTTCGACTGTCGGTTTACTCACTTCTTCATCCTCCAGCGTCCTGGGTTTTTGGGTGCTGACTTGGCGATATGATAACATAAGCAATTAAAATTATCAATCCTGGTTGCGGAAAGATAAATATTAGTTTAAAATAATAAAAAGCTTTCAATTTAAAAGATATTAAAATTAATTGAAAATATTGAGATATTGAGATGAAATTCACAAACCCACCAAAATTATCAAAAGGAGATAAAATTGGCGTAATCGCTACATCAACACCGATATCAATTTTAGATGGTGCTCAAATTCAAAGAGGGTATCGCTATCTCATAAATAAGGGATTTACAATAGTTGAACATCCTCAATGTCGCCTTCAGAATGGCTACAACGCGGGCACAATCAAGGAAAGGGTTGAAGCAATACATGAATTTGTTAAAAATAAAAATATCAAATGTATAATGGCATTTTGGGGTGGTTATAACACAAATCAAATCTTGGATCATCTAGATTATAATTTAATAAAAAAATACCCTAAAATTTTTATAGGTTATTCTGACACCTGTGCTTTGCTGCAAGCGATAACTGCAAAGACTGGGTTAGTAACCTACATGGGTCCAGCAGTAATTACATTTGCAAAACCAGATTCGTTCGACTACACATGGGAATATTTCAAAAGAGTGTGTATTGAAAATAGCTCAGACGTTTATATAAGAGATTCAAAAATTTTTGCGGATGATTTATACTTTTTAAGAAAAGACGATAATCATCGAATTATCCAAAAAAATAAGGGCACAAAGATATTCCAAAAAGGTAAAGCTCAAGGTACAGTAATAGTTACTAATCTTTCGACCTTATTAATTCTTTTAAATACTCCTTATCTTGTGTCACTTAAAGATAAAATTCTTTTTATCGAAGAAGCTGAAGATTTTGATTGTCAGATGATTCATCGTTTTATGGTTCAATTAAAACAAGCGGGAATAATTAACTCAATAAAGGGATTAGTGTTGGGAAAATTTATGGGCGAATCAAAGATTGATGAGAAGCAGCTCCTTTCAATTTTGGAAGAAGTAATAGGAAATAAAAAAATTCCAGTTATGTATAATTCAAATTTCGGCCATACCGATCCAATTTTCACCATCCCAAATGGAGGGGAGTGCCAATTGAATACTCGTTCTAAAAGCATCCTTTTTTACCGAAAATAGATTTAACAATCTAGATGGAAACAATACGACTCAGGCAGAACCAGCTACTTCTATCTTGTCAGTATTGATGTTTGTCTGGCAGCAAAAAGAATAAATTTAGAGTTCTAAATCGCTGTTTTTTTTAAAATATATTTTTATATTTTTTCAAAGCATCGCTTATTAAATCCTACCCGATCTCCCACAAACTAAAAATTACGTCAAATTTTCCCATACTTTTCGTATTTTTTATGCTATCGCAGAAAATATACGATATTTAATTTTTAGGTACAAACCAAAAAACCGCCTTATATGGCGGTTTCCTGCAAACAGCTTCCAGCTATCAGCAATTAAATTTGATCAATATCTCGTTTTTTCTAAAATCTTGATTCTTCGATTGTGGTCGTCCAAGCTTTCTGTTTCAACATTTAATTTTTTTTCAATTCGGTCGAGCGTTTCTGTATTATCATCAAACCTGTCTTCTAAATTATCAAATCTACCTTCTAAATTATCAAACCTGCCTTCTAAACCATCAAAACGATTTTCAAGATTATCAAATCTTCCTTCAAAATTATTGAATCTTTTTTCTAATCTGCCAAAAGCTTTACCCGTTGTTCTGGCGAGACCATCGATCTTTTCATTAATCTTTTCATCAGTATGTTTGGCGAGACCATCGATCTTTTCATCAGTATGTTTATTGATTCTTTTTTCAAATGTTTCAAACATTTTCTCGAATTGTTTTTGCGTTTCTTTTTTCATTAAATACATTTTAACCAATACGATATTTTAATGCAATCAAAAACCGTCTTAATAAGGCGGCTATCAGCAAGAAACAACTAGATTATTTTTTATTTTCTTTTTTCTTATTCTTAGGCTTGGGTTTAGCTTTCTTTACTTTGGCTTCAGCTTGCATTTTTTTAGCTTTCTCAACCCGTTGTTTGAATTTATCAATTCTGCCGGCAGTATCGATTACTTTTGCTTTGCCGGTATAAAGCGGATGGCAGGCCGAGCAGATCTCAACGCGCATTTCGTCGACTGTTGAGCCAACTTCAATCGTATTACCGCAGGCGCAGGTAATTTTAGCTTTTTCAAAATATTTAGGATGGACATCTTTTTTCATAACAGAGAAATTATATAGTATGCTTTGAAAAATTGCAATATCCTGATAGAATGAAAATGTCTTATGAAAATTATTGACGAGAAAAATAAAATCAAAATCCCTGAACTTAAAAAAATGGCAGAGACGACGTATGAGAACTTAGTTAAAGCCGTAGTTGATATTAAAAAAGAAGTTATGGCAGTTGACGCTGAACTGCACGCTGATGAGGAGCAAAGATTACTTGAAGAAGGATCAAGTCAAAAAAATCTCTGGGGAATCAATTTATACCCGGGGAAAAAGGGTAATGATTTTATTGAATTCGACTCAATGATAAATCTGCGTCCATGGCAGAATAACCGCAGCCGAGGTGTCGACGACCCTAAAATTCAAGAAGAAATAATAAAAATTGTAAATAAATTAATCAAAAGATGAGTTATCAACACAAAGAATTAGCTGGTGGACGTTGGTTTGAATTTTCACTGATTGAGCAGATGGCCAATATTGGCAGTGAAGTATATAGGGCGATTAATTGGCGAAAAAAGGGCGATAATAATTACGCGATGATGGCCTTTGAGCGGGCGCTGGAATTATTTGATTTGACAGTTGAGGATCCCAAAAACAGGACTCGTCTCAAAGAGGTTCTGCGCGCCAGAGAATTGTTTTGTGATTATTTTGTCGGCGATAATCAATACCACTCGACCGCCAAATCCTGGCAAAATTATTTTTACTCTTTCAACTACGCCGCTAGATTAAATAAATAGAACTCCTGATTATTAAATTGGTCTGTAATCTGGCGAGGTTTTTTGATTTCAAATCTTCTCGACAAAAATAGGAGAATCAGTGAGCTTGATTTGTGAGGCAGACATGGTCGTAGATACGCCGTAAATATCAGTCACTTTGACTTGTCCGGAAATCTCCGCGGGCAAGGCCGCTTCACCCCACAGAACATAAATGGTTTTATCTTTTTTGATAAATTTATATTGAATAACTTGAGTCGTGGCGCCATCGCGGTCAGTGCTGTTCTCGGAAAAATCTTCTTTTAGAGTTTCAATTTTATCGAATTGATTAACTATCTTGACCAGATTCACATATACCTTATGGGTCGAGGAATTTAAATCTTCTTCCGAATAAGCAAAAATATCCTTAGGTTTATCTTTTTCATCTTCTGTCCCCTGAACCTGCGGGCTTGGCGTTCCCACATTTTCCTTTTTTAGTTGATTAAACCTATCCCACTGCAGCCAATTTTCAATGTAAAAAATAACATCCCCACCTTGCGCCAGAGTAAAAATTGTGCTGCGGCTGATTAATTTATCAAAACCAGAAATATCAGCCGGCTTGTCTGCCAGCTCGCCAAACTGCGCTTCAGTGACAAAAATGGGCTTATTTTTGATGCCGAAACTTTCCAAATACTTTTTGAACTTGATGACATACATATCTTCTCGTTTGGCATCAGTATTAATTGAATGGATATTGGCAACATCGAAGTAATTACCTCCGTCGGCAGAAAAAATCGGATTCCAGAAATCCTGAAAATTTGGCTGCATACCGGCCATGCCCGCATGCAGAACTTTGGCATCAGAGTCAATTTTTTTGATTGTTTCATAGCTTGCTTTGAGAATGTCAAGATATTCAGCGGGGGTGCCGACATAAAATTTAAGTTCTTCGCCCACGCCGCCAGTAGAGCCGCCCTGCATCTCCGGCTCATTCATTATCTCCCAGTATTTTATAGGCAGAGTCAGTCCCGGCATATCATCGACTCCGTCGCCGTCATAACGTTCAACCACTTTCGCGAGTATTGTTTTATATTTTTCCATATCACAGGGCTTGCCAACCTTTATTTTGGCATGCTGGTCTTTTTGCGGGCCCATAAAATCTGCTTCATAAGTTGAATCGTGGCATTTATTTTGGTCCCAATTAACAAAGGGCTTAATCGTCACTACCAAATAGACATCGTTTTCTTGAAACTGCTGATACATCTCATCAATTTGGGTGAAGTCAACCTGCCCCTCTTGCGGCTCAACCATTTGCCAATAAATTTCAAACATCCTCATCCAATAAGCTGATTTTTCTCCTCCGACCTTGGAAAGATGGGTTGCGACTTTACTTGCGTCGAGAGTAATTATTTTTGAAGTAGTAGGTGAGGTAATTGCTTCTTTGGGCTGGGAATAATTTTTATAAATTAAATAGCCGGCTAAAATTAAGCCTGCTAAAATAATTAATACCGCGAAAATGATAATCGTTTTTTTCATCGCCCTCCTTTTTATAATTATAGCACACAGGAGTTGTTTTAGTGAGGTTTTTTTGTCATTGCCAAAAATTTCAAGGTGTGTTAGAATTTTTTTGTTATGGCGATTAAAACAATCAAGACCCCAACCGTCGAAGAATTATTTGAAGCCGGTGGCCATTTGGGCCACCGCAAAGATAAAACAGATGCCACCATGCACCCCTATATTTTTCGTATTCAAAACCGCATCTCAATTATTAATCTTGATAAGACGGTTGTTAATCTTTCTGAAGCGCTCGAATATATTTCTGATCTTGCAAGCCATGGCAAGACGATTCTTTTTGTCGGGACTAAAAATCCAGAAGTGGCTAAAATTATCAAGAAGGCAGCCGTTGAGACCAAGTCTCCTTATATGGTTGAACGTTGGATTGGCGGGCTCTTAACCAATTTTAAAAATGTGAAGAAAAAAATAGACCACATTAAAAAGTTAGAGATTGGACGAGAGAAGAAAGAATTTGAAGGTTATACTAAAAAAGAACGAATGGAGATCGACAAAAAAATTGAAGAGGGTTTGAGAATCTTTGGCGGGATCAAAGAAATGGTAAATCTGCCAGAGGCAATGATTGTTTTTGATACCCATAATGAGATAATCGCCGTCAAGGAAGCAGCCAAACTTAATATTGGGGTAATTGGTATTAATGATATGAAGTATTCAAAAAAATTAATTAATAAGTTTATTCCTATTAACGACGAATCGAGAAAAGCAACGAAGCTATTGGCTGAAACTTTTATCGCCGCTATAAAAGAAGCCAAAAAAGAGAAGTAATTATGATTAAAGCAAAAGATATTGCAAACTTAAGAAATGAAACTGGCGCCGGCGTAATGGATTGCAAAAAAGCATTGATCAAAGCCAATGGCAACAAAGAGCGTGCGCTTAAGATTTTGCAAGCTTTAGGCAAGGACAAAGCCAAAAAAAGAACCGACCGCATGACCGAACAAGGTTTGATTGAGTGTTATGTGCACAAAGGTTCTCGAATTGGGGTAATGGTCGAAGTAGTTTGTGAAACAGATTTTGTCGCCAGAACAGATGATTTTAAAAAATTAGCTCACAATATCGCGATGCAGGTTGCTTCAATGGGCCCGAAGAATGTCAAAGAATTATTAGGTCAAATATTTATTTTTGATGATAAAAAGAAAATTTCTGATTTGGTTGAGGAAGTAATTACTAAGACCGGCGAAAAATGCGAAATCAAAAGATTTGAAAGATTTGAATTGGGCGGATAATATGCCAAATAAACTGATTTGTTTAGTTGGTCTGCCTGGAGCGGGAAAGACTCTAATTGCCGATTATTTAATGGTTAAAAGGAATTTTGGTTTTATCCGTTTTGGCCAGATTACTCTTGATTGGTTTATTAAGAGGGGGAGAAAGCCGACGGAAAAAATGGAGCGTAAAATCCGTGAGGATTTAAGGCGTAAACACGGTATGGCGGCTTTTGCTAAACTTAATGTTCATAAAATTAATCTGCTTTTAAAAGAAGGCGATGTTATTGGCGAAGGCCTTTATTCTTGGGAAGAGTATTTATACCTAAAAAATAAGTATAAGGATAGGTTGATTGTGATCGCTGTTTACGCCTCGCCTCAAATGAGGCAGGCGCGTCTCGTTGGTCGTGGCAAGAAACATGGCAAAGATGCTAAACTTCAATTTAGGAGCTTTACTAAAGCCGAAGCCGAGGCGCGCGACAGAGCACAGATTGAAAATCTTCATCAGGCCGGGCCCATCGTCATGGCTGATTATACGCTTTTAAATGTCTGTACAATTGGTGTATTGCATAAACAAATTGATGTAATAATTAAGGAAATTTATGGCTAGAACAAAAACAAAATTGAAACTTACGCCAATCCTTCAGCGCAAGAGTAGGCGGCCTGATATTGATGAGTATTTTATGAAGATGTGTTTGTGCGCTTCAGAGCGCTCCACCTGCCGCCGCCACAGTGTTGGAGCGATTCTTGTCAAAAATAAAATGATTCTCTCCACCGGCTATAATGGCGCTGCCAAAGGCGCCAAAGATTGCCTTGAGCTTGGCTGCCTGCGTGATGAGCTGGGAATCAAGAGTGGCGAGCATGCGGAGATCTGTCGCGCCATTCACGCAGAACAGAACGCCATTATCCAGGCCTCAAGCAAGGGATTGGACATTGAAGGCACGACGATGTACTGCACCCATTCGCCTTGTATTATCTGTGCTAAAATGATAGCCAATGCTGGAGTGAAAGAAGTAGTGGTATTTCAAAAATATCCTGATGATGATTCTAAAAAATTATTTAAAGAAGTAGGCATAAAAATCAGATTTATTAAAAAGCCGGATTTATCCATCGAATTTTACGAATAGTCGGTTTGCAATTTATCTCTTTTGTTGATATTTTAGTATAAGTATTTGATATTTTTGATTTTTTATTATTTATTAAAATGATATGCCTGATATTAATCAAATAACTAAAGAGTTAGAACCAAAAATCAAAGAAGCGCTTGACCATTTGGAAACCGAATTTCGCTCTCTTCACACAGGTCGAGCCTCAACAGCCATTCTTGAAGACATCATGGTCTCTTATTATGGGACGAAGACGCCTCTCAAGCAGCTGGCGAATATCAGCGTGGCTGATCCGGGCAATTTGGCAATTGAGCCGTACGATAAATCATCGCTTGGAGAGATTGAAAAAGCAATTAAAGAATCTCAAATGTCACTTCCTGTAATGAACGACGGCAATTTTGTGCGCGTTGCCCTGCCGCCTCTTTCTGAAGAGAGAAGGCGCGAACTAACTAAAGTCGTCCGCGATAAGGCCGAAGAGGTTAAGGTCTCTATCCGCCAGGCCCGTGAGCAGATTTGGGAAAGAATTCAGAATATGGTCAAGAATAAAGAGTTGACCGAAGATGACAAATTCCGCGGTCAGACCGATTTGAATAAAAAGGTTGAGGGAGCCAATCGCCAGATTGAAGAGAAGGTCAAGACCAAAGAGCAGGAAATACTTAAAGTGTAATTTAAAAACTAAAAGATAAAAAGTAAAAACCACAATTAAAATTTTAAATTTGCTCTGTGAATTTTAAATTTTATCTTAAAAATTTTAAATGATAGTAATTACTATAATTATATTCATCTTAATACTTGGTGTTCTAGTATTCACCCATGAGCTGGGACATTTTTTAATGGCTAAAAGAGCTGGCATTAAAGTTTCAGAGTTTGGTTTTGGTTTTCCGCCGCGGATTTTTAGCAAAAAATACAAAGGAACGATTTATTCAATTAATGCTATTCCTCTTGGCGGTTTTGTCAAGATTTTTGGCGAAGAAGGGGAAGGAGCAAAAAACAAAGACTCTTTTGCTTCAAGATCGGCTTGGCAGAGATTTATTATTCTTGTGACTGGAGTATTATTTAATTTAATCTTGGCGGTTTTAATTCTCTCAATTTATTTTTGGCTGAATGGGCCAACCATTGCCACGGAGCCGACAGAATATACTGATTCTGCAAAAACAACTTCCGAGATTTTGGTTTGGGAAGCAGAGGAGAGCTCACCGGCGGATAAAGCGGGAATCATTCGCGGTGATGTCATTTTAGAAATTAACGGACAGGAGATTAAAGATTTTAGTCTGGTGCAGGAGATTGTTAAAAATAATCCTAATCAAAAAATTAATCTAAAAATTAGGCGAGAAAAAGAAGATAAGAATTTAGACGTGACTTTAGCGATAAAAGACGGCCAGGGATTTTTAGGGATTAAAGCGATTAAAAATTATACTTCGGCTCATTATCCTTGGTGGAAGGTGCCTTATATTGCTGTGCTTGAGACCTTAAAGATTATTTGGCTGATAGTTTCGATTCTTTTCATTTACCTTAAAAATTTAATCTTTAAGGCACAAGCGCCATCGGACTTGGCTGGTCCGGTCGGCATTTTTATCTTGACTCGCGAAGCGATAAAACTTGGGGTAGAGGAGGTATTGCGTTTTGTAGCATTACTCTCAATAAATCTGGCCATTATTAATATCTTGCCTTTGCCGGCGCTTGATGGCGGCAGGATTTTATTTATTATTATTGAAAAAATACGCGGCAGACGCGTCACGCCTAAAATTGAGAATCTGGTCCACTCGATTGGTTTTGTCGCTTTAATCCTTTTAATCGTTTTAATTAGCTGGCAGGATGTGATAAAATTTATAATAAGAAAGTAAATAATTAACAATGAAAGTATCCAAATTATTTCTTAAAACTTCTAAAGAAAAACCCAAAGAAGCGGACAATGTTTCCGCCGAGCTTTTAATTCGCGCCGGATTCATTGATAAGCTGGCCGCCGGAATATATACCTTTCTTCCCTTGGGATTACGAGTATTACGC
>Ga0180009_10007387_pt1 | contig 11236 bp, 2 predicted proteins | sample OS_PC_MetaG_FD_123537 | JGI IMG/M metagenome (GOLD analysis project Ga0180009, IMG submission 123537) | Groundwater microbial communities from the Aspo Hard Rock Laboratory (HRL) deep subsurface site, Sweden - OS_PC_MetaG | ecosystem: Environmental > Aquatic > Deep subsurface > Groundwater...
CCTCGAGAGGCGTCGCGACAATTCGCTCCGCGGCATCCTTTACGCGTGCTTCAGCAGCCTGGGTGCTGCCGACCTCGCAGGCATCCAAGAATCGCTGTATGTGAAACTGTGCGACTTCTCTCGGAAAGTTGCCTTCAAAGTGAAGTATCGTCCCGCCAACATCCACCTCGATGGGATAGCGAAACGCAGCTCCATTCTTGTGCTCAGGCGTCAGCGCAACCAGATAACGCAAGCGCCCTGCGTCGAAGGGCACGATATCGCTCATGCTCGGATTGATCGCCGCGAGGAACCTCGGGTCGTTTCGCACGATATCCACGACTCTCCGGACCAGGCCTGCGACGCCAGTGTCTTCTACGATGTCACCACCCACCTCCACGCGCAGAGGCTCGGAGCCACTTTCCGCTTCCTCGGTCGATCCCTTTCCCGCGGAGATCTCGCCCCCAGCGCTTTCACTAACTTGGCTCAGGAGCAAGTTGTATTCATCATCGACCTTCGGATCGGACTGATGCCCAGCGTCCACGAGCATCTCGCGTGTAAGCTTGAGCAGGCGTCCCAGGAATCCGGGCAACACTGCGCCTCTCTCTCGCTCGGCGCGAATCGCGGTAAGCACGGCAACGAATTCGTTCCAATCGGTGGGATCACGGTGCTGATACATCGCGTCCAAAGCGTCGTCGCGGCCGACTCGCGCCAACTTCTGCTCCGCGATGAGCTTGTCGAGAACGAATGACGTGGCAACAGCCGGCAGTCCGGCGGCTGCCTTCAACCCGGAAAACGACATCACGCCATCATCGCGAATGATCCCGATCACCGATTCAGACAGCAATCGTAGGACGGCGGAGGCCTCTGTGCGCGCTTCCGGGGACGGCACCTCGCCATCGCTGCATAGCCACGACAGCAAGTGAGGACGAGACTCGTCCGCCCGCGGAATCACCGATGCGCGCCCCAAGCCATCCTCCGCCCGGCAAGCGATCAGCCAGCGCTGAATGACTTTCTCTTCGATCTCCTGCGCCTCGTTGTCCGATAGATCGCTCTCCGTCCGTCGTGTCAACAGGGCCGCTCTCTCCGTGTCGTCGATCCGCGCGTCATTAATGAAGGCCTGAGCGAAGGCACCGAGGTACCGAGCCGTCAACCTTGGTCGGTCCTCCTTGCCCGTCGGGAACGTACGGACGCGCATGATCGCCTCGAGGTCGTCGCCTGAATCGTGAACACGCACAACGACCTGCGTACCGGGATCGAGCTTGGCCTTGGAAACGATGTTCCCCGGCGGGAAGGGCGGCACGATCTGGTAACGCTGCCCGTCGGACCGATAGCGCCCCCCTTCTTCGACCACGGGGCTCCGAACCCCAACCACCTCGTACCGGGTCAAGAGCAGGGACATCGGCGGCCACAGGAGCCAACTCCTGATGGCGGGCGCCAAATAGCTGTTGAGCAGGGCGTAGAACTCAGGACTTTCGACCCACCACCGGTTCCCCTGGCTGGCGGTAGGCGCCTCGAGCTCGGAGCCCGGATTGCCCGGGCGTCCCTCGGGGTGGGAATACGCGTTCCGAATCGACGATATCTTCCAAAGCAAGGAACCGACCCTGTTGCGGCCAACGCTCTGACCTTTCAGACGCATTGCCACGTAGGATTCGAGTCGGCCCACGGGAATCTCAAAATCCCGTCGAGCCTCGATGAGCGTATCAATTGCCTTGATCGCCGCCGAAATCGTATCTGGTAGATACTCGTTGAAGACCTGCTCCAGTTCTGGCACCACGAACTCTCGCCCCAATACCTTTGGAAACTCGTCGAGCGCGCTCGCGAGGTCACCAAACGCGAGGCCCTTTGCGCGCTTTTCCTTGAGCTGGCGAAGTCGGCGCTCGAGCTTCGGATCAGCCACAGGCCGTACGAAGTATTCACTGTTCAGCAGATCGCAGAGACGGCCTGCGAGCAATTCCACGAACCGCGCAATGGACCGAAGCCGCACGCGCTCATCCCGCTCCATCAGGACGTCCGTAAGCGCCTCCGCTACGTCACGGGGCACTCGAAGCCGGATACTGTTCAGGGCCGCAGACTCGTTCTCAATTGCTGTCACGTCGGACGGCATCGAAGCACCTCCCTCATACATCAGTTTTTGACCGGCCGGCCGGCTCATCACTCAGTCTTTGCTCCCCACTACCGCATTAGCCACAGGCGACGCTTTCGCGAGCGCGGCCAACAAGACATCCACATCTTCCTCGGTGCGCAACGCGAGCCGATAGACGTCCTGGCTGTTCCAAGCGTGTTCGAGCGTCTTGCGCGTTCCGTGCGATTCACAGAAGGCCAGCAAGGCCGCCAGGGCCGGCCCGCCGCTCGGATCCGCCAGCTCGAACTGCTGTGGGTAGAAGTCCGCGTGCAGGGCTCCGTCCGTGCTATCCGTCGACACCGCGAGGATCGTTGCATAGCTTCTGGTCCGCAGCTTCGTCAGCGAGGCGTCAATCGTCACGTTGATCTGGGTCTTCTTCGAGCGCAGACGCACTTTCCGCCCCGAGCTCGACACGAGCGCCAACGACCTGGTGCGCATTCGCTCGAAGAGAGGCAGCACGCCACTCGACTTGGCTCGAGCAGCAAGCCGCGCCATGCTCCCCTGAAGCGGAGGAGGTCCGTCCCCGGCTGGAAGCTCGCTCTCGCTTTCGTCGTCAAGAACCTCCTCCCCTTCGGATCCCTCATCGGACAAGTCGTCGGGTTCGGCGCCGAACGTGTCCGAGACTTGCTCCGAGGATTCCTCACCTGCTTCCAGCGCACGGCTTCGGGCCACCAACTCATCAAGGATGCTCAGAACGGCGTCGACCTTGGGCACCCAAGCGTCCCAGAGAACCCCAACGTATCTCTCCGTCCAATCGTCCGGGAGCTCCATACCCAAACGAGCTGGAACCAACTCCGCCATGACTTGTTGCATGCGCGTGGCGTTCGCGGATTCGTCCAGCCACGGGAAGTTGAAGCACATACTGCCATTGGTCCGGAACGTCAGGAAGGACCGCTGGGCAACCCACGGCAACTTGATGTTGTAGCTGCCACCCACCGAACCGGTTCCCCAGGTGATCTCCGCACCATGCTTCAGCGCCCGGTCATACACGCTGCGCAAAGCCTCCAGGGCGGGTGGCTGTTGCGTGGCTGCATGCTCGAAGAATCTCGGCGCAGTCCACTTGCGGCGCCCCCCTGACCCAGATTGTGGTCCATCATCGACTGTTGCTTGCTCCACCTCACCGGCAACCGCTATGTCCGTCTCCTGGACGACGGCGCCGTTTGCGAACTTCTCGATCGCCTCACGAGCAATCGCCAGCGCGTCGTCGTCGTTCTCGGCAAGCCCGATCTTCACGACTTTCGCCCGAAGCACGTCTATCTCGACCGGCGTGATGATGCCGTCGGCGGCAATGCCTTCGACAATGCCCTGCAATCTGTCGAGGGTTGGCGGCGTCTGGGTTGGTGGCGTCTGGGTTGACTCGAACAGGAAGCTCGCAACCTTGCGCAGTTGTGCGAGGTTATCTTTCTCGTCCTCAAACCCTAGCTGCGGAGCGTACGGACACGTGAACGGGTGGCTGGTCTGCGTTCCGGACAAGAGAAATACTTCGTCGTCGTGGACGACGATAAGGGGAGCGAGCGCCAGCCAGTCCGTAGAGCCCGCCGTGCTTGCCTGCCCGTCGACGGGGTCCGCGGTGTCGGAAGCTTCGACGAGATAGGCGTAGCCTTCGTACAAGTCCATCCTCGGAGGGAAGACCCGTTGCTCCGGTATCGCCGTACCCTCGCCGCGCAACGACCGGTACTCTACCGCAACCCCGCCCGGCTGCAGTCGCGCTTTGTCCAGCACAACAAGCCGGTGCGTCTGCAGTACGCGAAACTCAAACAGCAAGTCCTCCAGCGTGGCTTGGAGGCATTCCTTCAGCGACGCGAGCTTGGTCGTCTGAAGCTTCCCGTGGCTCGCGTCGTTTCGCAGCTTGATGAGACGATCCAGCACCTGCAATGCGTTGAATCTTGCGCCCGGCTTCAATTCCCCGAGCTGTTTCAGCAACGCTTCAAAGCCAGGCATGTCCCGCTTGGATTTCAGGTCAGAACCCGTCGCGAGATAGGCCGGAGTGCCATCTTCTTCCCCTCGCAAATCATTGAGCTTACACAGGAGATCCTTCCAGAGACCAAGGGTCGGCTTGGCCAAGGTCTGCAACAAGACCGCGTCCACGCGCTCAACCGGCTGTTTTCGCGCCCAGTAGCGCGCCGTCGCCACGAGCGCCAGATACTGCAGCGTGACCTCGAGCAAGTCGAGTTGCAGCCTGGCCGCCTCGAAGTCCTCTGTCCGGCTCACAGCGCGCGCGTAGACCTTGGCGATCGGCTTCGGAAACTCGTTCATCACACAATGAGTGCGTTCCACCCGTGTCACCTCGAAGATTGGTAGAATGTGGTTGCCCCGGGACGACAGCGCCCAAAGCGAGTGAGAACCATGCCCGGAACGATTGGCAAGCGATAGCGCGCTGGCAGTTCGGGTCCAGAACGAGGGACTTCCATGATCGATCGACCCATCAAGAACCGCCCCGCAAGTGTGCGTCCGCATCCTGCCGTTCGTCGACTGCGCCCCTGCCCTGAGCGACAAGGCCCACGAAGATTCCACCGAACAGCGAGATTGCACTCCACAGCGCCGCAACCCGCCACCCGGCCGCCGTCGTCAGCTCCGCGCGAAACGTTGGGTCCGTTCCTGTCATCACGCTCTCGGTTCCCGTGCAAACCCAAAGCAGGAGGGCCGTCTCGATCATGGCGAGTGCCGTGGCCGCCCCGAACGCCGGTGCGACCCGTGCGGCGACTTTCCACCAGACGGCAACACCCTCGCTCGGAGCAGCGACGATGCGTTTGCGCAAGTCATACATCAGGAAGGCCAGAGCACCCAGAAGGGCGCCCACGACAACAGCGTAGTAGGCGAGCCCGCCACCCTTCGCGATGTCGTTCCAGGTCTTCGCCAGGCTCAGTGTGAAGAAGCCACCCCCTAGCACGCCCGACCAGAGCGGCGCAAAGTGTACGAGAACAGAAGAAATGCGTGACTGCGGCCTGTCCTCGAGGATCAACCGCCGAACACGTGTTGCATCGCTGTAAAGCATCTGCCCAAGGAGAAACTCGTGGGCAACCTTGAGCGCGTGGGCGGAGACCAGCGATGTGATCGACGAATCTCGATCGGCACCTCGCTGGAACAACCCGAGAACAGCACGCTCATCACCCACGGAGACCGCGTGCATGAGATCCGCCTCCCTCTCTTCGATTTGCCGCAGCTTCCTTGCCAAGGCCGAACACCAGGACTCCAGCTGTACCAGAGGAACATCGACAAGGCACTGCGGCGGCCAGGCTATCCGCAGGGTGCGCAGGGCTCCAGCCAAACACTTGACGGAAGCTCCGGCACGCTCCACGTCCGTGGCTCGCAGACGGTCGCCCTTCCCTCTCTCCTCCAGCAGACAAAGCGTTCGATGCACCTCTTCGTGAGCGGTCGCGACCTCGCTTCCAAGGAGTGCCTCGCTCGACTCCTGCTCTTCGGAAGCGCGAAGCCACGTCACCCAGGCGACGACGCTTCCCCGGTCGCTTACCGCAACTGCGGGCTCGATTAACGACCCTAGTCGCGTTCGCCAGCTCTCGATGTCATTCCAACTTGGCCCCCGAGGTCCGGCAGGCAGCGAGGGCCACGAGCGATCCGGGACACGGCTCATCGCGTCCTCCAACGCATTCACACCCAGCGCTGTAAGAGCCTTTCCCGCCTTCTGCAGCGATACCCGCGCTTGTTCGTATTGGTCCCACTCGGTGAATGGCCGCGCGTGTCCCTTTTCATCTTGCTGGGACTGGGGCACCGGACGCGAGGCGTCCAGCTCCGCAATCGCCGCAACAAGCTTGTGAAACAAGGTATCGCGTCCCCGCAGGATACTGGCAACTTCTTCCCAGTAGTCAGCTGGGGGATCCAGCTCGAGCAACTCCCACAGCAGTCTCACCTTCTCGGCCATGTCCAAGCCACCTGCTTGGACAGGTTCATAGAGAAGCTGCGCCGCGGCGACGGCGGACTGGTCCTTGAAGAAAGAGTTCACGCGATTCTTGGTTCGACGGCCGTTGCTTCCCGGGGTTCCACCGAGCGCTTCCCTCAGCAGCACCGTTGCGCTGCGACGCGTTGGGCGGTGGTGATGGAGTAGTCGCCGAATCTCCCCACGGCCGAGCTCCACCATCCGAATCGCCAGGTCGGCGGCTGCCACGTCCGCGACGACATCGTCGGGCCCGAATCCTGGGACAGGGGGGATCCCTGCTCTGGCGACCAGATCGGACCAACGGAGCTCGGCGTTCTCCTCGGTTCCGAAGAGTAGAATGAGCTCTGCCAGGCAACGGACCGCTCGAGCTGGCGGCATGGTGCGTAGCATTGGACCCGTGCAACATGCCAGTCGTTCAACGAGATCCCCCGCAGGATCGGCGGTAGATTCTGCGTCATTGTTTGCTATTCTGGTCAACAAGCTGGGATCCCACTGGGAAAGCGCTTCCCCAATGTCGGTTCTGCGTAGCTCCGAGCCCGCTTCGCCGAGATAACAAGCAAGCGTTTCGAACGCCCGCGCGCTCTCGACCACCGCCAAAGCCGCCTCCACACTCTTGTCCACCCCAACCCCAGGTCCAACCCGGGGGGGGCGTAGGGCAAGCCGGGCCACCGCGTGTTGAAGCTCCGGCGCACCCTCCAGCGATGTGGCGAGGTCGCGCAACCCCTCATGCTGTTGGTATCCGGCGTTCTCCTTGATTCCTTTTTTCAGAAAGGCTTCTATCGAGGGGCGCCAGCTGACACCGATGGCGCCGCTTCGCACGATTTCCGCCAACCCATGCATGGCGACCGCCCGATTGTGCTCCTCGGGCTCCTTCACAAACGATCGCATGAGCGCTTCCGGCGTGTCTCCCGGCAGCGCACGACCTCGGGCAGCCAGGGCTCCCCGCAGGTGCAGAAAGTGGCGTTGAGCGTGCTTGCGTTGGTGGGGTGAGTACCCGCACCAGCGTGCCGCCACATCGTCCTGCGCGAGAGGAACGGGGGGCTCTCTTCTTAGGTCGATGGACTGCCATGCGCGCGCCACCTCATCGTGCACGTCGCTCGAGCGGCAAGCCAGCGACGCTGCCGCTCTCGAAGCGGGAAGCCAAACATCTCGTTGGCGGGCAGTAAACGCGCAGGCCACGAACGCGACGATGTCCGGCCTCGGTGGTGCGTGCGACAGCAGCCGGACCACCGATCCCACGCTGTCCATGGGGGTCTCGGACTTCCTTGGCGATTCGTCTTGTAGATCGTGTATGTCGAACGGCCAATCAGTGCGTTCAGGCGCCCCCATGAGCACGCCGGACCAAGCCCTTACACGTCGGTCGGTGAGCTTGTTCCACCGTTTGGTGAAGTTCAGTGGTGCCGGCGGCTTCTTCGACTTTCTGGGCTGCGCATCAGCAATAATGCCCACATCCCGGGCGACCCCTTGCAGCCAGGTGATCTTCTGGACGTCGCCATCGCACGGTGCGCGCCACGGGGTCAAACCTGCCAATCGCGAACGAAGCGCATCTGCGGCCGCCACGGTCCCGTCCCATCTGTCCAAGTCGGCTGCGAGCGTCAGGTACTCCTGCTCTACGGTGGTTGGCTGGGCCGTTGCATTCATTCGAACGCTCCCCCCAACGGGTGTCGAAGTGCCGGCTGCCTCCCTTGGGGACGAAGATTGTCGCCGTCCCCAGACGGACGGTCAATGGCAACGATCGTGTCCATGCCACATAGTCACTTGTCTTACTCCGATTGCCTACATCAGGAGACAACACGACCAATCAATCGTTCAGCAAGGCAAAGACGCTTCTCGCGAACGTGTATGTGGACCACCGCGAGAGCCTGTACTGCGGGAGCAGGTTCGACGAGCGCAAGACCGGCCCGGCGGACTGCTGCGCTTCAGGGGAATGTGAGTGTGTTTGTCGATAGCGATTGTCGAGCCGGTAGGCAGTAAGTTCCAACGGCCACGCCCTCGAGGCATACCTTCGTGTTAGCTTCAACGCTACCATCACGGAAAAAGGCGAACGCGGCCAAGTCGTTTCAGAAGGCATGGAGAATCGGCGCAACGCCCGACAACAAGGGACCACAGGATGAGACCGACCTGGGACGATGTTCGTCGCGCATTCGAGCGGCACCTGGAGCACTACCTCGAGCAAGGGGGAGAACCAGCTCTGATTGGCCTACGCGCAGAGGGCTCGGTCACGCTTCAGTACGCCGGGCGCGTCGTGCTCGAATTGTTCCAGAACGCGCTCGACCGTGCCGAGCCGGCGGGCGATAGCGCCAACGTGCTCGTTCGGCTCGACGGGCAAACGCTCCTCGTCGCCAACAACGGCCGCCCCTTCGCCGTCGACCCGACATTCGACTACGCCCACCCTCTCGAGGGCGAGGAGAGGGCCGACTTCAATGCGCTCTGCGCGCTGCACACGTCGAACAAGGCCGCTGAGCGACAGTTTGGCAACAAGGGGATCGGATTTCGCTCTGTCTTCGGCGTGGGTGATCGGGTGCAGCTGTGGAGCCGCTTGAACGATGGCGGTTGGTGGGGCCTGGAGTTGAGGACTGCGTTTCAGCCAGCGGATTGGCCCACGTCGGCGCTTCCGGAGCTCGATCAGAGAGTGCGTGAAAAGGGCACCCAGCGGCGGCCGAGCTTTCATCTGCCAATCCCGCTCCGGTCAGAGACGTCCCCAGCCGCCGAGCTTGAAGCCATGGAGACGGTCGTACTCCTCCCCGTGGAACACCAGGGCAACTTCAAACAGATCGCGGCGGAGGTGATGGCGCTTGAACGCACGCACTTGCGCTTCGTCGGCCTCCGAAAGCCTGGCCTCACCGTCCGTATTCGTTCGACGACCGTCGGGACTTCTTCGACTGCGGTGGTTGCAGTTGAACATCCTGAGCTCGCGAAGGCTGCCCTGGGGGCAGGACATCCGGTCGCCGCACCGAAGGTTGCGATCGCGTGGACCGACGACGGAACGAACGGCCACTTCTTCAATTACCTTCCGACGCGCATGTCGACCGGCTTGCCAGTGGATATTCACGGCGACTTCCAGGTGAAGGCGGATCGCGAAGGGATGGCGCTGGATGACGGCAACAGGGTCGGCGCCTTCAACCGAATGCTCTTGCGGGAAGCCGCTCATTTGCTCGTTGCACAGCTGATGCTCAGCAGCTCGGCTTCCGAGCTGTGGCGACGTGCAGGCCCACCGAAGGAAGGTCCACCGGAGTGGACGGTCGAACTGCAGGACACGTTGTTTCCCGATCACAGTTGGGACACCTGGTTGAACTTGGCTCGGGCGTTCTTCAGCACCTCGCGTTCGCGAGTTGAGATCGAGGCGTTTTGGGAGAGCGCCCATCGATGGATGGTCAAGGTCGTCGGTTGGAGTCCCCGTTCAAAGTCATGGAAGGAAACAGCGCGCGAGCTCTGCGACCAACTCGCGGAGGAGGGACTTCCGTTGATCCCGGTGAGGACCGCGGCAGGAGAGATCGCGGTTCCTCTGCCGAGCCGGCAACCAAAGGGCGCGCGCGCGGCGCGTCGGGTCTTCTTTGCCGAAAGCGACGAGTCGGAGATGCCTCGCGCGTTGTTGAACGCCGGGCGCGCGGTTACCGACTGCGACCTCGGTGACTGGGAACATGCTGCAGGCGTAGTCCGCTACGAGATGGTGGACGTGCTGGACGACCTACGCCAGGTACCTCTGAACGCCGCTGCATTCGAACCCGGCGTTCCCCTGTCCGCAGACGATCAGAGAGAGCTACTCGCGTTCGCGTCGAAGCTGCTCGACGAGGGACCACCGCGACAAGGCTTCGCGTGGCGCGCTTTCACCGAGCAAGATCCCTGGGCAAGGATGGGACGATCGCTATCGACCTTGTTTCTGCCAACGCGAGACGGTGCTTGGGAACCCGCAAGGCAGCTCTCTCTCGACCAAGTCGACACCGAACGGTGGCCCGGTCTGCTCACCGAACGACTTTGCTCCTGGCTAGGCGTCGCGCCCGCCGGCGCGATCCCGTTGGTGGAGCATGGGGCGGTGGTACCAGCTCAACACGCACCGCCAGCGCTGCAGGCTGCCGGCACCACCCGAGTCGGCGATTTGGAACCGTGCAGCGGTGTTCACCTCGACTTTGACGCCGTCGCCCGGACCGTAGCCGCGCTTCCTGAGAATCTCTGGCACGACGTCTGCCAGTGTTTCGGAGCCATCCCCTGCTATCCCTCGGCGTTACTTCGCGCACACGATCGATTGCCTCCACTGCCCGCTCACGTTGCTCCGCGTGATCTCGTACTGACCCGACGCGACGCGCGCACCGTATTCCTGGCTGTTCCCGTCGCGGCGGACCACGATGCGCTGCTTGTAAAATTGGGCGCGAGTGAGCGGCTGCAAGGGTCGCGGGCTGCCGAGTTGCTCATGCTCCTGAAGCAACGCTTGCCTGATCCGCATCAGCTCGATGCGCAGCTCCAGCTTCGTCTCACCGAACTGGTCGCTGCCCTCGTCGGCGAAGTGGATGTGGAGGGCACTGGAGAAGTCTGCGTACTCGTCCAAGCTGAGGACGGTGTGCATTGGCATGAGTCCGGCGAGGAGGCATGGCTCCCACGGGACGAGGACCGGTCCATCGTGCGCCGGTTCTTCCCGACCGTGCCACTCGTGGTTGGCACGCTTCGCGCCGGCCTCGCCGAGCGCCTTGGCGTACGTGAGCTGGCACTCGACCATGATGTCCACAGCTCCGAGCCACCCGAGGAGACCGCAGTCGCGCGCGACGTGCACGCGCAGATAAGCAACGTGCTCGGACCGCTGTGTGCCATGGCGGAGCTCTCGGGGCAGTGGCGACAGGGCGACGACGACGGAGCGGACCGGGAAACCCGAATACGCACGCGCTGGTTTCATACTGGCGTGCTGAGGCAAGCCAGCGATGTGTGGGTGCTGCTCTCGTTACGCGGTCCGAGGGTTCCGCCGGTCGCGTGGAGAAAGGGGGAGTTCGAAGATGTATTCGAGCTGCCTGACGACGGCGTCATCTACTTCGACACGCGCCGTGAGGACGGGCCGCCGCTCCCCGGCTTCGGATGGGCGCTCGCCCAGATCCTCACCAACAACCGCGCGCTGGGTCCGACGTTCGTAGAGGTGTTGGCGGCTGCCGAGGCAGACCAGCAACACGACCACGACTGGAGGACGGGCGCGGGGCGTGTGGGAGACCTGCTGGCGCGGCGACATGGGTCTGAGCTCGCGGCGGATTGGCACCGCA
>Ga0180009_10007388_pt1 | contig 11235 bp, 12 predicted proteins | sample OS_PC_MetaG_FD_123537 | JGI IMG/M metagenome (GOLD analysis project Ga0180009, IMG submission 123537) | Groundwater microbial communities from the Aspo Hard Rock Laboratory (HRL) deep subsurface site, Sweden - OS_PC_MetaG | ecosystem: Environmental > Aquatic > Deep subsurface > Groundwater...
GCATACTGCAAATGAAGTGCTTGCCAATCTTTTTTCAGATCCGGAGGCTTTGGAAGCAGCGCTTGAATTCCGGAAAAAAATGTCATACTGGCCGTTTATCAAGGATATGAAAATTGAGCCCGGTTTAAAGAGTCTTCTTGAAAAAATCAGGCCGAAATACGGAACCGCTGTCGCCACAAACAGGAGCGACACGATGCAGGGAATTCTTGTTGAACATGGCCTTGAAGGATTCTTTGATCTTGTTGTCTGCGCCCTTGATGTGAAAAATCCAAAGCCTCATCCCGAATCCTTGATAAAGATCGTGGAACATTTCGGCATTAAACCTTCCCAGGCGTTATATGTGGGGGATTCGGTACTTGATGAAATGGCTGCAAAAGCCGCCGGCATTCCGCTTGTCGCGTACAACAACAAAGACCTTTCCGCCGATTATCACATTACAAACTTAAAAGAGCTGGAAGAAATGCTTCCCGTCTGATTTCGATCACATTACTGGTTTCCAAAACCGTTCTGGCCACCGCAGTCCGGGCACTGCCAGGTAATTCCATTGCAGGACATTCCCCAGAAATTTTCTTCCATGCAGTCCTGGCATATGGCAAATCCGCACCTGCATCTCCAGCAGAAAGGAGCTGCCCTGTTGCAGCAGTTGCAATTGATTTCTTTGGTTTTATCACGCTTTTGCCTGTATATTGATGTTCATCACGTCTTCCCAGTTCTTTTCGGAAAACTCCAGCGCGTCCGCCCGATGGATGATCCCTGCGTTGTTGATCAGGATATCGACCTTGCCGAAATCGCGGACCGTCCTCTCGATGATCTCCCGATCACGCCGATTTTCGAGAGATCCGCACCCGCCTCCGCCAGACCCAGTGCCATCCCCTCTCCCAGGCCCGTTCTGGAGCCGGTAACGACGGCCACCTTCCCCGTCAATTGGAATGCATCCAAGATCATGCTGAAACTTCCTTTCAAAAACCTACTTCAACGCCGACATGGGTATGTCATCCATGTCCGTGAAGGTCTGATTTTCCCCGGCCATCCCCCAGATCAGGGCATAGCTGCCGGTCCCCACCCCCGAATGGATGGACCAGCTTGGCGAGATGACGGCCTGTTCGTTCCTGACAACGATATGCCGCGTCTCCTGCGGCTCCCCCATGAGGTGGAAAACCACGGCATCTTCCGGCATATCGAAATAGAGGTAAACCTCCATCCGCCGGTCGTGGGTGTGACAGGGCATCGTGTTCCAGTTGCTACCCGGCACCAGAATGGTGAGTCCCATGACGAGCTGGCAGCTCTTGAGCACCTTGGGGTGGATGAACTGGTAGATGGTCCGGACGTTCGCCTTCATCGGATCGCCGAGATCGAGGCGCTGGGCATCGTTCAGGGAGAGTTTCACGACGGGGTAGGCGGCATGGGCCGGCGTGCTGTTGAAATAAAACATGGCCGGATCGTTCCGGTTGGCGCTCGTGAAGGAGACCTCCTTCGTCCCCATGCCGATGTAGAGGCACTCCTTTTTCCCCAGCGGATACGCCTTTCCATCAACGGCAACGCCGCCGCCGCCGCCGATATTGATAATCCCCATCTCCCGGCGCTGCAGGAAGAAATCGACGCCCAGTTCCTTGGTCCCCTTCAGCTCCATGGTTTCGTTCACCGGACAGATCCCTCCGGTGATGATCCGATCGATATGGCTGTAGACCATGTTCAGGCGGTCCTTCACAAAGAGATTATCCACCAGAAACTGCTCGCGCATCTTCTGGGTGTCCAGCGTTTTCATCTGCTCCGGATGAACGGCATATCGGATATCCATGAATTTCTCCTTTCCTTTTATCTCTGAACCCTTCCCGAACCGGATCCCCCGACCAGACTTTTGACCTCCTCCAGGAAAAGCAGCGGCAAATCCCCCGGAATCGAATGCTTCAGACAGGAGGCGGCTACCGCAAACTCCAGCGCCTCCTGATCCGATTTCAGGGCATGGAGGCCGTAGATTAACCCCGCTGCAAAAGAATCCCCGGTTCCCACCCGGTCTACGATGTTCCGGATTTCGTATTTCCGCGATACCAGGAATTCATCCCGGTTGTTCAGGACCACCGACCAGCCGTTGTGATCCGCCGAATGGCTTTCCCTCAAGGTCACCGCGATCTTCCGGAGATCCGGAAACTGTTTGAGTACTCTGTCCGTGAGCCTCCGGTAGTGATCCGTTTCCACTTTCCCGGATTCGACGTCCGAATCGACCGAGACGCCCAGGGCCTTTTGGCAGGCTTCTTCGTTGGCCATGACAATATCCGTGTGTTTCACGATTTCCGTCATCACCTCTTGCGCCGGCCGGCCGTATTTCCAGAGATTCATCCGATAATTCAGATCGCAGGAGACACTCAGGCCTTTCTCCTTCGCCTTCAGGACCGCCTCCATGGAGACGAGGGCGGCGGATTCGGAGATCGCCGGTGTGATCCCGGTGATGTGAAACCATCCGGCCCCGGCAAAGACCCCATCCCAAGGGATCTCCCCGCGGACCGCCTCGGCGATTGCGGAATACGCCCGGTCATAAATGACGACGGAAGGCCGCTGGTTGGCCCCGGCTTCCAGAAAATAGATGCCGAGCCGCTTCCCCTTCCGGATGACGTGGGAGGTGTCCACCCCCTGTTTGCGCAGCTCTGCAACGCAGGCGTCCCCAATCCGGTTCGGGGGGATCAGGCTCACGAAGGCGGCGTCCATTCCGAAACGGGCCAGCCCCACGGCCACATTCGCCTCTGCACCCCCGAAAGTCGCCTCCAGCGACGGACCCTGAAGGAGCCTTTCGCTTCCCGGCGACTTTAGTCTCAGCATGATCTCGCCGAAGGTAATGATTTTTTTCATAGGAATCCTTTATCCCTTCTGCCGAAGATGGATCGCGAATCCCGCGATCTCCTGATCCAGGTAAACGAAGATCGTCTTTCCGTCCTTCTTCCTCTCCGATCCGGCTACAGGCCGGATCCCCTGCCATCCGAGGTAGAAGAGCGCCCTCCGTATGTCGTTCGCCGCAAAGGCGAGGGACCCTTTTTCGCCGCGTCCGGGACCCTTCAGGATTTCGATTTCCTTCTCCCCGAGAAAAAAAGAACCCTGACCTTCTGCGACCGGAATATGGAACCGGCGTGAAAATAGTTCCGCGCTTTTACTTGCATTTTCAGCGTTTTCCTCGTTGATTCCCACATAGGCAAGCACAAAGCCGAGAAGGATGCGGACCGCCTCTGCCGTCAATCTCGTGATCTCCTCGAATTTTCCCGCCGAGATGAGTTCCCCCTTCACCATCCAGCTTCCGCCGCAGGCGATAACGTTTTTCAAGGAGAGATAGGAGATGAGGTTTGCCGCGTTGATCCCGCCGGTCGGGATGAACCGGATCCCTTCGTAGGGAGCCGCGACGGCCTTCAGAAAGGCGACCCCCCCCGACTCCTCCGCGGGAAAGAACTTCATTACACGGACCCCGCATTCCATCGCTGCTTCGATCTGCGTCGGCGAATTCACCCCCGGAATCACGAGAACCCCCTGTTCGCGGCAGAAGGATACGATTTTCGGGTTGAATCCGGGTGAAACGATGAAGCTCGCGCCCGCCCGGATTGCCTTTCCCGCCTGCTCGGTCGTCAGGACGGTCCCGGCGCCGACGATCAGTTTCGGCATCCCCTCAGTCAGGGTCCGGATCACCTCCTCCGCCGCAGCGGTCCGGAAGGTGATCTCCGCAAGTGGCAGACCTCCCGCCAAGAGCGCCTTCCCGAGGGGAATGGCGTCTGCGGCCTTTTCGATCCTGACCACGGGAACGATTCCGTAACCCTCTACTTTTTTCAGAATTTCATCCATCATGCCTCTCCTTCCCTTGGTTTTCCGATCCGGATGTTTATCGGTCCTGAAAACCCAATCGCCGGGAGATTTCGGCGGCCGCTGTCATAACCTCTCCCTTTATAACATCATGAACGGCTTTCTTGGTCACCTGGAAAACCGAACCCGAAACACTGATCGCAGCCACGGGTCTCCCCTTTCCATCAAAGATCGGAGCCCCCAAACAGCGGATTCCCTTTTCATTCTCCTCATCGTCCATAGCATATCCCTGGCTTCTGACGATTTTCAAATGATCCCGGAAACAGTCCGGATCCGTAATGGTATTCGCCGTCCGCCGGGGCAGCCCCTTCCTCTGAAGAAAATCCTCCAAGGCCTCTTCCGAAAAATAGGAGAGCAGGACCTTCCCCACCGCATTGCTGTGAGCGGGATTCCGGGAACCCACCCGCGACGCCATTTTGAGACCGCCTGCCTGCTGTTGCGTCTCAATCTTGTCAACGTAGACCACCTCATCCCGGTCAAGAATGACCAGGTGTGCCGTCTGTTTCGTCTTCTCCGCCAGATCCCGCAGAATCGGTTCAGCGACCTTTCGAAAATCGAGTTGCTTGCTCAACTGGGCGTTCAAATCCATCAATTTCAAACCCAGAAAGTAGATCTTTGTCTCCGGATTCTGGCGGATATATCCAAAATAGGAGAGGGATGAAAGAATGCGATGGATCGTCGCTTTGGGGAGATTCAGGCCGGCAGACAAGTCCCTGATGCTCATCCCCTGGGATGTTTGTCCCACCATATCGAGAATCAGGGAGACCCGCTCGATCGTCTGGACGAGATTGTTCGGCTTGGATTGGACTGCTTTCCGTTCCATAAGATTTTTGTCCTGTTCTATCAAGGGTGGATCACACTCTCCCGATCGTGTGGACGATAACGCTCCGCCGGGAGACGGAAATGGTTCCATAATACGGAACGTTGTTCCTAATAACAAGACTTTTTCCGTATGTCAATATTTTTTCGCGCTCACTGACAATGCCTATTTTTGGGTTTAGGGAAGGCCGGGAAGAAATCACCGCCGTCACGCCAAAGCCGCCAAAGTCAAGGGAACGCCTCGATATTCCGGTCACCCTCTGCTCTTTTTGCTTTGACTTACGTATCTTAGATGTTCTGGACCAGGTAGCCGCCGTCCACCGGGATGGTGATGCCGGTAACGAAACCGGCGGCTTCGTTGGCGCAGAGGTACAGCACAGCGCCCATCAGCTCGTGCGCTTGGCCGAAGCGGCCGAACGGGGTGTGGGCGATCACCGCCCTGCCGCGGTCGGTCAGTGACCCATCTTCGTTGGTCAGGAGACGCCTGTTCTGCTCGCCCAGGAAGAAGCCCGGGGCGATGGCGTTGACGCGGATGCCATAGGGGGCGAACTCTTTGGCCGCGCCCTCGGTCAGGTTCTTCACGGCCGCCTTGGCGGCGTCGTAGGCCCAGACGCCCGAGAGCGGCACGTAGCTGGCCATGCTGGCGATGTTGATGATGCAGCCGGGGACCTTTTTCTCGATCCAGCGCTTGGCGGTCACCTTCATGGGAAGGAAGCAGCCGGCCTCGACGTTGAGCTTCATCACGAAGCGGAAGTTCTCCATGTCCTGTTCGATCAAGGGGCTCTTTCCCTTGCCGCCGCCGCAGGCGTTGAGGAGGATCTGGAAGTCGCCGGCAGCGTCGATGGCTGCGAGCATCTCGTCTTCGTTCATCAGGTCAACTTTGCGGTACTCGATGCCGTCGGTCCGCCCGGCTTCCTTCCTGATGCGCTCGGTCGAGGCCTGCAGGGCGTCCTCGCGGACGTCCCAAAGGACCACGTTCGCGCCCGCGTGGACCATGGCGCAGGCCATGTCCGTGCCCAGCACGCCGCCGCCGCCGGTGACCACGGCCTTCTTGCCGGCCAGCGAGAACATCTTGCAGAGGTAATCGCAGACCGCGCCCGTCGCGTCCTGCCCCTCGATACTTTCCTTGGTTTCCATCCCCCTTACCTCCTTAAGATAGGGTTTGATCTCTCAGGGTAAATTCTCCGCTGCTTGCGGCGGGATATCGCATTGACCGCTTTCATGGTTTATCCTTCCTTCGCTCTTCGCAACGACATGAGCCTTTTCTGTAAAACATCATAAATGATCGCATCCGTGAAAGTCAAGCCTCTCCTTTCGAGGTGTCGGGATGAAAACTTGCATTCCCGAGGGGTTGCTCATTTTTCGGGACGAAGAAAAAGGGAAGTTTTTTCTTGACATGGCCAATGTATGAGATATAAAATTTTCCGAATTTCATCATATGAAACAATATCGAGGTCAAATGAAATCAGGAATCTCCCATCAATCCCTCGAACGCGGACTACGGGTCATCGAAACCATCGCCGACTCTGGCGGTTCCGCGTCTGCATCCGTAATTGCCCGAAAGACGGGGTTGCCTCGGAGCACTGCCCACCACTTGCTCCGTTCATTGATCACCTTTGGTTATCTTCTCCAGGACGGCGAGGCTCAGCCCTATAAACTTGCACCCAGGCTTTTCAAACTCACCGGACGCGCCTGGACGCATGCGCAGCTTGCCGAGACATCATCTTCGTTTATTGATGAGCTGAGTCAGCGCACGGGTGAAGGAACGAGTCTTGCTATCCTCCGTGAGGAGGTCGTTACGGTAGTGGCCAAGAGAGATTCCGAAGGTCCGGTGCGCGTCGTCCAGAAGGTCGGGACCGTACGACCGATCTACTGTACGGCCGTCGGCAAGATCCTCGCGGCGTGGCTGCCCGAAAAGGAACTCGACGACATCATCGGCCGCATTGTCTTCGAGAAGATCACCGCCAAAACGATTATATTGCCCGCAATCTTACAGCGGGAACTCGCGCGCGTCCGGGCGAACGGGTTTGCCATCGACAATGAGGAGCACATCGAAGGCATCTGCTGCATCGCCGCCCCCGTCCGGGACCAGTCCGGAAATGTCTGTGCGGCGCTCTGCATTGTGGGATCGAAGAACCGATTTTCTCCGCGCAGGCTCAAGGAGCTTCGCTGGCCGCTAATGGACGTAGCGGAAAAACTGTCGGTCCAACTGGGGTACGGAGCGGTGCAGGATGCCGCGATGTGACGTCGGAAAGGAGGCGAGGGGGAAGCCTGGTTCATTTGCAGCGCCGTCCCGAACGGCGTATCAATCAATTCAAAAATGTCTCAGGAGGGAAGGGATGAGATTCAAGAATCAGGTGGCAATCATCACTGGGGCGGCAAGGGGCATCGGGCGGAGCATTACCCTGGCCCTCGTCGGAGAGGGGGCGAAGGTCGTCCCCGTGGACGTCGACAGGGAGGCCATCCAGAACCTACGGGCGGAGATTGAGAAGCGGGGGGGGCAGGCCATTCCTGTCGCCTGCGACATATCGAAGAGTTCCGATGTAACGCAGATGGTGGAGGAAGGCCTGAAGGCCTTCGGCCGTATCGATCTGCTGGTCAACAACGCCGGCATCATCCGCCGAGGGACGATCGAGACGGTCACCGAGGAGGACTGGGACCGGGTCATCGCCATCAACCTGAAGGGAACGTTCAACTGCTGTAAGGCCGTGGTCGGGCCCATGAAACGGCAGGGGTCGGGGAAGATCGTGAATGTCTCTTCCATTGCCGGAAAGCTGGGGGACATCACCTCCGCTCCCGGGTACGGTTCATCCAAGGCCGGGGCGGACGCCTTGATGAAGACCCTGGCCAGGCAGTTGGCCCCCAGCGGCATAAGGGTCAATGCCGTTGCGCCCCATGCCATTGAAACGGAGATGAGCGCCCAGTGGTCCGATGAGAGGAGGCGGGAGATCATCGCCGGGATTCCCCTCGGCCGACTTGGGAGGCCGGAGGATGTGGTGGACGCCGTTCTCTTCCTGGCGTCCGACGCCGCCTCGTTTATCACCGGGGAGATCCTCGACGTCAACGGCGGGGCGCTCATGGATTGACCCACGGCCCTCTTTCGCCCGGGGCCTGTCCTTGAAGGGATCCTCCGGTGGGCGGGAATCGGGGCGGTGGCCCACGGAACGGGTCTGCCGCCTTCGGGCTGGCTGGCGAAGGTCATGGGGATGGCGAAAAAGCTTGACAACCGTCCAGGATATAATACAATAAGAAACATCGTTTCACAATGCGAAATGATAGAGATATGTAGCAGGAGGGAAGGGGGGATGCGATCCCCCCTTCTGAATCGTTTAAAATGCCCCGTACTGGATGCGGGGCGGTTAACCGAGGAAGGAGGGTGTATGAAAGGCTTTAAGAAATTTTACATTTTGTTGGTTGTTTTCCTAGTGTTACCCCTGGTGATCACTTTTCCCGCATTTGGTCAACAGAAGTACGTCTTGAAATTCAACCATGTCTTGGGTGTTAAGGAACCTTATCATCAGGGGTTCACGGATTGGGCAAAGGCCGTAGATGAAAAAACAAAGGGCGGCCTGAAGATCGAGGTCTTCCACAGCGCCCAGCTCGGCGTCGAAGAGGACATCATCGAGCAGATGCGGCAGGGGGCGAATGTGGGGCAGAATACCGACTCGGCCCGGCTTGGGAATTATGTCCCCGGGATCGCCGTGATGAACGGCCCCTATTTTGCAACCACCCTTGAGGAAGTGATCAAAATCAAGAATACCCCGACGGTCAAGGCCTGGACCGATGAGCTGGCCAACAAGTACGGATTGAAGGTACTGTCCTTCACCTGGGTCCAGGGTTACCGCCATTTCTTCACGAACAAGCCCATCAGGAACCCGGAGGATTTAAAGGGCATGCGCATCCGCACGCCCCCCGCCCCCATCTGGCAGGAGTCCATCCGGGCTCTCGGCGCAACCCCGGTTGCCATGGCCTTTGGGGATATGTATCCGGCGCTTCAGCAAAAGGCGATCGAAGGCGTGGAACTCGTCTACAACAACATCCCCGCCGGACGCTTCTACGAAGTCCTCAAGTACGCCAACGAAACCGGACACATCATGCTGATCAACTTTGAGGTCATCAGCGCGAAGTATTTTAACAGTCTCCCGGCCGACTACCAGAAGATCCTTGTCGAGGAGTGCGACAAGGCCGGTCTGGAAACCTCCAAGCGGATACTGGCCTCCGAGCAGGAGGTCAAGAAGCAGTTGCTCGCCAAGGGGATGGTCGCGATCGAGGACTGCGATATTGCCGCCTTCAAGAAGGCCGGAGAGAAGGCCTATGAGGCCCTGAAGATCACCGATGCGAAGAACCAGGTCTATAAGGAAATGGGCAAAAAGTAGGATTGCAGTCAAAGTGGTTTACGATCTCCGGCCCGGGCCCTCCCACCACGGAGAGTCTGGGCCGGAGTATGCGTGCCCCAGGACCGAGCGTTTCGATACTGTCTCATCTGATGAAGTTTGAATGGACTTCGCCCTTCGGGCGATTCCGCTCTTTATCTTCGCGGGGAACCTGCTCAACGGCGCGGCGATCACCTGCCGGCTGCCGAGTTCAATATCAATGGAATAGTGGAGATGTTGGCTGATGAAAAAATTTTACGACTTCATCTGCAGGCAGGAGATGGAAATCGCCAAATACTCATTGGGAATTCTTTCATTATTAGTATTTGTTGCGGCGGTGGCGCGAACTTTACATTATCCCTTGAACTGGGCAATGGATGCGGCAACATTTCTTTTTGCCTGGACGGTTTTTCTGGGCGCTGATGCCGCGATGAGATTGGATAGACTATTCTGCATTGAAGTGCTCACAAGTAAACTGTCCCAGAAAGCGCAACTCTATTTCAAAATGGTTAATTATATTATCATCGCTATTTTTTTAGTAGGCATGATTGGATATGGCATACCCCTATCCTACACGACCCGATTTAGAACCTTCCAGGGGATTCCAGGTTTCAGTTATTCGTGGGTTACGCTGAGCGTACCGATTGGTTGCGCTCTGATGTTGATCACAGCGATTTTGAAAATCAAAGCTTTCTGGCGGTCGATATCGACGGGTGAAGCGATCGCGGAGAGTGAAGGGGTTTGTGGTGAAATAATCTGAATAGAATTTTATTTGTTATTGACAGCATGGAGATTATGAAATGACGCTGGTATTGATTCTGTTTTGTCTCTTTATGCTCATGGGAATGCCGGTCGCTTTTGCCTTTGGTATTTCCGGCGTTGCCTTCTTTTTACAGCAGCCGACATTGCCATTGACCATGCCCATTCAACAGGTGCTTTCCCAAACCCAAAACTTTCTTCTGCTGGCCATTCCATTGTTCGTCTTGGCCGGCAACCTGCTCAACGAGACCGGTCTTACCGAACGGGTCATGAAGCTGGCATCGATTCTCACAGGACATATGCGCGGGGGGATGGCACAGAGCAACATGGTGATCGCGGCATCGCTGGGCGGGATCACGAGTTCGGCGATCGGTGACGCCACCATGCTCTCGCGCATGCTGGGACCGGGCATGATAAAACAGGGATATTCGGGAGGATTTTCGGCAGCGGTCATTGGTTGCAGCGCGCTGATCACGACGATGATCCCCCCCGGTATCGGGCTGGTTTTATATGGCAGTATCGCCGAAGTCTCCATCGGACGGTTATTTGCGGCGGGGATGATCCCGGGTCTTTTAATGACGGTATTCTTAATGGGTGCGGTAGGTTTGAGGGCCAGGCAAAAAGGTTATCTTCCCGAAAGAGAAACGCGGCCATCTCTTAAAGAGATTGCGAAAACTTTTGTCGATTGCATCTGGGCTTTTCTTTTCCCGGTCATCCTGATAGTCGGATTAAGATTCGGCATGTTTACCCCGTCCGAAGCAGGCGCTTTCGCGTGCGTATACGCCATTGTTATTGGCACGATCGTCTACAGGCAGTTTACCTGGAAGAAAATGATCCAAACACTGGAAAGTACTGTAGTCGATATGGGAATGATCATGTTACTGATCGCCTTATCGGCGACCTTCAGTTACGGTATTATCTGGGATCAAATACCCCAGAAGCTGGCCGAGTTTATGCTGGGGATTTCCGATACCCCCTGGGTCGTCATGCTGATCATGGTCGCTTTCCTGCTCTTTGCCGGAACGTTCATGGACTCTACGGTGTTAATCCTGATGTTGACCGCTATTCTCGTACCGGTCGCTCAGCAACTGAATGTCGATCTGGTGCACTTTGGGATCATTATGGTGCTGACCCTGACCCTTGGGTTATTGACCCCGCCGGAGGGAGCGGTCCTTTATATTGTCTGCACGATATTCAAATGCACGCTCTGGGATTTTGTCAAGGAAGGTTGGCTGCTGATGTTGACTGTCGTCGTGGTGGTCATATTGGTCATTTTCTGGCCGGATTTGGCTTTATGGCTTCCGAATCTGACATTTGGAAAAGATTGAGCCAATTTCAAAACGATCAAAGGCGGCTTGTTAGAAAAGGGCAGCAGCTGAAATTCCGGCAATAAAGCGGCTGTGAGGGCTCCAATTTTCATTGGAGAACCACCAAAGGCAAAAAAAGC
>Ga0180009_10007389_pt1 | contig 11234 bp, 9 predicted proteins | sample OS_PC_MetaG_FD_123537 | JGI IMG/M metagenome (GOLD analysis project Ga0180009, IMG submission 123537) | Groundwater microbial communities from the Aspo Hard Rock Laboratory (HRL) deep subsurface site, Sweden - OS_PC_MetaG | ecosystem: Environmental > Aquatic > Deep subsurface > Groundwater...
AAGAAGTGATACCGTGCCGGATGATATAAGGGAGATATATGCAGCCGACGGCCTGCTGACCGGGCGGGGCGGTTTGACATCGCATGCGGCCGTTGTTGCTCACAGGCTCGGAAAGACATGCGTGGTTGGCTGCGGAAATCTTATCTGCGACGAGAGCACAAAGACAAGTCTTTTCGGGGAGGTGATGCTCAGTTCCGGCGATTACATAAGTATCGACGGTCAGGAAGGCTCGGTGTATCAGGGCCTCATTAAAATCGAAGAGAACCTGTAAGGAGAAGAAAGATGGATTCCAGAAACAAGGGAAAGGGCTTTAAGCTTGGATTAAACGGTTTTGGTAGAATCGGAAAACTTACGGCATGGCATCATATCGGGCGAAAATTTTTCGATGAAATCGTAGTGAACATTGGACGTGAAGCCGGAACGTCGATATATGACATAGCGCATTACCTTGAGACGGATTCTACATATGGCACACTTCATCACTTTTTATACGGACAGAAGGCTTCATCGGTCGTAAGCGATATAGACGAAAAAAACGGGACTATTGTAGCTGACGGGATAAAAATCAGATTTTTACGGACTTCACGGAATCCGGCAAAAATCGGGTGGAGCGATCATGGCGTAAAGCTGGTAGTTGAAACAACCGGACAGTTCCTTGACCCCACGCTTGCGCCGGATCATCCGGGCGGATCTGTGCGGGGGCATCTTGAGTCAGGTGCGGATAAAGTAATAGTTTCCGCTCCTTTCAAAATAGCCGACAAGGGGAAAGCCATGCCGGACGATGTTGTAACGACGGTCATGGGAATAAACGCGAATGATTATGACCCCAGGCGCCACAAGATAGTGTCAGGGGCGTCATGCACCACCACGTGCCTTGCGCACATGATAAAACCAATAATCAATTATTTTGGTTCAAAGAGGATACTCTCTGCGTCCATGGCGACAGTTCACGCGGTTACCGGCTCCCAGGAAGTTCTGGACCGCCTGCCGAAAACCGGGGCAAACGACTTAAGGAAGAACCGGAGCGTGATGAACAACATTATTCTGACCACAACAGGCGCTGCCAAAGCCTTAAGGCTCGTGATTCCCGAAATGAAACAGATAGGATTTATTGCCGAATCTGTGAGAATTCCGACCAGCACAGGATCTCTTATTATTCTGGTGCTCAATCTTCAGGAGGAGATTTCAGGTGAGTCGATAAGAAGGGAATTGATAAAAGAGATCTACAGGCAGGCTGCTGCTGAGGATCCGAAAGGATATCTCGTTTATTCGGACAAGCAGAATGTATCATGTGATATTATCGGGATGCCCGGTGTTGCGGCCCTGATAGAAGGACATGAAACCCACACCCGTACCGCCGAGGTTACATTTGATCTGGAAAAGGTGCCGGGGCTTGAAAAGGAAATTATCTCATCCCTTAAGGAGAAGATTATCAGAATACCGGTTACACAGGCAGTCATATATGGATGGTACGACAACGAGATGGGCGGTTATGTCAATATCCTGGGGGACAGGACGGTCTCTGCCGCAGAAAACATGTAGGAATTTTAACAGGTTTCCGCAATCATCAATGATCTTCACCATATTTTGTGGCCTGTTATTCATTGACATGCGATTGCAGTTTGCCTATACTTCAAATTAGAAAAACAAGTTCTTATCAAATCAAACGCAAAGCAGGACCAATTGTATTTAAACGCTGATGAACCCGGTTAAAAAGGCTTTTTCACGAGTCCATCAAAACTGTTGCCCCGATGTTTCACAGCATGTGAGTGCGGAAAGGAGAATCATCATGTTATATGACACCGCATTGCGGCCCTATTCCTCAAAGCGACTTGAGGAGATAGAATCTGCGGATATTCTCATCGGTATTCCCAGTTTCAACAACGAATCGACCATTGTTCACGTGATCCAGATGGTCTCGCACGGCCTGGCCAAACACTACAAGGATAAAAGGAGCATCATCCTCATCGCGGACGGCGGCTCCACCGATGATACCAGGGAGGTGTCCAAGGAATTCCAGATCAAACCCTGGCAGGAAAAGATCGTCACCATTTACCGGGGGCCGGGCGGAAAAGGAACCGCGCTCCGGTCCGTATTCGAGGCGGCCGCCAGGCTCAAGGTCAAGGTGTGCGCCATGGTGGATTCGGACCTCCGAAGCATCACCGCGGACTGGGTGAAATACCTTCTTCATCCGGTTCTGGAGGAGGGATATCAGTTCGTGGCTCCCGTATATGTGCGGCACAAATATGACGGGACCATCACCAACAACATCGTCTACAACCTGACACGCGCCCTTTACGGCAAACGCATTCGGCAGCCTATCGGCGGGGATTTTGCCATCTCGAGGGACGTGGCAAAATTCTATGCGGACCAGGATGTGTGGCTGACGGACGTGGCACGTTTCGGGATCGACATATGGATGACTACAAGCGCCGTAACTCAGGGATTCAAGATCTGCCAGTCCAACCTGGGAGTAAAAATCCATGATGTCAAAGATCCGGGCCAGCACCTTGGCCCCATGTTCCGCCAGGTCCTGTCCGCCCTATTCTCCATGATGGAGCGCTATGAATCCAACTGGAAAGGAATAAAAGGTAGCGAACCAGTAGAGACCTTCGGATTTAAAGGGACCATGGATCCAGAACCGGTGAAAGTCAACCTGCCGCTGCTGGTGGAGCTCTTCAAAACAGGGTATCAGCAGTTCTCCCCCTTGTGGAAGGATATCTTCAGGGAATCAAGTTTTGATCAGATCGCCAAGACTTCGAAAATGGGTGCAGCCGATTTTTATCTCCCTACCGAAGCCTGGGTGAAGATACTCTATGAACTGTCCGCTACCCACCACCTGTGGACCGTGAACCGGAACAAGCTCCTCGATATGATGACCCCCCTGTATTTCGCGAGGGTGGCTTCGTTTGTCCGCCAGACCCGGAAAATGACATCCCTGGAGGCAGAGACTCTGGTTGAAGAGCAGGCAGTTCAATTTGAAGAACAGAAGGATTATCTTATCGAGGTGTGGGATGAGAAATCGGCGGAGAAGACAAAGGCGGGGCCTGCATGCGAATGAAGAGCCGGCAGCTTGTTTTGTTTGGTCATGCCGATGAAAAAAATATGTCTGACAGCACCACAGGGGTGTATCCGAAATGGCTGTGAGAGACCTGAACGTTCTGTTCCTGGCATCCGAGGCTGTTCCGTTCGCCAAAACAGGCGGACTGGCCGATGTGACCGGATCTTTGCCCGGAGCCTTGAAGAGGCTGGGGGTCAACGTTCGACTGGCCATACCGTTTTACCGGACTATCCGCGAAGCAGCTTTTCAAACCCGTGCCGTTTTGAACGACTTGCACGTTCCCCTGGGCCGGGAAATCCTGCCCTGCCGCATCCTTGAAACAGAAACCCCGGACAAGGTTCCCGTCTATCTGGTGGACAGGCCCTGGTTTTATGACCGGCCCTCGATATACGGAGAAGGGAGCCAGGACTACGGGGACAACATGGAACGTTTCTGCTACTTTTCCCATGCCGCTCTGGCTATGTCCCAGAGGCTATCCTTCCGGCCCGACATCATCCACTGTCATGACTGGCAGACCGGGTTAGTACCCGCCCTGCTGAAGGGACCTTTTCGTCAAATGGGCGCCTCTTCGGTCTTTACCATTCACAATGTAGGTTATAAGGGGCTGTTCCCGGAGTGGAGATGGGACATCACGGGGCTCCCATGGGAAGAGTTCTTTCACGCCGAGGGTGTGGAATACTGGGGACTGATCAGCCTGCTCAAGTCGGGGATCGTCTATTCCGATGCCGTCACCACCGTGAGTCCCACCTATGCACAGGAAATACAGCGGCCGGAATACGGCATGGGCATGGACGGCATTTTACGGCACAGACAGGTCTTTCTCCGGGGGATCTTGAATGGGGCCGATTACAGACTCTGGAACCCGTCCTCCGATCCTCATATTCTGTCCCATTATGGCCCTGAAGAGATGAGCGGCAAGAAGGTCTGCAAAGAGGCCCTGCTCAGAGAACTGAACCTTGACGGGAGTATGGCAGAACGACCATTGCTGGCCATCATCTCTCGACTGGACAACCAGAAGGGTTTCGATCTCCTGCTTCCGATTCTCGACGCACTCTTTGCTATGGACGTGGGGCTGGTTGTTTTGGGATCAGGTGATGGCCACATCCAGTGGCTGCTGCAGGAGGCGGAAAGACGCCACAGCGGTCGAATGAGGACGCACACAGGTTTTGACGAGCCTCTGGCCCATCGTATCCTGGCCGGGGCCGATCTCTTCCTGAACCCGTCCCGCTACGAACCCTGCGGCCTCACCCAGATCTATGCCTTGAAGTACGGGACCGTCCCAGTGGTGCGGGGAACAGGAGGCCTGGAGGATACGGTTCATCCGCTCGATTATGGGACAGGTGAAGGGACCGGCTTCAAGTTCTATCCCTATGATGGCTGGGCCTTTTTCGGGGCCCTGCGTGAGGCCGTGGCCGCATACTACAACCCGCCATTATGGAGACGCCTTCAGACAAACGGCATGCACACGGACTATTCCTGGGACCGTTCGGCCGGGGACTACCTTGAACTCTACCAATCTCTCAAAGTTGCCGGAAAATAGGCATCAGGTGTCAGTATCGAGCATGGCCATGGAAAACCCGTTTGCGGGTATCTATGATCTGGCTTCCGTATGAACTCATTCCGGGGGTTGTTTTAGAGATATGTCCAGGATCTTTACCGGCTTATCAAAAGTTTTCCAGCCATGTTGTTTGCCTGATGGTATGAAATAGGATTCATTGGAGCTGAGCAGTCTGCTTTCTTCATCTATAAACATCTCAATTTGACCCTCTATGACGATACCGCACTGGTCGAATGGATGTTTGTGCCCGGTATCTTCTTTCCCCGGACCTATTTCCATACAAGCCATGATCAGGTTATTTCCGATTTCCGCCTTACTCATAATACCCGGCCTGAACTCTTCCAATTTCAAAATGCCCAAATTCCAGAAAGTCATGTTTTCCTCCTTATGCCTTTCGCCTCATGCCTCACACCACACGCCTATCGCCGGTTTTTCTATCCGATGCTTTTCTGAATGGCGTTGCTGAGCTTTACGAATTCTTCGACGGTAAGGGTTTCGGCACGCCGCACAGGATCAATTCCGGCGCTGTTCAAGGCCGAAATCGCGGTTTGTGCGTCAATTCCAAGCTCGCTTCCCGAAAGGGAATTTTTGAGGGTTTTGCGTCTTTTTCCGAAAGCGGCCTTGATTACTCTGAAAAAAAACTTTTCGTCATCAGCCGGAAAATCCGGACTATCCTTGAATCTTATTTCAATGATCTGAGAATCTATCCTGGGTTTAGGGAAAAAGAGGGATGCTTTTACGTCGGCGATTTTACTTATATCGGAGCAGTACTGAAGCATGACTGAAATCCTGCCGTAATCTTTGCCGCCCGGTTTTGCGCAGATCCTTTCCGAAAGTTCCTTCTGAAACATCAGTATGGCGCGGCCCACATAATGCCTTTGAATAATGAGCTTTATCAGAATCTGGGAGGAGATGTTGTATGGAAGGTTTCCCATGACAGCTACTTTTCTCCCGTGCTTTGCAGCTATGCTTTCAATATCAATATCCAGAATATTTTCATTCACTATGCGGACGCCGTCAATATTTTTTGCAAGAAGCTCGTTTTGTAACGGGGAGAGAAGGTTCTTATCCTTTTCAACCGCATATACCGTATCAGCAGCCATGGCGATTGGAACCGTCAGGGCTCCAAGTCCGGCTCCTATCTCAATAACAATATCTTCTTTCGATATGCCGGAACGGGAGACGATCATTTCAGCCGTGGAAGGATCAGAAAGAAAATTCTGGCCGAACTGTTTTTTTGGTGAAAGATTAAACGCGGCAAGGAGCGTTCTTGGTGATGTCATGAGGCAGATTTTTCCGGTTGCTTTGCCGACAATCTCCTTCTGGAGCGTAATTTTTTTACCAGGCGGCGGGTTATTAAATATGCGGCTGCAGCAGGGAGGATTCCAATGATTATCCCGCCCATTAACAAGGCAAGAGTTGCGTCAATTCCGAGCTTTGTCAGTTCGGTAAATGTTGTGTATTTAGTGTCAAAAGGGATTGAGGTGCCCAGGATCAGGGCGCCGGTTTTATAACTCCCCAGATAGATGAAAGGGATGGTAAGGGGATTTCCGATCCAGACACCTATTGCAGCAGCAGCCTTGCTTGCCCGCAGGATATACGCCAGAGTTAATGCAAGTACCGTATGAAAAGGAAAAGTCGGGGTGATTCCGATAAAAATACCTATGGACATCCCTGTTGCTATATAGTGAGGATCTCCATTGAGCTGCTTAACATTTTCAATAAATTGGGCTGTTTTTTGCTTCAGGTTCATCTGTATAAATTGCTTTTTCCATAAAAAAGTTGCATGATCATATCCACTTCTTTAATATGGCATTTATATCATAAGCTATATCATACACAAGATTATTTATCTTACAGTAAAATTTCTTTAATGCTGTATAATCAAACGCTGTTTGCGAATATCATTATCAGGGAGGAAGAGATGGTCAGGAAAAGAGGGAAATCGATAAGCTTTGATGCAATGGTCAAATTTTTTATGATGAACTATGATATTCCATCCAGAAAAGATATTCAAAAGATTTTAATTCGTCTGGATAACCTCGAGACTTTAATCAGGAGTTCAAGTTTTTTCCAAAAAAGCGGCCGTTTTGTTGCCGGTGAGGGGAAAGGCAGGAATAGCAGGTCTGTGAAGACAGCTTTTGAAGTTGTTTATGATGCAATCAAAAGCTTTGAGCATGGAGCAGATTTTGCTGAAATCCAGGCCAAAACCGGTTTCGGTGAAAAGAAAATCCGGAACATCATTTTCAGGCTTAACAAATTCGGCAGGATAAAAAGGAAAAACAGAGGGATCTACATCGCGGTATAGCAGAGAGAGATCAGGGATCAGAGATCAGGGGTCTGGGGTCAGGGAATCGTGAATAGTAATAAGGCTGTAGGCAGATAGGCTGAAGACTGAAGGAAAAGCAAGGGACCGATAGCAATAGGGAGCTTGTGACTTGAAACCTGAAACTTGCAACTAATATTAAACAGGAAACCAGAGATTATAAATGAACAAAACTACCGACGATAATAATGAAAATATCCGTGAAGGAGTGACGATTTCGGGCTATGTCGTAAAGCGTGTCGTACCTCTCAAAGAGATAAAATCTTTTTTTTATGAACTTGAGCATTCTGCGACAGGCGCAAGGCATGTGCATATAAGCAATGACGACAGTGAAAATACGTTCGGAGTTGCTTTCAAGACTGTGCCTGCCGATTCAACCGGAGTTGCCCACATCCTTGAACATACCGCTTTGTGCGGATCAAAAAAATTTCCGGTGCGCGATCCTTTCTTTTCAATGATCAAAAGAAGCCTTAACACGTTCATGAATGCTTTTACAGCCTCTGACTGGACCATGTATCCTTTTTCTACACAGAATCAGAAAGACTTTTATAATCTTATGGAGGTTTATCTTGATGCGGCGTTCTATCCGCTTCTTGACGAGCTGAGTTTCAGGCAGGAGGGGCATCGCCTCGAAATTGAAGAAGACGGAAGCGGGGGCAGCTCAAAGCTCGTGTACAAGGGGATTGTTTATAATGAAATGAAGGGCGCCATGTCATCACCGGAACAAGTTATGTCCCGTTCAATATTAAACGCCCTGTATCCACTTACAACATACAGTTTCAATTCCGGAGGAGATCCCGCCGTCATACCGGCACTGACATATGACGATTTGAAAAAATTTCACGGCAGGCATTATCATCCCAGCAATGCGTATTTCTATACGTACGGGAATCTTTCTTTGCGGGAAACTCTTTCTTTTATTAATGAGAAGGTCCTGAAGAATTTTGAGCGCATCGATCCGGGAACTGATGTGCCTTCCCATCCGAGATGGAACGAATCCCGAAAAAGCCGTTATTTTTATCCTTTGGCGAAAAGCGAAGATCCCCTCAAAAAAAATCAGGTATGCCTTGCGTGGCTTACATCAGACATAACAGACTCGTTCGAGGTCCTGGTGCTTGTGCTGCTTGAGCACATTCTCCTCGGAAATTCAGCTTCTCCGCTGCGAAAAGCTCTCATAGATTCCGGACTGGGTTCTTCCCTTTGCGATTCCGCAGGCTATGATCCGGGAAACAGGGACACGCTGTTTGTCTGCGGTTTAAAAGATGTAAAAGAAGGGGATGCCGAAGAAATTGAGAAGATAATATCCGGTGTTCTTTCAGCTCTTTCGGAAAAGGGTGTAGATAAAGAGCTTATTGAATCTGCTCTTCATCAGATAGAGTTCCACCGGAAGGAGGTGACAAATACACCATATCCTTATGGAATAAAACTTTTGACTTCCTTTGCGGGAAGCTGGCTCCATGGTGGGGATCCCGCAAGGATTTTGGATTTCGATACAGACCTCAAGAGACTTCGTGATGAAATGGCTAAGGGGCCGCTTTTTGAAAACAGGATAAGAGAGTACTTTATAAATAATCGGCACAGGGTCCTTTTAACTCTTGTCCCTGACCGGGAGATGGAACAGAAGGAGAGCGACAGGGTTGCTCTTGAACTTGAAAGCAAGTTCAGGGGTTTGACGGAAGCCGGTATAGGAAAAATAAAAAATGATTCGAAAAGCCTTGAAGCGCTGCAGGGGAAAAAAGAGAACCTCTCATGCCTTCCCACGCTGGCGCTTTCTGACATTCCGCCGTCTGTTCAGTCGGTAAAGGAGGCATCTTCATACGGAGCCGTTCCTGTTTCCTGTTACGAGCAGACCACAGGAGGCATACTCTATTTCACATCTGCCGCCGGAACAGGGAATCTGGATGTTAATCTGATGCCGCTTGTCCCGTTTTTCTGTTTCGCTTTCTCGAAAGCAGGCACATCCTTAAGGGATTATTCGGATATGGCCCGGCGTATTGATGCATATACCGGCGGCATAGGCCTTTCGGCAAATGCCAGGACCGGTTTCGGGATGTCCGGAACGTGTGTCCCCTTTGTTTCATTTAACGGAAAATGCCTTGCGAGGAACACGGGCATGATGTTTGATATAATAAGCGAACTTGTGTTGAAATATGATTTTTCCGATCTGACCCGTTTAAAGAATCTGCTTCTTGAATACAGGGCAGGGCTTGAATCAATGGTAGTCCCCGGCGGCCACAGGCTGGCTCTCTCGCTGGCTTCAAGGAATTTTTCAAATACTTCCGCTTTGAGTGAAAAGTGGCATGGAATTCACCAGCTTCTGTATATTAAGAATTTAACTGAAGATCTTTCCGAAGATAATTTAAGAAGAATTGCACAGGATCTCGCCCTGGTAATTTCAGAGATCATGACAAAAAGTAATTTGAAAACAGCCCTTATCGGTGACAATACCGCGCTCACAGAAGCACTTCCCCATGTTCTTTCCATGCTGGAAGGACTTGCCGCTGAAGGCCGTAGCGGGTTTTCATTGGTAAATGTTTCAACTGAGAATGATTTGCCGAAAGAAGGATGGAGTACTTCGACATCCGTATCTTTCGTAGCATATGTTTTTGACGCCGTTCAACTGGAGCATGAAGATGCTCCTCTGCTTGCGGTTATCAGCAAGCTTCTTAAATCAATGTACCTGCACCGTGAGATACGGGAGAAGGGGGGAGCATACGGCGGTTTTTCAATTTACAATTCAGAGGAAGGCCTCTTCTCTTATGCTTCATACAGGGATCCGCACATATTAAACACTCTTAAGATTTATGAGGGAGCTCAGGCTTTCATAAGACCGGGAAACATCGCGGACGAAGATGTGAAAGAAGCCATTCTCCAGGTCTGTTCCGAAACAGACAGGCCGGATCCTCCGGGGCCTGCTGCAAGAAAAGCATTTTACAGAAAAATTGTAAATCTTTCGGATGAGCTGAGGATGCGCTTTAAAAGCGGGGTGCTTTCGGTTACACGCGAAAAAGTGATAGATGCCGCAGGCAGGTATCTCATTGTAAAGAATAACAGGTGTGGAATCGCAGTGATATCGGGCGAAGATAATCTCAAATCGGCTAATGAACAGCTTGCCGGCTCTCCGCTTAAGCTATTTAGAATATGAAAGGAATAAGGCTGAAGGCTGATAGGCTAAAGGCGGAAGGCAGGGATAAGTAATCAGTGATCAGGGTAAAACATGCTTTTCCTGACAACTGACATCAGGTGAAAGATAAGGTTTTTCACTTGAATCCTTGAAACCTCGGCCCCTCGAATCCTTTATTAACTCTGAAAGAGATCCTCAAGACGCTTCCGGACGGCTTCGCTGATGGATCCTTTCTCCTTGGCAATCTCGACAGTATAAAGCCCTAATGTCTTGTAAAGGGAAAGAAGTTGGGGCGTTTTGGACCCTATTTCGGAAAGGTGCTTTTCAATTATCTGAATATCGCCTCTTGCAATCGGCCCTGTCAGCGCATTCTGGATACCCATTTTCTCTACGTTTGAAATAGTCCCTTCGATCAGGGGTTTTAGTCCTCTTAAGGCGTCCTCTCCGGTTACCCCGGCAAGCTTTATAAGGCTTAAGGAAAGATCAAGGAGTGTTACAAGATAATTTGATGCAACAACCGCAGAGGCATGGTAAAGCATTTTTGCTTCGGTTTTTATGGTAACACAGTATGAACCAAGGTCCTCTGTAACATGTTTTGCGGCGTCGACAGCTTCTCTGTCGCCTTCGACGGATGTTACTATGCCTGAAAACGGATTGAATTCGTATTCGGTTGAGGCAAAGCTTTGCAGGGGATGCATCGATCCGATATTTGCCCCGCAGGTTTTTGCGGACATTAATTCTGTCGAAGAGAGGGCGCCGCTGCAATGAAGTACAACGGAACCGGATTTGAAGCCGTTCTTTTCTGAAATGCTGTCGCAGGCCTCTTTTATTGTTCCGTCTGGTGTTGTTATGAAGACGATATCCGCCTTCCGCGTCGCTTCCCAGGCGATATCTGTGAAATTGACGGAACCGATAAGGTCCGCCACTCTTTTTGCCGAAGATATGCTTTTGCTGGCAAGACCGGCCGGGATGTAGCCTGCTTCCGCAAGGTATTTCGCAAGGGCTGTGCCGACTCTGCCGCAACCTACTATTGCAAATGAGAGTTTCATTTATTTATTCCCTTTTTTTATACAGCGAGAGGTGATATTTATAATCAGGTAATAATACGATTACAATAATTCGGATTCTCATGCAAGAATGAAAAATATGACGGGTAGAAGGAGGA
>Ga0180009_10007390_pt1 | contig 11234 bp, 9 predicted proteins | sample OS_PC_MetaG_FD_123537 | JGI IMG/M metagenome (GOLD analysis project Ga0180009, IMG submission 123537) | Groundwater microbial communities from the Aspo Hard Rock Laboratory (HRL) deep subsurface site, Sweden - OS_PC_MetaG | ecosystem: Environmental > Aquatic > Deep subsurface > Groundwater...
GTATGCCACGTCTGCGAATACCATCGTTAAGCCGTGTGCGGGAAAACCGCAAGCACGGTTTGAAAGGAGAAATTGGAAACAGGTCCGCCCTTAGCGGATACTGCGCCAGTAACTACCAATGAAGAGTTTCTTCAAGGTTGACGATGTGGAGATCACCGACGAACGGTTCTTCCTGATCGCCGGTCCCTGCGTCATCGAGGACCCGGGCCTGACCCGCGAAATTGCTACTGAGGCCAAAAAAATCACCAGCGAACTCGGCATCCCTTTCATTTTCAAGGCGTCATTCGACAAAGCCAACCGTTCATCCATCGGCTCGGCCCGCGGCCCGGGCCTGGAAAAGGGCCTGCCCATCCTGGCCGGCATCAAGGAAGATCTGTGCATCCCGGTCCTTTCCGATATCCACGAACCCTGGCAGGCCGCAGTGGCCGCCAAGGTCCTTTCCGTTATCCAGATCCCGGCTTTCCTGAGCCGGCAGACCGACCTGCTTTTAGCCGCGGCCCGCACCGGCCTGCCCCTAAACATCAAGAAAAGTCAGTTGATGGGTCCGGCCGACATGGCCCTGGCCGTGAAAAAAGTCATCGGGGCCGGCAGCCGCAGCGTCATGCTGACCGAACGGGGCACTTTTTTCGGCTACAACAACCTGGTGGTCGATTTCCGCTCCATTCCGCTGATGAAGGAGAGCGGCTGCCCGGTGGTCATGGACGCTACCCATTCGGTGCAGCGTCCCAGCGGCGCCGGCGACGTTTCGGGCGGCGATCCGCAGTTCATTCCGCTCATGGCTGCTGCCGGCATCGCGGCCGGCGCCAACGGCATTTTTTTGGAGATCCATCCCCATCCAGAAAAGGCCCTTTCGGACGGAAAAAATTCTTTGCCTTTAAAAGACCTCCGCCCCCTTTTAATCCGCTTGCAGAAGTTGTATAATGTAGCTTAATGGGCAGTATTGAAACAGGAAAGAAAGTTCTCCAGACCGAAGCCAACGCCATTTTAAAAGCCCTTGACAAAATCAATCATCAATTCGCAGCCGCCGTTGATATTATTTTTCAATGCCGCGGCCAGATCGTGGTCACCGGCATGGGAAAATCGGGCCTGATCGGCCGCAAAATAGCGGCCACCATGACCTCGATCGGCAGTCCGGCTATTTTCCTGCACCCGGCCGAAGCCATCCACGGCGATATCGGCATCATCCATCCCGAAGACGCTGTGATCGCCCTTTCCACTTCCGGGGAAACAGATGAAGTCATCCGCATGCTCAATTATATCAAGCGCTTGGGCATCAAGCTGATCTCCCTGGTCGGCAACCCCGAATCGACCCTGGCCCGGCAAAGTGACGTGTTCATCGACTGCGGTGTCGAAAAGGAGGCCTGCCCGATCGGGCTGGTGCCGTCGGCATCCTCGACCCTGACCCTGGCCATGGGTGATGCCTTATCCATCGCCTTGATGGAAAAACGGGGTTTCAACGAGGATGATTTCCGCTTTATCCACCCAGGCGGGCAGATCGGAAAAAAACTGCTCAAAGTCAGGCACCTGATGCACAAGGGTGAACAAATGCCGGTCGCCGACATCTCGGCCTTGATGGAAAACGTGATTCGCATAATAAATGAAAAAAAATTCGGCGTGGCCATCGTGGTTCGCGACCGCGACCAGGTGGCCGGCATCATTACCGATGGCGACTTGCGCCGCTTTTTCCTGAAAGGGATCAATTTTGCCAAAACCCGGGCAGTGGACTGTATGACCGCCAACCCGCTTTGTATCAGTGAAGACAAACTTGCGGTCGAGGCCTTGAAAATCATGGAAGAACGGGCGGTGACCTCGCTGGTCGTCATGAACGGCGATAACCGTTTGAGCGGACTTTTGCACCTGCACGATCTATGGAGAACGGAGATGATATGATGGACCAGAAAGAATTGGCTAAGAAGATAAAATTGATCATCATGGATGTGGACGGCACCTTGTCGGATGGCAGATTTTTCATGATGCCCAACGGCCAGTCGATAAAATCCTTTGATGTCAAGGACGGCACCGGCGTCATATTTGCCCGCCTGGCGGGTTTGAAGACGGCCATCATCACCGGCAAGACCTCCAAGCAGGTCAAAAAAAGGGCTGAAGAACTGCAGGTCGACGATTACTTCGAAGGCGTGTACAACAAGACGATCCCGTTTTTCGAACTGCTTAAAAAATACGGCTTTGAAAAAGAGGAAGTGGCTTATATCGGCGACGACATCGGCGACGCCGAGGTCATGGGCATGGTCGGCTTCGCCGCCGCGGTTGGCGATGCCCATCCGCTGATCAAGCGTATCTCCCACTACATTGCCAAGCGCTATGGCGGCCGCGGCGCCGTGCGCGAGGTGATCGATTTCATCCTCGACGTGCAGGAGCAGTGGCAGAGCATCTTTGCCGAGTTGAAGAAATCGGACAACTGGGAAGAGATCTTCAAGGAAATCAACTCCTAGTTCCGATTTGTCCATTCATTGCCAGGAGAGACGCATGCCTTTTCGAAAAAGAATTGTTTTTTATTTGCTGGCCTTGCTTATCTCGACCGTCTTTTCGCCCGTTGCGGCCGCAGCGGCGGAACCGACGGCACTGCTGAAAATAGCCAACCCCAGCCCGGCGCTTTCGCGGTCCGTTGCCGCCGCCGGCGCGGTGCTGGTGCAGGAATTGAATTCCTGCCTGCTGGTGTGCGCGCCGCTGCCGGCCCTGCCCCGACTGCGGGCCCAAGGCGTTGCTTTTGCCGTCATCGCTTATCCGCGCCAGAACGTTTCCTTTTTTCTGCTGTACTCTGAGCACGATTCGCCGCTGCTTTCCGGTAAAGGCGCCATCCAATGCCGGCTCCTGGAAGACCGCATCTGGCTGTGTTGGACCGCCGTTGCCGATTTCCGCAAAAACCTGGCGCAGCCCTTCCGTCTTAAAGCGCTCAACCTTTCAGCAGCGCCCGCCCCAGCCGCGCTCGCGGCCGTGCCGGAAAAGGAAGAATACCAGGCTCTGCCCCAAACGGGCCCGCTGCTTGCCGACCTGGCGGCTCAGGTCGAGATTGAGCGGTTGCGGGCCGACATTCTGGCCCTGCAGAATTTCAAGACCCGCTATGCTTCCACCCCCCAGTGCGAAGCCGCCGGCGATTTCATCCTCAACCGCTTCCGGCAGATCGGCCTGACGGCCGTCAGCGATCCTTTCATTTTTGAATCCCTTTATCAAAGCAAAAATATCGTGGCCGTGATCCCGGGGAAGGTCGCGCCGGAGCGGATGGTCCTGGCCTGCGCCCATTATGATTCCACCAGCACCAATCCGCTGATCTCGGCGCCGGGGGCCGATGACAATGCCAGCGGCACGGCGGCGATCCTGGAACTGGCCCGCATATTGGCCAAAGAGCAATTCAATTTTTCCATCGGACTGCTTTGTGTTTCGGCTGAAGAGTGGGGCTTGTATGGCAGCGCCCATTATGCCGACCGGGCCCGCCGCAACGGCGACAAGATCATCGCCGTGGTCAACCTGGACATGATCGCCTATCCGGGCGACCAGCAGCGGGTCCTGGACGTGATTGGCAACCGCCAATCGGAATGGCTGGCCGATCTATTCATCGCGGTTGCCCAGCCGCACGTGGGGCTGCGCCTGGACAAAGTCATCAATCCCTCCCTGACCTGGAGCGACCATTCTTCCTTTTGGGACAGGGGCTACGCCGCCTTGTGCGGCATCGAGGACAGCGTCAATCCCTATTACCACCGCAGCAGCGATACGCTGGATACGCTGGACCTGGAATTTGCCGCCGAGGCAGTGCAGGCCTCCCTGGCGGTGGTCGCGGCATTGGCCCAACCCATCAGTACGCCAGCGGCGCCGACAGGCCTGCAGGCACGCAGCCAGGTCTCCGCCGCGCTCTTTTCCAGCCTGAAAACCGTTTACCTGGAGTGGCAGGCGAACCGGGAGCAGGTGGCCGGCTATCATGTATTCCGCTCCGACAGGTCCCATGGCCCCTACCTGCGCCTGAGCGAACAACCCATCGTGCAAACATCATTCCAGGATTTCTTGCTTCTGCCTGAACAGGATTATTATTACGTGCTGACCGCCGTGGACGAACAAGGCCGGGAAAGCAACTACTCCGAGGAGGTCAGGGACGATGAAAACAACCGCTAAAAAATCAGCCGCGCTTGCCGCTTTTTTAGCGGCTCTGTTTCTGCTGCTGCCGTTATTTTCAGCATCAGCCTTTGCCGGGCCGGGGCCGGTTCCGCCCCAGCGCTTTTTCATCGGCGCGGCGGCCGGATATTTTTATCCCGGACAAAACAGCTTCCGGAAAATATATGCCGGGCCGGTTTTCCCGGTCGAGCTGCAGCTAGGCTGGAACCTGAACCGCAAAATTTCGGTCTTCGCCGCCGCCCGCTACCTGGAAACTTCCGGGAACACGGTACTGCTCGTGGCGCAACGGCCCGAAGAAACCTATGCCTTGCGCTGGCGCCTGGCGACCGTGCGCCTGGGCATGAATTATTGGCTGTGGCCTTCCCGTTTCACCCCATTCCTGGGTGCCGGAGTCAGTGCCAGTTTCTACAAGGAGCAATGGCTGGACGTGGCGCTGGCGAAAGAAGGCATGAATACGGGCTTTTTCGTCCAGGCGGGCGGCCGCTACCGCTTGGGCCGCCGCTGGCATGTCCTGGCCCAGCTTGAATATTCCTCGGTTCCCGCCGTCGGCGACGGCCTGGATCCCCGCCCGGATCTCGGTGGCCTGAACCTGTCCCTGGGCCTGATGGCCGGAATTTATTAAAGATCTTGCCGCCGCCAACATGATTTATGCAACGCTATTTCATAGTTCGCTGCGCGTTATTTCAGAATAATTATACCAGCAATGGGGCGGCAGGTGAAACTCTTGTCAGGCCAGGCTCTGCCAGACCTTCAGGGCCTTGACCGTGTTGGCCACGTCGTGGACGCGGAGGATGGCCGCGCCGTTGCGCACTGCCAGCAGGTTGGCGGCCAGGGTCTCGGCTTCCCTCTTTTCCGGGACTTCTTCGCCGCTCAGCAGTCCTAGAAAGGACTTGCGTGAAAGCCCGATCAGGATCGGCAGGTCGAAGGCGGCGAATTGCTCAAGGTTGCGGATGATAGCGATATTGTCTTCCAGCCGCTTGCCGAAACCGATGCCGGGATCGAGGACGATCTTTTCCTTCTTGATGCCGTGGCTCAGGGCGTAGTCGATCTTCTCCTGGAAGTAGTTCTTGATCTCGGCGACGACATCGACGTAGGATGGATGGCGCTGCATGTTTTCCGGGGTGCCCTTGATGTGCATCAGAATGACCGGCACGTTCAGCTCGGCCACGACCGTGGCCATGCGCTCGCTGAAGCTGAAGGCCGAGATGTCGTTGACCAGGTCGGCGCCGCCCTCTTCCACGGCCAGCCTGGCCACCTCTTCCTTGCTGGTGTCGATGGAGACCAGGACGCCGGTCTCCTCCTTGATCCTGGCGATGACCGGCAGCACGCGGTCGATCTCTTCGTCCAGGCCGATGCGCGTGGCTCCGGGCCTGGTACTTTCACCGCCGACATCGATGATGGCGGCGCCGGCGGCAACCATTTCCCGGGCGTGCGCCAAGGCGTCGTTCTCACTGAAAAAGCGGCCGGCGTTGGAAAATGAATCGGGGGTGACGTTCAGGATGCCCATGACCAGGGGTTCGTTTTTTTCAAGAAAGCCATTGCGCAGATAGAACTTCATTTTTTTTGCCGTCGCGGTTTTTTTTTCTGCGTTTGCTTGAATATTTCCAGCCCCTGTTCCCGGCTTTGGAAAGCACCGTCCAGCTGCAGGTCGTAGAGTTTTTTCAAATGGGCGCCCATCTGCCGGCCGGCAGGAACGCCCAGAGCGAGCAAGTCGCGGCCCTGGATGAGCGGCCGGATGGTATCGCGGCTGATGCGGTATTCTTCTTTTTTGGCGCTGAACCAGAGGGCGATCTCGTCCAGTTCGCTGAAATTCAGCGCATCGGCTTCGCGTGAGCGACGGTCGGCGAAATCGAGCAACAGCAGCAGCAGGTCCTCGCCGTCCATGTCCTTGACGGCGCGGGCGATGGCCTTGAAGGTGATCTGCTCGCGGTTGCGGTACAGGTCAAAGATGCGGTGGTGCTGCTGCACCAGCTTGAGCACTGTTTTTTTAAGGGGGAAATTCTGCCGGCTATCAATGCGCAGGCGGTCCAGGAATGCTTCTGCCAGTTTGACGCCCCGGGAATCGTGGAAGGCGGAAGTCACGGTCATGCGCCCGCGTTTGAATTCCCAAGTGGTGGTGGCGGCCTTACCGCAGTCGTGCAGCAGGGCGGCCAGCAGCAGGGCCAGTGAGCGTTCCTCATCCAGGCGGAATTGCCCGGCCAGCTTTTTGACTATGTCCACTGTGATCAGGGTGTGGGCCCAGACCGAATGGTGTCCCTGTTCGTCTTTTTCCGGATGGAAATGGGCGTCCTGGATGGTCAGGGCCAGGGCGCTGAGTTCCGGGAATAGCTTTTGTAAGACGGTCAGGCGCAAGTATTCCTGCAGCCCCGCCGCCGGCCGCGGTGACTCGAGCAGCAGCCGAAAAAGCTCGTCGGCGACGCGTTCGGCGCTGAGCTCGGCAAGCGTTATTTTCTTGGCTTTGGCGTAGATGGCCTTGTCGACAGCAAAACCGTGAACCGAGGCGAAGCGGGCGGCGCGCAAAACGCGCAGCGGGTCGTCGCTGAAACTGACCGGGCTGGTCATGATGATGCGCTGGTCGGCAATGGCCTGCAGCCCCTGGTGCGGGTCGATGACCGCGCCGTCGTCCAGGCGCACGGCCATGGAATTGCAGGTGAAGTCGCGCCGGCCCAGGTCTTCTTCCAGGCTAACCTGCGGGCCGGACTGGATGGCGAAGTTTTTGTGGGAGTGACCGGCCGCGTCCTTTTTTTTATCGCGGCGGGGCACGGCGATATCGAAGGTTTTCCCCTGGCGGCTGAACTTGATCACCGCGAAACTCTTGCCGACCGTGTCGGTCTTGCCCAGGCCTTGCAGCCGGGCGGCGACCTCGTCGTAGTTGAGACCGGTGACCAGCAGGTCTATATCCTGAGCCGCGGCGATTTTTTTGTAAAGGAGTGCATCGCGCACCGTGCCGCCCACGACGTAGACGTCAGCAGCGAAGATGGAGACGAAAAATTCCTTCTGGGGAAATGAGATCTGCAGACGCTTCATAATGGCTCAATCTTAGCGTTTCAGCGGGATGAAGTCAATTCAGTGAAAAGTGATTAGTGAAAAGTGATGAGTGAAGAGTAACGACATTAGTGGGAGAGATTGCGTCTGATTTTCATTCAGTTCGCAGGCACCGTGATGGTCCCTCAACGCTCACCACTCCGGGACCGACCGACCGCGTTTCGCGCCGATTAAAATGGTCAACTCGCCCCGGCAAGGCCGGGGCTCAAACAGTGGCCATTTTACCTGCGGCTATCGGCGCTCCCCGGGTCGGGACCCGGTCCCTCCGTTTCGTTCGCTTATGCGGGACACATCACGGCAATCATGGAATGATTACTTTGCTGACAATGCCATGTAACACTCATGGTGATATAATGAAACTCATGGTGGATACATTTTTCAGTCCGGCTTTTTGGGAGAAGGTTGACTCGCGCCGCCGCTGCGTCGAAATCGCCGCGGTGGACCGCGAGGCGCGCGAGCTCGCCGTGGCCGCGATCTTCGTGCGCTGCGGGGAGAGCGTCATCTGGCTGGGTGGCGAGAACGAGCCCCTCGATGAAAAACGGGAGAAGCTCGGGCAGTGGCTGAAGCTGCTCGGCCTCGATGACGTGCCCGTCCACTCCCACCTGCTACCCTTAGAGGACCCCTATATCAACAACGGCGCCGACGCGCGCCAGATCGCGGCCAAGCAGAGGCTGCAGGCCGACCTGGCCGCCGGCAAAAAAATGATCGTGCTGTCAACGCTGGCGGCGCTGTCCATCGGCCTGGAAAAGCCGGGAGCGGCCGGGAGCGGCCTGGAGATCAAAAGCGGTGATCTGTGGGAGCGCAATGAACTCATCGAAAAACTGACCGGCCTGGGCTACCAGGCGCGCAGCGCCGTGGAGATCGGCGGCGATCTCTCCTGGCGCGGCAACGTGGTCGATGTCTTTCCCGTGGCCGGCGCCGCCCCGGTGCGCCTGGAATTCGAGGGCCAGCGCCTGGTCTCGCTACGCAGCTTCGACCTTGATTCCCAGCGCTCCACCGGCATGGTCGCCGCCGTGCAGATCAGCGAAAACCGCTATTTCCCGGATGCCGCCGCCCCGGGCCGGCAACCGGAGGCAACCGCTTACCTGACGGCGCTGCTGGCGCCCTACCGGCTGCTGGCTTCGAATTTCAGTAAAATCGAGAGGGAGTTCCAGAAATTGCTGGAAAACTTCCGCCGCATCCGCGAAGCCGTGGCCGCCGGCCAGGCCGCCGCCCCTACAGTTGACGCCATCTTCGCTTTCCCCTACCGCCGGGAGAAGCTAACCGACCTGGTCGATTTTTCCGCCGACCCGGACGCTACAGCGGAAGTCCGCGTCTGGCCCAAAACCATCGTGAATTTGGACGGTGCCGACCTGGAGAATTTGCAGCAAAAAGCGGCTTCGGGGTTCCGCCTGCTGGCCTATGGCGCCGACAAGCGCCTGCTGGACAACCTGCGCGCCCAGCTGCCGGGGCTGGAATGCCATTTTTTCAACATTCCCTGCTCATTTGAAAATCCGCTGCTGCGCCTGATTGCCTTAAGCGGGCGCAGCTTTCAATACAGTGAAAAACAGGCTAAAGCGCGCGAGGTCCCTGCCGAAGAGTGGCTGCAGGATATGGCGGTGGGTGATTGGGTGGTGCACCGCCAGCACGGAATCGGCAAATTTTCCGGCTTCAAGCGCCTGCACTTCGAGGGCTTGTCGGCCGAGTTTCTAAGAATCGAGTACGTGAACCGCGAATTCCTCTACGTGCCGCTGCACGAGCTGAACGTGCTCAAACGCTACAGCGGCAGCGAAGGCGGAGCGCCCAGCCCCGACCGCCTGGGCGGCAAGACCTGGCGGCTCAAGACCGAGCGCGCCAAAAAAGCCATCGTTCATTATACGCGCGACCTGCTCAACCTCTACGCCATGCGCAAATCGATCCGCAAAATGGCCCTGGCCGCCGTTCCCGACCTGGAAGACAAGCTGCAGCAGGATTTCCGCTTCGTCGAGACCGAGGACCAGAAGCAGGCTATACGCCGGGTGTTGGCCGACCTGGAAGCCGATTTCCCCATGGACCGCCTGATCTGCGGCGACGTCAGCTTCGGCAAGACCGAGGTGGCCCTGCGCGCCGCCCTGCGCGCCATGGCCAACGGCAAGCAAGTCGCCTTCCTGTGCCCGACCACCATTTTGGCGCTGCAGCATTTCAAAAATTTTGAGCTGCGCCTGGCCGCTTTCCCTTTGCGCCTGGGCATGCTGTCGCGACTGGTGTCCACGGCGGAAAAGAAACGCATCGCCTCCGGCCTGAAAAATGGCAGTATCGACCTGGTGGTGGGCACCCATGCCCTGCTGGCCAAGGGGGTGGAATTCAAGAACCTGGGTCTGTTCATTGTCGATGAAGAGCAGCGCTTCGGGGTCTTTCAAAAGGAAAAGCTGAAAAAAGGGCGCGAGGACGTCGATGTCCTGACCCTGTCGGCCACGCCCATCCCGCGCACCCTGTCCATGGCCCTGTCCGGGCTGCAGGACATTTCGCTGATCCAGACGCCGCCCCTGGGCCGCCTGGCCGTCAAAAACTTCGTGGGCCATTTTTCCCGCCAGGTGGTGGTCTCGGCCGTGCTCAACGAGATCGAGCGCGACGGCGCCGTGTTCGTGGTTTTCAACGACATCGAACGCATCTTCCATTTCCGCGACCAGCTGGCCGCCTGGCTCCCCGACGTGGCCATCGGCGTGGTCCACGCCCAGATGGCCACGGCGACCATCGAGAAGAACATCATGGACTTCATCGCCGGCCGCTTCCGCGTCCTGCTTTCGACCACCATCATCGAGAACGGCATCGACATCCCCAAGGTGAACACCCTGATCGTGATGAACGCCGACCGCCTGGGCCTGACCCAGATGTACCAGCTGCGCGGCCGCATCGGCCGCGGCAGCCGCCAGGCCACCGCCTATTTCCTCATCGACCCGCATAAAGGCGCGCTGAGCGAAAAGGCCAAAAAAAGGCTGGACGCCATCCGCGAATTTTCCGAGCTGGGCTCGGGCTTCAAGCTGGCCGAGTTCGACCTCAGCCTGCGCGGCGCCGGGGCGCTGCTGGGCAACCGCCAGCACGGCCACGTCGAGGCCCTGGGCTACGATTATTTTCTGGAGCTGCTGCAGCAGGCCATCCGCGAGTTCAAGGGCGAGGCCGAAGAGGAAAGAGCTCTGGCCCTGCGCGTCCACTTCCCCTACGCCATCAGCGAGGAATACATCGCCAACACCTCGGAACGGATCCGCGCCTACCGCCGCATCCTGGAAAGCCGCGAGCCGGCCGAGCTGGAAGCCTTGCGCGCCGAGCTGCGCGACCGCTACGGCCACATGCCCGCCGGCATGGAAAAGATCTTCTACGTCGGCGCCGTGAAGCTGTTCGCCCGGCGCTACGGCTGGGAAAAAGCCGAGGTCTTCCCCGACCGCGTGCAGGTGGAACTGGGCCGGGAAATCATGCCATTGCCTGACAGGACTTTTTCCATCCCCGGCCTGGAAGTGACGGACGGCCGCCATGTCGAACTGGAGTTTTATTCGCTGGACGGATTCATGGCACTGGGCGCCAACCTCTCCCGGCTGTTCCTTTAGGCGAGCCGCTCCCGCTCGGGAACTTCAAAGCGGCTCGATTTCCAGGGTTTCCTCCTGGTTGCCTGTTTTCGGACACTCCCTGCGAACCCTGATCTTCCCCTTCTCCTTGCCGTTCAGCGAGACGATGAGGTCCATTTGATAGATGCCCTCTCCGGTTTTTTTCCACCGGCCTTGCTTTTCGATGACCAGGCCGGCGGCGGCCAGTTTGGTTTTTTCAATGTTCACGGGGCAACGCCTGTGAATGCACTCGACGGTCAATCTTACCTTGATCTTATTTTTGGCGCTGGCGGTGGCCGGGCTGGTTTTCATGGTGATGTCGCAGGGGAACAATGACGCGAGTCCGCCTGACAGCAAGATCGTCAGAAGCAGCAGTGTTGATTTTTTGTAACTATTCAGGTGCCCGTCGGCGCACGTTGTGAAGGCATGAATGGATTTCCACGAACAAGCCGAGTGAGCGCATCGAATGCGGAGACACCATTTTTACGGGCCGTAGAGATGTAGCTCCGA